>Ga0310120_10001618_pt1 | contig 16910 bp, 8 predicted proteins | sample CB27_AW_983_MG_FD_203506 | JGI IMG/M metagenome (GOLD analysis project Ga0310120, IMG submission 203506) | Marine microbial communities from Western Arctic Ocean, Canada - CB27_AW_983 | ecosystem: Environmental > Aquatic > Marine > Oceanic | place: Canada: Western Arctic Ocean | collected...
CTCCTTGAAGGGAAACGGGATGCGCCGCAGGGAGGAGGCGAACTCTTCGTTGGAGAGGCCGGCCACGATCACGTCACCGTTCGTGTAGGCGATGTCGGTGATCGATTCGAGGCGCGCATTCTTGCGACGCCGGCCTTGGCCCACGACTTTGTCAGCAGGGGCGTTCGGCAGGGCGGCGATGGAGAACTTGACCTTGTCGAGAGAGACGAGGGCGAGCGAGCCGTCGCCGTTGACCTTGAGGAGCACGGGTTTGGCATCGGGACCGCGTCCGCGAGAGACTGCGAGATAGGGAGTGCCCGAGGCGGGGTTGACCGCGAGATCGTTGACGAGAATCTGCTCGACGGATGTTCCGAGGAGCGCCGCGATCTTCTCGTCGAGGTTTTCGACCTTGAGGGAGTCCGCTTGCACGCCCTTGGTGTCGCCGGTGGCGATTGCAAAGACGGCCGCGGACTTGGAGTCGGCAGCAAAGAGGATGCCCTCCGGTCCGAAGGCGATAGGGCCGATGGACTTCAGGTCGGGTTTGCCCTCGGACATGGAGGCCGTTAAATCTGCGCCGGTCGCAAGAGGAGCGGCGAGGAGGGCGGCGAGGAGGGCCGCGGCAGTGTGCATGCGTAGTTTCATGGTTGGTTCAGACAGGATTGTGCATTGAGGCGGGAAGCCCCGGCTGGATAAAACCGGGGTCACGGGAAAAGGTTGCTGAGCTATTGCCGGTGGTAGCCATAGGGGGAGCTCTCCTGCGGGCACCTGATTTCCTCCAGGACCGGTTCGGAAAGGTTAGCATTCTGCACCCAGGTCCTGGCGCGTTCAGGTTCGCGGCTTGGGATAGCATACCCGGGCCTTCTTTGCCACCTGTCAAGACGACCCGGAAAGTGCACGAAAACTCGAAATCATTGTTTCCATGAGCACCGCTGGAGGCCACCAATGGGCAGTGCGAAACCGCTTCTACCAGGAATTTGATGTCGAGAGATCCTCGGGAGCCGGGACTGCGGAGGGCGATTTCCGGAGCCCTTTCCAGGTTGATCGTGACCGGGTCCTGCACACTACCGCCTTTCGGCGGCTCCAGAACAAGACGCAGGTGTTCTGGAGCGGGGAGTACGATTTCTACCGCACCCGGCTTACCCACTCGCTTGAGGTTGCCCAGATTGGCCGATCCATTTGTGCGTGGCTCCTGGCCTCTACCGAGGGTTTCTCACCCGACCACACCATTGACGCGGACCTAGTGGAAGCGGTGTGCCTTTCCCACGACCTGGGTCATCCCCCCTTCGGTCACGCCGGGGAACGTTCCCTGAACCACTTCATGGCTCCCCATGGCGGGTTCGAGGGTAACGCACAGACCCTGCGTCTGCTTACCGAGCGGATTTTCTCGCAGCGCAGGACCGGGATGAATCCCTCGCGGGCCTTTCTCGATGGGGTGCTCAAGTACAAGTCGACATGGGGCGATCTCAGGAGAGCCGGCGGCAAGGCCCCCGCGAACCACTTCGTTTACGACGAGCAGAATCGCTACCTCCGCTGGGTGTTGGGGGAACAGGAGTTTCCACCGGAGCTGGCGCCGGGCAAGGCGCGGGACGGATTCAGGTCAGTGGAATGCCAGGTCATGGACTGGGCCGATGACACAGCCTACTCGCTCAACGACCTGGCCGACAGTGTGCGGGCGGGTTTCCTGACCGAAGAATCGGTGCGAGCCTGGGCGGAGAAGCGAGAGGCCGAGGTTGGGGCAGAGAGTTCACTCGGAGATCTCATCCGTGCGATCAGTCGCGGCCGCATCGATTCCTTTGTGGGGCACCGGATCGGACTCTACGTCAAGGCGGCGAGAGTGGAGGAGGACAGCAATTTCCTCAGTGGGAAGAGCAATCGTTACCGCTATCGTATCGTTGTTGACGGGGCGAGGCAGGCGGAAAGCGAACTGTTCAAGAGGCTGGCCTTTGAGGTGGTTTTCCTCTCCCCCCAACTCAAGCAACTCGAGCACAAGGGAAGTCTCATGTTGCGCCGGCTCTGGGAGCTCTTCCATCGCCGTTACGTGGAGGGCCGGGCGATAGACGGCCAGATGTTCCAGGTGCTCCCTGCCGAGCAGGCGGAGGAAATCGAGCGGGTCGAGACGGTTGGTGAGCGGGCGCGCCTGGTCTGTGACTTCCTCGCTGGAATGACCGATGGCTACGCGGTGCGCATGTATCAGCGTCTGTTCTCCCCGGGATTCGGATCGATCGGAGACCTGGTTGGCTGAGGGCAGGACAGAAAAACGCCCCGGCCCGATAAGAGCGCGGGGCGATTTTAAAAGCTTTACGCGTAAAGCTTTGGGAATCAGGAATCTTTATCCTTGGATTGTTTCCAGTCCTGGCAGACGAAGCGCTTGGCCGTCTTTCCGAGGGCCTTGACAACGTCTTTCTTGCTGATGCCTTCTTCGGCCACCACGACGACGGACTGAGTCTTAGCCTTCTTACCGGCCTTGATCTCGATAGTCTTGAAGCCTGCGAGATTCTTGAGCGACGAACTGACGCTCTTCTTGCAACCGGCTCAAGTGACACCCGTGAAGGTGGCTTCGTATTTGACGTCCGCACCGTAGGCGACGCCCAACAGCATAACCGCCAGAAAGGCGATGAGGTGGTGTAATTTCATTGTTCTAGAACAGATGGGGATAACCATCCGCGCGGAATAATACGCGGGGAACCCCAAATCTCAATCGCTTGTTGCAAATTCTCTGCCCCTGCAAAATTTTTCATAAACTTCTTATTTTCAGAACTTTATAAGATTTCAAGAGGTTTTCGGAAAGGAGATTGTTATATGAATCCCGGGGTCCGGGAGGGAATTGACAGGCAAAATGGCCAGCAGAGACGGGGGGATTGCCATGACCCGAATCCCCGGGTTTTCGTGGCCCAAGTGTCCTCAGCTTGCTCTCGATACGACTGGCGCGAACCGATTGGACGTCCGTCCGTTGACCAGTAACCAGCAGCAGTCTGCTAGTTTCCTGCCAGGATCCTGAAGTAGAGTTCCTTTTCTTCCCTTGAGTAGAAACTCTGATCCACCCCTCCGGAACCTGTAATTGTTCCAAGGAGTTCCCAGTTCTGCAGATCCTCGGAGTATTGAATGGAGTATTCAACCCCCTCGACGGTGGGAAAGGAGATTCCAACCCGGGAGGTCGTCTGGCCACCCTGCACCTCCACCTCGAATCCAGGAATTCAACGGTAGGTCCGGAGCCAGGCGGCGAGGTCGGCAATGTCCTGGGCCTTGAGGCCCAGGGTCACAGGGTCATACATCAGGGAGCGCTTGAAGTCCCTCCGGTCCTCGATGCGGTCCTTGGGGATGAGCTGGGTTATACCCCCGGCGGACTGGATGACGACCGGGGGCGAATCAGCCCGGCCAAGGTCGCTGTTGTTGAAGGCGATCCCGTGGATGAAGCCGCCGTCTTTGAGGACAATCTCGGTGCCCTTGTAGCCATGCGCTATCTCGGCGGAGGGATCCGCGATGGCGCGGATGATGACCTCCAGTTGCTGGTTCCGGGCCCACCCCCTGAGGTTGGGTCCGTAGTCATTTCCCTGTCCGTCGACCTGGTGACAGATGATACAGCGGGCGGCCGCGGTGCTGCCCCGGGAGGGGTCTCCCTTCAGTTTGAGGATCTCCTTGACCGCGGGGGCACGATCCGGGGGCGTGGGCACGGGGGCCGCACTGATCACGACAGATTCCGGATCGTAGATTCCCTGGTCCTTGAGGCCCTTGTGGAGATCATAGCTGGCCCACTCCCCGGCCGCATTCCGCATGAGCCAGGCGGTGGCCTCGCCCTTGACGGGGGACCCCTCGGAGGCCAGTCCGAGCATCACGCGGGCGGCCCGGGCGTCGTCGATGAAGGCGATGGACTCGACCGCGAATTTCCGCTGGTCGAGGGTGAGGGAGAGATCGAGGGCCCGGGCCTTGAGATCGTCGAGGGAGGCCGCTCCCCACAGGCGCCAGGTCAACCGCGTAAAGCTCTCCGGCCACTCCCCGGCAGTCCCCGGTTTGAGACCCTCCCTGATCGCAGTCCAGATCACACTCTCCTGGTTGGCAGCTCCGAGTCCGATGGCTTCCACCGAATTCTTGTCGGTGGTGTCGCAGCGCCGGGCGAGTTCCACGAAAATGTCAGCCGTTTTCGCAGCGGGCAGGTCGCGCAGGGAAAGGGCGATCTCGCGGCGCACCTGCGGAGAGGGATCGGCCGCCATGCGGCGGGCGTGGGGCACCATGTCGTGGCTGGCTCGGCGCAGGGCGCGGTAGGCGAGAACGCGCTGCTGGGAGCGCTCGTCCTTCAGCAGGGAAAGGCAGGTTTCCAGTCCCTCTTCTCCCAGGTAGGGGAGGAGCCACACGGCCCGGGCGGCGATCCACTTGTTCTTGTCCTTGAGCAACTCCGCCACCGCAGGGAAGGCCCGGGCGCCAGTGTCCCGGAGGGAGCGGAAGCCGAGATAGCGGACATTCACCGCCGGGCTGCGCAGGGCGGTAATCTGGCCCTCGATGGTGGGGAGGTCGATTGGAGGAACCACCGGTTTGAAGTTGCGCGGAGCGATCCGGTAGATGGTGCCTGAGAAGGAACCATCCATGTGACCGGATCCGCCGACCCGCGGGTCAAACCAGTCACAGAAGTAGATCGCGCCGTCCGGTCCCACCGTCACGTCGCTGGGCCGGAAATAGCTGGGGGCCACCTTGTCGATGCTGTTGTTCTTCGGGCCTCCTCCCACGAAGTCGGAGCCGTCGTATTTCTTCTCCGGGTTGCTGGTGAGAAATTCGAAGCGCCTGAGTTCAAAGGTCCCCGCCTTCGGTTTTGGCTGGTAGCCGAGGATGGTGTTGAGACCGGTGTCGCAGCTCAGCAGGGTGCCGTTCCATTTTTCGGCGAGGGCGCCGTTTTCGTAGAAGGTGATGCCGGTGGGAGCGCCGCCCCCGTAGACGTCGCCGGCATCCATGGTGCCCGGGTCATCCTGTCGCCAGTGGATCCGCGCATAGGGCTGCCCGGGTCGGCGCACCGCCTTGTTGCGCTGCCTGCCGTCGCGCGTGAAGTAGCCGGCACAGCCGTACTCGAGGGCAAAGGAGGTGCGGCAGCCCCGTGGATCATCGTTGTCATTCTGGAACATGTCCCCGAAGGAGGTCAGGATCTGCTCGTAGGTATTGCGCAATCCATGACTGACGATTTCGACCCCGGATCCGTCCGGGTTCATGCGCACGGCAAACCCGGAAATCCAGACATGGCCATCGCCGGAGATCTTCCCCGTGGTGGCCAGATGATCCGCCGGCCAGTTCGGTCCCCGGCTGCCATAGGTGCCTCCGAGGTAGAAGGTCTTGCCCGACTTGTCGGTGAAGACCGCCCCGCAGTTTCCGTTGTTGAAATAGAATTTTCCTTCCGGACCGGCGATGAGGGAGTGCAGCCCGTGATCGTGGTTGATAGCATTGAAGCCGGTGAGGATGACCTCCCTCTTGTCGACCGCGGGGTCGAATTTCAGGTCGCGGTTGACGTCGGTGTAGGCGAGGAGGTCCGGAGGCTGGGAGACGTATACGACGTTGTCGAAGACCGCCACCCCGAGGGGGGCGATGAAGCCGGTCTCCTGGACGAAGGTGTGGGAACGATCACACTTTCCGTCCCCATCGGTGTCCTGCAGGACTACGATCCGGTCGCCGGCGGCTCTCTGCCCCTTATTGCCCCGATAGTTGACCCCCTCCGCGACCCAGATCCGGCCAGCGTGGTCGATGTCCATGTTGGTCGGGTTGTAGAGATGAGGAGTGGTGGCCCAGACGGTCACTTCCAGGGACGGGTCAATCTTGAACATCCCGGGGGGGATGGACCTCGGGGACTTCCCAGGTTTCCAGTCGTCGGCTACGAGGGCAGAAGAGGCCACAAGAAAGGGAAGGATGAAGACAGGGAAGGGGTTCATCGGGCGACCGCAATCTGGGCTGAAACCGGGATGATCCCAAGAGGAATCCTGCCGGGCGCAGGGTCGGGTCACTTCCTGGGCCGCAGCTTCCAGTTGAGCTCTTCCTGGATCCACGGCTTTTTACGGTCCTTGAACTTCTTCCGCACGGAGGACACGTCAGATGGCTGGATGGGGGAACCGGCATTTCCCCACTCGCGGCGCACGTAGGTGAGAACGGCAGCCACCCAGGTATCGTCGTTCGACGCTCCAAAGGGAGCCATGAGGCCCTCGTACTTTTTACCGTCAAGTTCGCCGGTCAGTCCATGCAGCATGATCTGAATGGCGGCCTCGCGGTTCTCTTCGAGGCGGGGGGAACCAGGAAGGGGCGGGGCGAGTAGATTCCTTCCGTCAGGTCCTTTCAATCCGTTCCCATCGGGGGCATGGCAGGTGGTGCATAGTTCGCGGTAAATGGCTTTCCCCTGTTCGAACAGAGCAAGTTCCTCCCTAGTCAGGGTGGGGGTCCGATCTTCCGGGTCCGGGTGGTAGCTTGCCAGTCCCGGCCAGGTAAAGAGGAACGAGATGGCGGTGAGGTGCTCGCGGACGGGCGCCTCCGGCCGTTGCTCGAGGGCGGCGATACCCTTCGGTTTGGAGGCAAAGCGAACGGGCCTGGCGTTTGGCGGCCGCTCTTTGCGGGGAACGGCCTTCGAGATTGCCTGCAGCATCGCCTGCGCACGCGGGGCGTCCGCCGCTGCGATGAGATCAAGAAGCTTTTTGAATACCTGTGGGTTTCTGCCCGCGACCGTGCCCGCGACACAATAATGCTGCCACCGGTCCAGCTGAGCGCTGGTCTTCTTGGTGAGCTGAGAGCTCCGGAACCGGGGATGCGCAAGAATTCCGGGCAGCAATTCGATCAGGCGGTGGCGGGGGGTGGCGGCAGCCACCGCGTTGAGGATCCATTCGTTCATCGGGTGTTTCGCGATGCACCTTGCGATGAGCTCCCGGCTTGCCTCCGTGTCTGCCTGGCTCGCCGTGAGAATGAGTTGAGCGACAACCTGGGTGCTTGGGTCGTCAACCAGGGGTTGGAGTCGTGCGTAGTGAGCGGGCAGGGCCTTCGTTTCGAGTGCGTGCTCCATGGTCCGCACGGCCGCGGCGCGGACACGGGCGTCTTCGTCCCTGAGCCCGGCGAAGCTCGTGCCCTGGTCAAGTTTCCCCAGTCCGTCGAGAGTCCAGAGGGCATGCAGGCGGGCGAGCGGGTTCCCGTGCGATGTTGCCATCGCCTTGAGGGCGGGAGCGACGGCGTGGAGCTGGCGCGTGACGAGGAGGCTCTGGGCCGTATCGCGCCACCAACCGTTCGGGTGGGCCAGGGTGTGCACGAGCTCAGCGGGGCTGGCTTCGAGGAGCCTTGGGCGGGGTCCGCGGTTCACTCCTTCCCGGGCTACGCGGTAGATCCGGCCCCGCCCGATGTTCTTTTCGTAACCGGCCTTCAGGATCTGTTCGCGCAGATAGTCGTTGATGTAAGCCTTCTCTTGGATGATCCCATGGTACATGTCGACGAGGTAGAGGCACCCATCCGGCCCGGTGTAGAGATTGACTGGGCGGAAGTTGCCGTCGCTGGAAGAGATGAACTCGCCGAGGTTTTTCTCCTGCGTATTGGTAAGCTCGATGTGACCGGAGTCGGCGTAGCGGACCCTGGATCGGCGGACGAGGCGGCCGACTGGCTCGCAGACGAAGTAGTCTCCGGCGATGTCCTCCCCGAGGCGGTCGCCCCGGAAGAAGGTCTGTCCGCAGGCCGCGGTAAACACCTTGAGGGTGCCGTCGTCCTGGCGCGCCATGCCCGGGCCGGCTTGCAAGTCAGGCGTCACCATGCCGGGCCAGACGCTGAAGTAGTCGCCCATTCCCCGCACTGCGGCCGCCATGGGGCCACGTCGAATCTGCCGGTCCGGATCGGGATGGTGATAGTGCGGCGGGACAAAGAGACCGATGGCGGGAATGGGATTGGTGGTGAAGAGGAGCCTGCCGTGGTCGTTCTGGGTCAGGCCCCACTGCCCGGCCACCATCACCGTTTCGGTGCGGAGCTTGCGCTTGATGAGCTGATAGCGCCGGCCGTGCTGGGAAGTTTGAATCCAGTTGTCGATTCCCCAGAGCAAGCCATTGGCCTTGTGCTCGACATTGCTGGTGCGCATCGAGAAGCGGTCGTAGACGCGCACTTTGCTGTCGGCCACCCCATTGCCGTCGAGATCTCGGCAGTACCAGAGATCCGGAGGTTCGCCGACTAGAAGGCCATCGCCAACAGCGAGGATGGCGCGCGGTTCGACCAGGCCATCGAGATAGACTGTGTGCTTGTCCATCCTGCCATCGCCATCGGTATCCTCGTGAAGGGAGATCCTGCCCACCGGGTCCCGGGCTCCGGCCCCTTCGATATCCTGCATGTAGCTGCGCATCTCGACTACGAACATGCGTCCGTTGCCGTCCCACACCAGGGCTACCGGTTCACGGACCTGTGGTTCGGAGGCTACCAGTTCGAGTCTGAAGCCGGGAGGAAGCCTGATGTGCTTCATCGATTCCCCGGGTGAGAGCGGCTTGAGAATCGGGCTCTTCTCGACCACGCGATCGGTGGGCTCGGTAAGTCCCGTCAGGCTGGTGGTCAGAATGAGGGGGAGCGAAAGACGGGCGGCTCTCATGGGCTGGTCGAATGCTGCATGGCAGGAGTTTGAGATCAAGCGAACCATTCGTGTTCCCTATACTTCCCTCTACATAGTTCTTGCGGGGGTCTGTTCATTCGAGATGATTGATTCAGTGTACTCGAAGTTCCACCACCTCTGCATTCGCTTCGTTACACTTCTTGTGAGCGGGCTTGTTGTCGGAACAAGTTCGGCTCTTGAACCCAAACAGATCACCGCAAAGGAGCTCTGGTCACTACAACCCCTCGTCCGTCCTGTGGTTCCCGAGGCAGGTGATGGCTGGGCTTTGAATGCCATCGACCGTTTCATTGCCGGAAAACTCGAGGGAGCTGGAATCAAACCTGGCCCGATGGGAGCTCCGATGGTTCTCGCTCGTCGGCTCTACTTCGACCTGCACGGCCTTCCTCCCCGGCCCGAGGAAGTCCTCCGTTTCCGCTCCGCACCAACTCAAGGTTACGAAAATCTCGTCAACGAATTGCTGGCCAGTCCCCGCTTCGGGGAACGCTGGGCACGTTACTGGCTGGACGTGGCGCGTTTCGCGGAGAGCACGGGGTACGAGCAGGACCAGGACCGTGCTCATGCCTGGCCCTATCGTAACTGGGTCATTCGATCATTCAATGAAGACCTGCCCTACGACGAGTTCGTCCGCCTTCAGATTGCCGGCGATCACCTCCGGCCTGATGATCCTGAGGCGGCGATTGCCACCGGTTTCATGGTGGCCGGAGTCGAAAGCCTCATTCAATCGCGCAAGGACTATGTTCAGCAGCGCTATGACAAGATTGATGACATGATCGGCACGGTGGGCACGGCCTTCCTGGGCATGTCCTTCTCGTGTGCGCGCTGTCACGATCACATGTACGACCCCTTCACTCAACGTGAGTATTACGCTCTCGCGTCGGCGTTGGAGACCACGGTCAGTCAGAATCGTGAACTGAAGACCGGCAAGGTATTTGTTGCCGGTGAGGCTCCCGGGGGCCGGATCAGGATGGTGGTAGTCACCGAGCCGCACCGCCGTAATCTCCCGAGCATTCCCGCCAAGGTGCACTTTCTCGAGCGGGGAGATTCCGAACAACAGCGCGAGAGCATGAAGACGGCCTTTCCGGCTGCCCTTGTCCGAGGTGTCTCTTCACACCACTGGTGCGGCTCGGACGAAAAATCCGCGCATGGCCGAGTGGCGTTGGCATCCTGGCTCACCGACCTCAGGCGCGGAGCCGGCAGTCTCCTGGCTCGGGTCATGGTCAATCGTCTCTGGCAGAATCACTTCGGTCGCGGACTGGTGGCTACGCCGAACAACTTCGGGAGCCGGGGTGCGAAACCAACTCACCCCGCGCTCCTCGAATGGCTGGCGAGCGAGCTGGTGTCGCGGCAGTGGAGACTCAAGGAGATCCACAAACTTATCGTGATGAGTGCGACCTACCGCCAGGGATATCGCACTTCCCTGGTGGAAGAGAGCCCCGAGCTGAGGAGCTATGAGCACCGGGACCCCGCGAACAGGCTGTGGTGGCGCCGGGAACCCCGACGCCTTGATGCCGAGGCCATCCGTGACAACTTCCTCGCGGTGAGTGGCGGCCTTGAACGGAAGATGTTCGAGGAGGGCAACCACGATGCCACCAGCCCGCGCCGCAGCATTTACCTCTTTCAAAAGCGCTCCAGGCTCATCCCGCTCCTCCAGCTCTTTGATGCTCCCGATAGCCTGCAGTCGGAGGGACAACGGCAGCTAACCACCACGGCACCGCAAGGCCTCATGATGTTGAACAATTCCTTTGTGAACACCGCGGCCGACTCCCTCGGAAGGCGTCTGCATGAACAGAACCTGGATGCCGCGGCCGCGATTGGGAGGGGTTTTCTCATTGCTCTGGGCCGGGAAGCATCTGTTGAAGAAATGGCCCTCTGTCGCCAGCTCGTGGGGGGAGGATCCCTCGAGGCCCTGCGCGACTTCGCCCACATGCTCTTTTGCCTGAACGAGTTTATCCATGTCGAATAGCGCTCTCGATACCCGATCCCCAATCTCCCGGGGTGATTTCCTGTGCCTCACCGGGATGGGCTTCGGGGCGCTCGCGTTCGATGCCCTGCAGGCTGAAGAAGTCGCTCCTGCCAATCCTCTCGGGTCGCGCTCCAGTCATTTTGGTGGAGCGAAAAATGTGATCTGGATCGTGCTCAACGGCGGTCCCAGCCATCTCGACACCTGGGACTACAAGCCTGAACTCCAGAAGCGTCACGGTCAGGATCTGAACGGAGCCGACGTGCGGACGGGTTTCTTCCAGACCAGCGGAAAGCTTCTCGCTTCTCCCTTTTCCTGGAGGCAACACGGCCAGAGTGGGACCTGGGCCTCGGAGATCTTCCCCTTTACGTGCCAGCACGTCGACGACATGTCTTTCGTGCACTCCTGCTTCTCAGGTTCCAACAATCATAGCCCGGCTCTTTTCGAGATGAACACGGGCCTCAGCCGCATGGGGTTTCCCTGCCTGGGTTCCTGGCTTGCCTACGGTCTCGGGTCCGACAATCAGAACCTTCCCGCCTTTGTCGCGATGACAGATGCGCGTGGCCGGGGTCTGCCAAAGAACCACGCCCAGAACTGGGGTAGCGGGTTCCTGCCCGGCGTCTTTCAGGGGACTCGTATCAGGAACAGGGGGACGCGCATCGACAACTTGCAGCTTGCGAAGGGCATGACGAGAAGCCGCCAGCGCTCGATTCTGGAGATCGCGGCAGACTTTAACCGCCGTCACTTCAGCCGGCATCCGGACCAGACCGATCTCGATGCCCGCATCAAATCTCTGGAACTGGCGTTTCGGATGCAGATGGCGGCTCCCGAGGTGATGTCGGTGGAGCAGGAACCCGCCTTCATCAAACGGATGTACGGATTGGAACACGGCGAGGCCCGGCAGTTCGGGGAGCAATGCCTCATCGCGCGCAAGCTGGTAGAAGCGGGGGTGCGCTTCGTGCAAATCTACAGCGGGGGAAACGGTAACGAGCAGAGCTGGGACGGCCATCTCAATATAGCCGACAATCACCGCAGGTTTGCTCTCGAAACCGATCAGGGGATTGGTGCCCTTCTCGCCGATCTCAGGCAACGTGGCCTGCTGGATTCCACCCTGGTGGTCTGTGGAGGCGAATTCGGGCGCACCTCGGATTCACAGGGCTCCGGAACCGGACGGGACCACAATCCCCATGCCTTCACGTGGTGGTTCGCCGGTGGCGGGGTGAAGGGCGGGGTTCATGTGGGTGAGACGGACGAGTTCGGATACAAGGCGGTCGAGAAACGCAAGAGTTTCAACGATCTCCACGCCACCATCCTGCATCTTTGCGGTCTCGATCATGAGCGACTCACCTACCGCTTCAACGGGCGAGACTTCCGCCTCACCGACGTGGCAGGAAAAGTGATCGAAGAGATTCTGGCATAGGATTCCGAACATATGATGAGAAATGGGCCAAAGAAGAATCATATCTGGCCTTATCATTGAGACCCTCATCTGAACCTGGACATGGGCAAAGTCCGCACCTTTGATTACTTTCGCCCTGCGGAAAGTGGCCGGATGGATTTCCATCCGGATGAACCCCTGCGATTTGATGATATCGAGATCAGGGTCATTGACCGATTCAGGGGCGATCTTGAATTCCTCGTGATCCTCGTTTTGCGGTGGTTGGCAGGGAAAACAATTGATGCCTCGTTTCTCAAAGTAGAATTGAATACGTGCCCCAAGGGGTGAATCTCCCGTCCGCTCTTTGAACCCTGAGCCAATGACTAGAACATTTCCTACACCAAGCCCCTTCCTCCTGTGCGCCTGTTTCCTGATCGAAGCGGGGGCTGCGCCCGCCCCGCCGACCGACAAAGACAGGTTGGACGCCCTGGTCCAGTACGCCGGAACCGTTCTTGTGCACGGCCGCGATTCCTACGGCGAAGAACACACCCCGATCTTCTCCGACTATCTCGAAGTGAGCACCCTGAAGGCTCCGGAGATGATGTACATCCACCGCCTGGGCGGTCCCGGACCGAGGTCGAAACAGCCCTTTCAGCCGGTGATCGCCTCCAACCTCGCTTACCAGGGAAACCTCATGCGTTTCCTGGTCGGGCTCAGCAACCTCACCGGTGAAGAGAAGTACAAGGAGGCCTGCAAGGAATGCCTGCGCTATTACTTCGAGCACTACGCGGTGCCGAACGGCCTGCTCCAGATGGGACATCATCGCTGGGTCAATCTGAACACGGACCGCTATGACGGCAACGACTGGCCTGCCGGCAGGAGTGGGCACGAGATGAAGCGCGACTACCCCTACTATCCGATCTTCTGGGAGACCGATCCCGTGGCGACCCGCAGGATGTTGACCGCGCACTGGAGCTCTCACATCCAGGACTGGGGATTCATGAATTTCACCCGGCATGGCAGTTACGTGAAGGAACTCAATGAGAAGACGGTCTGGAGCCAGCCCGTTACCGAGCCGGTGAAAGGGATCGTGAAGGGGAACCTCACTTTCTTCGATTCGGGCTCCGACATCATCTATGCCGGGGCCCAACTCGGTATTCTCAACAAGGATGACCGTCCCCTCTTCTGGGCGCAGCGTCTCTACGCCCGCTATGCCGATAGCGCCCATCCCGACACTGGCCTGCCACCGTGGCACCACACCTCGCTGCGCGAATTCGGATCCCAGGACGAACCTGTGCCCGAGTACGCGCTCATCACGGCTGGCTCCGCTGGCCTCATGATCAATGGCGGAGTGGCGATGTTGCGTCTCGGTGACGACCTTGGCGACAAGGGCGACTACTATCGCAGGACCATGCTCAGTCACCTCAGGGCCTACGCCAAGTACTGTTACCGTCCCGAGGTGAACGAAATGCGCAATTATCTCTTCGACGGCACCGATCTCGCCGAACGGGAGAAAAAGAACGCGAAACCAGGTGAGCCGCCTTCCAACGCCTGGCGACCGTGGAACCCGGCTCCTGCCACCCTGCTTGCTTACGCCATCTGCTACCGGCAGAGCAATGACGGCGAAATCTGGGAGACCCTGCGCTCCATGTGCCGGGGGAATGACCTGGGAGACATCGGCGAGCGGGGAGGGAAGTCACCTGTGCTCAACCTCGCGACCAAGGAAACCAAGACGAACCTCATCTTCCCATTGGTGGAGCTCTTCCGAGCCACGGGGAACAATGTCTACCTGGATCTCGGGCGAACGATTGCCAACAATGCCTTCACCAAACACTTCCGGGCCAAGCAGGGGCTCTTCACGCCAAGTGAACTGCATCGCACTGCCAACCTGTGCTCCGCCGAGCCGCTGGCCCTCCTTACCCTGGAAGCGGCGTTGCGTGGGAAGCTCGCGCAGGTTCCCACCTATGCGGCCAGCAACGAGGGAGAACAGGTGCCCTACCTGAGACCTCTCAAGTCCCGTCCCTGCAATCCCAGGGCCTCTCATCTGTCCTATCCCTACACGGTCAAGGCTCTGTGCGATGATCTGCTCCCCGCTTCATCAGGTGATACCAGCGTCCCCGTGATGTCGTGGGAGAATGTCCGCAAGGCCAGCGACGAGGCAATCGTGACCTTTCCCGACATTCTCAAGGGGCCGGTGACCATCTTCGGGATGATCGATCAGCCGGAAAGCCGCAATTCGGTCAGTGCGATGCTCATCGATTCGACGCACAGTTACACCTTCGCCGGCAACTTGAATGGCACCGGGGACCTGGCTGTTACCGTAAAGCGTGGCGAGCACGTCTGGGCGCCAGGGTCAACCTGGACCACCACCGCCTGGTCTCCCTCCGAAACCTACGACCTGGTCATGAACATCGCCAGGGGAGCGAAGCTCAGCTTTCACGGTCTGGTCCAGGAAGTGCAGGGTGCACATACCTGGTGTTCTGGTGCCGGGATCATCAAGAACGGCAGGGGCATCTGCGAGCTCACTGCCGATTACGCTCCGATCTACAATGCCGACCGGCGTAACAATCGGGGCTACCGTGCGGCCACGGTGGTGAATGCCGGAGTGCTCCTGGTCAACAACACGAGCGGATCCGGGGTCAGTCCGAAATCGACCGTGGAGGTGAACCACGGGGCCACTCTCAGCGGTAACGGCGTGATCGGAGTGGGTGGGAGCTCTGCTCTCGTGGTCGTCAACTCCGGCGGAAGAATTGACCCCGGGGACGGGATCGGGACGCTTACCCTCCGGGACGGCCTGAAGCTCAACGATGGCGCCCGGATGCAATTTGAGATTGGGGAGAAAGCGGACTTGCTGAGAATCACCGGAGGCACCTTCCAGGGCAGCAACAAGCGGAGTGTCGTTGTCACTATCAAGGATCTGGGCGGGGTGAAAGCGGGCCGCAGCTACGACCTGATTGATTTCACCGGAGCCACTTTCATCGGCGTCGACGCCAACGACTTCGGGTTGGACAAGAGCCAGAATTTCCAGGGCACGTTTCATCTGGTCGGGACCAGGTTGCAGTTCAGCGTCTTTGCCCCGAGATTGACTCCCGAAACCCCGCCGACACTGCCGCCAGCTCCTGTTCCGGTGCCGAAACCGGCTCTGCCCGCGAACCGGCAGCGACCGAAGACGCATTACACCTGGGCCAATGCCAAGGGCGGTGAATGGAGCAATCCCGCCAACTGGCGGGGGGAGCGGATTCCCAACGTCAAGGAGGCCGAGTGGGTGCAGTACGAATTCGAGAAACCGCGAAAAGTCTCGGGGGTCCAGGTCTACTGGTTTGCCAACGGCCATGACCGAAAAGTTCCGGAAAGCTGGCGTGTCCTCTACCGGCACAAAGGTGTGTGGAAACCCGCTGAAGCCCTGGGCGATTACCCGGTCGAGCCTGACCAGTTCAACGAGGTGAAGTTCAGACCTGTCGAGACCGACAGTGTGAAACTGAAGGCCCGTCTGCAACCGGGGGTCTCTGCCGGTATCCAGGAATGGCGGGTGCTTCCGTAGGACAGCCGCCCATCACTGATGCTCCTGGCGGACACGGAAGAACCGCGCTCAGGCAGAGCCCTCAAACAGGCGCCGCTCAGGCAGTCAGCCAGGGTGCGCTCCCACTCCCCAACCAGGTGAGAAAGAGTGCCCCTGAGGGAACCACCTACTTACTTTCCCTTATCAGAGCTCCTCAACGGGGAGCCTTCGTGAAGCAAAACAGGTGTTTGTTTCCCCGTAGGTAGATGGCGTTGCCCACGATGGCGGGCGAGGCATAGAAGGTCTCGTCGAGTTCGTTGATCGCCAGCACCTTCATTGCCGGGCCGCGCTGAAGAACGACCGTCTTGCCTGATTCGCTGAGCAGGTAGATTCGGTCTGTGGCGCCCACGGGCGAGGCGCTGAAGTTGAGGATTTCTGGCAGGCGGCGTTTGAGGTAGTGACGCTCCCCATCGGTTGCGCGAAGGCAGGAGAAGAATCCCTGGTCTTCCAGCAGATAGATCTCTTCGCCCCAGAGCATCGGACAGGGGACGTAGGGCGTGCCCCGTTTGAGCGACCAGACCACGTTCTTGCTGCCGGTCAAGTCGCCGCGCTGGCCCAACTTGATCGCGTGGAGCGTGTCTTTCCGCCAACCGCTGGTGGTGAATACCAGGCCGTGCCCGACCGCGGGCATGGGGATCGCGCCCAAGCTCTGCCCGCCACACTGCCAGAGCGGCTCGCCCGTGGCGAAGTCGTAGGATCGGACTGGCGCTCCGTTGAGAACCACCTGGCGTCGACCCGCATGAGTGAAGATGCGCGGCGTGCTCCAGTTCGAGACCTGATCGCGATCCTGCTTCCAGATTTCCTCGCCGGTCTTCTTGTTGAGGGCGACGACGTAGGACTGCCGCTCCTGATCGACGACGATCACCAGCCTGTCCCCGAAAAGCGCCGGCGAACTGCCTTCGCCCAACCCGTTCTCCATCGCCTGGGGATCGGGATCTCTTTTCCAGACGAGCTTGCCGTTGAAGTCGTAGCAATAGAGCCCGAACGAACCGAAGGAGGCGTAGATGTGCTGGCCGTCGGTCACCGGCGAGGACGAGGCGAACCCGGCCTTGCGGTGATGCCCCTGGTGCGGCATGGCCTCGTGAACGGTCCGGCTCCAGCGCAGCTTGCCGGTGGTCCGATCGATACACATGATGGCAAACCTCTGCGGTTTCCACTTACGGATCGCGTCGTCATCAAATCCCGTGTTCGGCGTGCCGGCAGGAATGACATCCGGAATGGGGATCTCCTTGTCGAGGGGAATCGCGGTCAACAGAAAAATCCGATCGCCCCAGATGATCGGGGTTCCGTGGCCGCGGCCCTCGATAGGCGTCTTCCACCGCAAATTTTCGATCTCGCTCCAGGATACCGGTGGATCGGCGTGCGATGCGACTCCGTTCCAGGTTGGCCCCCTCCACTGCGGCCAGTTTTTCAGAGCTTCCTCCGCGGCGGCGTCCGCCAAGAGCGGTGT
>Ga0310120_10001622_pt1 | contig 16872 bp, 13 predicted proteins | sample CB27_AW_983_MG_FD_203506 | JGI IMG/M metagenome (GOLD analysis project Ga0310120, IMG submission 203506) | Marine microbial communities from Western Arctic Ocean, Canada - CB27_AW_983 | ecosystem: Environmental > Aquatic > Marine > Oceanic | place: Canada: Western Arctic Ocean | collected...
CACCGGCCGAACGATTGATGCATCCGGGACCCGGCGTGACAGGACCAGGGCCAGGTGTGCACTTTGTACCCCCCATCCTGAGTGAACCGAAGGCGACCAGCGAATCCGGAACGGCCCAGGTTCTTTTCGTGGGACCACAAACGATGCAAGTTCGTTGGGACGTGGGAGGTCTGGGCCAATTCGATTCCACCTCTTTGGTTGCCCCAGGACGACAAAATTTCACCCAGGGTGGTGTCTACCGTTTGAAGTTAACTCACATCACTGGACGTGAAGGTGTGGAGCTTTATCCCACCCTCGAACTGGGATACACAACTCCTCGAAGCCAGGCATTTCTATCTCACAATGCGATTCCTGTTCAGTTTACGGAGGAGGACTTGAACCAGGCTCTTAGCAACAATTTTGTAACAAAAGTGATCTACTTACCGGATCCGGCATTTCAGGATCTGGCTTTAGCGGGCGTCGAAACGCTCGTCAGCACTCGACTGGACCCGGGAGTCGATCCGGTTGTTGAAGCGGACCGTCGGGGCACGATATTGGCAATCGTGCGTCTCGGCAATGTCGACCTGGAAATGCCGGGTGGATTACCCGGAAGCGGTGGCGAACAGATTATTCAGGCAAGCCACGTCAGGGACTATTCGAAGCTTGGTCTACTGGGACCCGGATCCGGCCCAGGCGTCAACCCTGTTCCCTTTCGCCCTGCGCCGGCAGCACCTCCTTTTGTTGCGGGAATCACAGCACCGCCCTATGGAATACCTGTGACGGGTACTCCCATCGGACTTCCCGGCCCTCCCCATATTCCGCTTGGCGCTCCCGCGGGTCTGCGGAGTCACAAGATGGTGAATCATACGCAGACGCACCTGCCTGATCCATCGCGGAACGTGAGAATGGATGTGAAGCACACGCCTGGAATCAGTTACCCGAAACCGGCAACCAACATCAAAATTAAAGAAACCATGATCCACCCCATGCCGCAATTCCGCCAACCTTTGCACAACAAATTTCAGCAAGTCCCGTAGTCACGAATCACCGGTTCGCTCCATTTTCGCCGGCCTGCGATTCTATGTTTCAGAGTCGCAAGAAAGTGGCAACGGCCAGCGACACCAAGGCACTGGCATCGGGTCTTCAAATCATGTTCCGACCACAAATATCTGGCGCAACCTATGCAATCACAGTCGTTTGCCTGGGTTGCTTGTGGAGCCAGTCGTTACTGGCCCAACAACCAGTTGTCCACAATCATTTAAGGGACAACATGCCAACCGGAAGTGCCCGCGGTGTTCAACCTTTACGGACTGAACCCCTGGAAGGCTACATCCAACCGGTACAAATCACGGTTCCGGGACGAGTCAAGGTCGCTTTAGCAGTCGATGGAACGTTCCTACCTGCAGAAACAGGCTCCGTCTCAGCAGGCATGCTGATCGGAGCCGTTTATCGGTTGCAGGTATTCAACATCCCGCTTTATGAGGGACACGAAGTCTATCCAACCGTCAAAGTCATCAATCGGTTGTATCCTCCCGTGGACAAAACGTACCAGTTTCCTGTCCCCGTTGACCTCACATTGGAAGAACTGAAGTTGGCCATTGAGGGAAAGTTCGTGACACGCGTCATTTACCTGGAACCGCCGGATGGTGCCCTTCCCCACCAGAAAGATCCAGGCTACCAAAAATATTTTGACGTACGTGCCGGGGACGATCCACTGGAAATCGCTGATCGTCTTGGCCGCCCGATGGCAATCCTCCGAATTGGAGGTCGACTGCCGGAGCCAGAAGGCCCCAGCGCAAGCTTTTTGTTTCACTCGCCCCCCCTGTTCCCCTACCAGCAACTATCGTCCGCTGGTGGGCTGGCTCCACCTACCGTAGACCTCTGGAAAAACTCCGCGGTTTATTACCCTGGACCCGTTCGCAAACGCGGAACGTGGGAGAAGGAGTGAATCGTTGACGACGTCCAAAAACATTTTGTTATTGCCTCTTTGTTTGTTCCGCTGCCGTTGGCCGACATTGCCGATCGTCATGAGCCTGGTCACTGGAATCCTTGGTTTACCTGGATTTTTGAACGGCTTGGGCGACAGTAGATCTGCGCAGGCAGAAATTCTGGGGGCAGTTCAACATCTAGGGAGTCGCGATCTGCTGCAAGTCCTCACCAGTCAACGTGCTGAACCGATTACCCCGGCAACACCTTTGTCGTCTTTCACACTCCGAGACGGCAACCAGTACGAAACTGATGATCAACAAACAGATCGATCGATAATGCGTTGCCTGCATTGCGTTTCGAATCCCGTTCAAAACGCCTCACAAGTGGCCCCCTACCAAAAAACAGCTCCCTGGCCTTCGGATGAATACATTTGCGACGGAGGGGACGGCCAGTTCCGAAGCAAAGTGAAACCCGACCGATCGGTGATAGGACTGGAGATAGAAGACACAATCGCACACTTTGATACCATCGATGGCCGTACCCTGGTCGCCCCCACGCGTCCAGTCTGCATCTATGCTCCACGCTTCGCCTCGACACGCAAAATATCAGGTGTCGCCGAAAACCACCAGCACGAGCAGATGGTCGAATTCGAGGCTCCACTCCAGCCCACCGTTGATACCGACTCCACCATTGCTACGACGGTGCTGCAGCGCACCCAACCGCGTGGCCAGGTAGGCCGCAGACCGGTCAACCTGTTTCGTGAACAATTGCGCGTCGGAGCCGTTTTTCGGCCCCAACGGATCGGAACCCTTCGCGAGGGTATTTTGCCTCATGAAGCATCCCCCGTCATTCAGTACGGAGAATATGGACAAGCAGAAAATTATCAACTTGCCCAATCCATCGAAGCCGCTCAAACCTGGTCTCACACAGCCGCTGTCCAGGTGGTTATCGATGCAACCGAAACCGTTGCCGAAACAGCATACGAACACACGGGCGTACTTTACAGGCTCCACGCACGGGGCAAGCCGCAACTTTGCGTCGTCAAAGTCGCGTCCAAACAATCTGCTCTTCCCGGCGATCTTGTCGACTTCACGTTGCGCTACGACAATACCGGAAACGAACGATTACAAAATATCACTTTACTTGACAACCTCTCTCCAAGACTCGAATACGTTCCGCAAAGCGCCGAATCGAGCTTGAAAGCCAACTTCTTTACGCAAGCAAATTCCGTCGAATCATTGGTACTCCGCTGGGAGATCAAGGAACCCCTCGAGCCCGGCCAAGGTGGACTCATTCGCTTCCAGTGCCGCGTACGTTAAACACCTACGCGGTGGTCAAGTTGTAAGGCTCACTTCCGTCCATATCTCCGGCAATCGCTGGCACGACAACGCTCATTTCTGCCGAAGACTCGTTGTCGCGACTTTCTGCGTTCTCCCAATCCGCGCCCTCTTCCAACTCACTGCGCAAGAATTTAACCCGCTTGTCTGCACCAAGCCAAATCACAACTCGTCCACGTCGAATTTCGACCACTTCAATCTTTATTTTCATTTTTTCAATATACAACGTTTCCCCACCGACCAGCGCGTGCTCATTTTTTTCGTCACCGACAGCACGCAATTCCGTCCATGATGCGGTCACTGCCTCACCGGCTCGGCGCGACACCACAAGTCCTCCTTGACCCCTTTCGCCCGACTGCTTTCGAGTAATTGTCATTTTTTTTAACCTCCGTGTCAGTAATTACCAAACACCATGAACATCTACCATCTAAACGGTTTCATATCGCCCCAGCAAACGTAGTCCATTCCAATCGAACTTCCACCGAACAGCACTTTCCCTACAACGATTTACGCAACCGGCCCGCAAAAATACCTTCTGGCTGATCGTCGCGGAGCGCCGTCAGATCATCGCAGGATCGTTTTGACATTTTCATCACCATCTCAGGTTCAATTCAGCTGCGATTCACCTCCGGGCAACCGAACCAATACCTGTCCCCAATCTGCCCGAACTAAATAAACCCCGAACTAAATAAACAATAAACACTATCATGCCCGCGCCGGCCGCCACGCCCGTGAAAATCTGGTCCAAATCGCCCTTTTCAAACTGGCTACCAGAGAAGGTATGGACACCGACAGACGGATTTCGAAAGGAACCCATTCAATCCACCTCCATGTTTGATGTGCACCAAGCCCGCGTCGCAGCGACCCGCCTAGCCAGAAATCCTTCCCAGCGGGCCAAACTTGATTCAGGTCACCAGTGTAACCAGATACCTCGGGCAGACAAATACCAATCGCCCCAACCCGAAAATTCCCGGGCTCAAGTCGCCCCGAACGGGACACGAACTGCGCCCCAACCCCCGCCCTAACCGTTGAGGTAAATTGTTCTAAAACAAGAACTTAATTCTTTTCAAAACAACCCTAACTCGCCTTTATCTTTTAGGGCGTTTGGCGCACAATGTTTCGCAGATGGATGGGGCGGTTTACCCTTCGCTGCACCGCCTGCACTTTGTTTTCAAGGAGAGAAAGCCAAATGTCCGGTCAGACAAGACTGCCTTATGCATCTCCTGTGAACATTTACCGCTTCTGCCGCGTCCTGCTCAAAGCAAATCCGACGGACCGTTTCACGCAACTGGGTCTTGAACAAAAGGGTATCGGTCAAAAAAAACAGGTGCGCACTCTCATCGAGTTCCTTGGCTTACTGCAGCCGGGTCCGAGTCGTAGCCTGCGAAGAGAAGTGCTCGCTGCCATAAACAACCGCGAAGAAATGCACCGGATCATACGCGGCAAAGTCATCCAGTCGCTCGTCGAAACCGGGTGCGAAGAGCAGGAGCTTTCGTTCTTTGGGCTTGATGATCTGACACATGACGACCTGACCGCAAAGCTCCAGGACCTCTTACCTATCGATACCCACGATACTTCGACGCAAAAGTCAAGTATTCTCGGTTGCTTCAGGGCACTGCATAGTGCGCTGTTGAACCTGGAGGATGGTTGGCTCAAACGCCAGATTCGAATTCTGAATGAACAAAATGGTACTCGCAGTGATGCAAAGTCAAAACGAGCGGGTTATACGCAGAAAAAGGGGGTAACCAGAGGCCAGCAGGCTGCCCCGGATACCACGAGAGCCGGGACCGGGCTGAGCGAGGACCTGCCGCTAGTGCCCGCCCCGTTGAGCCGGGCCGGTGTGGAAACGAACGTGACCATTGCACACACCGCCAGTTTTGCGGTGGGTGGCGAAGTCGATGCCCATGTCTATTTCGAATTGCCCCCCAATCGAACCTACAAGCCGGAACATCTTGTCAGGCTGGCGCGTAAGCTGGAAACCATGGCAGAACTCATGCGCGATGTCCAGTCACCAGCAGTGCCATAAGAGCGTTAAAAACACCGTGCGTCACCCGGTGCTACACGGACCTTCGGTCAACATCGCTGACACCGCACCCCGCTTGCCGGACCGGTCGTTCGAGAACAGCTCGACCCCTCTTTCCACCGGAAGGTGTTTCACATACCGGCTCAAGGCAATCAGCCAAACAGCTTGAATCAAGACCGTGACCTGAAGGTGCGCCAATTCAGCCAGCCACACACTCAATTGCGGTGACACATAGGCCACCACGCTCAAAACGATTAGCGTCTGACTCAACTTTCCACCGGGTTGATGCTCATGAAACAACAGCAAGCATGTCAAATACATCGCTAACACAAGTATCGTTAGATCATAAGTGAAGAGATGGGGACTCAATAATACCGTCGTTATGACCAGCGCGGCAAACTGCGCGGCAAATCGCCGGGTACCCGTCTGGAGCGTGCCCCTTAACATCGTGCTGAGGACCAGGATGATGGCAGCAGCTGACACTGCGGTCAGGACGCGAGCCAACGACAAGTCTTGGTCCCCGGTGAGCAGGGCAAAGAAACCATATAGGCAATGTGATTCTGCTAATTGATAGCCGGCTGTCTTCAGGTAGTCCCCTGCTCCCAAGCTGAACACCACGTATTGACGACATACGTCGATTCCCAGAGTCAAGGACAGGCTGAGAAACACAGTGGCCGTGGACAGCATCCCCAAAACGAACCGCCACTCCCGTTTCATTAACATTGTGACGGCAATGACCAGCGTTAGTTGCGGTTTAAAAACCATCAGACCAAACACAATTCCTGCACCAAACCGGCGATCGTGATTCATCAGACAATACGTCGCGGTCAAAGCCAACAAACAGACGGAACCCTTTTGGCTACTGGTGAAGTTTTCAATGACGGGCATGTACAACAGAACAAAAGGAATTGCCCAGGGTAACAGTCGACTCACTTTTTCTGAGGCATGAGCTTTCCATGGTGGCTGCCTGGTTTGAAAGACAAGCAGTGTCAATGTCACTACCAGACTCGCGACCAGTCCTGCAGCCCAAATCCAAGCTGCCACATTCAGGGGCAACACGGATAGGGGCGAGACAAGCAAGTAGTAAAAAGGAGGGTACACGAGCGGCAAGTATTTGCTACGGTCCCATTGGTACCCCAGAACCCCAAAATCGTGTTGCAACTGTTTGGCGTAGGCAACGTCGTAAAAACGAGACCGGTCACCCGAGTGAACCATATAGCCACCCAGGCACTCGTTGGCAAAATCGCCTGCAAAAAGCGATGCCCGGGGTCCCGGCACCCAGCGAAAGTTGGGAGAGAAACTGTAAGTCGCCGTCAGCAGCCCCATCCCCAGTAAGACCGGGAGGAACCAATCCTTCCAATCTGCTCGTTTCAGTTGCACAATCTGGACAGTCGGATGTGGCATTTTTAGTTCAGATCCAGTACCGTGCGTAGACAACCCCAAAGAAAACATAGCTTGCTGGAAATACATCTCTAACGAAAAGACGAAGCAAGTGAATCGTCTTCAGACATTTGGTTGGGATAGAATCCAATTCCAAGCTCTTCAAACACCCCCCCCTGCCCTTTTCATCCTAGAACCTTCAACCAGACACCATGAATCACCCCTGGATAGCAAATCGAACCCGTAGTTTTGACAGTAGTGGAATCCGCAAAGTCTTTGACCTCGCAACCCAGATGAAAGACCCGATCAACCTTTCGATCGGCCAGCCAGATTTCGAGGTACCCGAAGAGGTGCGAGCCGCCTGTATCGAAGCGATAGAATCGGGAAAAAACGGCTACGCTCTTACGCAAGGCATGCCTGTACTGCGAGAAAAAATACAGGCAAAGATCGATCAACAGTACGGACATTCCGATCGCAAACTGTTTGTCAGTTCGGGAACAAGTGGTGGATTGGTCTTAGCATTGCTTGCGCTAGTCAACCCGGGTGATGAGGTCATTTTTTTTGACCCTTATTTCGTGATGTACCAACCGCTGGTGGAATTAGTGGGTGGAGTGCCCATCCCGATTGACACCTACCCTGATTTCAGAATCGATCTCCAGCGAGTAGCCGACGCAGTCACTACACGCACCAAAATGATCATTATGAATAGCCCCGCAAATCCTACCGGCGTCACCTGCAGCCAAGAAGAAATTAAGGGCTTAGCACAACTCGCTGCCGAAAGAAATATTGCAATTTTGTCGGACGAAATCTACAGCCACTTCAGCTACGACACTCCGTTCGAGTCCCCTGCCCTGTACAACGAACAAGCCATCGTGATCGATGGGTTCTCAAAAAGCCATGCCATGACGGGATGGCGGGTTGGATATGTCCACGGCCCGGAAACCCTCATCGACGAAATGGCCAAACTGCAACAGTATTCCTTCGTGTGCGCCCCCCAACCCGCGCAATGGGCCAGTGCCGTCGCCTTGGACATTGACGTGACGGAACACATTCAGAATTATCGCCGCAAACGAGACCTGCTGGTCAACGGAATTTCAGACCTCTATGAAATCGTGCCCCCAGGAGGCGCTTTTTATGCCTTTCCGCGAACCCCGTGGGGCACAGGAACCGAATTCGTAACTCAAGCCATTGAAAACAATCTGTTGATCATCCCCGGTAATATTTTCAGCCGACATGACACGCACTTTCGCATTTCGTACGCCGCGGAAGATTCCACCATTGAAAGAGGAGTGGAAGTTTTGCGCAGGCTTGCCAAAAAGCACCCTGAGGAAAAAGAATGAGCCCGAAACCTATAAAGGTTTCAGGCTCATTCGACGAATGCGCAAACTCAAGCTTCCATCGAGCCCGTCGGCCCGTTTGATGGTTGCGAATGTCACGCGCTTTTGGTTTTGGGTTCAGTGAGCGCAAACAGGCTATTTCGGCCTTCCACGATTTCCTCGGTAATAACGTACTTCCCACCGGGTGTTTGTTCCGGTAGCTCGTACATGATATCGGTCATCACTTCTTCGATGATCGACCGAAGACCACGGGCACCCGTGTGTTTTTTCTTCGCACGTTCTGCGATTCGACGCAAAGCAGTTTCAGTGAACGTCAAATCGCAGTTTTCCATTTCAAACAAGCTGCGATATTGATTCACCAAGGCGTTCCGCGGCTCAGTAAGAACCCGCACTAACGATTCCGAATCAAGGGGCGTCAAAGAACATACCATGGGCAATCGACCAACGAGTTCCGGTATCAGACCAAACTCTAAAATGTCGTCGCTGCGTACCTGGGGCAATAATTGCGCCAAGTCCTCATCCGCCTTGATTCCGCTATCTTGCCCGAAGCCAATGGTACGCTCATCCAATCGCTTGCTGATGATTTTTTCCAAACCGACAAACGTTCCGCCACAAATGAAGAGGATATTGGTAGTATCCATCTGAATATACTGCTGTTCAGGATGCTTTCGCCCACCTTGTGGCGGCACGTTAGCCACGGTCCCTTCTAGCATCTTCAACAGCGCTTGCTGGACTCCCTCTCCGGAAACATCACGCGTGATGGATACGTTGTTCGAGGTCTTCCCAATCTTGTCAATTTCATCAATGTAAATCACACCGCGCTGAGCCGATTCCAGATCGAAGTCCGCTGCGTGCAGTAATTTGAGCAACAGATTCTCAACATCCTCTCCCACATATCCCGCTTCTGTTAGGGTCGTTGCATCGCCAATCGCAAAAGGTACATCGAGAACTCGAGCCAGGGTACGGGCCAAAAGTGTCTTGCCTGAGCCCGTCGGCCCGACCAGCATGATATTCGACTTGTCAATCTCGACGTCCGATTGTTCCCAGCCGAGCATCAAGCGTTTGTAGTGATTGTGGACAGCGACTGCCAATACCTTTTTGGCCGTGGTCTGACCGATCACATAGTCGTTGAGTTGCTCGACAATTTCGCGAGGCGTAGGAACCTTATTAAAGAGTTGTTTCGTGGTGCCGCGACGACGCTGTTCCTGATCCAAGATCGACTGGCAGAGCTCAATGCACTCACCACAGATGTATACGTCACCAGGACCCTCAACGAGGGGCCCAACATCCCGATAACTCTTCCGGCAGAACGAACAAAAAGCATTTTTCTTGGTCGTACTGCGTCCCCGACGACTGCCGCCCATTTCCTTCGAGGGCATGGTCACTCCTTTCTGGCTCCCAGATGCAAATCCTGCTAATCCTTGCAGCTGTTCGGGCGATCACAAGCAGTCCAAGTAATACAACCGCGCAGGCTGGGAGGATTTGCCCTGCGGTTGATATTTTGCTAACCCTATCGACCGTCGTCCCTTGATTCCTTTCGGTAGTCACTTTCCAACATCGTTCTTATTGTTCGGTATTCCTCTTCACTTAGGTCACCCTGTCCACGTAATTGACGGAAAATGGTGATCATGTCATTTGTAACCGGTGCCTCTTTACCCATGTGACCCCGAAACCTTTTCACCGCAAGGACTCCGGCAATGGTCAGAACAAATATAACGGCGAAAAGTGAAAACGCGTCAACCAGATTCGCATGAGCTCCGTCCACTGGTCTGGCCACACATTTCTTGATTTCCAGGCCGTAAATTCCTCAATGAGGGGACTATACGACCCATTATGTACATTAGTTATCTTGCCGTCTAGAATTCCTAACCAATAAATCTTAACCCTTGCCAAGTTTGTAACTTATGGAGAAACTGCAATTCGAGTGGTTCCTAAGAATGTGAAATTCAGCACCAACACGCGTCTGCCACCGGCAGTTGTCCGGCCTGAACCGCATCATTTTCTCATTGAATCGGCAAGCAGGCAACCAGGTAAACTGTCGATGCAAAGTCCGCCGGGACAAACGCCAAGTTGAGTAATCGACGGAAAAAGCAGTGAGCCTGATGATTCAGCACCCGAAACACCACCGACGGTCTCTCCTCTGAGATCGCCATCCGGACAAGAATCAGTCTTTGAAAGAGGTCCGACTCACGTCGGGCCGAGTCCCTGCAAGAGCTTGTCTGCTTTGGTTACGGTCCCTTTGGTTACGGTCCCACAGACGGAAATGTTCAGATTAAACCGTAAAAACACTGAATACGACGGCAGATTGATGAAAAATCACAAAGAAACATCAGACCCTGATTCCCCGCTTGAGGACCATGATCGACAAAGAGGTCGCCGACCCGGATTTCCAGAATCATCAACCTCCGGAGCAGTGCCGGCAATCGTCTCAAAATTCGACAACTCGGTAATAGCATATTGACAGCTAGCTGAGCGCCGAATGAGTAGAGTACTCAAGCAGGGGATTCCTCCGCGCCGATACCAAGGACACGGCGGGTGTGCGCAAACGGTCTGTGATGAGCGGATACTATCGGGACCCGACTTATCTGCCGGAGAACTGCCACTCGGGCAACATCAGGGTTTCGCGGGACGGTATCTGTCAGTTGGTAACTCAATCAATCGAGATTCCGCGTTTTCATGCTCTTTCGGTCCGTTACAACACCGTTTTCCATTGGTAAGAAAACGGGTCCGCTTGCGCTTCTTTTGATACTCGGCTGCCTGTTGTTGAGCACTTCAAAAACACAGGTCTCGGCAGCCTCACCAACGCTACGCCAACAACAGAATTCGATAGCCTCGGTCACAACCAGGCAGACCCGGTTTGCTATTCCGTTCCAAGTCCGGACTGCCGCAGACAAGGCAGCAGCCATCGAAATCCAGTTGCACGTCTCCCAAGATCATGGTGCAACCTGGACGCTTTTTACACGTCAGCACCCCACCGCAGGAAGTTTCCAGTTTCAAGCCAAGGCCGACGGCCAGTACTGGTTCGCCGTGCGTACTTTAGCACGCGATGGCAGCATCTTCCCAGTAGAAACATTGCGTCCGGAGTTAGCCGTCAACGTCGATACACTTCCTCCCAAGCTTGATCTTGTCGCTACTTTAGGAACTGCCGGAGAGGTTCAAACAACCTGGGAAGTTTCCGACTCACAACTGGCACCTAAAAGCCTAAAGCTCGAATATCAACCAGGTCCTGGTACCACATGGCAACCCATCGCAATTGATCGTCCTGCTCCCTTTCTCAACCGTCCTTCGCAAACTGGTCAAGCAAAATGGTGGCCGGATACCAATGCAACGCAAATATCGGTGCGCGCCGAGGTAAAAGACGTTGCGGGTAATACGACCGTTGTACTGCGCCGACTTAAATTGGCGCACACCGCCAAACGGCAGGGCCGTCCCTCGTCCCAATACAAAATTGACCACCGCACCGATGGTGCCATCGCCTGGCGCCCCATGACGCCTTCGGTCCGATCTTCGCAGGACGACGTTCGAAAACGGAGAATGATGATACCGGCCGTTGCCGATCCTGCCACAAATTTACTGGATGCAAATGACTCTCGTGGAACCAAGCCAAGAGATGTTCCCACTTGGACTGCAAATCATGGTGCGGCAAACCGACCCACCGGCGCTGACGCCAATCAATCATCCAGGCCTGCACAAAACACTCCTCATCTGTCGGGCCACCGGCGTTTCTCTCTGAACTACGACTTGGTTTCCGTGGGGCCTTCGGGAATCCACACAATCAACGTCTGGTGCACTCAAGACAGCGGACAGAGTTGGCGTCACTGGACTCAAGATGCCGATCGTCAAAGCCCTGTTATTATTGAAGTCGATCAGGAAGGAATCTATGGATTTCGTATCGTGGCCGAAAACAACGAAGGACTTTCGGTGCCGCTTCCCCAACCCGGCGAAGTCGCCGATGTACAGGTCGCCGTTGATCTTACCCCGCCGGAAGTACGGTTGAATTCCGCCCGTTATGGACGGGGGGCCAATGCGGGCCGGTTGGACATTCGCTGGAAAGCGACGGACAATCACCTGTCTGAAAAACCAGTCACTCTCAAGTACCGAGGCGGTCCCGACGCAGGTTGGCAAACTATCGCGCGACACCTGCCTAACACGGGGCAATACGATTGGCGCATCGACCGTCACATTCCTCAGCAAATCTATCTGAAAATTGAAGTCTCGGACGGAGTGGGCCATGTCGCCACGGACCAACTCGAGCAACCCATCAGTACCCGAGGCCTCATACCACGAGTCCGTGTCCGGAGCGTGAACCCACTACCAGAAAACGCCCCAAGTGCTCGACTCCCGCAAATTTTGCGTTAAACGGATCGAAATTCACTTGCACTACGCCGCACGTTTTGACCACCACTGGATGTCAACCGGTGGATGGGCAGCAAAAACAGTGAAGATGTCCGTTTTGTTTAACATGCTGCCCTGAAAAGACCTCTTCAGCACCATTCAAGCCTGACGCCCTACCTGCTTCCGGTGACTCCAGTCTGAAGCACTCCGGCAAACCTGTCGGCCAGTAAGGATTCCTGTCTTCTGAGCGGGCAGGTTCTTCGTAGAACCGCTGCCTGAGACGACGCTGAAGATTTCCACTGGCCTCATCGACCTAACCCGGGTCAACCTGCTTGGGCTTGTCCGAAGATTCAAGCTTCTGGCTGACAAAGACACCCCGTGCTTGCTCACTGGAGGAACGCACGGTACGCTGACCCTGTCAGATCAAAAGAGCTCAAACCGGCCGTCTCTATGTCAGAAATCATTCACGCCTTCGACTTCCTCGAGCAACCACCCAATCATCCCGTCAGGGCTTTCTGCGTCATGTTCGGAGATGAACCGTTCCTCAAAAAGCTCGTGATGGACCGGGTGTGCGACTCGGTATTGGGAGAAACCGCCGCTGAAATTCCCTTTGTACGATTCGAAGGTGACACAACGCCGTGGACTGATGTCCTTGACGAACTCTCGACCCGTTCCCTATTCGGAAGCGGCCAACGGCTGACCGTCGTCGAGGCAGCGGATCGGTTCGTGAGCCGTTACCGTGCCGAATTGGAAGATTATGCGGAACATCCGAAGCAAACAGGGACTCTTGTCTTGCAGGTTGACACGTGGCAGGCCAACTCCCGGCTCTACAAGTACGTCGCAAAAACGGGACTTCCCATCGAATGTCGAGCACCCCAGCGAACAGCCGGACGGCGGAAAGTCCTTGACGAGCGCCGGCTGCTCGAATGGATCGGTCATTGGTGTAAGCACCATCATGAAGCCCAGCTGGCTCCGCGAGCTGCAGAACTGTTATTCGACCTGGTGGGTCCCTCCTTAGGCATGCTCGACCAGGAATTGGCCAAATTGGCCTTGTTTGCAGGACTGGGAGGCGACATCTCGGAAAAAATGGTTACAGACGTCGTAGGTGGTTGGCGCACAAAAACCACCTGGGAGTTGATTGACGCCGCCGTGGACGGTGATGCGGCCGAGGCACTCCGTCAGCTCGACCAATTACTGCAATCCGGAGAAAATCCATTGGCGCTGTTCGGTCCGATTTCCTGGTCACTCCGCCGCTTTGCAATGGCTACGCGAATGATCCAACACGCTGAACGGAACCACCAGCGAATCTCTTTACCTGCAGCTTTAGAGCAAGCAGGTTTTCGCAAATGGCCTCGTGAAGCGTTCGAAAAGTCACAGCAGCAATTGCGACAACTGGGACGCGAGCGAGCCGGTCAATTGCAGCATTGGCTTCTGGAGGCTGATTTGGCGCTCAAGGGCAGTCATTCCTCACCCACGCGGGCCCGCTTCGTGCTGGAAACACTTGTGGTACGGATGTCTACCAATGCGGCCCAGCTGACCCATTAGATCGCAGATCGCTTGAGTCAAGGAACGATCGATGCCGGAATTTTGCCGGTAACGCTCTCGTGGATTCGGCCGTCACGCACACCTTCTACCCGCTACAATTCGTTCCACATCCGGCAGCAGCTAGCAGCTCATCTCCTCTTGCAAACGTAGCAGCCTTTTTCTAGTATCGCGCCGCTTTTCGGTAACCGTTTTCCGGCTTCTTCTCTGGCAGCTTTATGCCCGCATTAGGTACATCAATATGCGCCCGTTTTACTTGATCGTTTCTGCCCTACTTCTGAGTGCTCTGGCAACCGGCTGTATTTGTCCGGACCCGGGAAAAGGGCTCCTTGTTACTCCACACCAAGAACAAAATCGGCGTTCTCAGAAACTCCACACGACCGAGCAACTGACTCCGGTGACTCAACAAGGCACGGACCCGGATGACCAGTCTTCACCTCAGAAAATAATTGCAAAAAAAGAAACCGTTAAAACCAAGCACATTCCTGAAGAACAGGTGTCAAGCCAAGCCGAGAATCAGCGACCAAGTCAAGCCATAAAAGCAGCATCTGACAAATTGGAGACCCAAGTAGCGACTCAGTCTGAGCATCAGCCGCAGGCAGCACCCCAGCTCAAAATCGAACCCGAGCAAGTCACGGCAGTAACGTTGACTGAAGTTCTCGAAGAGCTGGCATCGGTCCGGGAAATCGATGCCGATCTGTATGAGCAGCTCAAGAGCAACCTCAAGCAGACCGATCCCGAATTTTGGCCCATCATGGCTGAGAGCATCCGCGCCGCCCTCACTTATCGTGAAGAGCAAATCAACGAATTGCGCCTCGTTTCGGTCGCCCGTCGTGACAATCGAACTGAGCAGCTCACGGAAATCCAGGCACCGACCGAGGAAGAGGCCCTGGAGCTCGTTCCATCCAACACCAAGCGCAACGTGCTCCGCGACTCACAAAGTGTTCTGCAGCATTCAAAGTACAACGCACAAGTGCCCAACCAGGTGACGGACAATCCCTTCAAACAAATTGAACACGACCCCGACACCGTTCGGGAAACTGACAGGGAACCAATGGTGGCGGAAGAACCGACGCTGTCCAGTGTGGAGGAAATCTTTGAGAAACCGCACCCTGATTTCCAGGTACAACAAGCAGCGAATGAAGATTCCCGAGACCCATCGAAGTTAAATTGGCAAAGCCATCTCCGGGACGCCATACCTAAATTGAATGCTGAATTGACTGATCAGGCGCAACAGCAGACTCCCGACCCGCTGGCTTATGAATCGGGTCAGGCCCTGTTGCGAATGCTTTACTTGGCGACAGCCCCGGAACAGGATGTCGTCACGGAAATCCCCCAGTTAAACAACTCTGACCGTCAACAATTCTGGGTGAACCTGTTCGACTCGCTACAGACCTATCTGGACGCAAAAGGAGTACCTGTCGCTGAAAAGCGTGCGGACGAGTCGCTGCAGCAATTGCGAGTTGCTGAAAATTACCTGGCAAACCTCAGTCAGTTGCGCGTCAGCAATCTTGCTTTCTGCTCCAAAGTGGAGAGTTATGGAAGGTACGCAAAAATGGAACCGTACGTGTTCCAGCCTGATCAGGAAGTGTTGCTCTATGTGGAGATTGACAATTTTTCAACCGAAACTTTAAAAACGTCCGGCCAGTACAAAACGGAACTCGAGGGTAGCTACCAAATTATTGGAACCAGTGGAGAGCGAGTGGCCGACCATGTATTCCCTATCCAATCCGAAATCTGCCGTAACCGGAGGCGAGATTATTTCATCCCCTATAGGATGTGGATACCAAAGAAACTCGGGATCGGGCAGTACACGTTGCAGCTCACCATCGAAGACACCATCGGACAAAAGTTTGGCCAAGCCTCTGTTATTTTTGAAGTCGACAACTAACGTCAGTCCGCAGAACTCTCGTCAGTGTTTGTTGAACAGTTTGAACCCCTTTTTGTGATGCCCTCAAAGGATTCAAACCAGCGACAAATTGGGATTTTTTCCAAGCACGGTTCTTGTTTGACCGTCGGCTGCCCCTCCATGCCCTGCGTGCCCCGCACCTTTGATTGGCCAATTGTTTGAGTACGAGCTCCCTGGAGACGGCCACGAAACTAACCCAGCGGTGCAAACCAGGCACATGCCAACCAGACGGGCGATCCTGAAGTCCGTCGCCTCAACGCCGACACGCCAACGTTCACTCATCCCCAGCAAACTGAGCCGAGGATTCTGCTCATGGCAACCTATGACGTGATCGTGATCGGGACAGGAGGAGTGGGAAGCGCAGCCGCTTACCACTTGGCTCGACGCGGCCACCGGGTTCTAGGGCTGGACCGTTTTTCACACGGCCATGATCAGGGCAGTTCACACGGTCAAACTCGCATGATTCGCCAGGCGTACTTCGAGCACCCTGACTACGTACCGCTCGTCAAGAAGGCTTACACTTTCTGGAACGCCCTGGAATCAGAAATACGCTCAAAACTGTTTCATCGGATTGGCCTCTTGGAAGTTGGCCCTCCTGACGGCGTACTGATTCCCGGAGTGCTGGCCAGCGTAGAAAAACACAACCTGACGGTCGACAGGCTCTCCGATAATGAAATACACAATCGTTTTCCCATGTTCCGTTCTCCATCGGGCTATGTGGGAATTTTCGAAAACGACGCTGGGTATTTACTGGTCGAACAATGTGTCATGGCTCATCTCCGGCTGGCGCAACAACACGGTGCGGAACTACTTACCGATGAAAAGGTCGTAGGATGGCATGCCACCAGTCGTGGAATCAAAGTTCGCACCACAACGACCGAATATTCAGCCAGCCAATTGATTGTCACGGCTGGGGCGTGGTCCGCGGAACTACTCGGCAGCTTGGGAATTTCACTCCGCATTCTCGTCAAACATCTTCACTGGTACGTCAGCCCAGGCCCTGAAATGCAGCAACAACGCGGCTGCCCGACCTTCTTTTTTGAAGTTCCTGAAGGATACTTTTACGGATTTCCGCAGATCGACTCTCGAGGAGTCAAAGTT
>Ga0310120_10001627_pt1 | contig 16858 bp, 15 predicted proteins | sample CB27_AW_983_MG_FD_203506 | JGI IMG/M metagenome (GOLD analysis project Ga0310120, IMG submission 203506) | Marine microbial communities from Western Arctic Ocean, Canada - CB27_AW_983 | ecosystem: Environmental > Aquatic > Marine > Oceanic | place: Canada: Western Arctic Ocean | collected...
GCCATGAAGACCGCGAGGCCCAGCAGGGTGAGGACTGCCAGGGAGCCGAAACCGGCAGCGGCGAGGCCCGCCATGACGAGCAGGCCAAGCACCGCGACTCGGGGGATTTCTCGTCCGCGTCCGCCGAGGCTCCAACCGTTTTCCAGGGCGATCAGGGCGACGGAGAATCCGATCAGCGCCTCAATGGGGGCCGCTTCCGCGCGTACCCAGCCCAAAACGGCGAGTGCCAGGGTGAGGCTGTGAGCCACGGTAAACCCGGTGATCAGGCGGGCGACTTCGCCGAGGTTTCGCGCGAGCAGGATCAGCGCCAGGACAAAGGCGAGGTGGTCCCATCCGCTAAGAATGTGCTCCACGCCGAGACGGCCGTAGCTCATGAACGAAGTGCCCGAGAGCGAAGCGGAAGGCGACTCGGACTCGGCGCCGGGGGGAGCCAGGTTCAGCTTCCAGGACGGCCCCCCCACGGTGAGGACACGTTCGACGATTCGAGGCCGGGCACTCTCGGACTCGCTCTCGAGGGTCAAGCGGGCGAAATGCAGATGGGACGGTGCCTCATTGAGAAGAATCCGGCTTTGCAGGGTGCGCTGGTTTCCGGCCGGGCAGCGAAGAGACCAGCGAAAACGCACCCAGCCGGTCTCCGTTGGGCGAGATGTGGGGGGGGCCGTGCGGGTGCAAGGCCCATCGGGAGTGATCAGTTTCAGGTGCTGGGTCAGGTATTCGCCGACCTCCTGGCCGTCCGGCGAGGAACTCCCCTCACCCGGGAGGGGAAGCGGAATACCCAGCCGACTCAACTCGAGCAGGGGAATCCGCACGCTGACCTGGGCGCCGTCCTCGTCGAGGTGCCACGCCGAGTAAGAGAGGCTCTTGCCGTGAGCAAGGACGGGGGAGGCGAAAAGCGGCGAAAGCAAGAGAGAGAGAGCGCACAGGAGTGCGCCGACGAGGGTGGGCACGGCGCGCACCATAGCCCTTCCCACTGTTTCGTTTGCAAAACATCGTTTCACTCAGAAGAAACGAGCCGATACCGAGCAGTCGGAGGCGAGTTTTCCGCATTCGGAAGCTCATTCGGTTGGTTGGCAAAAACGTGCTTGACGAAACCGATATCTCTGTTATAATGTCCTGGTCGTCGCAAAATTATTGTCTGCCTCCGGGTAGGCTTTTTTTTTGCCCTGCGACTTCTGCCGAAATCCAAAGCCAAGCCCAAAGTCGCCCGGGCCCTGGCCCCAAAAACCCGGCAATTCTGATCGTCTTCTGATCATCGTTGGCTTAGGTCATCGTCGCCCGAGATCATGGTTGGCCTCGATCATCGCCCCTCTAGATTCTGTCCCGGCTTGGCTTTGGCCTGGCCATGGAGTCGCTCTCCGGGGCTCGCTGGGGGCAACGGGTGGGCATCCTCCTCCCGCCCTGGGCGATGGGTTGCCAGGTGCGGGTCATTGGTTGATTTTGCGAGACTGGGGTGGGTCAGGCCCTCCAGCTATCGCTGGATGGACCGCCGAGTGGATTGATGGACGGAGATAGACGAGGCCTTTGTCCCGGCTGCCTCGCTTGGGTAACCCGAGACAGGGGTCACAGGCTGAGCGAAGGATCGGAAGCCACCCATTGAAACCCCGAATCCCCTGAACTACACCTCTCGCTCGATATTGACTTTCGTTTTCAATTAACTGCATGTCGAAGCAATCTCTGGATGCCGGGCCGGTAGGGCCGGGTATCGGTCTCGCCCCTGGTGCGAGTGGCCGTGCAGAAACACGGAAACACAGACACGGAAGCACAGACACGGAAACACAGAGCCAGAGGAGCAGGGCAATGAATTCCACACGCTTCGCACAATTTCCCGGGTGCAGGTTCTCTAGGCGTATTCTGGTTTCCGTGGTTCTGGCCGGCGCAATGGTTGCCGCCGTCGGCCACGCGGAACCGAGCGCCGAGCCGGTCCCGACCGCCGACGAGCGCATCCGTGTGCTTGAGGAACAGGTGGCCACTCTTGCCGCGGAGCTGAGCGAGAATCGCATCAGCGAAGCGGTGCCCGCCGATTCAGAATTTGATCCTGTCTGGGGAGTCGGGTCGTCGGCCTCCAAGGTTTACTCCCAGGACGGCGGCCTTTCCATCGGCGGTTATGGCGAAGTCCGTTTCCAACACAACAGCACCGACGATGACATCTTCGATGCGCTTCGCGCTGTTCTCTACGTCGGGTACAAGTTTTCCGACAGCTGGGTGCTCAACTCCGAGATCGAATTTGAACACGGTGGCGGCAGCGATGTCTTCGTGGAATTCCTGAACCTCGACTACCTCCATTCGGATGCGCTGAATTTTCGCGTAGGACTGATTCTGATCCCCATGGGTTTTGTGAATCAACTCCACGAGCCGACCTTCTACTATGGCGCTTCGCGACCCGAAGTTGAGAAGACGATTATTCCTTCGACCTGGCGTGAGAACGGGGCCGGTTTTTTCGGGCGCTTTGGAGACCGCGTCACGTATCAAGCGTATGCGGTCAGCAGTTTTGAAGGCAGCAATTTCAACGCTTCCGGTTTTCGGCCGGGTCGCCAAAAGGGAATGAAGGCGATCACCAACGACTGGTCCTTTGTTGTCCGAACGGATCTTGCGGCGATGTCGGGATTGAATGTCGGCGCGTCGGTCTACTACGGAAACCAGGGCCAGGATCAGAGCGTCGGGGGCCTCCAAGTCGGCAGCCTCTCAACAGCGATTTACGAACTGCACGCCGAGTACCAACGCTATGGCTTTACCGTCCGCGGACTCTTCAGCCAGGCATTCGTCGACAATCCCGACGCTTTGAATTTCGGCATTGACGAGGTTATCGCTGGTGGCGGTGATGCGGCCGATGCGGCGATGAAGGGAGGCTTCCTCGCCGAATCGCTCTTGGGTGGGTACGTGGAATTCGCGTATGACATCATGCCCCGAATGTGGCCCGAAACAGCGCAATCCCTCGAGCCCTTCTTTCGCTACGAACGACTGAACACCCAGTCGCGGATGCAGAGTGCCACCTTCGCTCGAACCCTCAAGTACGATCGGCATCTCTATACCGTTGGACTCCAGTACCAACCGATTTCGCAACTGGTCTTCAAACTCGATTATCGGTGGATTACCCAGCAATCGAACGGAGCGAGCCTGGACAAGCAGGTCGAGTTCGGAGCGGGCTATGTCTTCTGATGGGGCTTCCGGCCCAGTGCCCGGGTACCAACCCGGCAGGGCGGCCGGATCGCGGATATGGTTTAAGGGTTCGTTCTACGTCCTTGGATTTACTCTTATTTTATGCATTTCTGCGCTGCCCCAGGCCCACGCGAAGGTGTTCCACAGCCAACTGGAGGCCCGGCAACTGGCCTTTCCCGATGCGGACCGCTTTGAGCGAGAGACCTTCGTCCTTTCGCCGGAGCAAGAGGCGGCCGTCGAACGAATCTCCCGCTCCAAACTCACGTCGCGGCTCGTGACGCTGGAAAGTGCCTGGCGAGAGAAGACCCTGCTCGGCCATCTTCACATCGACGTACACACGGTCCGAACTCAATCCGAAGGTTTGATGGTCGCCCTCGATTCCAAGGGAACAGTCATCCTTGTTCGGGTACTCGTGTTCAACGAACCCCTGGACTACAAGCCGAGCCAGCGATGGTATGACTTCCTCGTGGGCAAGACTTCGGCGGACGCACTCCGGGTGGGCCACGATGTGGACGCGGTAACGGGCGCCACTTTGACCACCGGGGCGACCGCCGGGGCGGTCAGGCGGATGCTCGCCTACTACGCGTTACTCTTGCACGATTGAGATATAGCGCTGAGATATAGCGTTGAGATATAGCGCTGAGATATAGCGTTGAGATATAGCGCTGAGATATAGATTTGTGATACAGCGCTGAAATGTATGGCTGAGATGAAGGTTTGAGATACAGCGGTTAAGATAAACCTTTGAGAAAAAAGGGTTGTGAGAACCCAACACTACAGAGAGGCTGGGATCCAAGTATGCGATTCGTTGTTACGGGAGAATGGAATCGGAATCGCTTGCTTCAGGTGATCGTTGTTCTCTACGCGCTCTACGTTGCACTCCTGGTGGTGACGAATACCCTGCTCTACTTCGACAAGATGTCTTTGGCCCCGGCATCGGTGGTCGCTCATTACCTCGGCAACGAGGCCGATTTCAGTGAGCCGCGCAGCTACCTGGGCATGCTTGAACTCGCACACTTCCATCTCTTCGCGATGGGTATGCTGATCATGGTGCTTACCCATCTGATGCTCTTCATTCCCGTCTCCGGGTCGCTGAAGGCATGGCTCATCGCAGTGCCCTTCCTGGCGGGAATTGTCTCCGAGGGCTCGGGATGGTTAGTTCGATTCGTGAGCCCGGATTTCGCGATCATGAAGGTTGGCGGTTTCCTGTTGCTCCAAGGAAGCCTGATCACGTTGGTCGCGATTTCGATCTGGTCCGTTCTTACGAAAAAGCAGGCCGAAAACTACACGGGCTTCGTTGACGAGGACTGAAGCGCCCGGCACTCCATGGACTCAATCGTCGGTGTCGTGGGCGAGTGTGGGGCAACGCATGCGTTGGGCGCGACTGCAACTGCAGGCCTCGCCCGTGCCCCCGCACGAACCCTTGAGCGGGCGCCGGGAAAAGATGATGCCCACCGCCATGGCGAGCATCGCTGCGCCGAACACCAGGACTGTCAGAAGGGCAGTTTGCATGGGCACTACTCCAGTGTGCTTGACGGGCTTTCGGATCGTGTCCCCGGGTCCGGCTGCGCCGCCTCCACCACGGCTTCGAAGGCCGGAGTTGAACGGTTTTCGAACCCCTCGGGGCCGTCGCGGACGATAAAGTGTACGGCCAGGCCCTGGGCCTCGGCCAGAGCATAGCCGGCCTCGGGCCCCAGGACGTTCAGGGCAGTGGCCCACGCGTCGGCCCAGGTCGCGCTCTCGTGGATCACGCTCACCGAGGCTAAGTCATGGCGGATGGGCTGCCCGGTGCGGGGATCGATGGTGTGGGACACGCGCTGGCCGTCCGCCTCGAAATAATTGCGGTAGTCCCCGGAGGTCGCCATGGCGCGGTCATGCAGCTCCAGCACCCGGTGAAGGGTCCCCACTTCCTCGGAGGGCTTCTCGATGGCCACGCGCCAGACTCGGCCATCGTTTCGTCGTCCCCGGGCGAGTAACTCCCCCCCCACTTCCACCAAATAGTCCCGGTGGCCCAGGCGCTCCAGGGCCTCGCCGACCCGGTCCACTCCGTAGCCCTTGGCGATGGCCGAAACGTCGACCCGCATGCCCGGGTGAGATTTTGCCAGGTGGCCGGTGGTCGGGTTCAAGTCGAGACCTCGGTAGCCCACCCGCCCGAGGAGCCTTTGCAGGGTCGCCTGGGAGGGCGGAGATGGGGCCGGGTCCTGGCTTCCGAAACCCCAGGCATCGACCAGGGGCCCGACAGTGACGTCGAAGGCGCCCTCCGAAAGGAGACTGACCCGCTGGGCCACCCCAAGAACCTCGAGCACCGGGGGTGAGACGGAGAAGGGACCAGTGGATTCCGTTGCATTGAATCGCGAGAGTTCGGAATCTTTCTCCCAGGTGGACATTCGCCCAACGACATCGTCCAAAGCGGTGTCTATCCCGGCGCCGATCAGGCGCATGGCATCGGGACCGAGGCCATCGCCAGCCACCTTGACGTTCCAGGTGGTGCCCATGGTCTTCCCGGAAAAGGCTACGTAAGGGCCTGGCGGCGACGCGAAATAGAGTCGATAGACCGAAAAGCAGAGCAGAAGCGCCACGCCAGCGATCAGGAGAGATTGGGTTCGGCGGTTCAGTGCTCCGGGTGGAGGCATCAGAAGTGGCTCCGTGTGCTGTCTCTAGCCACCGAAGTCGTCGAACATGATGTTTTCCTGTTCCACGCCAAGGTTCGTGAGCATTTGGATAACCGCATCGTTCATCATGGGAGGACCGCAAATATAGTATTCGCAATCTTCGGGTGACGGATGGGACTTGAGATATTTGTCGAAGAGAATCTGATGGATGAAGCCCTTGAGCCCCATCCAGTTGTCCTCGGGCAGCGGTTCCGAGAGGGCCAGGTGCCAACTGAAGTTTTCATTTTTCTCGGCAATGCTATCGAAATCCTCAACATAGAAGGCTTCGCGCATACTTCGCGCTCCATACCAGAAGCTGACTTTGCGGTCGCTGCTCAGGCGCTGGAACTGGTCGAAAATATGCGACCGCATGGGAGCCATGCCGGCCCCTCCGCCGATGAAGATCATTTCGCTTTTCGTTTCCCGGGCAAAGAACTCGCCATAGGGACCCGAAATCACGACCTCATCCCCAGGCTTGAGGTCGAAAATGAAGGAGGACATCTGCCCGGGCGGGACATCCGGGTTGCGCGGAGGAGGTGATGCAATCCGCACGTTGAGCATGATGATGCCCTTTTCATCGGGGTAGTTGGCCATGGAGTAGGCGCGAATTACTTGTTCATCGACTTTCGACGTGTAACGCCATTGGTCGAACTTGTCCCAATCCTCGCGGTACTCGTCCTCAACCTCGAAGTTCTTGTAGTCGACTACGTGGGGAGGGCACTCGATCTGAATATAGCCCCCGGCCCGGAAGGGCACTTCCTCGCCTTCGGGCAGTTCGAGGATGAGTTCCTTGATAAACGTTGCGACGTTTTTGTTGGAGCGAGTTCGGCAGGTCCATTTCTTTACGTCGAAGACCTCGGCGGGTACTTCGATTTTCAGATCTTCCTTGACTTTGACCTGGCAGGACAAACGCGCACCCGCTCGAGCTTCCTTGCGCGAGATATATCCGGTTTCCGTGGGAAGGAGCGAACCGCCCCCTTCGGTGACGACGACTCGACAGACGCCGCAAGTCCCCTGGCCGCCACAGGCCGAGGGGATGAACAGCTTGTTCTCCGCGAGGGTTCCCAGAAGGCTCGATCCGGCGGTTGTACGGATTGCCTTATCGGGATCGTCGTTGATCGTGATGGTGACTTCGCCCGAAGAAACGAGTTGGGATCGCGTGGCGATCAGGACCAGCACCAGCGTAAGAATCACGACGGTGAAGGCGATGACCCCCCAGACGATGGTCAGCATGGCTTTGAAACCTCCCCGACGCGAAGCCGGCTTAGAGCGAAATTCCCGAGAAGGCCATGAATCCCAGGGACATCAGACCGACCACGATGAATGTGATGCCGAGGCCGCGAAGAGGCTCGGGCACGTTGCTGTAGCGAAGTTTTTCGCGGATTGCGGCGAGAGCGACGATGGCGATGGCCCAACCTAGGCCCGAGCCGAGTCCGAAGACGGTGGCCTCACCGAGGGTGTATTCACGGTTCACCATGAAGAGGGCGGCACCGAGGATCGCGCAGTTCACCGCGATCAGGGGTAGGAAGACCCCCAAGGCGTTGTAAAGCTCGGGAGAAAAGCGATCGATCACCATCTCAACGATCTGTACCACTGCCGCAATGGTTCCGATCAGGGTCAGATAGGTGAGAAAGCCAAGATTGATGTCGGGAAAGCCGAGCCAACCCAGTGAGCCCTCCTGGAGGAAGGCACTGAAAAGGATCTGGTTCAGGGGAACCGTGATCCCGAGTACAAAGATAACGGCCGCTCCGAGCCCGATGGCTGTGGTGACCTTCTTTGAGACGGCTAGAAACGAGCACATCCCCAAGAAGAAGGCCAGAGCGATATTTTCAACGAAGACTGCCTTCGTGGCCAGGCTCAAGTAGTGCTCCAACATGGAAGTCCTCCTCGACTTGCTCGGGTTTCCAACTTCGAACGGCCCAGATGAAGCAACCGATCAGAAAAAATGCTGCGGGGGCCAGCAGCATCAGTCCATTGGGCTGGTACCACCCCCCCTCGGTGACCAGTGGCAGGACCGTGAGTCCAAATACTTTGCCACTGCCAAAGAGTTCGCGAATGAAGGCCACGGCCATCAGGACAAGCCCATAGCCAAGGCCATTTCCCACGCCGTCGATAAAGGATGGCCCGGGTGGATTCTGCATGGCAAAGGCCTCGGCCCTGCCCATGATGATGCAGTTCGTGATGATTAGGCCGACGAAAACCGTGAGCTGCTTGCTGATATCGAAGACGAAGGCTTGGAGCACCTGGTCGGTGATGATGACCAGGGAAGCGATAATCGTGAGTTGTACGATGATTCGAATGCTCGGCGGAACAAGGTTTCGAATCAAGCTGATGGCGGTATTGGAAAGGGCCGTCACGGCGATCACCGCCACGCTCATCACGAAAGCGGTGGACATTTTGGTGGTCACGGCGAGAGCCGAACACAGGCCCAGGACCTGAAGCGCGATGGGATTGTTGTTGATCAGTGGATCCAAAAGGATTTCACGATTGCTGGATGCCATTGTCTTCCTTTCCAGGTCTGCTCAGGCGCCAGCGGCGCCGCGTAGCCGGGCGAGGTAGGGGCCGAATCCCTCCTGGCCGAGCCAGAAGTGAAGCATGTTGGTTACGCCGCGACTGGTGATTGTCGCCCCGGCCAGGCCGTCGACCTGATAGGGATCCTGGTCCGGAGGGCCGGCGGGTCCTTTCCGGACCGTGATTTTGACGCGTCCTCGCTCGTCGAATGCCTTTCGCCCGACCCACTTCGCTTTCCAGTTCGGGTTGTCGACTTCGCCGCCGAGTCCTGCGGTTTCTTTCTGATCGTAGTACGTAATCCCGAGGATGGTGCGAGTGTCGGGGGAAAGCGCGAGGTAGCCGTAAAGAACCGACCAGAGTCCATACCCCTGGATGGGAATGATGATGGAACTGAGTTTTCCCTGGTCCATGACCTCGTAGATCAACGCCTGGTTGGGAACGCGCAGAACCTTCGAGGGATTGGCCGGGGCCGGCTTGCTGCTAGCCGGGTCCCGCGCCGCAGACCGCTGGTCGAAGGTGTTGGGGTCCAGGGTCGTGTTTCCCTCTCCGGTGGCGAGGTCGATCACGCGCGGGCGAATGGACTGCTCAAAACGGTTGCCGACTTCCTCGGCACTCAGCTTCTCGCCCATCGTCATCAAGCCGGCCACTGCGAGGATGTTCTTCTGACGATCCATCAGGATATTGCGTTCTTTGAGGGGCCGCAGCGAAACTTCTGCACTGGCCACGAAGAGGGCGCAAACCACGCAGACCACAAGGGAAAACCCGACGATGTACGTCGTACTATGCTGCACTGCGCGCCAGCCTCCTTCGGATATTGGCTTGCACGACGAAATGATCGATCAGCGGAGCGAACATGTTCATGAACAGGATCGCCAACATCATTCCTTCGGGATAGGCGGGGTTCACGACTCGGATCATCACCACGAGCATCCCGATCCCGAAACCATAAAACCACTTGCCCCGGTTGGTGAAAGCCGAGGAAACCGGGTCCGTGGCCATAAAGGCCATTCCAAATGCCCAGCCCCCGAGCACCATGTGCCAATACCAGGGGACGCCGAACATGGGGTTGGTCGTCGAGCCAATCAAATTAAAGCTGATAGCCATGAAAACAGTTCCGATGACGACCCCGCCCATGGTCCGAAACGAGCCCACTCGGCTGAGCGCGAGAAGACCAGCGCCGAGCAGGCAAGCAAAGGCGGATGTCTCGCCCAGGGAGCCCGGGACGGAACCCCAGAAGGAAGACCACCAGTCGGCGTTGTCCAGGGCACCGGCCTGGGCGGCGGCCTGAGAGAGCAGGGTGGCTCCGCTAAAAGTGTCGACACCTGCGAAGTCGGCGGCGATCCAGGGGGAGTCGCCGCTCATCGCCGCCGGATAGGCAAAAAAGAGGAACGCACGGGCCGTCAGGGCCGGGTTCAGGAAATTCATTCCGACCCCGCCAAAGACCTCCTTGGCCATCACGATGCCAAAGACCGTTCCCAGGGCCACCATCCAGAGCGGGATCGTCGGTGGCAGGGTCAGGGGGAGAAGCGCGCTGGTGACTAGGAAACCCTCGTTGATTTCGTGGCTTCGCACGACTGCGAAGATCACTTCGGCGATCCCCCCAACGACCATCACCGTGATATAGATCGGAATCCAGTAGAGGGCGCCGAATAGAATGCAATGAAAGTTGCTCTTGAAATCGAACGAGAAACCCAGGGCCTGCCAGAGGGTGGTTTGCCAGGTGTCCAAGGGGGAGGCCCCCTTGGCGATGGCGAGCATGCCCTCGTATCCCGTGTTCCAGCAGGCCATCAGCATGCAGGGCAAGAGGGCCACGACCACGGTCATCATCAGGCGCTTCATGTCCGTGCTGTCACGGACATGGGATGCGGTCCGGGTGACCTCGCCCGAAGTGAACAGGAAGCTGGACTGGAGATCGAAAAGAGGCCAGAACTTTTCGTACTTGCCGCCCTTCTCGAAAAGGGGGGCGAGATCGTCGAGTTTGTCGCGCAGGAATTTCATCCCGGGGTCAGCCCTCTTTCTCGATGATTTCAAGATTGCGTCGTAGGACCGGCCCGTAGTCGATCTTGCTGTGGCAAACGAAGGTGCATAGGGCCAGATCCTCTTCGTCGAGTTCGAGGGCGCCGAGTTCCTCAGCCCTTTCCACGTCCCCCACCAGCATGGACCGGAGAAGAAAGGTGGGCAGGATATCCATGGGCATTACGCGCTCGTAGCTGCCGATGGGCACCATGGCCCGCTCCGCGCCATTGAGGCTCGAATTCATCTCGAAATTCCGGGCTCCCATGAAATTGGAGAGGAAAATTCGCAAAACGGAAAAGCGCTCCTTGCCCGGGGCGAGCCAGCCCAATAGTTCCCGCTCGCGCCCCTCGGCAATGACGCTGACCTGACGCTCGTGGCGTCCCAGGTAACCGAAGGAATTTCCATCGGCTTTCTTGCCCGCAAGGACTGAACCCGAAATCAATCGGAGTTCGGTTTGGGAGGCCAGATCACTTCCCACGACGTCCTCGATACAGGCACCCAGTCGGGCGCGCACCAGTCGCGGGTCGGCGACAGGTGGCCCCGCCAGCGAGATCACCCGATCGACGTCGAGTCGCCCGGTGGCGAAGAGTCGCCCGATGGAGGCCACGTCCTGATATCCGATATGCCACACGGTCTTGTTTCGGTGAACCGGGTCGAGGAGGTGGATATGGAGTCCCGGATTGCCCGCGGGATGGGGTCCGGAAAAGTATTCCGTGACCACCGGGGCCTCGCGGTGATTGCCAGCACTATTGGCATCGCCCTGGGCAGCGTCCTTGGCAGCGTCCTTGGCAGCGTCCTTGGCAATGTCCTTGGCAATGTCCTTGGCAAGGTCGCTGTGCTCGCGCAGGCAAAGATAGGTCTTGCCCTCCGTGAGCCGGGCAACCAAGCGCAATCCCCGGGCGAAGTCTTCTCGCTGATCGGCCAGTACGACCTCGGGCAGGGGCGCAAGGGGCGCGGTGTCGATGGCGGTGACGAAGATGGCGGCGGGCTCGGCACTCGTTCCGGGTACCTTGCTGTAGGGCCGGGTCCGCAGGGCAGTCCACTGTCCGGACTCCACCAGCAGATCGCGGATCTCGCCGCGGGTCAAATCCGCCTCGGGTTTATTCGAGAAACTGGAGAAGGTCTGGTACTCGGCCTCGCCTGGATTGCCGGTTCGCTCGCCTTCCGAAAGGTCAATGACGACGGATTGAAGGGCGCGCCGAGGGCCCCGATGGATTCCGATGATCCGGCCCGCCCCGGGTGAGGTGTGGAGCACCCCGTCGGATTTCCGGTCCTCAAAGAGAATCTGGCCGCGCTTGACCGTCTGCCCTTCTTCGACGTGCATCCGGGGCCTCATGCCCGGAAAATCGTCGGCGACCACGGCGACGCGGGTTGCCCGGACTTGCTCGCGGATCACCTGGATGGGCCGGCCCGAAATGGGGAGGTCTAGGCCCTTCGTGATCTTGTGGGTGCCCATTGCCGCTTCGCTATTCGTTGATCTTGACCCGTTGCCGCTGGAAGCGGTCATCGCATCGGTTGAGGTTTTCAGGCTGGAATCGTTCTCTGCACAGGGCTGCGCGCACAGACCCCTCTGGCTCGATCGAAGAGTTTCGACTCACGTCTCAGGTCCCGCTCCGAGGGGTATGGGCCGGAGGCTTCGTGGTGTGAGGCAAGTCGAACGCGGCAGATACTAGGTGGCGAAGGGGCATCCTTCAAGGAAGTGCAGGGGTCGATTGTCGCGGGTGTTGTTCCAGTGGCTTGCTTGTCCCTTATTTGCGGTCTGCCCGAGAGGCTTCTCAGGGTCTCCTCGTCTCGGGCTACACGGCTCATTCGCGCCGTCGAGGTCTTTTGGTTTGATTTTTCCGGTGTTGAGTCTGTAGAATGGAGCTAATGTCTCGGGATCCGCATGCCCCGAAGGAAATCCACGCTTTGGCGCGTGGGGAGGCGGGTTTCCCCGGGGAGAATCAAGACCCCGGGGTGTCAGTGCTTAGATCTGTCCGGGGTGCTAGAAAGCCGGAGCCGAAACGAATCGTATTCGAGTTCCCTCGGCGGGTCGGGTCCACCAAGTTCTTCAGATAGATACGGAGTTCGGATCACAGACGAAATCCCGCAGTCGCACAGGCCCGAGCAGGAGGATTAGAGAATGGTCGATATTCATCGGATACTGACCGCCGGAGACATCATGGCGACCTCTCTGATCACCCTGGGACCGGACATGAGTATTTTTCAAGCGATTCGTGTGCTCGTGGGCCGCAGTATCTCGGGCGCTCCGGTGGTGGATGAAGACGGGGCCATGATCGGCGTTCTGTCCGAACTCGACTGCCTGCGGGTTCTCTCCTCGGACGAGTTCTACGCGGGGCATCAAGAAGAGGCGGGGACCGTCAAACATTTCATGACGGGGGCGGGCCAGACGATCCCAACAAATCTGGAGATCTATGCCATCGCCCACTATTTCCTCACCCTTCCTATCCGGCGACTCCCCGTGATCGAAGACGGACGGTTGGTGGGGCAGGTCAGTCGCCGGGATGTCCTGGTTGGCATCGAGGCCATGGCGAAGCAGCGGGCCGGAACCTCGCGTCACCCCGATCTGCTCGAAATCGCTCGGTCCTGGTCGGCGCTCTAGTCCCAGCCGCCCAGCTGACTTCAGAGCGCCATTTCGAGGGGCTGCTCGATCAATCGACGGATTCGCGTGAGCAGGCGCGCTGCCCCCGGCGGGTCGATGGCCCGGGCATCGGCGCATAGGGTCAGACTGAGGACGTATCCCGCGCCCACGGCTTCTCCGCGCAGGACCGGCTGCGGGCGGGGCCGGGCGGTGCCCACGCTCACGAGAGTGCCCGGTTCGAGGGGGGGCCAGTAGCGATCCACGCCTTCGACGCCCATGTGGGCCAGAGCGAACTCTGGCGGGCTGTTCTCCCCGTGCATGTCCGCCTGCTCTGCTGACTCGGGGGCAGTCCACTCGGCGGAGAGTGCCGCGAAGCCCTTGCGGTCGACTCCCCGAAGGCCTCGGGACTCCTCGGCGGCAGGGTGAGTCGAAAGGGCGATGTCCACAGGGGCGGGATCGGTGGCATCCCCGGCCCCAACTGGCTTCCGCCGGATTTCGGGCGTCTCGCGGATGCCCAGGGCAGTGGCTCGAAGCAGCGCGACCTCCAGGGGAATCGCGGAACCCCCGGGGTCCTGCTCGAGGTGCGCCAGAATCTCCATCAGGGCATCGACCTGGCAGTCGGCCTCCAGGCGAAGGCTCGGCGGGAACGTCCCGGTGGGTGCGTTCGGGGAGAGGGGGCTCCTCTCGATGTCCTCCCGGGTGATGCGTCCGTGAAAGCCGCTGCCCTGGACGCTTCCCAGAGCGATGCCCGCGCGCTTGGCCAGGCGTCGGGCCAGGGCGGTGCTCGGGGGAGTGGGCTCGCCGGAAACCCGGGTCTCCTGGCTGGGCGGAGCGGGCTCGGTCCCGGGCGGCGGCGGGGTGGCTGGGGTGAGTGTGGAGGGCGGGGTGGCTGGGGTGAGTGTGGAGGGCGGGGCGGCTGGGGTGAGTGTGGAGGGCGGGGCGGCTGGGGTGGCTGCCGGGTCCGCGGGGCGGTCGGGGGCGGGCTCGGTGTCCGTCTGCGAGGGCTCGATGAGCCCGAGCAGGGTGTCCACGGGTACTCCGAGGCTGCCCGGCGGAACCAGGATTTCCTGGAGCCGGCCCGCGCAGGGACTCTCGATCTCGAGGGTCGACTTCTCGGTCTCGATTTCCAGGATCGGATCGCCCAGGGCGATTTCGGCTCCCGGCTCCACGAGCCATGCGATCAGGTCTGCTTCGTCTATGTCCGGGGCTGGCCGGGGCATCCGGATTTCGATCGGCATTGCAGCCTGCTCCCGCGCTTGTTCTCGCTTGGCCCGGACAATAGCGAGTTGTTCAGGAGCCGGCGCTCGCCTGGGCACTTGAGTCAGCATTGGCGTGAAGCGCGCCGATCCGGGCCAACTGTTCTCCGGCCCCGCCCAGGGTCAGGCCGATCTGCTGGGCCCAGAGCAGATGCCGATGGATCGGGTATTCGATATCCGCGCCGATGCCACCGTGCAGGTGCATGGCGGCATGCGCCACCCGGCTTCCTCCCCGGCAGGCCCACCACTTGGCGGCGGCCGCCTCGGCGCCCGCCGGCAGGCCTTCGTCGAGCCGCCAGACCGCTTGCCACAGAGTGGACTTCATGCACTCGAGGTCGACAAAGGCATCGGCGACCCGCATGGTCACGGCTTGAAAGGTGCCGATGGCCCGGCCGAATTGCTTGCGATCGGTGGTGTACTCGGCGGTTTTTTCCAGGGCCGCTTGGCAGACCCCGAGTTGCAGAGCCGCCAGCGCGGCTTGTCCCCGATCGGCCAGCCACTGGACGATGCCTGCGCCCGTCTCCGGGTCGCCCAACATGTCGTCCGCCGAAACCGCGACCCCCGAGAGCACCATCCGGAACTGGCGTTCGTGATTATTCGCCACACCCTCGTCGAGTTCGACACCCTGGGCCTGGGGGTCGACCAGGAACACGCCCAGCTTGCCGTCGCCCAGAGCCGCGGGGACCAGGATCCGCGCGGCACTCGGCGCGCAGGGCACGCAGACCTTCTCGCCGTCCAGGATCCAGTCTTTGCCCTCGGCTCGGGCCTGGGTCTTGGGTCGCGTGGGGTCGAAGCGGCCCAGCTCCTGGAACGCTGTGCTCAGGAGAATCTCGCCCGCGACCAGCCCCGGCAGCCAACTTTTCTTCTGGGCGTCGGTTCCGAATTGTCCAATGGCCGCGGCTCCGCCAACCAGGCACGGGACCAGGGGAATCGGGGCCAGGGCCCGGCCGGCTTCCTCGAGCAGAACGCACAGGGAACCGAAACCGAGCCCGGTGCCCCCGCTCGCTTCATCGATGTCCACGCCGAGCAACTCCGCTTCGGCGAGGGCGTTCCAGAGGGAATGGTCGATGCCGTCCCCCGCCGCGTCCGCCTCGATTTCGGCCAGGCGTTCGTGCCTGCACGCGTCGGTGAAAATCTGTCGGGCCAGTTCGCCGATGGCGCCCTGCTCTTCGCTGAGCGAAAAATTCATGGATTCGTACTCCTGGGTCGAATGCGTTTAGCGCGGTGCCCTGGGCATCTTGAGCCCCGCCATCGCGATGATTTCTCGCTGGACTTCGTTCACGCCTCCACCGAACGTGTTGATCTGGCAAGCTCGGGCTTCCTGGGACAGGGCTCCCATGAGAACGGCCCCTCCCGAGCCCTTCCGCAGGGCACCCGAAACGCCGATGACTTCCTGGAGCAATCGGTAGACCTCGATCAAGGTCTCCGTGCTGTAGACCTTGACGGCGGACGCCTGGGCTGGATCCAGAACGTCCTGCTCGAGCCCCCAAGCCATGCGCCAGTTCATCACCTTCATGGCTTCCAATCGCGCGCTGGCCTCGCCCAGGGCCTGCTGCACCCGGGGATCGTCCACGACCCGGAGCCCCGCCGAATCCAAGGTCTCAGTCGCCCACGCGACCACGTCGTCGAGATATTTGAACGCGATTCCGCCGAAGGCGGCGAGGCCCACGCGTTCGTGGTTGAGCTGGGTGGTGATCAGCCGCCAACCCTGATTCAGGCCGCCCACGATCATGGTATCGGGGACTCGCACGTCTTCGTAGTAGCTCATGCAGGTATGGCCGCCGCCCACGGTGTGGATCGGCGAAGTGCTGAATCCCGGAAGCGCGGTATCCACGATGAAGATCGTGATCCCCTGATGCTTCTTGACATCCGCGTCGGTTCGGGCCGCGAGCCAGATATAATCCGCATCGTCGGCGCCGCTGGTGAAGATCTTGGTGCCGTTAATCACCCACTCGTCCCCATCCCGGACCGCGGAGGTTTTGAGGGAAGCCAGGTCTGTGCCCGCATCGGGTTCGGTGTACCCGATGGCAAAATGGGCGTCCCCCGCGAGGATCCGCGGCAAAAATTCGCTTTTGTGTTCCTGTGAGCCGTGGGCCATCAGGGCGGGGCCGACGGTGTTCAGGGTGACGAAGGGCAGGGGGGCTCCCGCCCGGCGGAGTTCGTCGAAGAAAATTAACTGCTCGATGGCCGTCAGTCCGCCGCCGCCGTATTCCTGGGGCCAGCCCACGCCGAGCCAGCCGTCGGTGCCCATTTCTCGAACGATTTCCCGAAAAAGCTGCCCGCCCTCGAGCATCTTGATGCCATCCCGCCGCTCGGGGGTCATCAACTGGTCGAAGTAGTCCCGGAGCTTCAGGCGGAGTTCTTTCTGTTCGGGCGTGAAATCCACATGCATGAGCGGGTTCCTCAGGCTCCGCGTGGGGACGGCGGAGGGGTTGGGCGGGGGTGGGCCGGAAGAGTGGGCGGCACTGGGGCCACCGTTGGCCGCACTATAGCCCGAAACTGAAACACGTTCTAGTCTTGTCATTGGCGATTCCCCGGGGGGTGGGGGGATGGAGGGCCGGGGGGCAGTTGGCGAATCCGGGCGCACGCCCGGGGCGGGAGCGGTGCGGGCAAAACTGCGGAGGAACGACGGTATGCTGGAGCCGGGGGTGGACGCGCTGGGACGGACCCCGCGTTCTGTTCGGCTT
>Ga0310120_10001630_pt1 | contig 16847 bp, 9 predicted proteins | sample CB27_AW_983_MG_FD_203506 | JGI IMG/M metagenome (GOLD analysis project Ga0310120, IMG submission 203506) | Marine microbial communities from Western Arctic Ocean, Canada - CB27_AW_983 | ecosystem: Environmental > Aquatic > Marine > Oceanic | place: Canada: Western Arctic Ocean | collected...
TAGCCGCCGATCCCGTGATCGACCGACTTGGTTTTCATGCTGCGGATGATGGCCAGCTTGTCCGCGTGCCGGGCCATCTTGGGAAGATACTCGCAGATTTGGATGCCCTCGGCGTTGGTCTTGATCGGCCGGAACGGCCCCGCGGTCGGCTGGCCCGGTTTCATGTCGAAGGTGTCGATCTGACTGACCCCACCTTCCATGTAAAGCATGATACAGCGCTTGCCCGATCGTTTCGCTTCCGCCGCGATCGTCTGCGAATGAACCAGGGCGCCCCAGTTCGGAACCACCGCGCCGGCGGCCGTAACGATCGTGCCTTTGAGAAGACTCCGCCGGCTGAGGTGCTGATCCGGCCTGCAGTTCCCCGGTTTCGTATCGATGTTCATGATTTCTCCTGTCAACTTGGACTTCTAACGATTAAACCGAAACTCTGAGCACGAGACGAGCACCCACATCGCCTCTTCGATCCGCTGCGATGCCTGCTTCGCGTCATCCCCTTCTGCGTTTAAGTAACGCGCAAAGCGCTCGCGCTCTTCCACGGTCGGCACCCGGCTCAGGACCGATAGGAACATCTGGTCGACCTTGGCCTCCGGGCTCTCCGAGCTTTTGAGCAGGCGTTCGGACAGGTTGTCGTTCCTCGGGTGACACAGATTCCGAAACACGTCCCCATTGTGAACGAACAGGCGCTCCGTCGCGCTTCCCTGAAAAGTGCCCCGGCCATCGACCGGCTCACCCAGGTACTTCAACATGTCGTTCGACGGACCGCTCTTTGCGGCGGCCTCGGCGCCCAGACCCGTCGCCATGTGAAGCGATGCGTGCAATTCCTCCACGCTTAGCGGGCGGACGCGGGCTCGTTCATAGAATTTGGGAGCCGCCTGAGTTGCCGTCCCGATGTCGGCGACCTGATACGCCTTGCTGTTGACGATTTCGCGAACCAGCCACTTCGTATCGAATTTATTGTTCACGAATTGCTTCTCGATCTCCTTGAAGAGGACCGGATGGCTGCCCTGGTCGTCCTCATTCAAATCATCCACCGGATGAACCAACCCGCGGCCCATGAACTGAGCCCAGATCCGATTCACCGCCGCCCGCGCGAGATACGGATTATTAGCGGAGGTGATCCACTCGACGATTTTCTCCCGGCGGGAAAACAGCGGCTGGGGCGGGGCTTTCTTTTTCTCCACTTTCGGTTCCTTGAAATCCTTCGGGAGCTCCGGCTCCTCCAGGTCCGCGCCACCCAGGAACTTCGGCGAAACCGGCTCTCCCTTGGTGCCCGGTTTGGCATCTACCGGGACGATGGTGAAATTGACCTGGCCCGTGCTTTTCTCGCCGACGAACCATCGTGTTACGTTCTCCTTTTTCTCTCCCTCGTGGACAAAGGTCCGCACGAAGAAACCGGCCATGCCGTAGTAATCACGCTGCGTCCAGGACTCGAAAGGGTGATCGTGACACTTGGCGCATTGCAACTGCGTCCCGAGAAACAACCGCATGGTGGCGGTCGCCAGATTGTCCGAGCCCCGATTAACGACGTAGTACAACTGCGAACCATCTTCCTCGGCGGCCAGCAGCTTGTGAACAAAGCGATCGTAGGGTGCGTTGTTCGTGAACTGCGTCTCGAGCCACCGGCGGAAATGTTTCCGATTATCATGGTGGCCGACGTGCTTCGGATTCCGGCCCAAAAGACTCACATCCCAGACCCGGGCCCGGTTCCGCGCGTAGCGTGGGTCAGCCAGCAACTTGTCCACCAGTTTCTTCCGCTTCTTGGGATCCGAGTCCTGCAGAAACCCCGTCGTTTCTTCATAGCCGGGAGTCATCCCAACCAGGTCGAGGTAGACACGGCGAAGGAAGACCGAATCCGAAGACTGCTCCGGAGGTGTGATCTTTTCGCTGGCCCAGGCCGCCTTGATCTCACGATCGATGATCTCGCGCAGAGGGAGCTCGCCGCCGAAGATCATGGCGGGAAGCAAACAAGCGATGGCCCCCACAAGAACGCCCAAGGATCTTCGATACGGGACACTTTGTTGGTTCATCGGATTGAAACTCGGGGCTGTGCTGATCTGTAGGGGACTAGCGAAGCTGCATTGCACGAAAGGCACTTTAGTCGGCTCCTTTCCCGCCAAGCGAAAACAGCTGCGACCGCGTCCGGAAATACATGACGCCCCCCGACACGGCCGGCACGGCAAAGCATCTCTCGCCCAGCGGGATTCGGGCCGGTGGCTTCCAGGTCTTTTCCGCCGCGATGACGACCACCTCGCCTTCCTTGCTGACACAGTAGAGCCGCTGATCAACCCACACGGGTGAACTGTAGAAATTGCCTCCGATGCGCTCTCGCCAATGCATTTTTCCCGTGGGGGCGTCGACGCATGTCATTATGCCGCTGTCCGTCAATAGAAACAGCAACCCGTCCTTGACCACGAAGCTGGGCACCAGCGGAACGTTGCGCCTGATTTCGTAAGCCACCTCGGCCTTGATGATGTTACCCGCTCGCTTCGGGCGCACCGCGACGAAACGTTGACCGGACACGCCGGCGCCGTGACTGCCGAAGACCAGATCGCCGTGCAACTGAGGCGAACCGACGGTGCGGCTGGCAAACACGTCGTCGAGCTCCCAGTTCACCTTGCCCGTGGCCAGGTCCACGCTGGTAATGCCGTGCGCCGTGCCCGTGAAGATGACTTCCGGCCGACCGCCGTCAATGCGCCGCACACACGGCGTGGCATAACCGGCCAACACCGTACGGCGATCAATTTTCCAGTGGGTTTTCCCGCTCATACGATCAACTGCGATCAAAAAACTTTTCCCGGGAACCATTGAAGCACCCTTTGGCAGATGCCGCTTCATTACCTGCGGATGCATCTGGTCATTGGCCAATATGACCAAGCCGGCGGCAATAATCGGAGAACTGGCTGAACCGTGAAGTCCCACGTACGGCCCCAGATCCCGACGCCACAGCTCCTTGCCCTCAAGATCCAGTGCCAGCATGAGCAGTTGACCCGGCGTCGACCAGACCACGACCACACCGTCGGCATCCACGGTCGGGGTGGCGGACGCAACGTCGTTGTCCCGATGCATGCGATAACCCTTGTACGGAAAATCGCGGCGCCAGCGGATCTGACCGTTCCCCGTGTCAATGCACAGGACCGAACGCTTCGCCGTTTCCTTCTCAACGCATGTCAGGAACAAACGATCCTGCCAAACGACCGGCGAGCTGCTGCCCGTGCCCGGCACCTTCGCGACCCAGTTGTAGTCGCCTTTCGTCCATTGGGTGGGGATTGTCCGGGCATCGCTGATGCCCGTCCCATTTGGCCCGCGAAACCGCGTCCACTGGTTCTCCTGGGCAATCGCCAATGGGCCCAGGCAGGCGATGCAAGTTACAACGATCAGGCGTCGCAGAGAGCGATTGGTCACGGGATCAGCCCTCACTTGGTAAGTTTCCTCTTCATCAGGTAGTGTTCCTCGAATGTCTCATCGGCAGCCCCCCTCACGTCAGAATCTCCGCCAGCGGGCCGGACTGGTCGATATCTTTCAACTCCCGGTCCTCGTTGCCGAACGTCTCTCGTTTATCACCGACCGCATGCAGCAGCGCCAGGAACAGATTCCGCATCGTGCGATGGCCGTTCTTTCCGTATTCGGGATACTGAAGGAAGCGTCCGCCCGGCTTCAGCCCCTTCATGCCGCCAATGAGAACCACCGGCCAGACTTTGAGGAAGCCGTGATGCGCTTCTCCGGAATCGCTCGTGTAGACGATCAAGGTGTTGTCGAGCGCCGTGCCATCTCCTTCCTTGATCGCATCCAACCGCTTCGCCAGGCCGACGAGCCGCTCGGCGTGGAAGCGACGAATGATCGTGCGCAACCGTTGGGTCTCTTCCTGATCCGGGTGCATGTGGCCGATCGCGTGTCCGTCCTTTTCGATACCTAGCCTCTTCCACGTGAAATAGGTCCCCATCCCGCCGCTGGCGTCCAAAGTCACGACGTTGGTCAGTCCCGAAGCAATGGCCGCCGCTGCGATATCACACTGCGCTTCCAGGCGGTCGGTCTCCGATTCGCTGTTGAACTTGTCGATGACAGGGGCATTCGCCTTCAGACGTTCCTTGATCTGCGCACATTTTTCCTGGCGGTCTCTCATCGCCTCGAACGTATCCAGATACGCATCGAGCTGTTCGGTCTCCGATCCGGACAGTTCCTTTCTGACCCGGCGGATGTCCGCGCGAACATAATCCAGCAGCTTGTTCCGGGCCTGGAACACCTTGCCGGCATTGCCTTCCGCCACGCTGCCGAACAGCGTCTGAAAAGCGAGCTCGGGCTGACATGCCAAGGCCAACGGCCTCTTCGGCGCCTTTGCGGAAATGCTATTGATCACAGGCGTGCCCGGATTGGGATGGATGCCCAGGCCCACCACCGGAATAATGCCCGACAGCGACTCGGCCAGGGCATGATCGACGGTCTGAGCCGCGACGCCTTGCCTCCAGTGAAAACAGCCGAGACCGCCGTATCCTTTCGAGTGGTCGCCGCCCCCGGAAACCCGGCCCGACAACCCCTGCAGGATCGTCATGCGGTCTTTGAAGGGCGCCAAGGCGGCCAGGGCGTCGTTGACTTCGTAATCCTTCAACGAGAGGTCGATTAGTTTATCCGCCTTGCCCTCGCGGCCGTTGCCGTTCCACTTCAGACCTTTGGGCTGGATGTGGCTGGGCCAGAGGCCGTTTCCTTCCATAAAGAAGATCACGCGGCGGGGCGTGACGCCCGCGGCCTGCGCCGCCAGAGAATTCACAAACGGTTGAAGCACGACGGACCCGGCTCCAAGGGATAGGCCCTTCAAAACTGTTCGGCGTCTCGGATTTTGCATAACTAGTCTCCTTTCGAAGGCACGGTTCTATACAGGAATGATTCGGATGACAGTAATGATACGAGTAGCGCCTTGAAGCTGCCGCCGTTATCCAGGTAGGCCTTTTCGGCTTCTTGCAGGCTGACCGCATCACCGGGTGTTTCGTTGCGGCCCATGAAATAACGGAAGACGTGGCGAATAAAGATCTGCCGCACGCGATCGGAATCAGCCAGGCGGCGAAGCATTTCGGGGGCGTCGCGGACCGGGCCGTCGAGCGCCGGGTCGCCGCTGAACGCGATCCGGCCGGTCGTGTCGAGCGGGGCGTCACGATAGATCTTGCGGTTCTTGTCTTCGCTTTGCTCCATCGCTTCCACGTCGAGCACTTCTTCCGCTTTCCGCAAGTAGCCGTAGTGGTCTACATCCTCGAAGGGCAGCCCCAGTTCGTCCATCTTCTGGTGGCACTTCCAACACTTGGCGGCGCGCGTGACCATCTGCCGTTGCCGCAGCGTCTTGTGCGGGTCGTCGGGAATCATCGCCGCCACGTCGATCGGCAAGTCGGGCACGCGTCCGCCCAGCAGGTGTTCGCGCATCCAACGGCCGCGCCTCACGATGTCGTTGTGAAAATTGGTGGACCACGCCACCTGCCAGCTCGGCTGCATCAAGACGCCGATGCGCTTCCCTTGCTGCTCGCGACGGTGATCCATGGCCAAGGGACTGAACTGGCGAAAGAGCGGGCTGTTGGAGTAGCGAAGGTCATCCAGCGTACTGTTTGGGACAAACAGCTCATGCGTATGGTATGACTCGGTCGTCGTCAGCAACTGCTCCAGCACATCCCGGTCGTTGGACAGAATGCTCATGACCAGAACGTCGGTGTCGCTGACGTACCCTCGCGGATTGTAGTGAACGCCGCGGCGGGTCTTGTGATCGGGCAGCGGGTCTTTGAACACGTCGGGAGCGCGGTAGTAATCGAAGTACTCGCGGAAGAACCACACCACACCCGACTTCTCGATTCTCGGTTCGTCCAGGATTCGCTGCACGGCCTCGGCGACTTCCTCCTTCGTCGTGAGCTTGCCCTCGGCGGCGGCGCCCAGCAGGCCCGGATCCCTTTTTCGCGACAGCGCCAGGCTGAGCGCCATCGCCGTCTCGCGGGGTGAGAGCATCCGCACGCCCGACCGCACCTCGGCACCCAGTCCAACCTCGAAACGCAGGATCGCCTCCGGCGCCATCAGCGGTGCCATGAGGATCGTCTCACCCGCCAGACGACAGTCGCCATCGCGGGCAATGTCGTCGTAGAGAGCGATGAGACTTTCGACTTCCTCTTGATTCGGCGGCCGCGCCAGGGACGTCTTGAACTGCTGCTGAAGAGCTCGTTCCAGTTCGTCGCGATTCGCTCTGACCTGTAGATGGAGCAATGGCGCAAACGAGCCGTGGCCCCGCACCCGCACGCCGCCCTTGAGATGTTCGCGCTCCTGGTCCGTCGCGGCTTTCGCCCGGTCTTCCTCCGGCCAGTGCGACTGTTTGGCGGCCTCGGGGTTTTTGTTGACGTTGACGAGCGGATGGTGGCGAATCTGGGCCGCCACGATTTGTTCCGCGTTGGACAACAGCAGGCCGGTCGCTCCCTCGTCGGGTGAGTAGAGCGCAGCAAAGTCCTTGAAGCCCGGCTCGGGAATGAGTCCGAACGGCTGCTGCAGCCCGTGGACGTTGAATGCGGATGCGGCCCACGTGCTGTAAGCCGTCGGCGATAGCCGCCAGAGCCGCGGCGGCGGCGGGACGCTCGGTCCTCGCGGACCGCCGAACAAGATCGCGTTCGGCAGCCGGTTTCCATCGATCGGCTTCTCCTTGCCGGCGTGCCAGGCGGGCGGTCCGGCGAGCGGAGAGTCGAGCTTCGCCTCGATCCACTTCATCACCGCAGCCGCGTCGCCCGCATCCGGCCGCGGCTTCTTGGCCGGCGGCATGTCGCCGGCGCGCAGCCGCTCCAGGATCGACGCGTAGCCCACCCGACTTGCAAGATTGTCCTGTTTCAGGCTCTCCAGTTCGAAGTCCCCTTTGTCGGAACCGTCCGCGTGACAGTCCGCGCAATGGGAATCGAGAAACCCGTGAACCGCGTTGGGGTCAGCGGCGGTCGGGGCGGCGATCATTCTGCGCCGCAACGAGTCCGGAAGCACCACCAGCGGGTTCTCCCGCAGCGCTCTGAGCGCTTCGTCGGGGATCGTCCTCAGCCCCTTCACCAAGAGCACCCCGTCACGCTTGGCCAGCGACTTGGCAGACTCGCTCGAAAGAGTCGTCAATCCGTCGAGAATGAGCCAGTCGCCTTTATATCCGGCCAGCGCCTTGGCCGCGCCGCTGGAAATCGTGGTCACGCCGCCGAGCGAGAGCCGGCCGTTGTGCCGCGCAAGCGCCTCGGCCGCGCTTTCCGTCAAGTTCTTCAGACCACCCAGCGAGAGCGTGCCGCCCCGGTTCTCGGCGAGCGCTGCAGCGACTTCGTCGGACAAGGACGTCAGTCCGTCAAGCGAGAGATTGCCCTTTCGCTGCGCGAGCGCGCGAGCCGATTCGGCCGACAGCATCTTTACTGCGGGTAGCTCGCCTTTGAAGTTTCGCGATGATGCCAGCGCCGCAGCGGCCTGTTCCGAGAGTGTCGGCAAGCGCGGGAGTTCGCCGCTCCATTTGGCCCACGACGCCAGCACTGCGGCCCCTTCGTCGGACAGGGTCGTCAATCCGTCGAGGCAGACGATGGGCCGGGCGTATCCGGGCGATTTGTGTTCGGCGAGTGCCTCAAGCACCTCGTCGGGGATCGTGCTCAGACCGTTCAGATACAGGAAGCCCTCGCGCCGGCTAATGGCCCGTGCCGTCTCCGGCGTGAGCGCTGTCAGGCCGTTGAGATAGAGGTTGCCGCGGTTCTGGGCATTTTCGTTGAGCTCTTTGGCCGTTTCGTCGGAGAGCGATGTCAGACCATCGAGAACAAGATGACCTCGTGCCTTCGCCATCGCTTTAGCTGCTTCCGGCGAGAGCGTTTTGAGTGCTGGCAAATTGCCGCCGATTTTCGGCAACAGCAACTTGGCCGCCTCATCGGAGATCGTCGTCAGCCCCGGCATCGAACGGACATTCCCCCCCTCCTTCGCCAGCGTCCGGGCTACGTCGTCCGGCACGGTCTTGAATCGGGGCAGGCGTCCGTTCCAGTTGTGTCCGGTCATTTCCGCCAGCGCGGCGGCGGCTTCGGGCGAGAGCGTGGTCAGCCCGTCGAGGTGCAACTGATAGACCGGCCCGCCGCCATTGCGCTGCGAAAGCGCACGGGCCGCTGCGGGCGAGAGCGTCGTCAGTCCCTTGAGAAACAGCCGCCCGCCGGTGTGCCGGGCGAGCGCCTTGGCCGCCTCATCCGAGATCGCGGTCAAACCATTGAGCGACAACTCGCTTCGATGGGAGGCCAGCGCTTCGGCTGTCGCGGCGGAGATCTTGGTGAGACCGTCCAGGTGCAAGGCACGCTTGTGTTGCCCGAGTGCGGCGGCGACTTCATCCGAAATGCCGGTCAGGCCGTTCAGCGACAGCCAGCCTTCGTGCTGCGCCAGTTCCTCGGCCACCTCGGGCGACAGCGATTTCAACCCGTCGAGCAGCAGCCTGCCGCTCTTCTGTTGCGCGAGCCGGGTGGCCTCTTCGGCAGTCAGTGTCTTGAGGCGATCCGTCTCCTCGGCACGGGCAATCCCGGCGCCGACCAGACCAAGAAACAGCAGGCCACCGATGGCGCTTCGAATACGAACCTCTTTCACGCCAGCACCTCCTTCACGACCCGGCCATGCACATCGGTCAGGCGATAGTCGCGGCCGGCATGGCGGAAGGTCAGTTGTTCGTGATTCAGCCCGAGCTGGTGCAGGATCGTGGCGTGGAAATCGTGGACGTGAACACGGTCTTCGGCGACCGCGATGCCGTGCTCGTCCGACGAGCCGTGGACGACACCGCTCTTCACTCCGCCCCCGGCCAGCCACGAGGAAAAGACCTGGTGATGATGCTCCCGACCAGGATGGTCGGCTTTTTCATGATAGGGCGTGCGACCGAATTCCGTCGTCCAGACGACGAGCGTTTCCTCCAGCATACCGCGCTGCTTCAGGTCGGTGATCAAACCGGAAATCGCCTGATCGACGTTTTTGGCCAGCGGTGCGTGCGTGGCCATGTTGCCGTGAGCGTCCCAGTTGTTCGACGAGCCAACGTCGATCAATTCGATGAAGCGGACCCCGCGTTCGGCCAGCCGGCGGCCGACCAGGCATTGCCAGCCAAACCCCGTCTTTTGTCCAGGCTGGATGCCATAGAGCTTGAGCGTCGCTTCGGACTCATTCGAGAGGTCCATGGCTTCGGGCGCCTCGCGTTGCATGCCGAAAGCCGTCTCGAAGGAACGGATACGGGCATCCAGCGCGGCGTCGGCCGTCCGCTGCGCGAGATGTTTCTGGTTGGCCTTGGCCAGCATCTCCAGTTCCAGTTCCTGGAGCTTGGAGGAAGCTACTCGACGGCGCAGGTTGGGGATTGGGTTGTCGCCGGGGATCAGCTGTGTGCCTCGATGGCATCCTGGCAGAAAGTCGCTCCCCCAAGTCTGCGCGCCCGCGTATGGCACCTGCGGAGCGATCACGACAAACGACGGCAGGTTCCGATTGACCGTGCCCAGACCGTAACTAATCCACGCACCGATGCTGGGCCGCGCAAATTCCCACGACCCGCAATGCATGCCGAGCGTGCTTTCGTAATGGTTCGTGTGATCCGACTCCATCGAGCGAATTACGCACAGATCGTCCACGATTCCACGCATGTGTGGGAACAAATCGCTGACTTCGATGCCGCTCTGGCCACCCGGCTTGAACTTCCAGTCCGGCTTTTTGAGATACCTCGTCAACTCGCCGAGCTTGCCTTGCCAATTGTCGACGGTGATTTTCTTCCCGTGGTTGGCAAACAGTTCCGGCTTGGGATCGAACGAATCGACGTGTGAAACGCCGCCGGTCATGTAGAGGAAGATCACGCGTTTTGCTCGCGCCGGGTGATGCGGCTGTTTCGGCGATAACGGATCGCCGGACGACTTGGTGTTGGCCGCGCGCGACTTCTCCGCCAGCATGCCGTGTAGTGCGATCGCGCCAAAGCCGCCTGCGGCCCTCTGCAGGACTTCGCGTCGAGTTGGAAATTTCATCGCGTTCATCCCGTACTAATCGACAAACACAAACTCATTCCGTGTCAGAATCGTACGGGCCAAGGCACTCCATACCTTTACCTCAACGGACTCCTTTGATCGATCACCTTCAGCAATCGCCTCGGCGTACTGCTTCATGAACGTGGATACATCCGAAATCTCGTCCGGAGTCGGCGCGCGACCGAGCGCAAGATGCCAGGCGAATCGTGTGCGAGTCGGCTCGTCGTTGGCGCGGGAAAGAACACGTCTCGCCAGCCCGGACGCCCGCTGGTGCACGAACTCGTTGTTCATCATGTGCAGGGCCTGGGTGGGCACGGTCGTCAGTTCACGACGCGCCGTACTGACGTTCGGGTCGGCTCCATCGAACAGCGCCAGGAACGGATGCCGCTTCAGGCGTTGTTGCATCAGGTAGACGCTGCGGCGTTCCGTCGGATAGACACCGTAATACGGTGCGTGTTGAGTGAAGCCCCACTTTTCGACGGGCGGGAACGGATGTTCGCCACCCATCGTCGGGTCGAGGTCGCCGCTGACCAGCAGCATCGCGTCGCGAATCTCCTCGGCGCTCAACCGCCGCCGATTGAACCGCCACAGCAGTTTGGCGTCCGGGTCGATTGCAGAAGCGCGCGCGTCGAAGTCGCTGGAACGCTGGTAGGCGGCCGACGCCATGATCAACCGGTGCATGGCTTTCACCGAGTATCCGCTCTCCTTGAACCGGGCCGCCAGCCAGTCGAGCAATTGCGGGTGCGTCGGGCGTTGGCCGCGGGTGCCGAAGTCGTTTTCCGTTCCGACCAGACCACGGCCGAAATGGTGTTGCCAGATGCGGTTGACCATCACGCGGGCCAACAGCGGATTGCTGTCCCGCGTCAACCAATCGGCCAGTTGCAGACGTCCGCTACCCGCGCCCGGCGGCAGTGGATCGTTCCCGAGGATTTCGAGATTCTTACGCGGCACTTCCTCGCCCAGGTTTCGCCGCTCACCGCGTATTCGGATTTGCGCGTTCTTGGGTTGCTCTTTCTCGATCGCGGCGTAGACGAATTCTTCGGGACCGGAGGATTTCATCCCTTCACGTTCCGACCGCAACTCGGCCATCCGCCGCTCCTTTTGAGCAAGCCTGCGTTCCAATTCGGCCGGATCTGTTTTGACCTCTTCGGCGGGGGAGATGGGAGCGAACGGTTCGCCGCGATCCGTATCAACCTGGTAGAAGAACCACACCGCTGGGTTTCCAAGTCGATCGGGCAGCGGATTGCTCTTGAGAAAGCCGCTAATCACATCGTCGCCAACATTCCAACGGCGCTTGCTCCCGACTTCCTCGATGGTCCATTCCACTTGGGTCAGATCGCAGCCGTGATTTGTTTTCGGCATGATCGCCAGTTGAAGGAACTCGCCGGCCTTTACGTCAAGTTCTCGCGGCTCGATCGACTGGCTTCCCTTTGCTTGGATTGCGCCATTGCCGACTGGTTTCAAACCGCCGCTGCCCAGTTGGTCGATGAACCAGGCCACACTGTCACCACATTCGTGGTGCACGTCCTGCACGCTACCCGATACGAGAACACGACCCGCAATCGGGCTTCTCCAGGCAATGCCGACGCCCTCCTTGTTCTGGGGATGCACGACCAGTTTTCCGGGCGGCACCGTGCCCGGCACCTTCAATGTCTGGCCGCTGGTGTTCACTGCGACCAGAGGCACCCGGTACGGCTTGGAGTCCGTATACCATTTTTGAAATCCAACCTGTCCGTCGAGATCCTTCTCCTTGCTCTTCAGCCGACGCTCGTCGATGTAATTCCGCCACGTACCGGCCAGCGGCTTTTTTTCGGACTCCAGCCGCTTGATTTCAGCGTCGATCCTGGCGAGTGCCGCAGCGTGTTTGGTCTTCTCGCCTCCGACAAGGTCGGGCAGCAAAACAGGGAACAAGTCGTAGGGCTTCTTCTTTTCTTCCGAGCCCGGAAAGGAATAACGCGTGCTGTTGAAGATACCGTACCAGGCGTAATAGTCCGTCGTATTGACCGGATCGTACTTGTGGTCGTGGCAGCGAGCACAACCCAGCGACAAGCCGAGAAACGCCTGCCCGACGGTGTCGATCGTGTCCTGGATGGTGAGGTGATGATAATTTTCCGGGTCGAATCCGAAACGCCGCGAGATCGCGATGAAGCCGGTCGCGATCAGCATTTCCTTGTACTGTTCGTTCGAAACGCCGGGAGTCTGCTTTGCGAGCAGTTCTCCAGCGATCTGCTCGCGAACAAACTGATCATACGGCTTGTCGTCGTTCAGCGCCCTGATCACCCAGTTGCGATATTTGTAGGACAGCGGAGTCGGATAGTCACCCGTTTCGCCGGCCGTGTCCGCGTAGCGCACCACGTCCAGCCAGTGCCGGCCCCAACGTTCTCCGTAGGCCTTCGATTTTAACAACCGATCGACCGCTTTTCGAAAAGCATCGGGTGAATCGTCATTGAGGAACGCCCGGACGTCTTCGGGAGTCGGCGGCAAGCCCGTCAAGTCGAACGTGGCGCGGCGAATCAGCCCCCGTCGGTCGGCGGCAGGCATTGGATTCAATTTCGCGTCGCGAAGCCGTTGGATCACAAAGCGATCGACGTCGTTCTTGATCTGCGGGTCTTCGATCCGAGGTGGTCGAGGATCGGTGACCGCTTGAAAGGACCAGAAAGCTCGTTCCCCGTCGGTGATCGGGCCACCACGCACGGCCTGATCGCCACCGTCCACGCGCGTGTGCAAAACCGCCACGAGCACGGCGAGGAGCGAAGCTCTGGTCCAGCGGTCCATCCCGCTAGACCTCCGACAGGGGTTTCCTTGCGTCGCCAAACTCGTCGAGACGCACGCCCATGACTGCCACTACCAATCCATATGGAACGAGAGCTTTCAAAGCAGCTCGGCGATCGGTTTTCCAAAGGGCAGAATGAACTGCGGTCGGCCCGTGTGGTCCGGGATGGTGGCGTTCTGATCAATTCCAAGGTGCTTGTAGATCGTGGCCCACAGGTCGTTGGGAGTGAGGGGGCGGTCGTGGGGGTGCTCGCCGAGGGCGTTGGTCGAGCCCACTACCTGGCCGTGCTCCATTCCGCCACCGCAAACCAAAACCGACATCGCTCGGGGCCAATGTTCCCGCCCGTAGCGGAGGCCTTTGGATCCGCCATCGGCCCGGCTGATCTTCGGCGAGCGTCCGAACTCGCCGGTCACCACCAGAAGCACCTTCTCGGTGAGTCCGCGCTGGTGCAGGTCCTCGATGAGCGCAGTCACGGCCTTGTCGTAGACCGGAAAGCGATGCCGGGCGTCCACCCACAGGTCGCAGTTCACCGCGTGCGAGTCCCAGTTGTAGAATCCCAGCTTCGGCGATTTGAGTCCAGACACGAACGGATTCTCCATCACCATTGTGACAAAACTGCAGCCCGCTTCCACCAGGCGGCGTGAGAGAAGGGCCCGCTGGCCCCAGGCGTGCATCCCATAGCGTTCGCGAAGCACCTGGGGCTCCTTGGACAAGTCGAACGCTTCGCGCGTCTTGGGACTGGTCATCAGGTCGACCGCCATCTGCTGGTAAGTGTCCAGCGCCGCCATCGCACCATTGGAGTCGATCTCGCTCCGCAGTTTGTCCATCCGCCCGAGGAGTTCGAGACGGTCGTCGAGCCGCTCCGCCATCTCCGAGCCCAGCGCCACATCGCGCAACTCGAAGTCGGGCTTGCTCGGATCACCCGGCACCGTGAAGGGATGGTAGGAGGGACCGAGATAGGCCGAGCCCATCGCATAGGTATCCACCTTGGAGCGGCTTCCATTGGTCCCCGCCACGCAGTTCGGCAGGCCCACGTCGACGTGCTCGCGCATCTTGGCCACGATCGAGGTGACCGAAGGGGCATCATTCACCGTCCCGGTGGGGGTGGCCGGGATGCGCCCCGTCATGAAGCGCTTGCTGCCGCCGCCGTGATCCGAAAAGGTGTGCGCGATGCTGCGGATGAGGGTGTACTTGTCAGCACACTTCGCGTGCAGCGGAAGCAGCTCACAGACCTCGATGCCGGGCACGTTGGTCCGGATCGGGCTGAACTGACCGCGGTATTCGGACGGGGCATCCGGCTTCATGTCGTAGGTCTCCATGTGCGGAGGCCCGCCGGCGAGCCACAGAAAGATCACCGAGGTGTCCGGCTTGGCACTCGGAGCCCCGGCCTCCGCCCGAACCCTCATCGCTTCAGCGAGACTGAGCCCTCCTACTCCAAGGGTCCCCATCCGGAGGAACGAACGCCTGGAAAGCGGCTCGCGCCGCCGGCTGGATTGCAAGGTTCGATCCATTGAATTCAACACACTATCGAGTTAATGGATGGAAAGCGAGAACCCAAAGAGAAGGAAATCGTGTAGCGCGTCCTGCCGTGGACCTGCCCCGCGTATATGGGAACGGAGGTGGACTGGTGGCGAACGACACAGAACGGCTTGCGCTTGGGGTGAGAAGAGGAGCGGTTCTGCGCTCCATTTGTCAGAAATTTGTCAGACACTGCCTTGGGTGGCGTGTCAACTGCTGACCCGGCGATCCCGTAACCCGTTGATGACCAGCCCGTAGATAGGGTATCCGTCCAATGCGTATGCGATCGGGGCGGCGTCGCCGACAATCTCCTGAAGGTGCAGCGGGGCGGCATGATAATGGTAGTCATCAGCACGGCCCGCGTGCCCGCCCCAGTCATCGAGTTCGCCGATGAGGAAGGCATCTTCGCCCCGGTTGTTGAGGGCGTTAAAGATGGGGACTCCGTTCACGGCAAGGGCAATGGCGCCGCGGAAGAGGTTATCGCGCGTTGAGACGGGGTTGTCAGAGAGCAGGGGGCTAAGGGGGATCTGCCACGCGTTATCTCCGTAGTAATTCTGGGGGATACCGATCTGCTGCTGCCAGTTGGTAATACCCGCCATCATGCCGTGATCAGGCATGCCGTTACTCTCGACGTATAGCCATGTTCCGTCCCAGCGCACACGGACCTTCGGAAAAAATGGAGCGAACGCCCCAGCGCGTTCCGCTACGTCCGCCGCGTTGTCGGGATCCGGCCCGGCTTCCTCGGGGATTGAAAATCCTGCTGATTCTATTGGGTTTCCGGAAGCGTCATGGGGACGGTGCCGGGCATGCGGTAGAAATCACCCAGAGGAGCGTGCAGGTAGCGGTGCCGATGAGGAGAGGTTTGTGGCATGCTTCGCTACTACTACCAGGATGCGATCTGAATGATTGACGACTCGAGTTTTTGGACACTACGCGGTGAGGATTTTGAAACTTTAGGGTTAGCCCTTTGGCCACGGACGGTCGTTGCGGATATAGCTGCCGTCGAGAAAGTCTGAGAAGAATTCGGACACGTAGGAATTGTACACCTCCTCCCCGGACACATCGGCTTCCAGACTCGTCTGGGCGGGGTAGTAGGACTGATCCGAACCGTCGACCAGGACGTGATACCATGGCTGATCCCGGCCCGGCTGTGTCTGGTTGCGCTGGTACCACTCGTCGCTCGCCTGACAGGTTCCGTCGATGTCGACGACGACGCCCCGATACGCGTATCGTTTGTGCCGCACCAGCTGTCCCACCGCGAACGCAGGCGCATCGTCTTCGGCGATCAGTCTCCGAATCGCCATCCGCTGTGCATCGTCCGGTGGGGCGGCGAGCGAATCGAGGGCCTCGTTGAGCGAATCCCCGAAGGCCCTCAGTGCGTCGGCAACTGATGCCTGTACCGTCTCCGACGGATCGTCGAGCAGGGAGATCAGGTGCGGCAGCTGTTCGAGATCACGGTCCATCTTCAGAACTTCACGTTCCCACCATGGGAGGGGCTTGTCATTTGGAATGAGTAACTAATCCTATGAAACTTCACTGCTCAAGCAGGTTTTATCGATGTCCTACTCCGGACGCGTCCGGGTTGGGGGTGCTTGGGATCTCCTTTTTCAAGCCGGGGTTCCTGGAGGCTGAGGAGCCGGGAAAGGTGGGTGCAAACCCGGAATGGGGCGTCTGTTTCTCCCCTTCAACGTCGGATCGACAAGGGAGATCTCAACCGATAACTTGCGCGAATGACACCTGAATCGACCGCGGACGTTCTGAGACTGCCTGGCAGTTGGGACATGGCGCTGTCTCTCCTCCTCCTGGTCACGGCGTCAGCCGCCCTGGGAGCGGATTGCAACGGCAACGGTGTGGACGATCGCCTAGATATCAGCAATGGGCACAGCGAGGATTGCAATGGCAACAACATCCCCGACGAATGCGAAGGATGGCCGGTTTGGCTTTCCATGGGCAGTGACGCGTTGGCCTTCGAGCAACCGCCGAGACATCTCGCCGCGGGTGACCTGGATCATGATGGCGATCTGGACCTAGTCGTGGGCCAACGGAGCGGCGTCGCCTCCTCTCTTTCGGTGATCCTCAACCAGGGCGGCAGGACTTTTGAGAAGGCCGGGAATTACGTCGTCGGCAGTGATCTCTGCACGCTCTCGCTGGTTGACTTGAACGGCGATGGGCTCCTGGACGTCGCCGCGGCGTGTGGTAGCCAGATCGTCACGCTCTTTAATCAAGGCGATGGATCGTTTGATGATGTCATCAGCTACACCGTGGTCGCGGACACGCGCTTTGTCCACGTCGCCGATGTAAATGGTGACGGGGCGGTGGATCTTTGCGGCGCTAATCGCGGCATGAACACGGTCTCTCTGTGGTTGAATGCAAGCCGGGCGGATGGAAGGCTCAACACCGCGTTGCAGCTTGAACTCGGCGGCACCGATCCTGTCTCGATCGCGACCGCCGATGTGGATGGTGATGGTGCCCTGGATATGGTAACGGCCAACCGCGGAACGAGAGACTTCTCCGTCTTGTTGAATGACGGCGCCGGCGCCTTCGCCTTACCAAGAACTTACTTCCACGGCGGCGCGAGT
>Ga0310120_10001633_pt1 | contig 16839 bp, 13 predicted proteins | sample CB27_AW_983_MG_FD_203506 | JGI IMG/M metagenome (GOLD analysis project Ga0310120, IMG submission 203506) | Marine microbial communities from Western Arctic Ocean, Canada - CB27_AW_983 | ecosystem: Environmental > Aquatic > Marine > Oceanic | place: Canada: Western Arctic Ocean | collected...
ATTAATTGGTACAATAAGTTATTATAAGAGAACTTGGCTGTTTTTCCAACGATGGTCAATTCTCTGGTGCAGAGAAGTCTGGTGTAGAGAAGAAATAAAAACAAGGGACCAGTCAATGATGAAGACGAAGTACTTTTACGTAAGCGTGATGGTGGTATTCTTTTTTTTGGGCAGCAGTCGCGGGTCAATCGCGCAATCGGACACGTCCCAGTATTCGGAAGTCTTTTTTGAGGACTTCGAATCGGATTTGAGCCAATGGAGCTTCCCCTCTCCGAACCTTAATGGACACCTGGGAGCCCATATGTCGATCACCGAAAGTGAGTCTTTTGAGGGCTCGGGCAGTGCCACCTTTAATACGATAATCAACGGGGGAAGTGCTTTTACCGACCGGATCGCCGTTACTCCAGGGATGACCTATCGGCTTCATATCGCTTTCAAGACACTTGCTGGTGCCACGAGGAAAGGATACGTCGGTTTCAACCTGTTTGGTTCAAACGACGATTCCTCTTACATCCGCGAAAAATGGATGATGGGTCATAGAGCTACCAACGATTTCGAAACCGTCGGCGCCATAAAACCAGAAGGGTTTTTTGACATGGTGGTGTTGGGCCCGGCGAACAACCTGATTTGGGACAGCGACGATTGGAAATTGTACGAGGCCAGTTTTACCATTCCAGCAGGGGACGTGAACTACCTCAGCCTAAAAATGGAGGGAACCCCGGACATCTTCTTCGACAATGTCCGTTTGGAACTCATTCCCGAACCCTCGGCCGCGCTCTTGGCCCTGTTCGGGCTTTTAGGCCTGTTGGCCCGGCGTCGCTGCTAGTCGGCTTCGGCTCACCTTCGCTCCTTTTCCTGGTTTTGATGCCGCGCGGTTTTCGCTTGGGTTGCCACAGGGCGTTAGTTGATCATCCAGGAAGGCGATCAAAAAGTAACCGCGTGGAGAACTGACGGAAAATCTGTTAGCATGTTGGTTTGGCGCAGTTTACACAAGTGGCGGAAAAGTATGGTTGGAGCTCGGCCGGGACTTTAGCTTTGACGGATAAGTAATTGCCGTGTTAGAATCAACCGCTTGTGCAGGCCTAAATAAGATTTGGACTTAACATTCTCTTCTGTTTAACAACACTTCTGTTTAACAACCAAAGTTACGATCTCGTATTCTAAAAATTCCAATAGGGAGGCACCGGTGAGATTTTGTATATGGTCGAATATTTTCGGGCTGGTGATTGCGACCACAATCGTTACCCCAATCGCTTTTGCATCTGATCCGGACCTGGTGCTGCATTACCGTTTCGACCAGGACGACGGCGACAAAGTCGTCGACCATTCCAGCCACAAGAATGACGGGGCAAACAAGTTTGGCCAGTTCCTCCAAGAAGTTCGTGGTCGCCGCGGTGTGATGCGCTTTGACGGAGAAAAGGCCATCGTCAAAGCCGCCGACGATTCGCTCAAACTCAAAGGCGATTTCACTTATGCGCTTTGGATGCGCCTAAATGCCGTCGAAAAACATGGTAGCTGTACCGTTTTTGGCACCTCACAGCATTTCTTTTCGCTCAGTGGGTACACTAACCTGGTTTTTGTTGCCTACAAGCGGGACCCCAGCGGCGCCAACCTGGGGATGTTCTGGCCGATCGACCGGGATATGGTCGGTACCGATTGGTCGCACATTACGATCGTCGCGGAATATCCGCGCATGCGTTTCTATCGAAACGGGGTGTTAATTAAAGATGGGTGGATGCCTTACTCTATGGAGAGCCCGATGGAGGAGGCAAAAACAATTTACTTGGGTTCAAACGCCCGCAGTCATGGCTTTGTTGACCTGGATGAAGTGGCGATTTTCAATCGTGCATTGTCGGGAGAGCAGGTCAAGTTGCTGGCCGCAGGAGCGGATCCTGCGAATTTGCCCCGGACCTCCCAGGCAGAAATTTTGATGGAGCCCTTCTGGTACGAAGACAAGTTGACCATGCGGCTCAGTGCCCATCACCAGTTTGACCTGAAAGGCAACCAAGGTAAGGCGCAAGTGACGCTGACGACACTCGGCGGTGACAGCCAAACCAGAGAGGTTGCCTGCACCGGATCCAGGACCTTGGGTACACCGCGAACTGTGGCCGCTGCCGATTTTCCGATCAAGCAATTCACGAATAAAGCCTTTCGAGCCAGCATCAAAGTTTTTTCGGCCGATGGCGACAAACTTGGTACGGTCGAAAAGGACTTCCTGCTGGAGAAACCTGCCTGGGTACACAACCAGGTAGGCTACCTGGAGGGTGTTCCCAAGCCGTGGACGCCGGTTGAAGTAAACAAGACAGCAGGGGGCAACGACATTCACATCTGGGGCAGGCGCTACAGCGTGGGGGATACCCCCTGTTACACCCAGGTGCAGTCCCAGGGGGCGAACATGCTGGCCGAACCAATGTCGCTAAAGGCCGTTGCCAAGCCGGTCGGTTCAGACATCGTTGGGGCCGATACGGCCAGCCTTCCCGTGCATTGGTTGCATGAGGCAACCGAGTGGCCCAGGACGGACGATACGGCTGCCACCTTCGTCCAGCGTTTTTCCTCTGGCGGCATGGACCTGGAAATCACTGGCCATGTCGAATACGACGGATTTACGCGTTTCGACTGCAAGGTCAAGGCACGTGAGGCCACGGAGTTATCCGAGTTGTTCCTGGAGATGCCGGCCGTTGCACAGCATTCGTTTTATGCTTATGCCAACGACGTCCGGCCGCCAACGACAACCAAGGTCGACGGCGTCACGCGAACCGACTACAGCAAGATGGACCAGTCGGGTCTGTTGAAGGAGGACATGGCATTTCCATTCACTTGTGAAGCATCGGTAGGTGATGATGATCGCATGTTGGTCTGGCAGGCGGAAAGCCCCGCCGGTTGGAACAACCAGGACAAGAACAAGGCGGTTGAATTCCTGAAAGACGCCTTTGCGCATACGCTGCGTATTCGTTTCATTGACCAGTCAACCGTGCTCCAGGCGGGTGAAGATCGGACATTTACATTTGCCGTTTTTGCCACTCCCAGCAAACCGATGGCCAGGTCACCGTGGGAGGTGCGGATGGCGCGAAGCGAGCCGATGGTGTATGACTTTTCCTGGCCAGACCGCGAGTTTGAAGGCAAGCCGGCGCTCGACCATGTCAGGGACATGCAGATTCGTGCGGTGCTGACGATCGGTGGTTGTCTCTGGCCGTATCCCCTGCCGCTGGGTAATGAATGGTTTGCCCAGCAGATTAAGCGCAACGTGCAGGCTTTTCATGATAGTGGCATTAAGGTCTACAGTTACATGATTCATCAGCGGTTTGCGCTGGCCGCCCCGGAGTTCGAGTTCCATGCCGGGCACATGGCTGTTGCCCCGTTTCAGACCTATGGTATGGGAAGCCATCCGCGTAACACGCCGCGGACCCACAGTACGATCACTTATGGTGTGGACTCCAATGGTGCTTTCAACGTTTGTCCGGCAAGTGCAGCACTACGCGACGCCAATGTGTACGCCCTGCACAAACGCCTGGAATACTTTGGCGACGACGGCGTCTATCTCGATGGCACGAGCAGCTATCACTGGCTTTGCAAGAATACCGAACATGGCTGCGGGTATGTCGACGCAGACGGAAAACTGCAAGGCACGCGACCAATTTTCGGCATTCGTGATTACATGAAGCGCATTTACGTGACCGTGAAAGCCTTTAACCAGGACCATATCATCGACCTGCACGACTCGTTTGGCCTTAACTCGTCGGGACTCTTCTGGGGCGACGTGATGACCACCGGTGAGCGGTGGCATCACCTGAATACGACCGAAGGGGGTGTGCCGTACGTCGCCGAAGCGTTACCCCTGGATGTGGCTCGCCACGAGTTCACCGGCCGGCAACACAATATTTCGATGAGCGTCGCGAGTCATCGACTGGGTGATTATGGACGAATCTCTGCCACAACGTTGTTGCTGGACATCCCGGTTTATCCCAGCGTAGATGGCAGCGAGCCGTGGATTGAAAGTATTGACCAGGCCGGCAAAACATCGCACCACAAATATAGCGGCGATGCGCAAATCTTTTCGTTGATCTGTCGCATACGCGATAGGTTCGGCACCGAAGACGCCCAACGCGTTCTGTATTATGAAGGCGTGGAAAAATATGCCACCATCGCGCCGACGTCCAGCGATTGCTATACCACGCTTTTTATCCACCCAACCAACGGTGTGTTGGCGTTTGTCACGAATCATGCAATTGACGAACAAACCGCAAACGTAAAATTTAACCTGGAGGAACTGGGGCTGGCGGGCAAAAATCTGGAAGTGCTCGATACTATCTACAACAGGAAACTACCCATCAGCGATAGTGGCGAAGTCTCCTTGCCCCTCAAGTCGGAGCGGTGGACTTATTTGTGGCTGAAACCGGTGCCATAAGCCGGCACAAGTCTGCAACCAGTACTGCTTCAACCAGAATTTCACTTTTCAAATTGATGTGACCGTTTTGATGGTTGCCTGGATGAGTGGCCAGTAGAGTATCACGACAATACGCAAGGCAGTACCATGCAGTGGAGAATCCTTGGATTTCTATTCGTACCGTTATTGCTGTCTGCCAACTTCGCCATGGCTGATCCTTCGCCCGAATATGCTGAGCATCTTGAACTTACCTATTTTCTTGACCAGGATGGGACACGCCGGCCGGTCGAGACCATCTCCGACTGGCAGCAGCGGCGCGATCACATCCTGCAAAATGTTCAGCAGGTGATGGGCCCTCTGCCGCAATCGGAAGAGCCGGTACCGCTTGAAGCGGCAACGTTGTCCGAATCACAATTGCCTGGATTAATTCGCCGCAAGGTCGCTTATCACACCGACTCCCCCGATGAATGGGTGCATGCCTGGCTCTTCTTGCCAACTGGGTCAGTGGGAAAACGGCCTGCCGTGCTCTGCTTGCACCAAACGGTCACCATTGGCAAAGACGAACCGGCAGGTTTGGGAGGTAGCCCTAACCTGCATTATGGTTTGGAGCTTGCAAAGCGGGGATTTGTCACACTTATGCCCGACTATCCATCCTTCGGGGAGCATGACTATTCGTTCGAGGGAGACTATCCAAGCGGCTCGATGAAAGCGATTTACGACAACATTCGGGCGGTCGATTTCCTCCAGTCGCTGCCGGTGGTGGAACCAGGCCAGATTGGTTGTATTGGGCATTCCCTGGGTGGGCACAATTCGATTTTCACCGCTGTCTTTGAACCACGGATTCGGGTCGTGGTTTCTTGCTGTGGATTTACGTGTTTCCACAAATACAAGGGAGGGGACCTGACTGGCTGGACCGGTTCCCGGTACATGCCGCGGATTGCCAGCTGCTATGGAAGTCATCCCGACCAGATGCCGTTTGATTTCACCGAGTTGATTGGCGCACTGGCTCCCCGCCCCTTCCTGGCAGTCGCACCACTTCACGATGATAATTTCAACAACGGCGGAGTTCGTGACGTGATGGCAGCGGTGTTACCGATTTATGCTCTGTACGGGAATCCCGAAGCGCTTGTGAGCGATTATCCCGATTGCGAGCACGATTTTCCGCCCCAGTCACGCCAACGTGCTTACGATTTCCTTGCGCAACACCTGGAAAGTTCGCCTGCAGAGTGACCGGGCTGGTGATCACTGGGGTGGCACCCAACTCTTTCGGGTTGGCATAACTCCTGTCATTCCGGTTCGATCATGTAGTTTCGGGTCTCCAGCCGCACAGGCTGCGAGTAATGATCGACAGAAATACCCTCGGCGACGGGGGTCGGCACATTGACAACCAATTCTGCCCAGTCGGCGCAGTTGTGGGCAATGTAGGCCAGTCGAAAGTTTCCCACGAAGGATTCGTGGCCGATCGATAGATCGGGCAAGAGAACCGGGCCGGTGTCGACCTGGTAATAGCGGTCGCGCTCGCTGACATTGATCGTTTTGACCGGGTATTCGATCATCACCTGCAGACCGTCAGCAAGCACGAATTCAGTACGTGCGTTCAGGGGCCGGTCGGCAAGCGTAGCGGTGATCACCTCGTCGGGAAGTTCGAGCTGGCGTCCTGCGACCATGTGCAGATTTCTGCTGTGGCGGGTCCACGCGCGATCGGACTTTCCCACCTGGCGACAGGTCGGCCTGGCCATGTTCGCCTCGGTGGGCACCTCCACATCAAGTCGCTCGAACCGCTTGATGATCAAAAAGGTCTCCTCGGACGAAACCACGCAGAAATCGGCATTGGGAACCAGCCACACGTCGCGGTCGACATTCACTTTTTCGGTCTTACAGGAAGCACCGAGTACGTACTGGGTGGTTGTGCCGGTTTGGGGGTTGGTTACTTCACAGCGACATTCGACAGGTATCCGCACCTGGTTTCGGGTGATTGGCTGCTGGACTGTGACCGTCAGCGGCGATTGTGCCTCGTGATTGGTTTCGAAATGGAAAAACGACTTGGTAAAGTCACAGGTTTGCACGGAGTTTCGGTAGTCCTTATTGATGTGAGACACACTGGGCAAACAAGCGAATGCCAGTTCTGTTATTTAGTTAATCCTCAACTGCCCGCAAACCATAGGGTGCAAAGTGAAACCCGCGGCCCGCGTAAGCAGCTTGCGCCTGGGGGTGGCCGGACCGGAAATCGTCATGTCCGGCCAAAATGCAGTTTCGAAACGACTTCTGAAAAATCCGCCGGTGCTCCTGGTTTCCTTTGAGGTTGATTTCATGTGCAAAAGCGAGTGCAGCCAGCATAGTCGTTGTTGAGTAGGGGGGGGAGGATTATTGCGATAATGGGTGCAGGCGGTTGCATAGAAGGAACCCGCTTCTTCATGCCAACTTTCACGGATCATCTGGTCCAGTCCCACCGAAATGGCGTCAAGCACTTCCGGGTCACCGGTGATTTGGTGGTAACGTGCCAGGCTGCTGAGCGTCAAGACAAGCATATAAGAACACTGTCCCCGGCACCGCTCAGATTTCTTTTTTTGTGAACAATGGCCGTAGGCCAGCATCACGACCCAGCCCTGGTCGGGGTCGAAATGTTTTTGGAGCGTTTCCCATTGCCTGTCAGCTGCGGCCAGGTATTTGTCGTCTCCGGTCAGTTCGTAGGCAGTGACCAGCAGGTTTAAAGGCCAGCCTACTGTGCGAAGGTGGTCCGAATAAGTATCGACCGCTTCACTCGCTACGCGGTCGGCAACCAGTTGTGCCACCTCCAGTGTCCGTCGATTTCCTGTTAGCAGGTAACAGTCGCTTAAGCCTCCGATCCACACGTGACCCAGGTTCTGTAGCATTCCGCGCTGATAGTGGATGGCGGCGTCGAGCTGCGCACCCAGGTAGTAGCCACCGGTGTGACCAACACTGTGTGCCCACATACCGCCCGGGTGTAGGTTGCCGTGGTGGTCGAGCCCGCGTATGTGAGGATTCACTTCGTGGAGGGTATCGACATCCATCAAGTGCCCGGCGCCTTGCCTGGGGCGGCGAGGGGACCCTCAACGGCGATCTCCTCATGTCCTCAGGAACCCTGGCACCGGGACACGATGTTGGCCAGTTGAATATCGCAGGTGATCTGACTCTTGGCGGAAGTGCTGTTTTAGAGCTGGATATCGGCGGCCTGGCTCCCGAGGATTTCGATTTTCTGAGTGTAGCTGGTACGGCCAGACTGGCCGGCTCTTTGGAGGTGGTGCTGGGTAACGGATACCAGCCGGAGGTGGGGACCCAGTTCCTGGTTGCGACCGCCAGCACCATGGTCGACACCGGCCTTGCCCTAACCGGCCTGAACGCGGGCAACTTCGAAATTCAGGTTTCAGCGACCTCGCTCGTTTTGGAAGCGGTCGATGGTGGGCTTGCCGGTGACTACAACAGCAATGGCGTCGTTGATGCTGCTGACTATGTCATCTGGCGGGACACGCTTGGCTCGACCGTTGATCTGTGTGCGGATGGTGATGGCAATGGATCGGTAAGCCAGCCTGACTATTTTTTCTGGAAAGCCCGGTTTGGTAACTCGGCTGCTGGTGTTGGGGCGGCTGTTCCGGAGCCTGGCACATGGCTACTGGTGGTGCTGGTCCTGGTGATCGCGGCTTACCCGCGGATCTTTTCGACATTACCGACGTGGTCATGAGCGGCCCCGAAGTCATTTTTCCGGCGCGAAAGGACTTCGAACAGTCATTGCCACTGGAGAGTGTCCCCAGGTGGCGAGTGACAGTCTCGTATGCTTATTCCGGTTGGCAGAGGACCCAGTACGAGTTGACCGAACTGGGTGAACTCAAAGAGGGCACTACGGAGCTAACCGCGGTGGGATCCCGCACATTGGAAACGTTCGCCAATGATAGTAACATTAATTCTCCTGCAGCCGGTGACCCAACGTTCCGGCAGCCAATTTTGATGAGCAGTTTGCCGACACGGTCGCCCTAGTCCATGCATCGAGGAAACCAGTTTGTCCCCGCCACTTGATTCTTCCCCGCCACTTAATTGGAACAGTCGTCATTTAACCCGTGGATGGCAAAAGGGCGTTACCGCATTTTACTACGGGCTTGGTTTCGAGGAGGAGGATCTCGATCGGGCCCAAGTCGGTATCGGCACGCCCCTTTTGGAGGGGAACTTGTGCAACCTGCACGCCTACGAACTTGCCCGGCAGCTGGCCGAAGGTTGCAAGGAGGTGGGCTTGATTGGTTTTCCTTTTGGAACGCCCGCCGTAAGCGACAATATCTCGCAGGGGCACGAGGGGGGCAACGGCAGCCTCCCCTCCCGTAACATGATCGCGAACGCCGCCGAATGCGTGGTCTCGGCCCACGGGTACGATGCCTTGATCGGACTGCACAACTGCGACAAGAACGGCCCTGGGTTTGCCATGGCGCTTGCCCGCTTGAATTACCCGGGATTACTGGTGAGCGGCGGAAGCATTCGGCCCGGTTGTCACGAGGGTCGCGACGTGACAATCCTGGATGTTTACGATTCGCAGGCTGCTGCCAGCGTGGGGGCAATGACCCAAGAGGAGGCGGATCAAATCCTGCGTACGGCTTGCCCAGGTCCGGGAGGGTGTGGCATTGCGGCCTCGTTCAACACTTGGGGAATCGCCATGGAAGCGATCGGCTTAATGCCCCCCTACAGTAGCTCAATTCCAGCTGAGGGACCGGAGAAACGGGAGGAGTGCCTGGGCGTCGGGCAGCTGGTACGAGGCTTGTTGGCCAGTCACCTGCGGCCACGAGACATCCTTACCAGAGATGCCTTCACGAACGCCACAGTGGCCATTGCTGCCGCAGGTGGCTCGACCAACGGAATCCTTCACATGTTGGCCCTGGCCCGGGAGGCCGAGGTTTCGTTCGATCTGGCCGACATTCAAAAAATCCTGCGGTCGACACCGGTCCTGGCCAATTTTGCTCCCCGCGGCAAGCGCACGATGGTCGATTTGCACCACCTGGGTGGAACTCCGTTGCTGCTCAAACATCTCCTGAACGCTGGCTTACTCAAAGGGGATTGCGTGACGGTCACCGGCAAGAGCCTGGCCGAGAACCTGGTCCAGGTGCCTGAGGTCCCGACCGACCAGGACCTGCTGGTTCCCGTCGACCAGGCGCTAAAGCCTTTCGCCGACATGCAGGTCTGTTTCGGCAACCTCGCTCCCGGGGGAGTGGTTTTCAAGGTTTCCAGCATGCGGCAGCCCACTTTTCGAGGCACGGCCCTCTGTTTTGACGATGCCCGGGAAGTGGTCCAGGCGGTAGAAGCCAAACGCATTAAGCCAGGAATGATCATCGTGTTGCGTTACCTGGGCCCGGTCGCCTGCGGGATGCCCGAGGTCCTGGTGGCGACGGCCGCTCTGGCCGTTCCCGAGTTGGACGGCAAGGTGGCATTTCTTTCCGACACCCGGGTGTCTGGCGTTTCGCATGGCGCGATCGGCGTGCATTGTTCCCCAGAGGCGGCCGTGGGAGGTCCGATTGCCCTGGTCGAGGACGGCGACGAAATCTCGTTCGACTTACTCGCGGGCGAGATCCGTTTGCACGTCGATGACGAGGATCTGGCCAGGCGACGCGAATCCTGGGCACCTCGGGCACCCGCCTTCGAGGCTCGAGGTTACCTGGCCGATTTCAGCGCGACGACTGCCCAGGCACACCACGGCTGTGTGAGCTGGGCTTATTACCCGCAGTGCCGAAGCTAGACAGGTCAGTGTCGCGGCATCTCATCGCTGTATCCGCCTTCAATATCGTGCGTCATCGTTTCGGGTGCGAAGTCGTGCCGCTCGAGTATCCGCACGCAGGTGTTCCAACGGAGTATGGCGTCGTCATTATCTGGACTGCTCAACTGCTCAGCTTTTGCGTAACATCGCATGGCTGTGCGGTACCAGCCGATCGACGTCTTCTCGCCTTTGATCAATCGCGAGTTGCCCCAGCGTTCGTTAATGATTCCTTCGTAATAGAGGCGTTCGTATTCATCCGTGAGCTGAGGGATCAGGGCCTGTGCTTCATTCAGCTCGCCGGCGAACTCATTATCGAATTGATCGGTTATGGCAAGCAAAAGGATCACGTTCGCCTGCTGGTTCTCTGGTTCGATGGCCAGGACGTCACGACAAATACTTTCGGCCTGCAGCGGCTCGTTGAGCAGCCGGTAGTGCAGCGCCTTCTCCAGTGTAGCTGGGATCGATTCTTTGACGATCTGCTTTAGTTCGGTCATGGCGGGTTCCTCTACAACTGTGTTAAGAAGATGACCGATAGCACGGTTCCCAATATCGCCACTCCGTAGCAAACCACTGCCAGCGTGCCGTCAAATCCTTTAAGCCCCAAGTCTCCCGCAGTGAACCGGAAGCGGTGTGCCCAGTGGAACAATGTCAACGAGATGAGCAAGAAAAGGTAGACCCGTCCCACCCAGTGTATCATCAGCACGTGCAGGCTTTCCGGATTGATCCAACCCAGGGGTACGGCGATCCCTACCAGCACGATGGTGATTGGCATGAAGAAGGCCGCGACGACCCCTCCGGCAGAAAATACGGACCAGAAGATCACTTCGTTCGACTTGGCCATATGATCGTTACCCTATTCTATAGGCAAGCCAGGCGATCAAGATCGAGACGATCGCCCAGACAACGTAGTTTGAGCCGGCAATCACCATTGGGCTCAGTCGTTCTTCGCCTCGCCAAACGACCATTGCCTTTGGCGTGAGATTGAACCAGGTGATGCTGTGATAAAGAGCCATGCCCAAGACAACTAGATTCAGCAGGATCGCCCACGAGTGGTTCAATCCATCAAACAACGCAGCGAATTCTTGTGAGTTGGTTCCGCGGGCCCGGTAAATGAGCACCAGCAAAAAAACAGCATAGCCACCGACGAACAAGCAAGTCAGTTCGCGGACCATGAACAAAAAGTAGGACTTCTTTTTCAGCCACCAATTGGCGGGCATCGGCCGGATGTACTCTTTGGTCTTTGTGTCGGCTGATTGATTCGTCATTTCTGCCTTTTCCCCCATGGCATCAAAACCGATTTGAGGAAATCCGTCGTGTGAGACACCTTGGCCTGCTGAATCGCGCCCGCCGGATCGACATTCTTGGGGCACACCTGGGTGCACTCACCCACCAAAGTGCATTCCCAGATACCTTCGTGGCTGAAGATAACCTCTTCCCGCTCGGCATTCCCGTCATCGCGGGAATCGTTGTTGTAGCGTTGTGCCAGTGCGATAGCGGCAGGGCCGATAAAATTCGGGTGCTGCCCGTAAATCGGACAGGCCGCATAACAGAGCATGCAGTTGATGCACATGCTGAACTGCTTGTATTGCGCAAGCTGAGCCGGTGTCTGGAGGTATTCGCCCTCGGAAACCGGCTTTTCCTCTTTAGGCACCAGCCAGGCCTTGACGTCGTCCAACTTTTGCAGGAAATCCTCCATGTTGATCACCAGGTCGCGAATGACCGGGAAATAGTTGAGCGGCTCGACGCGAATTGGGTTCGGGTAGTAGTTCCTGAGAAAGGCGGCGCAAGTCAATATCGGCTCGCCGTTGACCATCATGCCACAGCTTCCGCACACACCCATCCGACATGACCAGCGAAACGACAACGTCCCGTCGATTTCGTCTTTGATGTAGTTGAGTGCATCGAGCACAACCCAATCTTTTTGATACGGAACCTCGTATCGCTGCATCTCGGGTTCGTCTTCCTGCTCAGGCCGGTAGCGAAAGACGTCGAGGGCGATCGTTGCATCGCTTGTGGTCGTGTCACTTGCTGCCATAAACGCGTTCTCCGGGAGGCCAACGAGTGATGGCCACGTCGAGATACTCGATACGCGGTTCCCCGTCGGTCTGATAGGCAAGAGAGTGTTTGAGAAATCGTTCGTCGTCGCGGGTGGGATAATCCGCGCGCTGGTGCGATCCACGGGATTCCGTTCGTGCCAAAGCGCTGAAAGCCAGTGCCTCGGCGACGTCGAGCATGTACTCCAGTTCCAATGCAGTCGTCAACTCGGTGTTGAACGTCAGGCTGTGATCGGTTAACTCAACGTGGGCGAACCTTGCTTTCAGGTTTCTAATGGTTTCGCAAGTCTTTCGCAGCGAATCTTCGCTACGATAAATGCCCGCTCCGAGTTCCATGGTGTTGGTCATTTCTGTCCGCAGGCCGGCAAGGGTTTCCTTCCCACCGCTGGGCTGGAAGAACTGCTCACGAATTCGCTGTTGCTCGACTTCTGCCTGAGCGTGGATCTCTTCTAGGGCGATGCTATCATTCTTCTGGGCGAACTGAACCGCTGCCCGTGCCGCCCGCGCGCCGAATACCAACAGCTCGGTCAGCGAATTGGAACCGAGTCGATTCGCACCGTTAATGCTGACACAGGCACACTCGCCGGCTGCGAACAATCCCGGCAACGGGGTTGCCCCGTCGGTGTTCGTATGCACCCCGCCCATCATGTAATGCACGACCGGGCGCACCGGGATCAATTCGTGAACGGGGTCGATGCCGACATAGTTTCGGCACAATTCGCGGACAAAGGGGATTTTCTTGTCGATCTTTTTCTGGCCCAGGTGCCGCACGTCCAGGTGCACGAAATCACCATAAGGACCGTCGATGGTCCGCCCCTGTTCCCGTTCCTTGATAAATGCCTGTGACAAACGATCCCGCGGACCCAACTCCATCGTCCGTTTCTGCGGGTGCTTTGGGTCGGTCACGTCGATCGGCTGACCCAAGTCGTAATCTTGCAAATACCGGTAACCCTCCTTGTTCACCAGGATCCCGCCCTCGCCGCGCGATGCCTCGGTGATCAGGATCCCTGTGCCTGGCAGGCCTGTCGGGTGGTACTGGACAAACTCCATGTCTTTGAGCGGCACACCGGCCCGATATGCCATGGCCATCCCGTCGCCTGATTTGACGGCGGCGTTCGTAGTAAACGGGAAAATTCGGCCAGCCCCTCCTGTGGAGAGGATTACGGCTCGGCCGGCGATCGCGCGAAGCTGTCCCGTGCGGAGCTCAATCGCCGCCACTCCCTGGCAGCGCCCGTCGTGTACGAGCAACTTGGTGGCGAACCACTCGTCGTAGCGAGTGACGTTTTTGAACTTTAGTGCCGTCTGAAACAACGTGTGCAGCATGTGGAAGCCGGTCTTGTCGGCTGCGAACCAGGTCCGCTCGGTTTTCATTCCGCCGAACGGTCGCACTGCTACCGTTCCATCCGGCTCGCGGCTCCACGGGCACCCCCAGTGCTCCAACTGGATCATCTCATTGGGCGCTTCGTTCACGAAGAGTTCGACGGCGTCCTGATCGGCCATCCAGTCCGCCCCGGAGATGGTATCGTAAATGTGATCGTCGATGCTGTCGTTCGGCTTGATGACCGCTGCCGCGCCACCCTCGGCGGAAACGGTGTGCGAACGCATCGGATAGATCTTCGAGACGACACCGATGCTCAAATTCGGATTCTCTTCGCCAATGGCAATTGCTGCACGCAAGCCGGCCCCGCCGCCGCCCACGATGACAATGTCGTACTCATCCGTCTGGTAACTACCCATGCGTCAGAAAATCCCCAAATCGGTAATACGGTCTGACGCCACCATCGAAACCTGAAAGTCGGCGAAGCCTACCATAAACAAGCTTATCCATACCCAAAAGCATGTGGTTTTTGTTCAAAGACGAACCGCCCTTCCAGAGCTGCTAGCGGCGGTGGCCTCCGGCCATACATGAAAAACAACCCACCTTGTCGGCCAGGGACCGACCCATCAGGCATCGCGACGCTGTGTCTTACCAGGCCCGTACTCGCGGGGCTTAACCGCTTCACTCGCCATCGCTTGCGGCACTCCAAATGAAGTGATGAGGTGGACTGACCGCAGCAATATAACGCCGGCTTTCTCGACCGTCAATGAAACTGGCCAGATCGTCTGATCATTCAGCGGTACTGGACTGGCGGTACTGGACTTGTAGACGACTCGGTGAATTGGCCGTCACGGGTCCTCGGTTCCCCGCAACATCCGCTACCACCGGTTCGGCATGAAAGAGGGTTTCTGAACATGCCGACCAGCGTGGTCGACCTCTGCACACAGTAAAAGGTTACCGTCGAGGAATTGACGGCGTGGACCGATTTGGATTCGCAGCGTGTGCTGGCGATCATGCTGGGCCGCTGGACTCCGTCTCCGGAGGAACGCCACAAGGTTGCCGAGGCCTTCGACGACAGCGAGTGGGGACACAAGACGCCGATTCAGCACATTTACGGGCACGGACCGGGCTAGGAATCGGGCGTTGCCGGAGGGTGCTGGAAATGGCCGACTGGCGACTGCAATGAGCCGCAGAGGAGGAGCCGATTCTGGTAGGTCTCACTGCGGATTATCGAGTACCGCTAGCCATGGACGATCAGACCCACCAGGCCCAGCAGCACGAGCGTCGCCGGCTCGGGGACCGCTGCCCTGCTACCGGTGCCAGTGAGATTGCCAAACCGGTCTTTCCAAAAAACGTAGTCGGCCTCGTCGACCGTACCATCGTCATTGCCATCGGCACGCAGGTCCACTTGCGAGCCGAGCGTATCGCGCCAGAGGGTGTAATCGGCTGCGTCGACAACGCCGTTGCCGTTGTAATCGCCGTTGCCTGGCGTCGGCGGCTCGGGAACGGCGACCTTGAATTCTGATGCTACGGTCCATCCAGGATTGCCGTTGCTATCAAATACATAAGCTCCAACGTCCAATGACCCACCTCGCGGCACGCCGTTGAAGTCGTTGAGGGTTGCGTAAGCTGGATCGGCCGCACCGATCAACGCCGATCCCGGTGCCGGAAAAGCATCGAGTGCACTGCCTTCCCAGTTGGCATTGACGAGGTCGGCGACAAGATCCCCAGCGGAATCAAATTGGTCAGATTCAACGGTGCATCCAGTGATTGGGTAATTCGGCGGGGGTGTGTAGCTACAGGCGGTACCCACACCGACGTTGCCGGTAAGTAAAGTTGTTTGCGGATCAGAAGACTGAGGAACACGGATTGCCCAGTCTGGGGTGCCGCTCTCCTGAGCATAGATCGCGTTGTTGGCAATCACGATGGGACCGCTCAATGTACCGTTGTCAGAATGCACGCGGATACCGCTGTGGTGAGAGACGATGGTGTTATGAACAATCTCCAGGTTTCCGGGGACCGCGCTTTGGTGGGGTTGGCTGCGAATGGCGTCGGTGGCGTTACTCGGATCATGATACTCCGCGTCTACGTTCATGAAAACGAGGTTATTGCGCACGATGGCATTCGAGGCTACCTGGATCCCGTGGTTGCCTGGGTTCCAGACCACATTCTGCTCGATGATGTTGGGGGCCTGTCCATCGGTACCGTAAACGAGGATGCCGGGATACTTGGTGTTGTGGATCACGTTGTGACGGATCACGTTGTTGTAGCTGCCGTCTTTGATCTCGATCCCATCTCCCTGGGAGACTGTCGGCCCATCCAGGTCATGGATATAGTTGAATTCGATCAGCCCATCTCGGAACACGCCTTTTGTCGTTCCCTGTGCGTCGTTGTTGCTTCCCAGGTAAAAACCTTCTCCGGTTCCCCCAGTGTTGTTGATTTCATTCCGTCGAAAAATCATCCCGGTATTGGTGTCGCCGACGAAGTTTGCGGTAATTGCCGCTTCCCCCGTATGGTGAATATGAGAATCTTCGATCGTGACGAAACTGGCCTGATCTCCCGGGTGCGGCTGAAGCACGGAAGAGGTCCCTATGTATTCGTCATCAGATGTGCTGCCGATCCGGATGCCGGCCGAAACGTGGGAGTCGACACCACCGGTGATCTCAAGACCCCGCAGGATCAGGTGACGGGCTCCCATGATATTGATCACGTTCTGGCTGGCGTTGGTACGAGTGAGCACGGCTCGTTCACCTTCTGCAGCACGTATCACAATCGGTTGGGCGGCCGTTCCCTGGTGGTACATCCTCAGCTTGAAACTCCACGGCGGCTGCTCACAGGTCCCTTCGTGGAGGATCACTTTGTCACCCGGTTGCAGAAGTGCCAGGGGACCTGGTTGACTGGGGTCGTAACCGATGACGCTTATCCAATCGTCAGCGGGTGTCAAATGGTAAGTCACCGCCTCGACCCCGGTCCCACACAGTGCGGCAACTACGAAGAACACCGTGGCGAACAGGATAGCGAAACGCACACCGACAGTGACCTTGGCTTGTCGCATGACGAGCCCAAACCCCAGTCTCATGGATTGAGGTTTCGTTGGACCGGCTGACAGGACGGTTGATGTTTGCTTACGATCACTCATGACGTGCCGTGCGGTGTCGGTGGAGTACCGGGCCGGTCGCACTGAGAAGCGAGAGAGAGGCACTGCTGGGTTCTGGAATCGGCGCAGGGGTTCCGGAAACGACCGGGTCGCCAAAGCCGACCGCCAGGACATCGCCCGACCGCGATCGACATGCTCGTGACGGCGAAGCCGAGCGGTTCTGTCAGCGGATCGGAG
>Ga0310120_10001634_pt1 | contig 16838 bp, 8 predicted proteins | sample CB27_AW_983_MG_FD_203506 | JGI IMG/M metagenome (GOLD analysis project Ga0310120, IMG submission 203506) | Marine microbial communities from Western Arctic Ocean, Canada - CB27_AW_983 | ecosystem: Environmental > Aquatic > Marine > Oceanic | place: Canada: Western Arctic Ocean | collected...
TGTACTTCTGCCCGCGATGGGACGCGATCAAGGCCTTCAGCTCCTCTCGAAAGGCGTCCGCTCCCTTCGCTCCTGCAAACGACTCCCCCATCCCAAAACACGCGACAATGACATCGGTCCGGTGCTCCCTCAAGGTTGCCTCCTCACTCGGAAAATTCGTCGGGCGGTCCCGCGCACTGAGCATGTCGCCGGCCCATCCGAGATTGCGCACGGACACAGGATTCTCCAGGGATCGCTGCAGAAGAAGGGTTTCCAGATAGCCGTGCATGCGGAGCTGATCCGCATAGGTATTCCCAACCAAGGCGACGCGGTCGCCCGGGCGGATCGGACTCTGGCCGCGAGCCGAAGCAAGATAACCCAGCACGCAAAGAACACTCAACATCCACCTCTGCCACTTCCCGACCCTCAAGGCTTGGCCTTCCTCTTCTTGTCGGTTCGCTCAAGCTGCCAGGTCGTGACTTTCTGGTCGGCACCCGGCACCGGCTTCTCCGCCGCCCAGCACACGCTGTTCACCAGCATGCGCACAAAGGACTCCTCTCCGAAGTCGCCCGGATGTCCGAAGGAGGTGCCAAAAACCTTGCCGCCCCACTCGTTTTTCCACGCCCAGGCCACCAGATCGGCCTCCTCTTCGTTGACTTGAACTGTCCCCCAATCTCTCTCCACCAGGCGCGCCTTCCCCGATCCCCTTCCAGTCACCAAGGGCACACATCCTCCTTCCAAGCGAGTCAGATACAAGGTCCCCGGGGAGACCCAGTTCGTCTTGGTGACGTTGCTCATGATCGGGTGCTTCCTGTTTTTCGAAACCACCGAAATCCGGGTCTCACCCGATTGATGCACGACGTAGGGTCCGCCCAAGGCCCGCCGCCCAAAGCCATCGTTCCACTCGTATCGCGGATGTTCCTTGCCATACTTGAAGGAGTGATTCGCGGTGCGGAGACCGATCACCGGCTTGCCGGACTTGAGGTAGGCCTCGATGCTCTTCCATTCCGCCTCGGGCAACTTGAGGAAGCGCATGAAGAAGATGGCAACATCCGCCGTCTTGAGGGCCTCGATTCCGGGCAGCACATGATCGGTCTTCTTCTCGGGATCACCTTCCCCCATCACCACGGTGGTGCGAAATCCAAACCGCTCGAGCTCCCTCGCAAAGAGCGGCATGGTCAGCTCCGGTGAGTAGTGATGCGTTCCCACCACCAGCACCACCTGCGGTTGTTTCTCCTCCTCGGCGCCGAGGGCATGAGGGCCCAGGACGAGAAGGACCGCATAAAGTAGGTGCCGGATTGCAGCCATGAGCTTCACTTAGTTGTGCGGATGCTCCTTGAGCAGCTTGGCCGGGTCGTAGAATCCTTCCTGCCCATCAGCGGCTTTGCGGGTTGCCTTCACCTGGTCGGGCGAAACGGCACTCGCCTTATTCCCGAAGGAATTGCGCACATAGGTGAGCACGGCCGCGATCTCCCGGTCATTGAGGAGTTTTTCAAAGGAGGTCATCGGAACGAAGCCCGGATAGGCCTTGCCCTTCACCGTGATCGGCCCGTGGAGACCCTTCAAGGTGATCTTGAGCAGACGTTCCACATCCCCATTGGCCCACTTGGTCCCCGCGACGGGCGGGAAGCCGGCATCGGGCAACCCTTGACCATCGACTTGGTGACAAGTGCCACAGTGTCCCTCACGCTCATAGATCGCTGCGCCCTGAACATAACGCTTGGCCTCGACTCCCTTGAGATGCCCCGGCACGATCACTTCAACGACCTCCGGATGCACGGCAATGTCGTTCAAAACCCCATAGGCAAAGTCGAAGCTCTGCTGCGAATACTTATCCAGGCCCTTGGCCTTGGCAGCCTCCAGAATGGGCATTCCGCTCGCTTTCTCCAGGTGGGAGGCGGCAGTAATTGCTTCCAGGCGCACCCGGCCGTGGTCATCGTTGGCGGCCATCAGGAGCAGATCGCGCTGATCTGCAATGCGGTGACTGTTGTAGCGCAGAACCCGCACCGCCGCTGCACGCACGCGGTGATCCTTGGCCGCGAGGGCTTCCCGAAGAAGAGGCTCGTCCACCTGGTCCGCTCCCCAGGTCACCCACAGGGCCTCCAATTTGAGACGCTCCGATCCAGCCGGGAGCCTGGCGGCCCAGGCCTTGGCAGCGGCCACCACCTGGCCGGCATCGCGCCCGCGGAGTTCTCGACGAGTGCGATAGCGCGTACGCGCCTCGGGCAGCTTCAGATTCTCCAATAATTCTCCGATCCTGGCTCCGGCAATCTTGGCCGGAGTGACGAGCGGTCGGCTCGGATAGGTCACCCGGTAGATCCGGCCATGCACGTGATCGCGATGCGGGTCGCGCGCATTGTGCTGCATGTGTCCGATGAGAACGTTGTGCCAGTCGATGACATAGAGCGAGCCGTCGGGGGCGAACTCAAGGTCGGTGGGCCGGAAGTTGCGGTCACTCGAGACGAAAAGGTCCTGGCGATGCTTGCTGGTGAATCCGGTTCCATCTTCGATGAGCTGATGCTGCTTCGCACCGAGATAGCCGATGGCATTGCAGAGCACGATGTCGCCCTGCACCTCGTCGGGGAAGTGGCGGCTGGAGACAAACTCGATTCCGGAAGTCGGGCGCACTTTGTTTCCGGTGAGAAGGTCGGGGGCCCTCATGTTGTGACCGTAGCGCGCACGCACGGTGCCGGGAGTCATCCAGGAAACACTGGTCCCGGAAGTGTGGAGGAAAAAGTCCTGCCCATAGGCATCGTAGGCGACGCCCCAGGGATTCGGGATGCTGAACTGGGTGTGGCGGGTGAGTTGCTTGCGTTGCGGGCTATAGCGGAAAAACCCACCGTTGGTCCCACGCTGGGGCCCGTAGGCGGTCTCCACATTGCTGTGCAGAAAGACCCCTTCGCACATGATGAAGGCCCCCGAGGGATCCGCGCAGAAGGCCGAGATCGCGTGGTGCGTGTCGTGATCATCGAAACCCGAGAGGAGCACTTCCTTGGAGTCCGCCTTGTCGTCGTTGTTTTCGTCCTTCAACAAGACGAGGCTGCCGCTCTGGGAGACATACACTCCGTCGTGCGAAATCTCGAAGCCGATCGGAATGTGCAACTGATCCGTGAAGGTCGTTTGTTTGTCCGCCTTGCCATCCCCATCGGTGTCTTCAAAAATAAGAAGCTTGTCCTTCGGTTTGGAATCCCCGATGCGGTAATGCGGGTAGCTGGACATGGTGGACACCCAAAGGCGGCCCTTGTTGTCGAAGGCGATCTGAACCGGATTGGCGAGGTCGGGAAACTCCTCCTCACTGGCGAAGAGTTCGATCTGGTAGCCCTCCGCCACTTTGATTTTCGATCCGGAGTCGGGCCCCTTCAGGTAGTCGGGATCGCCGTTCTTCCCGCCGGGACGGAAGTTCGATTTGACTGGAGGGAGCTTGGAGGTCTTGGCGTCAGCTGCCGCGAGATCAAAGTCCCCGCCCGCCAGGGTCCACCAGATAGCGCGGTCCCGGTTCTCGGTCATCTCGCGCGTCTTCTTCAGCTCGTGCGGGTAGTTTGCCGGGCCGAAGGGATTGTAGCGCCGCCCATAGACATGCACCCCGTTGGCAATCTTGTAATCATTGAGCCAGGCCCAGTTTTTTTCGGTCACGGCGGTGTGAATTGCTTCCCGCTTTCCAGCCACCGCGGCACCGGTTCCAAAGATCGCATCGGCCAGGATGGGGGCAAGCGCGCGATAGCCACGGTCGTTGAGCAGAGCTCCATCGGTGGTATATTCCTTGCCGTCTTTGTACCAGTCTCTCGAAGGAGAGAAGGCCTCGACAAAGAGCACGCCATTGGCGGCTGCCACCTCGCGCATGGCCGCAGTGTAGAGAACCAGGTTGGCATTCTGCGCCACGCCATCTGGAATGCCGTACTTCGCGGAGAGATCCTGAAACGAAGTGGGAGAAATGAGAGCGACCTGCGGAGCACTTGATCCGTTGTATCGTTGCTTCAGGGTATGCTTGAGAAAGGCGTCGAGCTCCTTCTGATAGCGCTCAATCCCACTCGGTCCATCGAAGGAGGAATTGAATCCGAAGAACGCAATGACGGTATCGGCCTTGAGACGAGTGAGCCACTGATCGGGAGTTTCGAAAAACCCCTTGGGGCCCGAGTTGGTTTGAAATCGCTTGGCCACCAGATCCTTCGCCCCGGGAAAGGCATACTGAGCGTCCTGGTTTCGGCCCGGATGGGGACGGAATCCCGGGGTGTTGCCTTCGTCGCAGAGATTGCGGATCGTGATCTTCGCTTGAGGAAAGCGCAGGAAGAGCTCGGTTTCAAAGTAACCGAAGTAATTCATGCGTGAGCCCATCCCCGCACCGACGAAGACAATGCGATCACCCTTTTTCACCGCGAGTTTCGCGGGCGCCTTCTGGGCGGGGGCGGAACCCGCGACCAGCAGGACGAGAAGCGGAGCGAGGACAATTTGGAAGGAACGGGGCATTTTCATGGCTGATCTTGGAGGCAGATTTGGAGGGAGCTCCTCATCGAGTGCGTCGGACCTTGCGCTGCGGAGCTCACTCAGGCCAGCCCCGAGACGATTTCGCCGCGCCTTGCCACTACGGGCTGAATGGCTGAATCCTACGAAAAGATGGGCATCCCCTTCCGACACCCCCGATGTCTGCAATGGCGGGAGCGCGTCGATCCGGAACAGGACTCGGAAGCTGACAGAAAATCGGCTGCCTCGGAGAAAGGATGCAGAACGGTGATCGGACTTCACCCCCCCTTCCCATCGTGGCGAAGAGGGACCCACCACCTGGCTCGGAAAGCTCCCCCAAGGACACCCCGCCACTCCTCTTTCCGGCTCCTCGCAACCCCCTTTCATGTCCTGATAGTCAGTACTTGATCGCTGAACGCTCCATTCACAAATTTTTTCATTCCACCTTTCTATTCGAGCCGGTCACCCATTCGTGGACATTTGAAGCTTGTTCGATTCGGAAAAATTGGATTTTTTTCGTAGACGAAACGTAAAGCTTTCGAACGCATTTCATGCGCGGATCAACAGGGAATCCCGAGTTCGGAAAGTTTCATTCAGAGAATACACAAATCTCACTAGACGGTAAACAATGGCAAAGAAAACGACCAAGAAAGCAGCCACCAAAAAGACGGGCCGGAAGCTGTCCTCTACGGTGGAAGCCGCCGAAAAACTCGCCCAGTCGGCAAAGAAATCGATCATCAAGCCCGAGGCCGAGGATCCGATCAGCGATGTTGATGCAGTCAAGAAACTCAACGATGCCCGGGAGGCCATCGTGCAGGAACTTCGCAAGAGCATCGTCGGGATGGATCAGGTCATCGATGAAACTCTCATCGCGATCTTCTCGCGCGGTCACGGTCTTCTCGAAGGGGTGCCCGGACTGGCAAAGACGCTCCTCGTGAGCTCCATCGCCAAGACCCTCTCGCTGACCTTCAAACGCATCCAATTCACGCCGGACCTCATGCCCTCCGACATTACCGGAAGTGAGATCCTGCAGGACGATCCGGAAACCGGCCAACGCCAGTTCATGTTCAGCAAAGGACCGATTTTCGCCAATATCGTCCTTGCCGACGAAATCAACCGGACCCCTCCCAAGACTCAGGCCGCTCTGCTTGAGGCCATGCAGGAGAAAATCGTCTCCGCGGGCGGCGACGACTATGAGCTCGACCCTCCCTTCTTTGTTCTCGCCACTCAGAACCCGCTTGAGCAGGAAGGCACCTACACCCTTCCCGAAGCACAGCTCGACCGCTTCATGTTCAAAATCAATGTCGGCTATCCAAGCGAGCAAGAGGAAATCGACATCATGCGCAGTGTGACCGGGAGCCGCCACTCGAAGCTCAATGAGGTCCTCAACAAGCAGGACATCATCGCCCTTCAGGACCTCGTCTCCCGCGTTCCGGTGGCCGACCACATCTTCCAGTATGTGGCCGCCCTCGTTCGGGCCACCCGGCCGGCCGAGGAGAACGCACCAGGCTTCATCAAGGACTTTGTCTCCTGGGGCTGCGGACCACGCGCTTGCCTGAACCTGATCACCGGTGCCAAGGCCCGCGCCATCCTGCGAGGACGCTTCAATGCCTCGCTCGAAGACGTGCAGGCCCTCGCCCTCCCCGTCATGCGTCACCGCATGGGACTCAACTTTGCAGCGCAGTCGGAAGGCGTCGATTCCGATCACGTCGTCGGCCGCCTGCTCGAGGAAATCCCCAGCGACAAAGCGCTCTACGAAAAAGAAGTCGCAACCGCTTGATCGGCGCCGCCGGTCAGCCACGTGGGGGAACGATGAAACCGCAGCGTCGGACCGAAAATCCCGTGTCCATCCGGAGCGCAACCCTCTGCGCGGCCGCTGCCTCAATTCGCAGTCACCATGAGTTCTGAAACCACCCCTCCCTCTGCGGAGGCTCCATTAAATACTCCGGAGGCGCCCAAGTCTCGCGGGGCCAAGTATCTCGATCCGGACACCCTCTCCCAAATCGGCTCCCTCGACGTTGTCGCTCGCCAGGTCGTGGAAGGCCTCCGCATTGGTCAGCACAAGAGCCCCGCGCGCGGGATCAGCTCCGAGTTTTCGGCCTACCGCCAGTACACCCAGGGCGATGAGACCCGGCACATCGATTGGAAGGCCTATGCCCGTTGCGATCGCTACTACATCAAGCTCTTTGATGCCGAGACCAACTTCATCGCCAACCTGCTCATCGATGCCAGCCAGTCCATGACCTACAAGTCGGGCAACATCTCGAAGCTTGAATACACCAAGTACCTCGCTGCCAGCCTGGCCTATCTCGTGGTGGACCAGGGCGACTCGGCCGGAGTGGGCGTTTTTGACGGTAAGCTGCAGAACTACATCGCACCCAAAAGTAACATGCGGGTCCTGCACGACATCTCGAGCGAACTGGAGAAAGTCCAGCCGCAGCCTCGCACCAATGTGGGTGCTGTTCTCCACGATTTTGCCCACCGCATGAATCGCCGTGGGTTCGTGATGCTTTTCTCCGATCTCTTCGACAACACCGAAGAATTCATCCAGGGACTCAACCACCTCCGCTTCGGTGGACACAACGTGGTTCTCTTCCACACCATGGACCCCTACGAAATCGAATTTCCTCTGAATGGAATGTGGAAATTCATGGGACTCGAAGGCGAGGGTGAAGTGATCACCCAGCCCGCCCGGGTGCGCGCCAACTACCTCCAAGAACTGGAAAAATTCGTGGACGGAATCCGCCTGGCCTGCGCCAAGGCGCAAGTCGACTATGTGCTGGTAAACACCCGTGAACCGGTCGAGCAGACCATCACGAACTACCTCTTGCAACGCACTGCCCTCGCAAAAACCCGTTGATCGAACGCGACATGCGCACCCCTCTCACTCTTCCGGCCCTCGCCATCGCTGCCTTCGCAGCGATGGTCCTCCCGGGTCAGGGAGAGGTCACCTCCGAGAACCATCCCACGCTCAAGCGTGCGCTCACCGAGTATCCGGAAGCGAACAAGGATGCCAATGGCAGCCTCAGCCTTGAGGAATATCAGCAACTGCAGCCGGGTTGGCAGATGGCCAGGAAAAACAAGGCGTCCGCGCCCCTCCTGCTCGTGCGGCCCAACGGCGAAATCGTGATCTCCGACTTCGAGGACAATTCCTATCGGCAACACGGGTGGAAAACGGAAGGCCAGGCCTTTAATCACGACCTCTCCGCGGGCACCAAGATGATGAAGCGCCGGGTGGGCCCCTACGCCGGAAAATACTTCATCACCACCGTCATTAGTTCGGAAGTCGATACCGGCCGCCTGTTTTCTCCCCCCTTCCAACTCGAACTCGACTATCTCAGAATGACGCTGAGCGGTGGCGATCTGCCCCAACAGATCTGCGTCAACCTCTACCTCGATGATGAACTCGTCCGCAGTGCCACCGGCCGGAATGATGACTATTTTGAAGAGGTCGCCTTCGACGTTCGCGAGTTCCGCGACCGCCTCGCACGCATCGAAGTCCGCGACGACCATTCCGGTCTCTGGGGACACCTCAACCTCGATCGCATCTTCCTCACCTCCGAGCTTGGGGATGCGCGCCTGATCAATTCCAAACCACTCGACCTTGCTGCTCTCGAGGGCCTCGCCCTCACCTCCAAGGCGCGCGCACTGGGCGCCCTTTGGGTCGAGAACGGCCAACTGGGCAGCGACCACACTCCCCTCCCGGACAAACTCCTCCTCGCCATCAATCCCCACAAGCCGTCCACCGAAAGACCTCCGGGCGCGGTCCACTTGATCGACGGAGAAATCTGGCACGCCACCGTGGGCAACGTGACAGGCAAGGAGCTCTCCATCACCGGGAGGCACTTCGGCCAACGCAATGTGCCGATCAAGCGCATCGCCAGCATGGAATTCATCGCGGGGTCACCGGACGACGCGCGTGAACCCGGCCACCTCTATCGCACCGATGGCGAGCCCATCCCGGGCAAGATCATCTGGGTCCGCTCCAAGGATATCGCGATCAAGTGCCCCCTCGGTATCATCCCCATCCCCCGCGCCTCGGTGCAACGATTCGTCTATGCCAATCCCGCCATACTCCCCGAGCGCAACCGCGACGAGGTGGGACTCATGGACGGTACTCTTCTCTTTGGAAAAACCAGCTTCGCAGGGAACCAACTGGTGATTGCGCACGAGATCCTGGGCGAGTTGAAGCTCGACTGGGGAACCGTGCGCTATCTCCGCCGCAACTTGCCGGAACTCACCTGGCTCGACACCCTGGAGCGCGTCGTGGTGGAGTCGATCGGCCCCCCCCCCCCCCCCCCCCCACCTCAACTCCTCGAGTCCAGCTCGGACAGCCATCTGCGCGCGATCCGCATCATGCCTCACACCGTCCTGCGCATTCCCCTTCCCACTCCGAACACGCCGGGCACCTTCCGCGCCCAGCTCGCTCCCGTCCCGGGCAACAGCGCCGACCTGAAGGTATCCCTCCTCTCCGGTGAACACCTCGTCTGGAGCCAGAAGGTCACCGCCAAGAGCGCACCCTTTCCCCTTTCCCTCCATCTCTCCGGCGCGGGCGACCTCACTCTCAAGGTCGAGTTCGCCGGCCCGCTCTCCTTTCCCTGTGGCATCGACCTGCGCGACCCGCACGTCCTCACCATGACCAACCCCGGAACTGATCCCGGACCCAAGCAACAAAACTAATGGGCGCACTTAATTCATTCGGACTCTGGGGAGCACTCGGCCTGTTGGGCATCGCAGTGCCCATCATCATCCACCTCCTCTACCGCAAACATCGCCGGCAGACTGACTGGGCCGCGATGGAGCTCCTCCGGCGTGCGCTCGTCATTCGCTCAGGACAGGTCAAGCTCGAGGACTACATCATTCTCGCCCTGCGCTGCCTCACCCTCGCCCTCCTCGCCCTGGCCCTCCTGCGGCCCACCATGAATTCCGATTCCTCGACCTTTCTGGGAGATAAGAAAGTCGGCATGATTGTGGCGATCGACGCCTCCTTCAGCATGAACCACGGCGAGCACTCGCGGTTCGAACGCGCCGTCGAAAAGGCCAAGGAAATATTCGAAGCGGCCAATGAGGGCGATTCGGTCAGCATCGTTCTCATGAGCAATCGCCCCCAGGTTCTTTTGCGGGGCGCCCACTACAACAAGGGACAGGTCAACGACATCCTTGATGACCTCAAGACCGCGACATCCCATCAACTGAATCTCGATCAAAACATCGAACTGCTCGACGAGCTGGTGGGCGAATTGAAAACTCCGGGCAAGGAGTGCTTCCTCATTACCGACGCGCAGGAACTCGACTGGGCCAACCTCCCCGCAACGGCTCTCACCGCTCTCCAAAACCTCACCGACAATGCCAACGTCTTCGTGGTCCCTGCCGGAACTGAGGGCGAGGAAAACCTCAGCATCGAACGCTTGAACTACACCTGGGGCACCCTCCGGGAAGCCGGGGAAGCCCGCTTCTCCGCCCAGGTCCGCAACACCGGCCGCCGCGCAGCCGATGGCGGCACCCTTGAGTTTTTCGTCGACACCGAACTCAGCAAGCGCGTCACCGTCGGCCCCCTCGAACCCGGGGAAGCACGCTCTCTCGAATTCACCACCCTCTTCGACCAGCCTGGCGACGTGCGACTCAAGGCCCAACTCAGCAAGGACAGCCTCGCGGATGATAACGTGCGACACGCGGTCGCGCGCATTCGCTCCGGAATCAATCTCCTTCTCGTCGATGGCTCTCCTTCCTCCAGCCCGGACGGGACCCGAGGCGGCACCTACTACGCCAAGGTCGCCCTGCGCCCGAAGGACACCGGCCCGGACGGTGGAGTCGTGATCAGCGAGGTGGAGGCTCCCGATCTGGCTCTTGAACAGCTGGGCGAGTTCGATGTCATCCTCCTCAGCAACCTGCACTCGCTGTCCTCCGACATGGTGGGGCGGCTCCGCAGATTTGTCGCCGGCGGGGGAGGCCTGATCGTCTTTGCCGGAGACCGGGTGGAAGCGTCGGACTACAACAAGCACTTTGCTGGCGAAGAGGGAATCCTCCCCGGTATCCTCAAGGAAGTCACCTCCTGTCAGGACCAGAAGGGCTGGACCATCGGCCAACCGAAGTCGGACCATCTTCTTGCCAGCCTGGTCAAGGGTTACCCCGAGAAACTCCTCGACGCCATCCGCATCAGCAAACTCATCGCCGTGGAGCCCACCAGTGACAGCGTCGTCATTCTTTCGGTTGCCGAAACCGGTGCTCCTCTTCTCCTCGCGCGCGAAATCGGCGCGGGCACCGTGCTGTTCCTCACCACTTCCGGAAACAAGAGCTGGAACAATCTCCCCCGTGAACCGCTCTACACCATTCTCCTGCAACAGGCTGTCACGATGCTCACGAGCGACCCCGAGGGTCTCCAGTTCACGGTCGGGAGCGAGGTGAACCTCGCAGTCAGCGGGCGCAAAGTGGGCGACTTTGTCTCCCTCGATTCCCCGACGGAGGACGATCAGGACATTCGAGTCACCCAGGACGGAGACCAGCCCGTGGCCACCGTTGAATTTCGCGCTCTCGGAGTCTATTCCATCAAGGCCGAAGGCAAAAACCCCGCGGTGGTGATCGCTGCCAACATCGACGCCCGGGAATCCAATGTCCGTGTTGTTGACGGCAATGCCCTGACCGGCCAACTCAATGAGGCAGGGGTGGAAGTCCTCGATCGGGATGGCTCCATGTCCGAGATCATCAAGGATGCGCGGCGCGGCCGCGAACTCGCACACCTTTTTCTGCTTCTGGCGGTCCTCGCCTTCCTCCTCCAGAGCATGCTCGCCCGTTACTACACCAACAAGATGAATCGAGAGGACGCTCCCGATCTCGCTGCCACGCTGCAATTGAGTCAGGTCGCCGCCGCCCGCCGTAGCTAAACCCAACGTTCACCCGCCTCACTATCATGCTCAAGAAATTGCTGGGACTCGACGAATCGCAAGATGTCGATCAGATCGAACTCGCCTTCCGAGGGGGCTGGATCGGCCTCGCCCTCATCGTCGCCGCGATCGCATTCGCGATCTTCCTCTACAAGAAGGAAAACAGTGTGACGCCCAAGCGCCGCATCGCGATGGTAACCCTGCAGATCGCCGCCTTGCTCACCCTCATCATCGTGATCATGCAGCCCTTCGCCAGGATTCGCATGTCGAAGGACTTCCAGCGCTCCATGGTCATCCTCCTCGACACTTCCCGCAGCATGACGATCGAAGATCCGCGGACCACCGATGTGGACGTGGAGGAAGCGGCCAAGGCCCTGAACAAATTTCCCCTTGATCGCAAGCTGCGCGGTGACGAAGTGGACGGCATCAGGCAGACCCTGGGATCAACCCGTCGGATCGATCTCGCCCGCGGAGCGCTGAGCCATCCTGACATCAACCTCATTGAAGACCTGGAGAAGAATTACGAGGTCCGTTTCTTCACCTTCGACAGCCAGGTCCGTCCTGAGTCCACCGAGGGGATGGACGACGAAGAGGCTCTCGCCGGCAGGATCAAGGCCGAGGGGAATTCCTCCCAGGTGGGCTCCGCCATCGAAGAGGTCGTGGGCCGTTTCTCAGGTCGACCCCTCGCAGGCGCCCTCGTGATCAGTGATTTCGCTTGGGTGGAAGGCAAGGACCCTCTCCGCGTGGCCCGCCAACTTGAGAAGCTCAACATCCCCCTCTACACCGTTCCGGTCGGACTGCCCGCCCCCCCGGACATCCATGTCCGTAGCGTGGTGGCCCCCGAGGTCGTCTTCAAAGGGGACCGCGTCCCCCTGCGCGTGAAACTGGAGTCGCAGGGTTACGCCGAGAAAGCTGTGAATTTGATTTTCAATGTCGCCGGAGAGCAGAGTGCGGTCCAGCAGATCACCCTCAAGGATGGCGTGCAGTTTGAAGAATTCATGTTCATCCCCGAACAGGAATCCGGAACCCTCAAACTCGACTTCGAGATCAAGCCCCTCGCCGGAGAAGTCACCGAGATCAACAACACCACCAGCCACAACGTCCGCATCCTCGATGAGAAGATCAAGGTGCTCTACATCGAGGGAATGCCGCGTTGGGAATACCGCTACCTGCGCTGGGTGCTTCTTCGTGACCCGCGCCTCGATGTCCAGTTCCTCATGACCCAGGGAGACCCTGCCTTGGCTGGTTCCTCGCCCCACCACATCGGGCGCTTTCCAGAAGATCCCAAAGAGGCTCTCAAGTACGATCTCATCATTCTTGGAGACGTCTCCGCGACCTACTTCAACGCCGCGCAAACCGATCTCATTCATAAGCTCGTGAAAGAGCGCGGGGGCTCCCTCCTCATGCTCGCGGGGCCCATGGCCGCGCCTTCCACCTATCGCGACTCTCCCATCGGCGATATCCTTCCAATCAACATCGGAACCGGCGGCTATCTTTCCGTCCCGCCCACCGTTTCCCCGGAGGTCACCGAAGACGGCCACCTGAGCCTCGCAACGTCGCTCTCTCTCGCTCCCAATACCAGCGCCCGAATCTGGTCGCATGTCAAACCGATGTACGGGCTGCCCGATCTCGCCGGCCCCAAATCGGGAGCAACCGTCCTGCTGCGCCTTCCCAAACTCAATGATCAATTGCCCGACTATCCCCTCGTCGCTTGGCATCGCTATGGAACCGGCAAGAGCCTCTTCGTCGCCACCGAAGACCTCTGGCGCATGCGTCTCGAAGTGGGCGATCGCTACCACGCTCGCTTCTGGGGACAGACCATCCAGTTCCTCACCCTCTCGCGTCTCCTCGGACAGAACAAGCAGATCACAATCGAGACCGACCGGGGCAGCTATAGCGCGGGCGACCAGGTGCGCATCTTTGCCAACGTGCTCACCGAGTCCTTTGAGCCGGTGGTGGGGCAGAGCTACGAAGTGAGCCTCGCGCCCAAGGACAATCCCGATCAGGCCGCCATCATCGAGCTCACCTCGGTCGAGAGCACCCCGGGCCTCTATTCGGGGTCCTACCTCGCGGGCAAGGATGGCACCTATCAATTGAAGACTCGCCCTCAGGATCAGGAAATTTCAAACCTCACGGAGTTCACCGTCGCTACCATTCCGATCGAGGACCGCGAAACCTCCATGCAATCGGAGATCGCTCGCGAAGCGGCCCATCTCTCGGGCGGGCGCTCGTTGACCCTCGCGGGACTCAGCGAATTTGTGGGTAGCCTCGAACCCGAAAAGAAACTTACCAATACCGTAAAAACCGAAAAAGAACTCTGGGACACCCCCCTCTGGTTCCTCCTCTTTGTCGTCTTCGCGGGCGCGGAGTGGTACCTCCGCCGAAAAGATAACCTCGTATAGTAAATTGAACTGATGGCCGAAGAAAAAGACCTCTCCATCGAGAGCAAACTGCGCGAAGCTTGGCAAGAGGAATGGCGCTACTTCTGCATTCGCGGAGCCTCGCGATTCGTGGTGTGGCTCATCGCCTTGCTCGCTCTCGACTTCCTCATCGACTGGGGCCTTTTCGCCAAGTCAGGCATGTCGGGCAACATTGGAGTGTTCCTCCTCCTCGTGAACCTCGCCGTCCTGGGGTGGATCCTCTGGTTCGATTGGCTGCGCTACCTCAAGCCCTACGACCCGGTCATGACCTCGCTGGAGGTCGAGAAACGGCACCCCGGACTGACCTCCCTGCTCGTCTCCTACACCCAGCTCAAGGAGCCCGCCGATGATCAGCCCAACGTGTCCCAGGAGCTCATCGAAGCCATGCGCGAACAAGCGGTTGAGCGCAGTCGGCGGATCGACTTCCGCGAGATCGTTGACTTCGCCCAACTCAAGAAGCTCTTCGGCGTTTCCGCCGGCGTCCTCCTCGTCTTCGGCGTTCTCAGCATTCAATGGAGTGAGCATTTCGGCGTTCTCCTGAAACGTCTCGCGGGTGGCGATGTGGGCTATCCCACCAAGACCCAGGTCGTGTCCGTGAGAGGTGATCTCACGGTCCGCGTCGGCGATCCCGCCACCATCACCGCCAGGGCTGGCGGAGTCATGCCCGCGGCTGGCCGCATCTTCACCAAGGCCGCCGATTCCGAGGAGAAGTGGAAGGAGCTCCCCATGAAGGCGAGCGCGAAGAAAGACACCTTCGCCCGGGAACTCAAGGGACTCGCCAAGGACCTCCTCTACTACGTCCGCCTCGGCGACGATAAGTCCAGGGAATACCGCATCCACGTCATCGACTCCCCACAAATCGTAGGCCAAAGCCTCGTTCTCGAATACCCCTCCTACATGAACCGCGATCCCGGCAAGAGCGACCAGCTCAACCTCGAGGTGCCCGAAGGGACCAAGCTCAAGTGGACCGTGAAATGCGATCCTCCTGTCGCAAGTTGCAAAATCAAGGTCGGCGGGCGCCAATTCGCGAACAAGGATTCCCCTGGGCAGGAGGGAATCGAGATCGACGCCCAAGTCGACGACTTGGGAACCTCCGTGACCTTCGACCTCACTGCCGAACAAGCCTTGAAATACACCTTCAAGTGGACCGAGCGCGAGCAGAGCTATCAGTATGAAGATGTCCAGTATGCAGTCAAGGTGACCACCGACAGCGTGCCCGATATCGACCTTCTCGAACCGAGAGAGACCTCCGGAATTGCGACCCTGAAAAAGGTGCTCAACTTCCAAGCCAGAGCAGGCGACGACATCGGCCTCTCCCAGGCCTGGCTAGTCTACTCGGTGGATGGAGCCGAAGAGCAGCGCACCCCCATCTTCGATTTTGCGGGCGCCACCAATAAAACCTTTGATTACTCGTGGATTCTGGCCGAAGCGATCGAGGACTTGAAAACCAATTCCCGGATCACCTTTGCCCTGGAAGTCGCGGATCACCACCCCAAGCGGGAGGCCCACCTCCGTCGCTCCGCCACCCGACAATTAACCATCGTCGATTCCGAAACTTATTTGCTATGGTACCGGCAAGAAGTTGCCGCTCAGAACGAAGAGCTCAAGCGCTCCCGCGACCAGGAGATCTCCGCCTCCAAAGCCGTGGAACAAATGAAAACTGAAGAGGGAGTCCCGAAAAAGAATGAAAACTAGCCTATTCACTACCTTTGCCTTCGCCTCCACCCTCCTGGCGGTCCCAGCCCGGGCGCAGGAAGGACAGAAGGACACCATCCTACTCACAGGTGAGCGCCTCGGTGCCGAGGTGAATCGTCAGAATGGGGTCGGCCGGCGGATGACCAGTGCGGTCCGGAGGATGTCCTTCTTGCTCAACGATCTTGAATCGAACGGACTCGCCGAAGAAGGCGGAGCGGTCACCCTCTCCAAGACCCGTTCCCAACTGGGTGGCCTCCGTTCCAACAAGGTCAAGACTGCGCGCGATCACCTGAGCAATGCCAAGGACAATTTGGACAAGCCGCAGGATCACCTCGTAGGGGCGGGCAAAACGATCGAAGAGATCATCGAGGATCTCAACAAGATCATCGAAGGGGCCAACACCATCCTGGTGGATGATCTCCTCGTGAAGCAAATCCGCGAGATCATCAAGACCGAGGAGTTCATGCAGCGTCAGACGACCCAGTGGGGGCGGGCCGGACTCGACGACAAGGAAGCCGTCAAGGTCGATCAGGGCCGACTCTCCCGCGCACAGCAGGCGGTCATCAATCGCTACGCACAATTCTTTGAATTGCTGGTGAGATCCCGCAAGGAGGCCGTGGACGAGGAAACCCTGAGCCGCTTTGGCCGCGCCGAGCTTTCCCTCCTCGAAAGCAAGCCGGTTGTCCACATGTCCCGCGCCATCGACCAGATCTCGCAGAGCGAAGCCATCGGGGCCATTGGTGATCAGGAGAAAGCCCTCGAGGCCCTCCGCGATGCCGAAAGAATTCTCTCCGCTGAGGAATCTGGAGAATCCGAACTCGTCGCGGAAATCGCGGAAATCCTAGCTGATCAGAAGGACCTTCAACAAGACCTCGTCGAAGCAGAGGACCAAGAGTTCAAGACCCAGCAATCGCAATTCGAAGCGCGCCAGCTTGAGATCGGCCTGAAGATCGAGGAGGTCGCAGCTACCTTCGTTCCCGAGGTGTCCAGCCCTGGAACCGAGTCGGGCGATCCCCTCGCAGAGTCCCTTGGAGAGGCCAGCGAAGCGAGCGATACCGCTGCCGCTGAGGTCAGCACTGCCAATAAGCCCGGCGCAGTGGAGGCGCAATCCGATGCCATCGCGGCTCTCGAGGCCGCCCTCGCAGCCGCCGAAGCAGGAGCCGAAGCCGCTGAAGGAGCAGGCGAAGAAGGCTTCGGAGAAGAAGGCTTCGGAGAAGAAGGCTTCGGAGAAGAAGGCTTCGGAGAAGAGGGCTTCGGAGAAGAAGGCTTCGGAGAAGAGGGCTTCGGAGAAGAGGGCTTTGGAGAAGAAGGCTTCGGAGAAGAGGGCGCGGGAGAGGGTGCCGGTGAAGGTGCCGGTGAAGGTGCCGGTGAAGGTGAAGGTGAAGGTGCCGGTGAAGGTGCCGGT
>Ga0310120_10001635_pt1 | contig 16836 bp, 14 predicted proteins | sample CB27_AW_983_MG_FD_203506 | JGI IMG/M metagenome (GOLD analysis project Ga0310120, IMG submission 203506) | Marine microbial communities from Western Arctic Ocean, Canada - CB27_AW_983 | ecosystem: Environmental > Aquatic > Marine > Oceanic | place: Canada: Western Arctic Ocean | collected...
CCGGCCTCCTCGGCGTCGTCGGCGAGTTCTCCGAGTGCATCGAGCAGCAGTCGGCGGGCGTGGTTGAGCGTGTGCGAGTGACGGCTGCCGCTGAGCACCACGACGCTGTCGGCTCGGACCGCTCCGGCAAAACGGATCGCCTGGCGTGCGTCCCAGATCGCGTCGCGGAAGCCGTGCCCGTTGCCGCCGGTGAATCCTCCGACAAAGGAGAGACTCGAGACGTCGAGCGAAGAGTCCCGCAGCAGCTCGATGGCCCGCTCCTCGCCGAACTCCAGGACCTTGGGTCGCCAGAGACCGATCGAGTCGATTTCCGCGTCACGGCAACCGCAGACATCCTGCAGCAGGTCCCAGTGCAGCGTGGTCAGGCCGTTGGCCGAAAACCTGACGGCCGGGACGTGCACCTGCCGGGGTGGCAGAGGCTGCTCGAGCGTCGTGGGCTGGTGGGTTCGCGTGAGCTGCTGGTGGGAATTCCAGGAGAAAGTGGTCCGACTTGACACCAGGCGTCTCGACTCGAAGGCGACCCCAGCCGGTCGCGGTGAATGGGGGTGTTTCTGACCGGCGATATCCTATGTCGGGAGGTCGCCTTTGGCAAACCGAAAGAACTCCCAGCTGAGTTCAGCGCAAAATCATGGCGTCGGGGTGAGCCCCCTTGAGGACACGCACACTGTGACTTGTGACCGGTGCGTATTGCAGCGAGAGAAACATCAGGTAGGGCAGCCGGACCAACTGCACGACTCCCCGGTCGCTGACCTGGGTTCCTTCGAGCGAGAGCTCCATCAACTGGGGGTAGCTCGAGAGCGTCACCAGTGCCTCGTCGTCGACCAGGGTCCAGTTGAGGTGCAGGATTTTGAGTTTGGGTCTGAGGTCCATGCGGGCGATGCCTCGGCTCGAGACCAGGGTCCCTGAGAGCGAGAGGACGAAGAGGTTCTTGAGCGGGGCCAGGTGGACCAGTCCGTCGTCTGTGATGGCGGTCTGCTGCAGCGAGATGTCGGTCAGGTTTGTGAGCCGCCCGAGCTGTTTGAGCCCGCGGTCATCCACCGGGCTGCCGGTGAGATTCAGAGACTGCAACGCAGGAAACTCGGGCAGGTCGTGGCAGGTGACCTGTGTGCCTTCCAGGTCGAGTCCCCTGAGTCGAGGCAGGTGGGCCAGGTGGGCCAGCCCGGCGTCGGTGACACTGGTGTTTCGGAGGCTGACCCAGTTCAGCCGCGAGAGTCCGACGAGTGCCTCGAGTCCGTCGTCGGTGATCTGGCTGTCGCCGAGGTCGAGGGATTCGATTTCGTCGCGGCCGTCCAGCAGCTTCAGCGTCTGGTCGGTGATCACCTGCTGGCCGGTTTCACGGCGAATCCAGTTGTGAGTGCCGGGCCTGAGGTAGGCCTGCGGAGCGACCCGCCGACGGCTCTCTTCCTCGTCGGTCTTGTAGGGAATCCAAACCGCCACGCCGACGATCGCCGCGACCAGCAGCGGCACCAGGATCCAGCCGGTGTAGGGGGGAGTCGAGCTGGGCTCCTCGACCGGCAACTCGTCGGGCAACCCGGAATGCTCTTTGCGAAATTCGTACGAATCCGGAGTTGGCATGCCATGACCCCCCGTGCGTTCCTGCCCCAAGCAGGCTGCGCCGAACCGGTAGCGTACCCCGCTGCGACTGGCGGATCAAATGCAAGTCGGGGCCGAGGCGGCCGGTGGGGTTTTCGAGCGGAGTGACCGATGACGGAGGCTCAGAAGATCCCGAGCTTGTCTCGTGCGTCGTCGGTCATCCTCTCGGGTGTCCACGGCGGTGTCATCACCAGGTTGATCTGTGCCTCGGTGATGCCCTCGAGCCGTTCGAGAGCCATCTTGGATTGCTGGACGAGTTGGGGCCCGGCCGGGCAGGCGGGGCTGGTGAGTGTCATGTCGACTGAGACCACCTCGTCTCCGTCCTGACGCACGTCGTAGATCAGCCCGAGGTCGACGATGTTGATCATCAGTTCCGGGTCGATGACTTCTCGCAATGCCTCGAGCATCGCGACAGCGTCGGCGGGCTCCGAATCCCCGTCGCCCGCCTCGCCGCCCTCTTCGGACTCCTCTTCGCTCACCGGGAGACTCTCGGTGGCCTCTTCACCCTCGTCTGCGGCCCCGTCATCGGCCCCGTCATCGGCCCCGTCATCGGCCCCGTCATCGGCCCCGTCATCGGCCCCGTCATCGGCCCCGTCATCGGTTGGGGTCACAGCGGGTGCTGCGAGCGAATCGGCGGCCTGGGCTGGCCGGGCCCAGACCTGTCCTTCGCTCAGTTGCACCTCGTAGGTGGCGATCTTCTCGATGGCAGGCATGCACGTCGGTTGACCGGTCTGCAACGAGAAGCGTGCTCCATGCCGCGGGCAGGTGATCTCGCCGTCGACGACGGGCCCGTCGGTCAGCGGCTGTCCATCGTGCGAGCAGACGTCGTCGATGCAGAAGTACTCTTCACCCACGCGGACCAGCAACACCGGTTCGTCGTCGACCAGTTCGCTCTTGCGGTCCCCGGGCTGCAATTCGTCGATGGTGGCCAGCGGGGTCCAGTCATCGAGGGTATTGGTGTCGTTCATGGTGTGCGTGGTGCTCAAGGTGTTCAATTCGTCCAGTTTGGTACGTCAGTCTCCGATGCCCAGCTTGCGTTCGACGGCATTTTCGAGTGTATCTCGGACCAGGGGGACGGGGATCCGATCCGAGACGACCTGGAAGAACCCGTGAACGATCATGTGCATCGCCTCGTACTCACTCAGCCCCCGGCACATCAGGTAGAACACCTGTTCGGCGTCGACCCGTCCGGCGGTGGCTCCGTGAGTGCAGCGGACGTCGTCGGCCTCGATTTCCAGCCCGGGGATCGCATCGATGCGAGCATGAGGCGAGAGCATCAGCGCGTCGTTGCGCTGGTATCCGTCGGTCTTTTGGGCCTCGGCATCGACCTTGATCATGCCTCGCCAGACGATCCGGGCTCGATCGCGGAGCACGTTTCGGTAGAGCAGGTCGCTGGTGGTATCGGGTGCCTGGTGTGACTGCTGAGTGTAGTAGCTCATCCGCTGTTTGCCTGTCGCGAAGCTCAATCCGTTGACCTCCGCGTGGGCCCCACGTCCCTCGAGCGAGACGTCCTGGTGGACGTGTGCCAGTCGGCTGCCGAGTCCACCGACGGTCCATTGCAGCCTGGCATCAGCCGCGACGCGTCCGGCCTGGTGGGCCACGTGCCAGGTCCGTTCGTTCCAGTTCTGCAGTTGGACATACCTCAGCGAAGCCTCGCGGCCCAGCAGCAGTTCGACGGCCCCCACGTGCAGCCCGCTGCTGTCGAGGTCGGCCGAGGCGGTTTCTTCGAGCAGCGTGGCTGAGGCGCCGTTCTGGAGCACGACGAGAGTGTGGCTGAAGTCGGCGCCTCCGTCTGTGGCCAGCCCGATCAGGCTGTACAGCGGAGCGGTGATCTCGACTCCCTCGGGCACGTACAGCACCGTACCACCGGTCCAGAAGGCGGCGTGCCAGGCAGAAAACCGGTCGGTGTCGGGACGGACGCCGCGGGTCATCAGGTGAGGCTTGAGCAATTCGGAGTGCTCGCGGATCAGGTCGGCGAGGTTGCCCAGGAGCACGCCCTTGGCGGCGAGTTCCGGGTCGAGCGATTGATCCCGGGCCGTGCCATCGACGTGGGTCACCGCCCCGGCGAACTCGGCCCGCTCACGCATCAGCGTGGCCAACTCCGGCGGTTCAGAACCGGGGTCGGTCATCGTGTAGCGTTCAGGCCGAAACGCTCGCAACTCGACTCGCTTCCACTCCTCCTCGCAAAGCGGTACCGCCACCAGGTCGCGGTAGGCGGCGTAGGCTGCTCTGCGACCGGAGCTGACCCAGTCGGGCTCGTCTCTCGAATCGAGAAACGCCTCGAAGGCGGCCTCGTCGAACGAGGCCGGGGTGGGAGCCGGTGGTGGAGTGGTGGCGGTGCTGCTCATGGGGCCAATCTGCGAACCGGGACTGTCGGGGCGATCAGCCGACGGACCCCTCCATTTGCAGCTCGATCAGCCGATTCATCTCCACGGCGTACTCCATCGGCAGTTCCTTGACCAATGGCTCGATGAAGCCGGTGACGATCATCGAGGAGGCTTCGACCTCGGTCATCCCGCGGCTCATCAGGTAGAACAGCTGCTCCTCGGCGATCTTCGACACGCTGGCCTCGTGCTCGATCACCACGTCATCCTCATCGATCTCGATGTAGGGGTAGGTGTCGCTGCGGCTGTCGGGGTCGAGGATCAGGGCGTCGCAGACGACGTTGCTCTTGCAGTGCTTGGCGCCGTTGTTGATCTTGACCAGCCCGCGGTAGCTCGCGCGGCCGCCGGCCTTGGAGATGCTCTTGGAGACGATCCGACTCGAGGTATTCGGGGCGCAGTGAACCATCTTGGCCCCGGCGTCCTGGTGCTGGCCGGCGGCCGAGAAGGCGATCGAGAGTGTTTCGCCGCGGGCGCCGGGTTCCATCAGGTACACGGCCGGATACTTCATCGTCAGCTTCGAGCCGAGGTTCCCGTCGATCCACTCCATCAACGAGTCGCCGTAGGCAAAGGCCCGCTTGGTGACCAGGTTGTAGACGTTGTTGGACCAGTTCTGGATCGTGGTGTAGCGGCAGCGGCCGCCGCGCTTGACCACGATCTCGACCACCGCCGAGTGCAGGCTCTCGCTGGAATACGTCGGAGCCGTACAGCCCTCGACGTAGTGCACGCTGGCCCCCTCGTCGACGATGATCAGCGTCCGCTCGAACTGGCCCATGTTCTCGGAGTTGATCCGGAAGTAGGCCTGCAGAGGGAACTCGATATTCACCCCCGGAGGGACGTAGATGAACGAGCCGCCGGACCAGACGGCGGAGTTCAAGGCGGCGAACTTGTTGTCGGAAGGAGGAATGATCTTGCTGAAGTACTCGCGGAGCAACTCGGGGTGCTCCTTCACCGCGGTGTCGGTGTCGGTGAAGATCACGCCCTGCTTGGCGAGGTCTTCCTCGAGGCTGCCGTAGACCACCTCCGACTCGTACTGGGCCTTGACCCCGGCGAGGTATTTCTTCTCGGCCTCGGGAATCCCCAGCCGGTCGTAGGTCTTGCGGATGTCCTCGGGCACGTCGTCCCAACTCTTCTCCTGGCCGTCCGAGGCACGGACGTAGTAGAAGATGTTCTGGAAATCGAGGTCGTCGAGGTGACCGCCCCAGCGCGGCAGCGGCTTGGACTCGAAGATCTCCAACGACTCGAGCCGAAACTGCAGCATCCAGTCGGGCTCGTTCTTGATCGCCGAGATCTGTTCGACGATCTCGACGTCGAGCCCCTTGCGGCTGGTGAAGACGTACTCGTCGGTCGGGTCGTGGAACCCGTACTTGTAATCGCCGATCGGGACGTGGGTCTTGACGTCAGTGGCCATGTCGGTCTCTCGTAATGCTGGTTGAGTCGGTACGTGTCATGCGTATGGCAGGGAGTCGTGGTGAGATCAGGTGGTGGCTGCGGCCGGCCGGGTCTTTCCCAGGTCTTCCTCGAGCTTCTGTTCCTCGGCAGCCACCTCGGGATGCCGACCTCGCACCGCTGCATAGCCCTCCTCGTGCAGCTCGTGAGCCAGGTCGGCGTCGCCGGTTTCGACGATGCGGCCTGCGAGCATCACGTGGGTGTAATGCGGGCGGTTGAATTCGAGCAGTCGTTCGTGGTGCGTGATGATCAGTGCCCCGGTTTCGGGTCCGACCAGCTGTGCAAGTCCTTCGCTGACCACTTTCACCGCGTCGCTGTCGAGTCCGCTGTCGGTCTCATCGAGCAGGGCAAATGCGGGCTTGAGCATCGCCAGTTGCAGGATCTCCATTCGCTTCTTCTCGCCGCCGGAGAATCCGTCATTGAGGTATCGGCGCGCGAACTCGTGGTCGAGCCCCAGGTCGTCCATCTGTTGGAGCAGTTCGGTGCGGAACTCCCTCATCGGAATCAGCCCCTCACCCTCCTTGCGCGACGGGTTGCGGATGTTCGAGACGGCGTGCCGCAGGAAATCGGCGACCTTCACGCCGGGGATCGTGACCGGGTACTGGAAGGCCAGGAAGATGCCGGCCCGGGCCCGCTGGTTGGCATCCATCTCGAGCAGGTCCGCACCGTCGATTGTCGCGCTGCCGCCGGTGATTTCGTAGAGGGGGTGCCCGGCCAACGCGTACGCCAGGGTGCTCTTGCCCGACCCGTTGGGTCCCATCAGGGCGTGGATTTCGCCCGAGCGGATCTCGAGGTTGACCCCTTTCAGGATCGGGGTCTTGCCGTTCGAGACGGCCACGTGCAGGTCGTTGATCGAGAGAACGCTGGTCATCGTGAGGAATCTCTGGGCGGTGGCGGCCTGTGGGACCTGGCCGGTTGGTTAGACTTGAAGGGGTTCGGGGACGGCGGCGTAGCCGCTGTGGTGTGGGATCGGCAACTCGTCGCTGACCTTCTCGCCACTCTGGAAGCGGCCGGCGGTTCCCGAGTGCTTGGCCAGGCGGCGTCCCTTGATCTTGTCCTGGATCCGCATCACGCCCTCGAGCAACGCCTCGGGACGTGGAGGACAACCGGGGACGTAGACGTCCACGGGGACGACCAGGTCGACGCCCTTGACCACGTGGTAGCCCCACTTGAAGTACGGGCCGCCCCCGACCGTGCAGGCCCCCATCGCGATCACGTACTTGGGGTCGGGCATCTGCTCGTAGAGCCGACGGACCCGGCTGGCCATCTTGAAGGTCACCGTGCCGGCCACGATCATCAGGTCCGCCTGGCGGGGACTGGCGCGGAAGGCGCCGGCTCCGAAACGGTCCAGGTCGTAGCGACTGGCACCGGTCGCCATCATCTCGATCGCACAGCAGGCCAGGCCGAAGGTCATCGGCCAGATGCTGGACTCCTTGGCCCAGTTCATCGCCTGCTCCAGCGATGAGACAATCACGCTCTCTTCAAAACGTCCTTCGATCCAGGTCATCGGTCCCTCGGTCTCGTCGTGTGTGTGTCTGGTCTGGTCTGGACTGGTCTGGACTGGACTGGGAGTCAACAGGGGATGGGGCGGCCGAACCGTCCCGGAAACGGCTTACTGTAGCAGGACCACCTCGGCTGGCAATTGCTCCGGGCGGCTTTCAAACTCGCAGCAACTCTCGCCGTCGCGCCAGCACGAGGTCAACTCGATCGGGGTCCCGAGCACTTCGGAGAAGACGTCTTGTTCGAGATTGCAGATTTCGGAATCGCAGCTGGCCAACTCGGGGTAGGGGCAGTTGTTCTCGCGGAGAAGCGGCAACCCGTTCCGCTCGTCCAACTCGACGTCAAAGCCGCTCTCGGTCATCACCTCGGCCAGACGCCTGAACCGCTCGACGGTCGAGCCGTCACCGACCTGGGACGAGTAATGATTGACCAGGGCGGTGCGGACACCGTCGATCACACTCCGCCTGGTCCCGGCGTCGTCGATCCGCTTCACCTCGCTCCAGAGGATCCGGGCCAGGTCGCCGTAGTTGTTCCCCAACTCCTTGAGGCCCCGCTCGGTGACATGGTAGATGTGCCGCGGCCGACCACGACCTTCCAGACGCAACGCCTCGCGACTGGCCAGGCCCAGCTCGAGTATTCTCGAGAGCCGCTGACGGATCGCCGTGGGCGTGAGACCGAACTCCTCGCAGAGATCCTGAACCGAGGCCCCGTCATTACGACGCAGCCGGTCCAGGCACTCGCGGTCAGCAGGATCCAGATATGTTGGCATGTCTTGAGGTCTCTCGATCGAGCCGGTGTGCTGCGATCAACGTTCCACAGCCATTCTAGGAGCATCGGCTATTTTTGACAAGAATCAGTGCGAAAAATACCGAGAGGCCGAACCGGGAAATCCCGGTTGGGTTGCCAGAGCCGTTCGGGGTATAGTCTGCAGCCGAATCGGCTGGAACGAGACGAGGGAGAGCTCATGTTGAGGCGAGTTGCTGGTGGGGAGTGGTCGGGCCGATTTCGGTCGACAGCTGGTCGCTGGCTGAGTCTTGTGCTGCTGGGGATGGTCCTGGTCGCCGTCACCTCAGCCGTCACCTCAGCCGTCTCTGCGGCGGAACCCGAGGCCGAGGCCGAAGCTGCGGTGGAGGCTGCGGTGGGGGCTGCGTCCGAGCCGGTCGCCGAATTGTCTGAATTCCGCAAGATCGAGGCCCGGGTCAACGAGTACTTCGGCACGGTCAACGGTTGGATCGCCCTGGTCCTGTTCTATCCCGTCCCACTTCCTGGCGGAGCCAGTTTGCCGGCGGCGGTGTTGTGGCTGGTGGCCGGATCGGTGTTCTTCACGTTCCGAATGGGTTTCATCAATTTCCGCGGCTTTGCACACGCGATCAAGGTCACGGCTGGGAAGTACGACAACGAGTCGGACGAGGGCGAGGTGTCTCATTTCCAGGCCCTGACGGCGGCGTTGTCGGCGACGGTCGGCCTGGGCAACATTGCCGGCGTGGCGGTGGCGGTCTCGGTGGGTGGTCCCGGCGCGACCTTCTGGATGATCCTGGCGGGCTTCCTGGGCATGTCGGCGAAGTTTGTCGAGTGCACCCTGGGTCAGAAGTACCGCCAGGTCCGCGAGGACGGCCGCGTGATGGGTGGTGCGATGTTCTATCTCAGCCGCGGACTGGCCGAGAAGAACCTGGGCGTGCTGGGCACGATCCTGGCCGTATCGTTTGCGTTGCTGTGCATCGGCGGTTCGTTTGCCGGTGGCAATGCATTCCAGGTCAGCATGTCGTTGAAGGCGGTCCAGGAGACGATCCCGGTGCTGCAGAGCGACCCGTGGATCTACGGGCTGGTGATGACGGTGGTGGTCGGCGTGGTGATCATCGGCGGCATCAAGCGGATTGCTGCCACGGCGGCCACGATCGTGCCGTTCATGTGCGGAGTGTACGTGTTGGCGTCGGTGGCGATCCTGGTGATGCATGCCGACCAGGTACCCACGGCGATCTCCGCGATCTTCACCGGTGCCTTTTCCTCGGATGCCGCCTACGGCGGGTTCCTGGGCGTGTTGATCATGGGCTTCACGCGAGCGGCATTTTCCAACGAGGCGGGAATCGGTTCAGCCGCCATTGCTCACTCGGCAGCCAAGACCGAGTTCCCGGTCCGCGAGGGCATCGTGGCCCTGCTGGAGCCTTTCATCGACACGGTGATCGTCTGCACGATGACGGCGCTGGTGATCATCGTCACCGGGGCCTACAGCGCCGAAGCCTACGAGGGGACACTCAGGAGCCAGGCGGACTCAGGTGGAGCCGACCTGGCCACGAGGATGGCCGAGCACACCGAGATCATCGAGAAGAAGCAGGGGGCTCAGTTGACGTCGCGGGCGATGAGTGCCGCGATCCCCTACTTCGAGTACGTGCTCTCGGTCGCTGTGATCCTGTTTGCCTTCTCCACGATGATCTCGTGGTCGTACTACGGAGAACGCTGCTGGGCCTACCTCTTTGGTGACGGGGCCTCGATGTCCTACCGGATCATCTTCCTGGTCTTCGTCTTCCTGGGGTCGATCGTCTCGGCCACCAACATCCTCGAAATGGGCGACCTGATGATCATGGGCATGGCCGTCCCCAATATCCTCGGAGTGCTGTTGCTCTCGGGGGGCGTCAAGCGGGATCTCGACGAGTACTGGCGCCGGCTGAAGGCTGGTGATTTTGATGAAGGGGGTGGGGGTGGGTCTGTGGCGTCTGATTCCATGACACCTCAGGCCGAGGATTCACAGCGCTGAAGGGTCGATCCGGGGGGCGGGTCGGGGAATGCACAGCAGGGACGTCGGGCCAGGAGGCGGGCGACACTGCGGTCGGGCAATTCGACTTCCTCGTATCGGATCGTCTCGAGCTCAGCGTAGAGCGACGGCAGTTCTTGGGGGGCCAGGACGAAGTCGGGGTTCTTGAGATGATTGTCGTGGCGATCGCACTGTCCGGGTCCGAAGGTCTCGTAGACCAGCAGCCCGCCGGGTGCCAGTCCGCGGGTGATCAGCCCCGGCAGGCGGTCGCGGTCGAGGAACCGGAAGACAAGGATCAGGTCATAGGTTTCTGGCAGAGGCAGGAAGTGGTCCAGGTCGGCGGCGATCAGTCGGGGTCTGACCTGGTGTCGAGCTGCCAGTTGCGAGGCGACTGCCAGCCCTGTTGCTGAAACGTCGACGGCGTCGACCTGCCAGCCGCGTGTCGCCAGCCAGACGGCATTTTCGCCCAATCCGCAGGCCAGCTCGAGCGATCGGCCTGGCGGGATGTTCTTGAGGGCATCGACCAGCCACTGGTCGGCCTGCAGAGTCTGGGCGGCGGAAGCCTGCTCGTACTTTCGGTCCCAGCGGCGGCGATCCTCGTCGCTCATCGAGTCACTCGACCTGGGACCTGAGTTTCGCGATCAACGCCTCGCGGACCGTCTTGGGATCCGCCCCGCCCGCCTCACGCATCACCTCACCGATCAGCTTCCCGATCGCCGCTTGCTTGCCGTCCCGGAAATCGTCGGCCGCCTGCTGGTTGCCGGCGATCACCGTTTCGATCAGCTGATCGAGTTGGTCGGTATCGGCCACGGCGGCCAGGCCACGCTCGGTTACGATCCGATCGATTCTCTCCGAGACAGTCCCTGCACCTCCCTCGCCCTCGACCAGTGCAGCAAACACCTCACGGCCGCTGCGAGTCGTCAGTTCCCCCGCGATGATCAAACTGATCAGAGTGGCCAGTTCCTGTGGATCGACGGCAAAGTCATCGATCGCCTGGTCCCGCTCTTTGAGTTCTCTGAGGACATCCTGCGTGACCCAGTTGGCCGCTCGCTTGGCGTCCTGGCACTCCAGGGCCACACGTTCGAAGTAATCGGCCGCGTGGGGTCCCTGGTCGATCAGCACGGCGGCGTCGTAATCCGAGAGTCCCATCTGTGCTACGAATCGAGAACGTCGTTGTGCGGGAGGTTCGCAGAGTCGGTCGCGGAGTCCGGCCACGTATTCGTCACTGAAGGTCACCGGCAGCAGGTCGGGGTCGGGGAAGTAGCGGTAGTCCGAGGCGTCTTCCTTGCCACGTTGAGCGAAGGTCACGCCCCGCTGGGCGTCCCAGCCGCGGGTCTGTTTCGAGTCGTCGGGGTAGACCCCGTCGCATTCGTCGAATTCTCTCTCCTGTCGAGCGATCTCGAAGGTGAGTGCTGCTTCGACACCTCGGAAGCTGTTGAGGTTCTTGACTTCGACGATCGGTGTGCGGACGGTTTCCCCGGCGGGGTTGGTCAATTCGAGATTGACGTTGGCATCGCAGCGGAGGCTGCCTTCCTGCATGTTGCAGTCCGAGACTCCGAGGTAGACCATCAGCAGCCTGAGTTCTTCGAGGAACCGGTGGGCTTCGGGTGCCGAGCGGATGTCGGGTTCGGAGACGATTTCCAGCAGCGGTGTGCCCGCGCGGTTCAGATCCACGCGGCTCTCGCCCCCCCCTCCGCTCTCGTCGTGCAGGTTCTTCCCCGCGTCCTCTTCCAGGTGCACCCGGATCAGCCGGATCCTGCGGATCTCGCGTTCCCCCTGCTCATGCAGGACCTCGACATCGAGGTGTCCTCCCTGGCAAAACGGCAGGTCGTACTGGCTGATCTGGTAGGCCTTGGGCAGGTCGGGGTAGTAGTACTGCTTGCGATCCCACTTGGTGAGTCCGGCGATCGAACCCTCGAGTGCCAGGCCGGCCTGGAGCGAGAGTTCCAGTGCGAGCCGGTTCATCACGGGCAGGGCCCCGGGCAGTCCGAGGCAGACCGGGCAGGTCTGCACGTTGGGCTCGTCGGGGTTGAAGCGGTTGGCACAGCCGCAGAAGATCTTGGTCCGCGTCTGCAGCTGGACATGCACTTCCAGGCCGATGATGGTTCGGGGAGACGTCATCTCCGGGCGTCCCCGTCGAGGTCCGGGATCGCCTGGTGCCACTGGGTTTCCCGCTCGTGCATGGCGGCGGCCCGCAGCAGCTGTTCTTCGGCGAACGCATTTCCCAGCAGCTGCAGGCCGATGGGTCGTCCATCGGAGCTGAACCCGGCGGGGATCGAGATCCCCGGGATCCCGGCCAGGTTGGCACTGATGGTGTAGATGTCGGCCAGGTACATCTCCAGCGGGTCGTCGGTCAGCTGGCCCAGTGGGACCGCCGGGGTGGGTGCGACCGGCGAGGCGATCACGTCCACGGACTCAAACGCCCTCGAGAAATCCTCTGCGATCAATCGCCGGACCTTCTGGGCCTTGAGGTAATAGGCGTCGTAGTAGCCGGCCGAGAGTGCGTAGGTGCCGAGCATGATCCGGCGTTTGACCTCGCTGCCAAATGCGGCCCCGCGGCTGTTCGAGTACATCTCGACCAGCCCTTCGTAGTCGTTGACCCGGTGGCCGTAGTGGATTCCGTCGTATCGTGCGAGGTTGCTGCTGGCTTCCGAGGAAGCCACCAGGTAGTAGCAGGCCACGGCGAACTTCGCGTTGGGCAGCTCGATCTCCCGGATCTCCGCTCCCAGTCCACGGTACACGTCCAGGGCCCCTTCGATCCTCTCGCGGACCTCCCCGTCGAGTCCCTCGGCGAAATGTGCCGGGCAGATCCCGATCCGCAGGTGCTGCAGCGGCTGATCGAGTCGTTGGCGGTAGTCGGGGACGGGCTCGTCGACACAGGTCCCGTCTCGGGGGTCGTGACCGGCGAGCACTTGCAGCAGCAGGGCGGCTGATGCGACATCGCGGGCGAAGGGACCGACCTGGTCCAGCGAACTGGCGTAGGCCACCAGCCCGTAGCGACTGACTCGACCGTAGGTCGGCTTCAGACCGACGACTCCGCAGAAGGAGGCGGGTTGGCGAATCGAGCCGCCGGTGTCGCTGCCGAGGGCCAGGGGGGCAAAGCCGGCGGCAACGGCCGCTGCCGAGCCGCCACTGGAGCCTCCGGCGACGCAGTCGAGTCGCCAGGGGGTGCGGGTGGGACCCACGGCCGAGTTCTCGGTCGTGGAACCCATCGCGAACTCGTCCATGTTCGTCTTGCCGATCAGGACCGCGTCGGCTGCACGGAGCTGTTCGACAGTATGAGCGTCGTAGGGCGGGTTCCAGCCCTCGAGCATGCGGCTGGCACAGGTGGTGGGCTGGTCGGAGGTGACCAGCACGTCCTTGAGTGCCACGGGGAGCCCGGCCAGTGGTCCCAGGGGTTCTCCGGCGGCACGTCGCCGATCGATCGACTCGGCCGACTCGCGGGCCGAATCTCCCGCGACGTGCAGGAAGGCCCCGATCGACTCGTCGTGGGCGGCGATCCGACCCAGGCAGGCCTCGGTCAATTCCAGCGAAGTCGCCTCTCCCTCGGCGAGCTGTGCGAGCAGCACCGCAGCGGTTTCGCGGCAGGCGGTCATGAGAGTACCTGGGGGATCACTCGGCCGAGGTGTCCAGCACGGGGGGCACCAGGAAGAATGACTCGTCGTGGCGAGGTGCACCCGAGAGGGCCTGGGATCGGGTCAGCGACTCACCGGGCAGGTCCTCGCGGAGCACATCGGTTCGCTCCGATCCGCCCGCCAGCGGCTCGATTCCCCGTGTGTCGGCTTCGTCGAGAATCCCGACGTACTGGAGTACCTGTTCCAGCTGCCCGGTGAACGCCTCGATCTCCGACTCGGTCAGACTCAGTCGGGCCAGTCGCGCGACCCGCAGCACGTCGTCGCGGGTCAGGCGGGCGGGTGAGGGTTGGTCGGAATGCGAATCGGACATCAGATCACCGTCGGCGTGAGTCTCCGCTCAGCGGTCGAGTGAACCTCAGCCGGTCTCAGGCAACAGTCACCCAAGTCGACCAATCTCGACCGGCCTCAGCCAGTCGCCACTTCGGGCTCGGTGAACGCCTTGCGGACAACGGCTTTCTGGACCAGGCCACTGCGGATGCAGCCGGTGCAGACCCGTCGTGTGGCGGTTCCGCCACCCAGCTGGATGCGGATCTTCTGCAGGTTCGGTTTGAAGCGGCGTTTGGAGATCCCGGTCGTCTTGCGGCCGTTGCCACCTAGGTACTTGGCCTTGCCCCGTTGCGAGACGCTGTTCCCGACCTGGGGCGACTTGCCACAAATGGCACATTTCTGGCCCATCATCGTGCTCCAGCAATCGCGTGGATTCACCGCCTGCCCGCCGAGTGCGAGCGGCAAGCCGCAAGTATAGTGGTCACCGATCAGGTTGCAAGCTGTGCCGAGCGGCCTCGTCGGCCTCGAGCTGCTGATCATCGGGTGCGGCTCCGATGGCCGATTCGGGGATCGTGTGCCCGAGTTTCTCTCGCTTGGTGGCCAGGTACCCGGCCCGGTGGGCCTCCAGAGGCGCCACGATCGGAACCTGCTCCAGGACCGTCAGGTCCCAGGCCGGGAAGGCGTCTGCCTTGTCGGGGTTGTTGGTCAGCAGCCGGATTTGTGAGAGCCCGAGGTCCTTGAGGATCTGCAGTCCGATCATGTAGTCCCGCATGTCGGCCTTGAAGCCCAGCTTGTGGTTGGCCTCGACCGTGTCGTAACCCTGGTCCTGCAGTTGATAGGCCTTGAGCTTGGCAACCAGCCCGATCCCTCGTCCTTCCTGGGGCAGGTAGATCACCGCGCCCACGCCGTCCTGTCCGATGGCTTCCATCGCCAGGTGCAGCTGGTCGCCGCAATCGCAGCGGAGCGATTCGAGCACGTCGCCGGTGAAGCACGAGGAGTGCATGCGGACCAGGGGGGCCTTGACCGAGGAGAGTTGGCCCCAGACGATCGCCATCGGTTGCTGATCCTCGTGCTCGACCGAGTAGGCGATCACACGGGTCGGCCCGAAGCGGGTCACGATCGGGACCTCGACCTCGCGAGTGACCAGCTGTTCTCGCAGCCGCCGGTGCCGGATCAGGTCTTCGATCGAAATGATCGGCATGCCGAACTCGGCGGCGATCTGACGCAACTCGTCTCCGTCGGCCATGCCGTCGCCGTGCTGAGAGAGGATCTCGATCAGGCAGCCAACCGGTTGGCCTCCGGCCATCTGGACCAGGTCGACGGTCGCCTCGGTGTGGCCGGCCCGCCTGAGGACTCCGCCGGCCTTGGCCTGCAACATGCTGGTGTGGCCGGGTCGCACAAAGTCCTTGCCCCGGCTCTCAGGCGAAGCAATCGCTCGGATGGTCGTCGCCCGGTTGGCGGCGCTGACTCCGGTGCCGGATGAGACGTGGTCCAGCGGTGTCAGGAAGTTGGTGGCTGTCTGAGGACCCGGCCCGTGGGTGCCAGCCAGCGGAGTCAACTGCAGACGCTGGGCCACCTCCTCGGACATCGGCACACAGAGCACTCCGCTGCCATGACGCAGCATGAAGTCAACCTGCTCGGCCGTGATCGACTCGGCCGCACAAATAAAATCTCCCTCGTTCTCTCGCTCGGCCGCGTCGACCACGATCACCATCTGCCCACGACGCAACGCGTCGACCGCCTCGTCGATCGTGTTGAAACGCGGCTCGGAGTTCGCTGGTGAAGACAATTTGCTCATCGGTTGCTCGGGAACCATCTGCCATCCCACCAGGTCGTCGGCCTGTTCATGCCGGATTCAACAAGAAGCAGTCCGACTCGAGGCAGTCGCGACTGGGGTCAGTGGTGACGTTGTGCCGATCTACTTATACAGGACACAGGACAACTGTGAAGGAAAACGCTTCTCCGTCGGTAGCCGGGACAGGAGGCCGGGTTGATGACTCAGAACCGCTGCTGGCCGACCCGGGGTCTGTCCCGGGAGCGAGTGTCCATAGTAGAGGACCGGGGAGGTGGTTCCAATGAGGAACTGCCCCGAGTTGTCTCGAGTCTCGCGGCCGGAATCCGCCGACTCCTTGCCTCGAAGTGCAGGCCGTCCAAGACACTAATTGACATTTCGGCCAATATTGATATGTTGTCTGCCAAGGCAAGGAAGGATTGTTGCACCGCAGGAGCGGAGCTGCGTATCATGGACGGAGCGGTTTGTCCGCTTTCCTACCGGTTTTCTACCCACCACAGACAGCCACCACACAATCGCCACACCCGACTGCCCCCGCGGGGCTCCCACCTCGGGCCGTGGCCCATCCGAGAAGCCCTACGAAACGATCGGTCCTACGGGGACACGAATCCACCACAACGGACTGGGACGCACCGCATTGGGCGGTGACGGCTCGAAAGAAAAACGAGGGGATCATTCGCATGAGTCGAAGTTGGAACTGGTTGCAGGTCATGTTCGCGGCCCTGGCCGTACTGTCCTTGACGACGGCGGCATTTGCTGCCGCGCCGGCCAAGCCCAAGGGCTTGGGAGATCCGGGAGCGTTGGACTCGTTGAAAGTCGAGCCCAATCTCACCGGCAAGGGCATCACGATCCGCGGACGTGATTCTCGACAGCAGCTCTACGTCACAGGCGTCTATGCCACGGGCCAGCTGCGTGACCACACTCATACGGTCAAGTACTCGGCCGCCCCGGCGGGCGTCGTCCAGGTTGACGAGACCGGGCTGGTGACTCCCGAGGCCGACGGCGACGCGGTGGTGACCGCCACCGGTGCCAACGGCAAGTCGGGGACCTTGAAGATCAAGGTCGAGGGCGTGACCCGGCAGATCCCGATCAACTTCAAGAACCAGGTCGTGCCGATCTTCACCAAGCTGGGCTGCAACAGCGGTGGCTGCCACGGCAAGGCCAGCGGCCAGAACGGCTTCAAGCTCTCGCTGCTGGGCTTCTACCCCGAGGACGATTACGAGTTCCTGGTCAAGGAAGGCCGCGGACGTCGCCTGTTTCCCTCGGCACCGGCCGACAGCCTGCTGCTGCAAAAGGCCGTTGGCCGTTCGCCTCACGGCGGTGGCAAGCGGATGGATGTTGACAGCCACGAGTACCGGCTGATTTATCGCTGGGTCGAGCAGGGCATGCCCCGGGGCCAGGCCAGTGACCCGGTCGTGGTCGGCATCAAGTGCTATCCCGTCACCCGCGTGATGAACCGCGGCAGCGATC
>Ga0310120_10001637_pt1 | contig 16828 bp, 12 predicted proteins | sample CB27_AW_983_MG_FD_203506 | JGI IMG/M metagenome (GOLD analysis project Ga0310120, IMG submission 203506) | Marine microbial communities from Western Arctic Ocean, Canada - CB27_AW_983 | ecosystem: Environmental > Aquatic > Marine > Oceanic | place: Canada: Western Arctic Ocean | collected...
GAGGCTGCTCGCTAGTAGGAGGAGAACCCAAATATGGCGCTTCATCTATCCCGGATTTTATCCCTTATCCCTGCTTTGACACCCACTTCGAGGGCCTGACCTTGACGCCATCGCTCAGGGATTCACGCGCCGTGACAATGACCGTCTCCTCGCCGCTGAGCCCCCCAGTCACCTCCACTCGAATGCCGTCATCGAAACCGGTCTCGATCGGGGTCTCACGAGCCGTATCACCGTCGACCACATACACGAAAGACGCCCCCTCTTTGAAGCGTAAGGCCTCGGCTGGAAGCAGAATCGCGGCTGCGCGTCGTTCCAGCAGCAGACGAACCCTCACATGCATGCCTGGGAAAAGAAGGCGCTCCGTGTTTCTGAGGGTAACCTCAGTCCTCATGCTTCGGGTCTCAGGATTGAGGACCTTCGCAAAGCGCGCGACTTTGCCCTCCAGCTGTGCACCCGGCAGCGCGTCGACCGTGATCTCAGCCAGATCGCCGACCTGGACTTGCGGTACCTTGTCCTCGGGAACGTCGAAGAAAACGCGCAGCCGCTGTAGCTGCGATATTGTGAGCAGAGGTCGGGCGCTGCCCGACCCTGTTCCCGCCTGGATAAGAGCTCCTGGATCGACAAATCGCTCCGTGACGATCCCCGAAAAGGGCGCCTTTATCTCAGCGTACTCCATTAGTGTTTGATGCCGCTTCAAAGCCGCCTCCACACGCTTGACTCCACTCTTGGCTTGAACGATTCGAGTCTGGATGACCTCTTCTTGAGCTCCGGCGGCTTGGAACTTGGCGCGCGCTTCGTCCTCTGCCTGCTGGGGCATCATGTCGGGTTCTTCCTCGCGCACACTCCGCACCCGATCGTAGGTCAGCTTCGCCAGCTCCTTTTCCACCTTTTGCAGCTCCAGCTCTGCCAGGACGTTCTGCTGGTCTGATCGCGCCCCTTCCAACTCCGCCTCCAGCCCGTGGTATTCATCTAGCATCTCGGGAATCAGAACCTTCGCCAGCACCTGGCCCCTTTTCACCGAATCTCCAATATCTACGCGAATCGACTCCAGATATCCTCCAACCCGGCTGTAGAGAATCGTTTCCTCAAAGGGCTCGACGTTTCCAGAAAGGCCGATTTGAAGGATCAGCTCCTCTTGGACAGGCTGTGTCACTCCAACATCGACACCTGCTGGGATCGGAGACGTCTGTTCTGACGCCTGGCTGGGCTCATTGGAAGTCGTCGAATCTGCCGAGCAGCCAGCTTGCAGAACAGGAAGCAGCAAGATCAGAAAGATCCACTCTTCGAGCCCATGGCTTCCCAAAATCTGTTTTTGCGATTTTTTCATTTCAGATCCTTGAAGCCCTCAGACGGACTGCGAGCGAACCGGCTCTCGCTTCAATATGAGATAAAAACAGGGGACAACCAACAGAGAGGCCAGGCTCGCCGCGATGACTCCACCCACGATTGCACGAGCCAGCGGAATATTCGCATCCCCTCCACCCCAGCCGATGGCCATCGGCAGCAGCGCCAGGATGGTCGTCGACGAAGTCATCAGAATGGGTCGGACTCGACGCGACGATGCCGTCAGGATCGCCTCTCTAAGCGAGTGCCCTTGATCCAGCAGCCGGTTGCTGAAATCAACCAGGACAATACTGTAGGCGACCACGATGCCCACCATCATGATGATCCCCATGAAGGACTGAATGCTCAGGGCCGTCCCCGTGGAATACAGAAAAAGGGCGACACCGATGAAGCCCAAAGGAACCGTTAGCATCACGATCAACGGATCCAGAAAGCTGCGAAAGTGAGCCACCATCACCAGATAGACCAGCATGGCCGCGATGATCAGAGCAGTGCGAAACTGGATAAAAGCCCGACGCATGTGGGCCATCTCGCCCATGACCTCGATGCTGTAGCCTTTCCCAGCGTATTCGGGACCACCGACCTCATAGTAGCGCCCCTGCTCGGACTGCTTTGGCACCAGGCCCAGTTCAGGGGGTTCCAGCAGTTTCTCCTCGATTCCGTTCATGACCGAGCCGACAGCGTATCCCTGGTCGACGTTGGCAAAGACATCTATGACGCGGGTGATATTCCGGTGATTGATGACAGCCGGGCCCGTTTTCCGGCTGAATTGTGCCAGGTTCCTGAGCCGGACGGGCTCGACTCCATTCACTCCTCGGATGGGAATATCCTTCAACGTTTCCAGCGAACGGATTGTTTCCTCGGCGTACTGTGCCCCGATGAAGTAGTGATTGCCGTTATTGCTGTCAATCCAGAAGGCCGGGTCGAAGTTGATGCTGGAATTGGTGGCCGTGACGATGTTCTTCATCACGTCATCCACGGTCAGGCCGGAGAGGGCAGCTTTGATCCGATCTACCTTCACATCGATGATGGGATAATCGAGGGTCTGGGCGATCCTGACGTCCACGGCTCCCCTGACCTGCGCCGTAGCCCTTCGGATGATCTCACCTATTTCGTACGAGGTCTCGAAGTTGCTTCCACTGATCTGCACGTGGATGGGAGAGGGCTCCCCGAAATTCAAGGCGGTAGTCAACATGCCCCCGGTATCAAAGGCGAATAGAGTCTCGGGAAATTCACGGTTCAACCGCTCCCGCAGGCGGCTCACGTACTCGAAGGTATCAGGCAATTCAGATTTCTGTTTGAGTTGAACCAGGACAAACGCATCCATGGGACCGGTGTTGGGAGTGTAGGCTGCCGGCCAGTCCATGAGGACGCCGATATTGGAGATCAGAATGCGAAGGTTGGAGTCCGGATACCTTTCGACCTGGGGAAACTCGGCATCGGGTTGACCCACAACTTCCATAATCGCTTCTTCGATTCCAGCGATTGTCTGCTCGGTATTCTCGATCCGCGTGCCCGACGGAAGGCGGACGAAGACGGAAAACTGACCGGAATCTACTTTGGGAAACATCTCGGATCCACTGCGATTCAGAAGCAGGAAGGAAAACGCCACCAGAAAAATTGCCAACACGACAACCGGGTAGCGGAGCCGTAGAATCCAGCCCAGGACGCGCGGGTAGAAGCCACCAGGAACTCCTTCTCCGCCCTCTTCCGCGGTACCTTGTGCCTCGGTTCTCTTCCCTAGAAATCGGGCGCAGAAGCTCGGAATCAAGGTCACGGCAATGAGGTAGGAGGCCCCAATAGCGAAGGTAGCGGCCAGGGCCAAGGGCGTAAACAGGTACTTGGCCAGACCAGAGAGGAAAACGACAGGGTAGAACACCACTACCAGCGTTATGGTTGAGACCAGCACCGGCCAGGCCACCTCGCGCACACCCTCGGTCGCCGCCTCAACGCGTCCCTTGCCATTCTGGTAGTGACGCATCGTGTTTTCGAGCACGACGATCGACTGGTCTACCAGTATTCCAACGGCCAGTGCGAGTCCACCGAGCGTCATCGCGTTGATGGTGTCGCCGGAGTAGAAGAGGCCCATCAGGGCGGCCAGAATGGATAGGGGGATCGCTAGGAAAATGATGAAGGTCAGTCTGAAGTTCCTGAGAAACAGGAACACGACCAGGGCCGCCAACACCGCCCCCAGGCCGGCTGCCAGCTGGAGCCCTTTGATGGCATCCCGAACATAGACCGACTGATCCATCACGACTTCTAGCTGAAGTGTCTTGGCTCGTGGATCCATCTCCCGAATCCGCTGCAGAATCCGCTGCAGCCGATCTTTGATGGCATCGACGATTTCTATGGTATTGGCGCCAGGCTGTCGGTAGATCGGAATATAGACCTGGCGCCGGCCGTTGACGCGCACAATATTGGACTGAATCTGATGGCTATCCACCACCTTCCCAATGTCTCCGATGAGAACTGGAGTTCCATCCACCACCTTGATCGGGATCGAGTTCATCTCCTCGACCTTGGAGGGGATGGCGTTGGTGAAGATCTGATAGTCAAGATTTCCGAACTTGGCATCCCCCGCCGGAATGAAGACGTTGAACTGCCGCAGGGCGGTCACGACGTCCAGGGGCGAGAGGCGACGGGCCTGGAGTTTCTCCGGATCCACATAGGCCAGAATCCGGCGCAGCACGCCTCCGTATACCGCCGGAGCGATGACCCCTTGAATCGACTGCAGACGATTACGCAGTTCAAAGTAAGCGACGTCATACAACTCCTGCTCGTCCATGGTGGGACTGGAAACGCTTACGAGTGCCAAGGGCAAAGACGCCGTTGGGTCGAAGGGCATCACCATCGGAGGAATTGTCCCGGGTGGCAGATAGAACATGTCGGACATGGCGTAGGAGGTCACCTGGGACATCGCTGTGTCCAAGCTGATTCCTTCCCGAAAGAAGTCCTTGACCACGCAGACACCCAGCATGGCCTTTCCCTCTTGATGAGAGATTCCCACGGACTGGCCAGTCCAGCGCTCTAACCGGGACATGATGTCGCGCTCCATTACCTCTGGAGGCATTCCCGGATAGAAGGTGACGATCTGGACTGCGGGGGTCTCGTAGATGGGCAGAAGGTCCGCCGGAATCTCGGTATAGCAGACGACACCGAGCACCAGTAGAATCAGGGCCAGAACCACGACCAGATACGGATTTCGCAAAGCTACGCTGATCATGCCCATTCCCCTGTCAACTGTTGAGCACCCGGCACTCCCACCAAACCGCCTTGGTTGACTTTGTCGCTTTGGGGAAGCTAATCTCGAGATTCGTGGCCGGATAGGATGATACCATGACTCCCTCTCCCCAACCCCAGGCACTCAAGACAAAGATCGTCTGCACTCTGGGTCCTGCAGTTGAATCCGTCGAAGCCATCCAGGCCCTGGTGGAGGCAGGAATGACCGTGGCCCGGCTCAACTTCTCGCACGGAACTCTGGAGGAACATACGAAGGCAGTGGCGTCGGTCAGGGCTATCGCCCGGGCTCAGGATAAGGCCGTCGGAATCCTGGTTGACGTCCCCGGCTCCAAGTATCGCACGGGGCCCATCGAAGAAGGACTTATAGATTTCGAAGCAGGTGATCGAGTGCTCTTGAGCAGCCGCCAGACACTCGAGCCCGGAGAGAAAACGATCCCCGTGCTTCCCCCGGGGATCCACCGCGATGCCGTTCCTAGGAATCGGATTCTTCTGGCCGATGGAATCGTGGCTCTTCGGGTGATCAGTGTGGACGGAGAGGAAGTGGTTTGCGAGGCTCTGACGCCCGGGAGAATCACCAAGGGACGCGGCGTCAGTACTCCCGGAGTCCTGCCTTCACAGCCTTTCCCTGACGAAAAAGCACAGCGAGCTCTCAACTTTGCTGCCGACCACCAGGCTGATTTCGTCGCCCTCTCGACGGTAACCTCTACCAGGCAAATAGCAGTAGCGCGTGAGATTCTGGTCAAGCGGAACTACCAGGGTGCCATCTTCTCCAAGATCGAACGGGCGGAAGCCATTGCCAACCAGGAATCCATTTTGGCCGCCAGTGACGGGATCATGATCGCCCGAGGGGACCTTGGAACTGAAGTATCCCTGGCACGCGTCCCGATCCTTCAGAAGGATCTGATTCGGGCCTGCAATCACTTGGGGAAGCCAGTGATTACCGCCACCCAGATGCTGGAGTCCATGATGGCGCACCCTTCTCCTACTCGTGCCGAGGTAGCCGATGTCGCCAATGCGGTTTTCGATGGGACCGATGCCCTGATGCTCTCGGGCGAAACCTCAATCGGCAAGTACCCGGTCGAGGCCGTGAAGGTCATGGCGGAAATAGCCGTGGAAGCGGAAGCAGCGCTCCCCTATGACTCTATTCTGGTAGACAAGCGCAAGTATCTCGAGCGCCAGACAGATGATGCGATCGCCTACGACGCTTGCCAGACGGCACACCAGTTGAAAGCGGCGCTGATTGTCGCCTTCACCGAGTCCGGGAGTACCGCCCATCGGGTGTCCAAGTACCGGCCACGCACACCAATATTAGCACTCACACCAAACCGGCAGACCCAACAATCCTTGACCCTGAGTTGGGGCGTTCAGCCGGTGATCACAGGAGCGATCAAGCAGGTCGACGATTTCTTCGATCGTGCACAGCAGGCGGCAAGCATCTTTCCAGGAGTCAGCCGGGGAGATTGTCTTGTCTTGGTAGCCGGCCTGCCCATCGGCGTCCCCGGGGGGACAAACCTGCTGCGGGTTCTGACGATCGACTGAAGGCTGGGTGGTAGCGGCAATCTGCAGGCCGCCGTCCGTCGAGTCAAAGGCTCGCAAGAAGAATACTTCGGCTTGGAGGCCATTGCTACGTCCTCAAGCCGAAGGCACCAATCATTAGATCAGAGTTCATCGCTTTCCGCTGAAGGTATTTCTGCGGGTAGCCGAGGGCTGGCAGTCGTAGGATGGGCACTCTTTGCCCGTCTGCATTCCCGACGGGCAGGAGTGCCCGTCCTACGCCCATCAACACCTTCGTCACAACCGCTACCGTTCGCCGTGCTGCTCGGAGAATAGACACCTGCGACGAATCGTTCAAGTTTCAGCTTAGGGTCTGCGCAAGAATAACTTGGTAGAATTGGCGCTCAGATTTGCATTAAATTTGGCCGCGAACGATTGAGCTCAACCGCAGGCGTAGCCGGGTCTATGTTGAGGATTTCGCGATTGAGGAGCGGCCGAAGATGGTGTGAAGATGAGATGCCAAAATGCCAAGTTATTTTTGCGCAGACCCTAAGCCCGCATTTCTCATCGCTGGTCTACTGCGTCGCCGCAATCATCCGCCCTGGCTGTGTTTCGCTCGGTCGGCCGCCTCGTCGTACTGCTAAAGTACGACTGCGGCGACCTCGGCCCGCAAGCCTTGCCAGGACGGCGCTTGCGGCGCCTCGCTACGACAAGCGATGAGAAATCCGGGTTAGGGGTTCGGTGGAGGTTCCATGGGCTGGAACATACAGCCTTCCACGAAGATTTCAAAGAAGTCGCTGGTCGTTTCCAACTCGACGTGTTCGATTTTCGCCATCATCTCTTCGACTGTACGCCGCATTTTTCTCGACAGCAGCATCAGGGTGGCGCCTTCCAGCGATGCATTTCCTACCTTTTCAATCCGTTCCAAAGGCAGGTCTGGGATGAAGCCTATGGCCACGGCATTCGCTACTTTGATATAGTTGGCGAAGCCGCCGGCCAGATAGAGCTTCTGCAGTTGCCCGACGGGTACCCCCAACCGCCGGAGTAGGATCCATTGACCACTATAGTTGGCAGCCTTGGCCTGAGCCAGGGCGCTGATGTCGGCTCTGGAGAGCGACATCTCCCTTTCGGGGACGAAGAAAAATTCCTTGCTGCCATCGCTCAGGACACCTAGTTGGTTCATCCACTGGTTGCGTCGCAGTTCCGCCAGGAGATCAATCAGTCCGGATCCACAGATGCCCTGCGGCTCTTGCTCCCCGATAGTGTGCCAGCGAACCTGGCCGTCTACCAGTTCCACCGACTCCACGGCCCCCTCGTAACCCGGCATGCCGTAGAGGACTTCCCCTCCTTCGAAGGCAGGACCCGCTGGACAGGAGGCGGCCAACATTCTGTGACGGTTGCCTAGAACGACCTCAGTATTGGTTCCTACGTCCAACAGCATGACCACGGCTTCCTCTTGATCCATTTCGATCGCCAGCAAATCGGCAGCGATGTCCGCACCAACGTGGGAGCCAATGAGCGGTCCCCCATAGACGTTGGCCTTCGGAAAAATGTTCAGGCCGAGTTCGCCGGCCTGGAAATTGAGCGTTGTAGTTGTGCGCTCGCCGCGCGCCATCTCCAGCTGGGTCAAGGACTGGTAAGGCCTCTCCCCGATGGACTGGACATCGAAACCAAAGAAGATATCCCGCATGGCCGCGTTGCCAACAAGCACTACTTCATAGATCTGCTTTCGCGGTACCCGGATCCGCTGACACATGTCTCGGATTTCATAGTTCAAGCCGGCGATCACCGCCTGGTGCAGCTCTCCCTTGAATTCTCCGCCGTCATAGGAGATTCGATTGATGACGTCGCTGCCACCAAATCTCTGAGGGTTTTCGAAGGAGCCGGTGTGCACTACCCGCCCGTCTTCAAGATCTACCAGGTTGAATACGATTGTGGTGGTACCGAGGTCGATAGCCAAACCATAGATGTTTGCTCGAGAATCGTCGATCCGTTTGTCGTGGAAATAGATTCCACCGTCCCGACGGGTCGTCATTGGGCCGAGGGGCACGCTACGCCGGACGGAGTGCTGCAGAATCTTGGGCTGACGTCGAAGCAGAGAAAAGTCGATCGAGGCGCTGCTATCGATGACTCGAGCCTGACAAGCGAGGCGATAGTTGTCCCTCAGGAACCCTTCCGCCTCTGAGGGATCGCTCAACGCCTCCATGCCCCGTTGAATCTCTACGATGCACTCGTGACATTCACCGCTGCGGCGACAAGAGGTGGGCACGCGAACCTGAAGGCTGTCGGCGTAATCGAAGATAGTCTGGCCTACAGTCAGCTCCAGCTCCTGTTTACCATAGTAGAGAGGAGCCATTGCCTTAGAACCTCTATTCTGTCAGTTAGGGGAGCCCCGGTCAGACCCGAATATGGGGGCTACACTTCCCAGGCATTGCGGTAGTCGAGTTTGTCGCTTCCGGTGCACAGGGGCAACTCATCAGGGGTTTCTCGGGCCTGGTGGCGACAGCCAAATTTGGCGGTACAACGGTCGTTTCGATCCTTGTAGGGACAGCGCCAGGTAGACACCTGGGTGGCAACTTCTCCGATTTGACGGTAGATGTCGAAAAGGCGCTCCATGCTGGCCTTGAGCCGCTCCTTGTCGACGTTGCTGAGTGGTGGGTAGTCCTTCTTCGTAGCGGACGTCTCTTGAGTCATTGGCTTGCTGGGGAAATCAGGCGGAAGGCGCTACTCCTATTCGGAAACAGTAGAGACGGCAGGCTGTTCCTCTTCTGCCCGCTCGCCGATACCGAGCAGTTCCTTGGCCTTCTCGACACAGGCTATGGCGTCTTTTCCATAGCCATCGGCTCCCATGTCATCTGCGAACTCCTGCGTGACCGGAGCACCACCCACCATCATCTTTACCTGATCTCGAAGCCCGGACTCTTCGAAAGTTCGAATGGTTTTTCCCATGTTGGGCATGGTGGTAGTCAGGAGTGCGGACATACCGACGATCTGCGCACCGTGCTCCATCACGGCATCCATGAATTCATCAGGCTTGGTGTCCACTCCCAGGTCATGGACCACGAAACCGGCCCCCCTCAGCATCATGATGCAGAGGTTCTTTCCGATGTCGTGGAGATCCCCCTTCACCGTGCCTATGACGATCGTGCCTGGCGGCGGAATATCCGAGGCGGAAAGAATCGGTTCCAGGTGTGCCATACCCGCCTTCATGGCTCTTGCCGAGATCAACACTTCCGGAACAAAGATAATCGCATCCCGAAACTTGATGCCGACGATGGCCATTCCAGCGATGAGTCCATCGTCCATGATCGTGTTGGCCGTGAAGCCGGAATCCAGAGCCTGCTTGGTGAGACGATCCACGGCGTGCTGATCCCCAATGATGAGACCGTGGCTGATATCCTGCATCAGGGGATCTACTCGCTCGAAGAGCTTGGTCAAGCGCTGCAACTCGTCTGGACGAGTGACATGCCCCAGTTCCTGCTTCACTCCCTCGTTGACTATTGGCATCGGAGCACTTCACTCTCCAGTTGGAAAAGTTCCCAAAACGGTCCTAATTATTGCTGTTCACGCCCGGAGTTGTCAAACCTGGAAGGGGTGTAGCCAGTCTCCGAGATACTATGGTTTTCAGGAACAACATGACTTTCTTATGCTGCCCATGCTCCGGTCATGACAGTTGTCCTGCGCGCCAGGCCCGGAGATAGTTTGAACAAAAGTCGTCGTGTCCCAGCAGCATCGCTCGCGCCAGACGCACTGGCTCCTGGTCGGTGTCCAGGTCTAGTATCGCTCCAATTTTGCTCTGTACGGGATCGATGATTCCCGTATCAATCCCGGCTCCAATGGACAGGTGGATGAAGGTGTCGTTGATCAGCTTGCGGTTGGGCAATCCAAAAGACACATTGCTGAGTCCACCCGTAATATGGACCTCGGATCCATAGGTTTTCCTTACCTCCTTCACGGCATCGAGGTAGTGAAGTCCATACTCCGAAGCCACCGAAATAGGAAAAACCAGGCAGTCGATCGTGACATCGCTCAGGGGAAGGTCGTAAGAACGCACTGCATCCATTACGGCATTGACGTTGGCCACGCGCTCTTGATCATCCTGAGGCATGCTATCGCTCCCCGAAGCTGTGACGATCACTCGTGCATTATGTGACTTGACCAGTTCCAGTGTCTCCAGACGTTCCAGGGCTACCGAGTTGATCATAGGGCGTCCTGAACGTCCGTCGTATACTGCCAGGCCCGCCTCTATGATGTCAGTGTTGGACGAATCAATACTGGCAGGAATGGGCGAGATCTCCTGAACCGTTCGAACCAACCAGGCCATGGCAGGTTTCTGAATCTCGAGGTCGTAGGATACCTCGTCGACATTGAGATCGAGAAAGTGGGCTCCGGCCTCACACTGCCGCCTGATCTCAAATCGAATATAGTCCCTACCCACAGCTCGCTCCACTGGATCGTCATCGAGACCCTTGAGGATGGCTATCATGAAGTGCTTGAGCTGGCCCTGCTCGTAGGCCTGGGTCTTCTTGAAGCTCTCCGGCACCCGCAGGTAGCGGGTCTGGCCCTCCTCATCCGTGAAGACCACGGCCTCGGTCCCGTCTTCGAGAGTGGTGGCACGCTTGCCGTTGCGAAGAACCACTCGGGTTGCATGGATGTTCTCCCCAATGATTGTGAAATCTTCTGGACGGTTGATCATGTTGGATAGGAGATGCTCAAAGATCGAGCGATCGGAATTGGCTTTTCGCAGCGCTTCTCGCCGCTGTCTCGGGTTTGGGAACTGCGTTGTCACTGCACCAGTCCTTGACCGCTTTTGGAATCTCCAGGAGATTCTCCAACTTGGTAGCCAGAGGAATGGCACACTCCGGCGCAATCAGATCAACACCCGCCTCCATGCAGGCGTAGACCGCCTGGCGAACCTCCTCAGGACCTCGGGCATAGAGGAGTTCAGGGTTGTTCAGATTGCCGACCAGGCGAATCCGTCCATCCGCGATCTGCATCGACTTCTTGGGATCATTCTTGGAGTCGAAATGGAAGCAGGCCATGCCGGTCTGGGCAATGTAGTCCAGGCGATCCAAAGTGGCGCCACAGATGTGGAGGATCAGAGGACAGGGGATGCGCTCCTTCATTTCCTTGTGCAGCTCCAGCAAGAATTTTCGGTAGTACTCGCCGCTGACGAGGTCACCGGTGGCGTGGTCCGGAAAGGTGAGGGCGTCCGCTCCCGCATCGATCTGAGCCTGTGCGAAAACGACCGAGATCTCCTTGAGACGGTCCAGACAACGCTTGGTCTTAGCCGGGTCGTCGATCGACATGAGCAGAAAGGGCTCGACGCCGAAGACGTGATAGGCCAGCGTCCAGGGTCCCATCGCCTTGCCAATGATGGCGACCTCATCGCCGTACTCTTTTCTCAGACTTTCCAGCGCCTTCAAAACGCACAGATTGTCCGGATGCGTCAGGAAGTCCTTGGGAATGTGGACATCCTCCGGCTCTCGCCAGATGGGATTGTACATTCGCACTGTGGGCCAATTATCCTTGACCTCCCACTGCATTTCACAGCCCAGAGCGGACGACTCCTGGATGATAGTGAAGACGGGCATGATACTGTCAAATCCCAGCTCGGTATAGCCGGTGGCGGCAAGCCGCGCGTTCAACTCGGGATCACGGCAGGCGTCGGGAAAAGGAGCATCCACCAGATCCATCAACTCGACGGTGGCTACGTTGGTCGGGTTCGAAACCGGAGGTCGGTCCACCGGCTTCCCGGCCAAGGCGTTCAACACCCTATCCCTGGGCTTCATGGTTTCGATAAAGGCCATCAGTTTCTCCTCCGAGGCTTGGTCTTCTAGATCGGCGAGAATCCCGCCGTCCCGGTCGTGAGCTGTCCCCGCATCGCGGAAGCCTCCAGCCTGTCTTCTACCGCCGAGATATTGCGCGCGTATGGCAGCAGAACCCGAAGCAGTGAGTCGTGTCGATGGCCACAGGGGAAGGAAACGGAGTTATCGCTCACTTTTTCCATTTCTCCGTAGCGCACGAAACCGGCAATGATCGCGCGGAGTCGCAAAGGGACGTTGGGAGCTTCTCCTTCCGCTGAGACCTCGTAGACCCATCGATCTTCCACCTGTTCCCCAGAGACCTTCAAAGTGAGCTGCGTCTTAGTGTCCTTGATAGAGATCTCGCCAGAAGACAAACCGTGATTGGGAGGCTTCTCCACCGCCAGCTCAGCAAGAAACTTGACCGGTCTTTCGTGCAGATAACCACAAGGGAAACAGGCCTGATTATAGGTGGATTCTATGGCCGCCAACCCCCCGAGCTGTATCAACTGGTCCCGAATGGCCTGAATCCGGTCCTCGACACCCGGCCTGCGGCTAAAGGTCCACACGGTGAGGACTTTGTCCTTCACAAAAAGAGCCACGCTGATGGAATGAAAATGAGGATCGATCGGTATCAGTTCCAAGCACCGCCCGTAGCGTTCGATCACAACGGTAACGGGGAAGGTGTCGCCGCCTGACCTGTTTTCTAGCATCGCTAAAGACCCTCTCTTCGGCGCTCTCAGCGGCCCACACTGTCTGAATACTCGCGGCTTCAGGCTACACTAAGGCAGGTAGACTGTAAAGAACCGAGGGCGCCTTTGTGTCGCAGATCACAGGTCCTGTTGTTCGGGAGATAGCGCAGTCCCCTTCAGTCAGAGGCAAAATGGAAAAGATCCTTGACTTTGGCCAAGACATTCGTCCCACTCGATACTGCTCACTGCGACCTTGACTTGAAACTTGCCCCTTCTGCACAATGCACCTCATGGACGTCTACGAGGAAGTGGTTCGGGTCCGGAAACAGGGTGCAAAGGCCGCCCTGGCCACAATCGTCCGCCGCTTCGGCAGTACACCCCGAAAAGACCATGCCAAGATGCTTATCCACGAGGACGGCTCCTTCGTCGGCACCGTCGGCGGCGGATGTGTCGAGGCAGAGATCTGGGAAGAGGCCAAACGGGTTATGAACAACGGCTCTGCCACCCTGCTGAGCTACGAACTCACTCAGGACGACGCCGAAAACGAGGGTCTGATCTGTGGTGGAAAGGTCGAGATCTTCGTGGAACCGATTCTTCCCGATCCCAAGGTTGTGCTCATGGGTGCCGGTCACGTCGGTCAAGCCATCGCCGAAGCTGCCCATCGTGTCGGATTCCAGGTTGCCGTTCTCGACGACCGTGAGGCATTCGCCAATTCGGAGCGTTTTTCCCACGCCCAAGAGACCGTCGTGGGGCCGTACACTTCAGGACTCGAGCAGATCCAGATAGGCCCGACCTCTTTCGTTCTGGTGGTCACAAGAGGACACAGTCACGATCAAACGGCTCTGGAGCAGGCGATTCAGACCCAGGCTCAGTATGTGGGTCTAGTAGGCAGCCGCCGGAAGATTCAGCTGATCGTCAAGAACCTGTTGGAAAAGGGACATACTCCCGACGCATTCGATCGGCTCTATGCCCCGATTGGCCTGGAAATCGGCTCGGAGACTCCGGAGGAGATTGCCGTCAGCGTCCTCGCCGAACTGATCGCCATTCGAAAAGGCGTTCACCAGCGAAGTGAGAAGCAGCTCTTCATCGTGAAGGTCCTTGACAAAGCCAAACAGCAGGCACTCCAGGCCGAACAGGGCGAGACCAAAGAAGTCCACGTAGGTTAGTCGGACTCCCGGCCGCGCTGGATCATCCAGATTGAAGCTTCTCCATGAACAAGAACGAAGGCTCTTCCCTTCAAAATTCGCTTGTTCGATATTCTGTGGTTCGCCATTTCCGCCGGTTGCCTCTTCCCGAGCAAGGAAGAAAGGCTAAATCACACAGCGCAGAACGGCCGAACATGCGAACGCCGCACTGAAAGCCCTCTCAACGAAATACGCCTTCTTCCATCCCAATTTGACTACTCCACCCTCAATAGACTTCGAACCTTTTCTGCCAACTGCCCTTCCCTCACAATCTGCGCAGGCTCGTTGCAGAGGTCCACGACGGTCGACGCTTGAGCTTCACCGATCTCAGCCGCCTCCACGAACAAATCGACACGGCCCAAAAACAACGTGGTGAGTTCTTCAACGGACTGAGGTTTGGGTTTCCCCGAAATATTGGCACTGGTAGACACCAGGGGTTCGCCGATGGCTTCTAGCCACGATCGAAGGTAGGGCAATTCGGGCTGTCTGAGTCCAACCTTTCCGGCACCGCCAGAGATCAAGTCCGGTAGTCGTGGACTGGCCGGTAAGAGGAATGTCACGGGGCCCGGCCAGAGGGCTTCTGCGAGTCGGAAAAAGTCTGCTGGCACAGAGCGAGCACACCGCTCCACCCAGTCCAGTTCCGGGATGAGAAGTAGCACTCCCCGATCAGGAGGACGTTGTTTCAGCTCGAAAAGTCTCGCCAAGGCGGCCGCTTTTAGCCCTGAGCAGCCGAGACCATAGACGGTATCGGTCGGGTAGAGCACGATGCCACCCCTACGGACGACTGCCGCCGCCGCTTCGATCTGAAGCGGTTCCGCGTTGAATCGGTCGATGTGCAGCCGACTGGAGCCCTCCTCTGATCGCTTCATGATCACCTCGAGTGTGCCACCGAGAAAACTCTATTCATCTTGCTCTCCTGCTTCCTGGCCATGTTAGAATAGCACCGTCGTGCCTTCTCGCCCTGCGGTGATTCAAAACCGCGATAATAAAAGATTTAGACAGTGGAGCAGGTTTGTCGAGAAGCCTCAGGGACCGGACTGCCCCTGGCTCTGTGCCGAAGGATGGAAGCTGGTCGAGGATCTGTCTCAGGATCACCAGATCGAATTGCTCTTGTTCTCGAAGAGCCTCGCCCAGAATCCGAATGGCCGGCTCGAGCACCTTCGTCGACGGAGCCGGGAATCGGTATGTCTCAGTGAGGCGCTGCTGAAATCTCTTTCCAGCGTCGAGACTCCCCAGGGAGTCGTCGCCTTCTTCGGCAAACCCGCCTGGAGCTGGGACGATATCGGACCTTATCTGCTTTATGCCCACGAGATTCAGGATCCCGGCAACCTGGGGACACTGCTGCGAACCGCAGCCGCCACCGGACTCTTTGGCCTGGTGGCCAGTCCCGGGACCGTGTCCTGCTTCAACGCGAAAGTCGTCCGAGCCTCCGCCGGCGCAATCCTTCGGGTGCCATTTCTGCAAGGAATCGACTGGACCCAGCTCAAGTCACGCGGGGTCTGCCTCTGGCTCGCAACCCCCCGGCGCGGCCAGTCCTTGTTTCAGGCGCAGTTTCAGCCCCCGCTGGCCGTGGTCATTGGCAGCGAGGGATCCGGCGCTGACAACGCGCTGCTGGAGGAGGCTGATAAGCTGCTTCAGATTCCCATGAAGGCCCAGGCTGAGAGCCTCAATGCCGGAGTTGCCGGCGCGGTGATCCTCTATGAGATCTATCGCCAACAGGACATCCATGGATAGATCCCTCTTCCCCGATCAAGATCCTGCCGAAAGGACCGTCTCATCTTCGGCGCCTCTCGCAGACCGCATGCGCCCCCTATCACTGGACGAGTTAGTCGGACAGGAGCATATCCTGGGACCGGAGAGGGTGCTTCGTGACATCATTCGCTCGAGAAACATCCCCTCCATGATCTTCTGGGGCCCTCCAGGTGTGGGCAAGACCACGCTTGCCTATCTTCTAGCCCGTGAGACCGACTGCCGCTTCGCCTCGTTGAGTGCCGTTCTGGCAGGCGTCAAGAACGTCAAGAAGGTGGTCGAAGAGGCTGAGTTTGAGCGCCGTAGGGACGAGCGACCCACCGTCCTTTTCGTAGATGAGATTCACCGATTCAACAAGGCGCAACAAGACGCCTTTCTACCCCACGTCGAGCGCGGCACCATTATCCTGGTCGGGGCCACCACCGAAAATCCCTCCTTCGAGGTCATCGCGCCTCTCCTCTCCCGAAGTCGGGTCCTGGTCCTCAAAGCTCTGAAAGACGAGCACATCCTCCAGATCCTCGAGCGGACGCTTCAGGACCGCGAACGGGGTCTCGGCAACTGGAACCTGTCAGCGGATCCCAAGATCCTCGTTCAGCTCGCCGCCTTCGCCAATGGAGATGCCCGCGTCGCACTCAACTCGCTGGAGCTGGCCGCCCAGCTTGCCCGCACCCGGCACTACAAGCGTCCCAGACTTACGGCAGAGATTCTGGAGGAGGCGCTGCAGAAGCGGACCATACTCTACGACAAGGCAGGAGAAGAGCACTTCAACCTTATTTCCGCGCTGCACAAGTCCCTGCGCAACAGCGATGTCGACGCCTCCCTCTACTGGATGGGACGCATGTTGGAGGCGGGAGAAGATGCCATGTACATCGCCCGACGACTGGTACGTTTCGCTTCCGAGGACGTGGGTATCGCCGATCCAGCTGCTCTGGGGTACGCAATTGATGCCATGCAGGCCGTTCACTTCATTGGTCTTCCCGAAGGAAAACTGGCCCTGGGACAGATCACTGTCTATCTGGCACAAGCCCCCAAGTCCAACGCCCTCTATCGGGCCTATGCCGAGGTCGCCGAGGACGTGGCCAAGACCCGAAACGAACCGGTCCCCCTTCAGCTTCGAAACGCCTCGACTCAACTGATGAAGGATCTGGATTACGGAAAGGGCTATCGCTACGCCCATCAGGAGCCCGATCGTGTGGCCGATATGCAGTGCCTCCCCGAGAACCTGGCCGACCGGCGCTACTACCGGCCTACATCGGAAGGGTTCGAAAAGGAAGTGGCGGAGCGGCTCCGGACATTGGAGAGGCTCAAAAAAGAGCAGAAA
>Ga0310120_10001640_pt1 | contig 16792 bp, 13 predicted proteins | sample CB27_AW_983_MG_FD_203506 | JGI IMG/M metagenome (GOLD analysis project Ga0310120, IMG submission 203506) | Marine microbial communities from Western Arctic Ocean, Canada - CB27_AW_983 | ecosystem: Environmental > Aquatic > Marine > Oceanic | place: Canada: Western Arctic Ocean | collected...
GCGACCGGGATCGCTGGGATCCCGCTGGCAGTTGTATCCTCGGACCAAGTGACTAGCGGATCCGACCTGATCCTGACGTATCGGAATGTGGGTGACGTGTCGCTCTGGGGAGCCGATCTTTCCGTCGAAGCGTTTCTGACCGACGAGTGGACGTTGATGGGAACCTATTCCCACATGAGCGAGGACTATTTCAACGTCGTGGGGAGTTCCCCGATTGCACTGAATTCGCCAAAGGACAAGGGGTCAGGCGGGGTCGCATACAGAAATCTGTCGTCGGGGTTCAGCGCATCGGGAAGGCTGCGGTTCACCAGTTCGTTCCCGGCCGAGTCGGCCGGCTTCGTGGGAACCAAGTGCATCACTGGTGGAACCGGGGGTATCTTCGAGGAAGATTGCGTGGATTCCTCGGCCATCTTCGACCTCACTGCTGGGTACCAAGTGCCCAATACAAGGGCCACGCTACAACTGTCGGTGAATAATGTTTTAGATACCGACTATCGGTCGTTCGTGGGGGTGCCGTCAGTCGGCCGGTTCGCAATGATACGTGTGAAGTATGATCTCTTTTGATTGAGCGAGGATCCCTCGTTTGGCAGGACCTGTTTCGTCAGGTTTCGAAGGAGGACAAATGTTTGGGCGCATGATCATCGCTGTTGGATTAATAGCGGTAGGTAGCGCGGACGCGTTCGCCATGCAGATTCTCGTTCGCGAGGAGGCCCCAACCGATCGGGCCGCCGACTTTCCGCTGGCTGAGCTGGAGGCGACGTTCCGCCAGATGGATGCAGATGGGCTCTCCACCGTTCGGCTGCTTGAGGGAGGGACTTACAACGTCAACATCCGTCGTCTGCGAGGCGCGGAAACCGCGCTCGTTCATGAGATAACGAGCGATGTTTATGTCGTACGGGAGGGCTCGGGGACCCTGGTGACCGGGGGAACCCTTGTCGATGAGAACGGAGCCGCGGTTGATGGGTCGAGGGGTGCAGCCATCCGAGACGGTGTGACACGTGTCATCACCGTGGGGGACGTCATCTTCATCCCGGCTGGAGTGCCTCACGGGATCCGCGATTCCGACGGGATGACGTGGCTGAATATCCGCTTCGACACACGGTAGTCATCCGGTTAGCCCGCTTAGTGAGTCAGTGGTGCCAAGCGTGAGTACGGATGTGCTGTAAACGAGGGAGACGCCAGGGGGAGGCTATGCGCCGAGACCCGGTGCTCAGTCAATAAAGGTACCCAAGCCCAAGGTAGATTGGAGCGGTTGACTCTCTGGAGTGGCCCACGTCCAGGGAGACAATGAAGTTCTCTCCCATTCCGAGCTTCAATCCGCCACCGTAGCCATGGTGTAGGTCCGAGAGGGCCTCGCCTAGCGCTACTCCTTCCGCCCAGACCCGCCCCGAGTCGACGAAGGCGGTCACGACCAGATGGAAGTCCCGATCGAACGTCGTGAACTCGGTGGCTCGCCACCGCAACTCTCTATTCCAGAGAAATATCCCCTTTCCGGTGTAGCGGTTCTTGGGGATGCCTCGGAGCGTCTTTGCGCCTCCAAGGCCCTCCTGTGCCTTGAAGGAGGTGTCTAGCTGCTGAAGCTCGTAGAAGGGAGCATCGCCTGACGTACTTTGCAGAATCAGGCGATTCGCGAGGACGATTCGGCCCCCAAGCGAAAAGTATCGCCTAAAGGTCACTGTCCACGTGGTGAAGGAATGGTCTCCGCCTAGAGGCTCCGCAGCACTCTTGACCAAGATCTCTGACCAAGTTCCGTTTCTGGTGCCTACTTCCCGGTCCCGCGTATCCCAGACAAGGCCTCCTCTAACGAAGTTCGTCCAGCCTCCGGGCAGCGTGTCGCCCCTTCTGGCCAGCTCGGCGGCAAGAAGGGTAGTCCCCTCGTCGTGTGGCGTCAGGTTGATCGAGGTTCTCCCAGAGCCTCCACCGAAGAGCGCACGGAGCGGCGTGTCACCTATCGGGCGTTGAAGGTCGAAGGCAAGCCGATTCCGGGTCCGGCCAAAGCGGTAGAAGTAAGGATCTGGCCCATCGTCTCGCTCCAACCCCTCGTCGTAGTCACTGTCGTTTCCGATGCCGTAATACGGTGTCGCGGTGTGGTGCTCGGTTCCTGCGAACACAGTCAGTCGCCACCCGCCGCGGAGGAGGTATGGCGTGTCGAAGAACACTGTGAGATCACGCCGACCTTCGGTGGAGAACAGAACAGTGGGCTGAAGCGTGAGGACGTACGGCTCGTATTCATCCCCTTCGGCATAGCGGTAGAATTCGACCACTGCCCCATACCCGAAGCCCTCGTCCGAGTCGAAGTTGATGGCTGGTACACCCGCGAACTCCCAGCGGCGTTCGGCCGATCCAGGTTCCTGCGCGCCTAGCGCACAAAGGGACGCGGACAATGCCCAGGACAGGGCGGTAGGGAAGATCACCCAATGAGGATTTCGACAGAGGCTATGCAACGGTTTTCTCCCGGTCAACCATGGCGATACCCTCGGCCTCGTTCACCGTCAAGAGCAGAAGGCCACCGATGGTGAAGAAGATGAGGACTGTGGCCATCCCGGCCCGCTGAGACTGGAAGAGTGTGGTTGTCAACCCCAGTAGAAAGGGTCCCATGAACGCGGTGGCCTTTCCCGAGAAGGCGAAGAAACCGTAGAATTCGGTTTCCTTATCCATCGGGACGAAGCGGCCGAGTAGGGAGCGGCTGGCGGCCTGGTTTGGGCCGACGAAAATTCCCACCACCAGACCAGCGATCCACAGGCCTGTGGCGGTAGTCGCAAGCACGGCCGCGATGCCGGCGCCGATGAGCCCAAGAATAGAGATGAAGATCGTGAGCTTCCCTCCGATGCGGTCGTCCAGGAATCCCATTGTGAACGCTCCCAGCCCCGCCGTAACGTTCAGCGCTAGCCCCCAGAGCATCACCTCCTGGAGAGAGAAGTTGAACGTTTCGGCTGCGTAAATTGGGCCGAAGGCGAAGATCGTGACAAGGCCGTCATTGTAGACGAGCCGCGCCAAAAGTAGCCGGAGGATCTGACGGTACCGCCGGATCTCGCGAAAGGTCATAGCCAGCTGCCGCAAGGTGGCTCGGACGACCGATGCTCCTGGGGGTCGGGTTCCCACCTTTGAGTCCTTCACCCATGTGAACATCGGGAGGCTGAACACCGCGAACCAAACGGCCACCAGGATGGTGGTGGCGCGCACGTTCTGCTGTTCATCTGTCGAGAGTCCAAACCAAGGCTGCTCGGGCTGGATGAAGCCGATCAGGGCGATCACCATCGCCAGGAGTCCGCCTAGGTACCCAAGAGCCCACCCGTAGCCTGAGATACGGCCAATTTTATCTGGTGGCGAGATGTCGGGCAGATAGGAGTTGTAGAAGACCCCGCACAGTTCATAGGCGACGTTACTGATCACGAACAAGGTGAGGGCGAGCAGCACTTGGCCTGGTCGGGCGAAGTAGAGCAGGGCGACACCCACGATGGACACCAGCGTGCTGGTCGCGAGAAACGCCTTTCGGTGGCCCCCGCCGTCGGCCAACGCCCCAAGGAAGGGTGATAAGAGCGCCACCACGATGGCGGTGACGGTTACCGCATTCGCCCACTGGGCTGTACCCGTGATTCCGTCTGTGGCGATTGCCTGGGTGAACAGCACCGCGTAGATGAACGTGACGATGAGCGTCGTATACGCGGAATTTGCGAAGTCGTAGAGTGCCCACCCCCATATGGCCTTCGGATTTCCCCGGAGAAGCAACGCGGCGGGCGGCGAACCTCTCAACTTGCTCGCCGTGAGTAGGCCCGCCGCCCGCCGGAAATCACCGAACTGTTATAGCGCTTAACGGTCCGCCCGCTGGGATGGGTTGTGCACATGGTTCGGGTCGTTTGCGTGCTGCTCGTAGTGTTGGCGAAGCAGGTCCTTTCCGTAGTCGTTTCCGTTTGGAGTCCGCACGCCCGCGTGGATATGCGTTCGCGACGGCGTCCTCGGTTGTACGCCGAAAGTGACCGGAATCGTGTGGTCAAACTCGATCACGATAACCGGGCTTTGGACTCGGTAATAGAACAACGTCTTGGGGTCATAGAGCTTCATATCGTCACTCACGTCACCGATCCAGGCGAATCGGGTTTCATCCAGATGAGCTCGCACTTCCTCCATCTTGATGCGTGCCTGATCATCACGGATATGTCCGACCCAGACGCCAACCACATCCATGAGGAGTTCGCGCTGGGCCGCATTCAGTTGGTCCCCGCGGATGCCCGCCTGCTCAATGACCACGTTATCCTTGAAGGCGGCCGCCAACTGATTGTTTTGCATCTTGTCCGTTTCTACGGTCGCGACCTGACGCTGATCAGGTCGGAGAGACTCCATAAATGTGAGGCCTACATTCTGCTCTTCCTGGAGTGCCTCGACTCCAGCATACCTGCCTGTTTCGACCCGGGTCGGCTCGGTTCCCCAGAAATTTGGAGACATCACGACCTGATCTCCCATCACGAAGTAGTTGATGACCAGGTGGTGTCCATCCAGCTGCCATCCCCAGGGCTCCGTGTCAGACGGATCCCCAAAGATATCGATGAAGTAAAGGTATTCCCCGTAGGCCTCCAGATCATTCAGTATATCCGCCAGATAGCCGTCGATACGCATGATGTTGCGAGCCTGCTCAAAGCCCTTCGCACTCATCCCGGTCCTTACCATGGCGAAGGCCGCTTCCCTTTGGGCCTCGTTCATATCTCTGAACGACAGCCCCGCTCGCATAGTGCTTCCGACCGGAACGTTACTCCAGTGTCGCCATTCCTCATCGTCCAGATCAAACATTGTCCGGGCCTTCTGTCCGGCCGTAAGCGTGTTGAGGTACGCTTTCGCCGCCTGGACAATTGGTGCCGTTGAAACGCCTGTAGCGCGAACTGGGAAGAAACCGGGATCCAGCTCACCATCAGTGCTGATGCCGTAGAATGGCTCGGCGAGCCGATCATCTTGTTGTGCGATATCTTGTTGTGCCACCATGCCGGGTGGTGAGGCGAGACACGCGGTTAGGACAATCGCAATGAGCGAGAGTGGACCAAAGGGCCCAGTGCGTGTGCGGTCCATGGAGACCTCCAGTTGAGTAGGACGTGGGATGGAGTCCAGCTGAATCATTTGGGTCCGGGTGACAAACCGCAAGTGCTACGCTTGCCTCTCTGAGAAGCTTCTTCTTACCTTGGCAACCCCATTATATCAGTTGGCTGAACGTTGCCCCCCCTAGCAGGAAGGACACGAATGAACCGAATCCGATGGTCATCAGCAGCGGCTCTCTTCATCGGGACCATCCTCCTTCTCAACACCTCTTCGGTCGAGGCACAGAACCCCTACACGAGTGCGGCCGATGTAGCGGAAGGAAGGCGAACCTTCGAATTGGACTGTGCACAATGTCACGGAGGTGATGCCAGAGGAGGGCTGGGCCCCGACCTTACGCGAGGGGCTTTTCGACATGCGAGTACCGATGATCAGCTCCGGGAGGTGCTGCGCGAAGGAATTGATGGGACCGGAATGCCGGGCAGAGTGCGTACGGATGAGAGAGCGTGGAAGGTGGTCGCATACCTTCGTTCTCTCGGCGGAGGTGGGGAAATTCCGCCAGGGGACTCGCAGCGGGGCAGGGAGCTTTTCTTTGGGTCGGCAAACTGCAGCACCTGCCACATAGTTGCTGGCGAGGGGACGACGCAAGGTCCCGACTTGACATTGATTGGCTATCGGCGGTCCGTGGAATTTCTCCGGACCTCGGTTCTTGATCCGAATGCGGAGGTGGATCCGCGGTGGTGGTCGGCTCAGCTAACCACCATTGCTGGGACGAATGCGAGCGGCTACCTGCTAGGCGAAGACATACAGTCCGTTCGGCTTCTGGATATAAACAATCGGCTGTTGTCCTTTCCGAAGGCACAATTGGAACAGTTCGAGCCGGTGAAAACCTCGAGGATGCCCAGTTATGAGGGGCTCTTCGATGATGACGACATCGACAACCTTATTGCCTACCTCGCAAGTCTGCGCGGAGAAGGAGTTGACCAATGAGAACCCTGACGGCCTTCCTCTGCATCCTATGCACGGCTTGTCAGCCAGGCGACTCGATGCCGGACAGCCCCAGTGGGGAAGAAGCTGGGCAGCCATCCAGCGCTGCGGAAGGAGTCATCGGTCCCAGTGGTCGTCCGGTCACGGCTGAGCGACTCGTAAATGCCGACCAGGAGCCTGAGAATTGGCTGACATACTCTGGTGGGTACTACTCCCAGAGATACAGCACCCTTGACCAGATAGATCGAGGGAATGTAGCCGATCTAAAGGTTGAGTGGGTTCATCAGTTCAACACACTCTCCAGAGTCGAGACTACGCCTGTGGTCGTGGACGGACTCATGATTATCACCGAATCGCCGAGCAATGTGATTGCGCTCAATGCGGCGACAGGGCGGCCCTTTTGGACGTATGAGCACCCTATTCCGGAAGAGATTCGAGTTTGCTGCGGCATTAACAACCGAGGCGTTGCGGTGCTCGATGACATGGTTTTTCTCGGGACTGTCGATGCCCGTCTGCTAGCCCTTGATATTGCCACGGGTAACGTCATCTGGAACGTAGAGGTCGAACGGCCGGAGGCCGGCTACAGTATCACCTCGGCCCCACTTGTCATTGGAGATATGGTGATCACGGGCATGGCCGGAGGGGAGTTTGGTGTCCGCGGATTTCTGGATGCCTACGACGCAAAAACGGGCGAGCGAGTGTGGCGGTATTACACGATCCCTGGTCCCGGGGAGCCAGGCAACGAGACGTGGAGTGGCGACTCGTGGAGAACGGGGGGAGCTCCGACCTGGATAACTGGATCCTACGATCCCGAACTCAATTTGGTGTACTGGGGCACTGGCAATCCTGCTCCCGACTGGAATGGAGACATGCGTCTCGGGGACAACCTATGGGCCGATGCCGTCGTGGCACTTAATGCCGATACGGGTGAACTCGTGTGGGGATTCCAATTTACTCCTCACGATACGCATGACTGGGATGCCATCCAGATCCCCGTTCTAGCGGACCTAGAGGTGGATGGAGCGGTCCGTAAGGTGATGTTGTGGGCAAATCGGAATGGTTTCTATTACGTGCTTGATCGCGAGACAGGGGAGTTTCTGCACGGGGTTCCCTTCGCTGAGCAAACCTGGGCGCAGGGTTTAGACCCGAATGGCCGCCCCATCCTCGTGGAAGATATGGACCCGACGGAAGAGGGGGTTGAGGTTTCTCCAACGATTGGTGGTGCCACGAATTGGAACTCGCCGAGCTTTAGTCCCATGTCAGGGCTGTTCTATACCTACGCACAGGATGGAGCGACTATCTACTTCAAGCGAGACGACGAGTACGTGGAAGGTGATCGGTTTACGGGAGGCTATGGGCAAAATGCCGATGATCCGGAGAACTTTTTTGCGGCTGTTAGGGCCCTGGATCCGGTGACAGGAGCACGGCAATGGGAATACCCGATATCCACGGTGGGGGGAAGACCAGGGATCCTTAGCACTGGCGGCGGCCTTGTCTTTTCAGGAAGCGGGGATGGACACATCTTCGCGCTCGATCAGGATACGGGTGAGAACCTCTGGTACATAAGTGTGGGTGGTGGGGTGCACGCGGCCCCCATGACCTACAGCGTTGGTGGCCGCCAGTACATCAGCCTTGCGGCACGTGGCGCACTCTTCACCTTCACGCTTCCGTAGAATCGATGAAGTGGTTGCCTGCCTTCGTTCTTTTGGCGGGGATGACGATATCGACAACATAATTGCCTATCTCGCAAGTCTGCGGGGAGAAGGAGCTGACCAATGAGAACCCTGATCACCTCTTTATGCATCCTGTGCGTGGCTTGTCAGTCAGGCGACGACTCGATGCCAGACAGTCCTGGTGCGGAAGAGGCTGGACAGCCTTTCGGTGCTACCGAAGGAGTTGTCAGCGGCCGTCCGGTCACGGCCGAGCGCCTCGTAAATGCCGACCAAGAACCTGAGAATTGGCTGACTTATTCTGGCGCGTACCACTCCCAGAGATACAGTAGCCTTGACCAGATAAATCGCGGGAACGTAGCCGACCTAAAGGTTGAATGGATTCATCAGTTCAACCGTCAAGACAGAATCGAGACTACGCCGGTGGTTGTCGACGGACTCATGATCATCACCGAAACGCCCAGTGATGTGATCGCGCTCGATGCGGTGACAGGCCGGACCTTTTGGACGTATGAGCACGAGATGAAGCCCGGGACTCGAGTTTGCTGCGGCGAAAACAACCGAGGCGTTGCGGTACTCGATGACATGGTTTTTGTGGGGACTGTCGATGCCCGTCTGCTAGCCCTTGATATTGCCACGGGCAACGTAATCTGGGACGTGGAGGTTGAACGGCCGGAGGCCGGCTACAGTATAACCTCGGCCCCGCTAGTTGTCGGAGATAAGGTGATCACGGGCATGGCCGGCGGGGAGTTTGGTGTCCGCGGATTTCTGGATGCCTATGACGCAAAAACCGGCGAGCTGGCGTGGCGCTACTACACGATCCCTGGTCCCGGGGAGCCGGGCAACGAGACTTGGAGTGGCGACTCTTGGAAAACGGGAGGCGCTCCTACCTGGGTAACCGGATCCTACGATCCCGAACTCAATCTGGTGTACTGGGGAACTGGCAACCCTGCTCCTGACTGGAATGGAGACATGCGTCTTGGGGACAACCTGTGGGCCGATGCCGTCGTGGCACTCGATGCCGACACGGGCGAACTCGTGTGGGGCTTCCAATTTACTCCTCATGATACGCATGACTGGGATGCCATCCAGATCCCCGTTCTCGCGGACTTGGAGGTCAATGGTGCGGTCCGCAAGGTGATGTTGTGGGCGAATCGGAATGGTTTCTATTACGTGCTTGATCGCGAGACAGGGGAGTTTCTGCACGGGATTCCCTTTGCCTTGCAAACCTGGGCGCAGGGTTTAGACCCGAATGGCCGTCCCATCCTCGTGGAGGATATGGACCCGACGGAAGCGGGGGTTGAGGTTTCTCCAACGGTTGGTGGTGCCACGAATTGGAACTCGCCGAGCTTTAGTCCCATGTCAGGGCTGTTCTATACCTACGCAATGGATGGAGCGGATATCTACTTCAAGCGAGATGACGAGTACGTGGAAGGTGATCAGTTTACGGGAGGCTACGGGCAACGTGCCGATGATCCGGAGAACTTTTTCGCGGCTGTTCGGGCCCTGGATCCGATCACAGGAGCACTGCAGTGGGAATACGAGATCCCCACGACAGGGGGGAAAGCCGGGATCCTCAGTACTGGCGGCGGCCTTGTTTTCTCTGGAAGTGGCGATGGATACATCTTCGCGCTTGATCAGGATACGGGTGAGAGCCTCTGGTACATAAGTGTGGGTGATGGTGCGGCGGTGAAATCGGCCCCCATGACCTACAGCGTTGGTGGCCGCCAGTACATCAGCATGGCAGCTTATGGCGCACTCTTCACCTTCGCCCTTCCGTAGAATCGATGAAGATACGTGACTCGGAATACACGTTTCGATGGGTTTTGGGACCCAAAATGAAACGCTCATTTTCACCATTGTTCACAGCGATAGTTTTGCTGGCGATATCTGGCTTCGAAGTAGGAGCTCAAACAGAGACACTGCTTTACGACCATCTCCACATGGCTGTGCCAGATCCCCAGGCGGCTGCCCAGTGGTACCAAGATCACTTGGGGGGCGAGGAGGTCGATGGTCGGGATGAACGTCTGCTCTTTGGTACCACCCGGCTAATTTGGCAGCAGTCGCCGGATCGGAGGCCGAGTACGGGGAGCGTGATTGACCACATAGGATTTTCCTTCTCGGATCTGGACAGCAAGCTTAGGGAATTGGAGGCAGCTGGTGCGACAATTACCACGCCAAGGCGTGATGTCGAGGGTCTCTTTCCGCTGAGCTTCGTAGAGGATCCATGGGGGGTGCGACTTGAACTTGTCCAGGACCCTCAGCATCTCGGATTCCATCACGTCCACCTGAGAAGCCCGGAGCCGGAGATCGCCCTTCAGTGGTACGCGGACCAATTCGGTGGTGTCCGCACACCCCTGCGGGGTCGCTTGGATGGGATTCTCTATCCGGGTAACGTCTGGCTGTTGGTGTCCCGCGGTGAAACATTCCCGAGTAGTGAGGGAGCGATCGACCACCTTGGGTGGAGAGCTCTTGATCTTGAGCCAAAGATGGGGGAGCTCCGAAGCAAGGGTGTGGAAATCACTAGAGAGCCGATGGACCTGACCTTTGTGAATGGACAGATCTTTTTCTTTTTTGTCGGTGGGCCGAGTGGAGCGAGTGTCGAGCTCGTTCAGCGAGCTCCGAACATGAGGTGAGGCCGGAGCCGACGCCCAAGAAACAAACCGGGAGCGTATTGTGGCTAATAACGTGGGCCGAAGCCGCCGCGACTTCTTGATCCAAATGATGGGGCTGGGCGCGTTACTTGCTCACCCAATGGGTCGGCTGTTAGGTGAGCCGTTGTCTCCAGCGGTTCGGTTACAAGACGCTCTACCTACCCGATTAATTCCTGTGAGTGGAGAAGAGCTCCCAATTGTGGGCTTTGGCTCCACGGCGTCCGTGCTTGACATTCCCACTGCGGGCACGGAGCCAATTTCTAACGTTGTGCGCATGCTTCTTGAGTATGGCGGTCGCGTAGTCGACACCTCCACCAGACCCGAGGCGATCGATCAGGAGTTCGGTCGAATGCTGCAGTTGCCCGAGTTTCGAGATGATCTTTTCCTTACCATGAAGATCAACACGGATGGTGAGCAGAGCGGCATAGACCAGATGCGGCAAACACAGCGGTTGTTCGGACGACGTACGTTTGACCTTGTTCAGGTTGAAAGTATGAGGGACCTGGAGATTCATTGGCCGAACGTTCGGGACTGGAAAGCGTCGGGTGAAGCCCGCTATATCGGCGTGACTGTCTCAGCTAACCGGAACCACGATCGTCTGGAGGCGTTCATGAGGAAGGAGCCACTGGACTTCGTGCACGTGAACTACTCTCCAGTCGAGGCGGAGGCGGAGGAGCGCCTTCTCCCCCTGGCACGAGACCGTGGTATGGCTGTCCTTATCAATCGCCCGTTCATGAATGGCAGTTGGTTCCAGAGGGTTGGAGGAAGACAGCTTCCAGAGTGGGCAGGAGAGTTCGATTGCGGGAGTTGGGCACAGTTCTCAGTAAAGTACATTCTCTCCAACCCTGCCGTTACCTGTGTGCTCACGGAGACCACGAACCCAGAGCATATGGAAGAGAACATTCTGGCAGGCTTTGGGCGGCTCCCAGATGAAGCGAGCAGGAGACGTATGCGCGAGCTGGTCCGTACGTTCTAGTTAAAGAGAACCTCCTATACTCGCAGTGTGTGGACGTACTTCTTACTCCTGGAGCTTCTGAAGTATCCGCCGGGAGACGCGCAGGAACGAGGGGTGGATGAAGGGGCGGATGAGCAGTTCCTCGGAAGACCTGATTGCACTGTTGAATGCCTCAATTGCGGCAGCAGGATCCTGTTCAGCATCACCGCCAAGAAAATTCAGCCCGTAGTAGGCCTGAAGGCCACCCAGGACATCAAGGTCAGCATTTGAAAAGAGGTCGGGATCTAAAGCGTATGTCGAGCCGAGTTGCGAGAACCACTCCCAAGCAATGACGTCGCTTTCTTCTATGCCTTCTCCGATCGCGGAGATCATCCCCAGGCGCAACACTGCCCAAGCGCTGCCTCCCGACTCCGCAGCACGCTGATATAATTCAATGCTCTCGGCATATCGCGATCCATCCCCGGTGTCTGTGTAGAGGTCGGCGAGTGCTTCCTCCGAAGGATGATGTTCCTGGTTAGCTGCCAATGTGAACCAGCGAAGTGCTGCCTCCCGATCCAAGCTTAAACCGGAGAGCGGAAGAAGAATTCTTCCGGAGTAGATCTGACCTGCTCTCCACTGTGCCTCAGCCGATCCGAGCTCGGCAGCCCGGACAACCACTTCCATTGCCTCAGCTGGCTCCGGGCCAAGGAGCAGCGTGGAGAGTGACAGCATTGCCGGGAGGTGATTCTGTTCAGCTGCACGTTCGTACCATTCGGTGGCAGTCTCGTAGTTAATGGAGAGCTCATCGGTGCCAATCTCGAACAGCCGCCCATATTGATATTGGGCCTCCGCATCTCCACGGTCTGCTGCGGCCGCCAACGAGTCAATCGATGCGGAGGAAAGGTCTGCTTGTGCCCTTGCGGGGGGTGGCCATAGCCCAGAGGCGAGGGAGGAGGCCACCGTGACACCCGCAACTAGTAGGGCGTGTGAAAACGGATTCATTATGAGCCTTGAGACCAGGAGGACTTTCCAGTCCGCGCGCTTCAGGGCATGGTAGGAGGGGTGCCGATGCTAAGCAACAAGGAGCTACAGTATGAAGGTTCTGAAGGAGCCCATAGTGTGCTGCCAGAAGTTGGCTGAGAGTTTCAGATGGGTGGCGGCCGTATGTTTGCTTGTCGCTTCCCCAGTATTGGCTCAGGACCCTGATACGATTCGGGCCGTTCCGGACACGATCACCTTCGAACTCTCCCCGGTGGAGGTGCTCGTATCAATTGTGCCTAGGGCAGGGCCCTCTATAGGCTCAGGTGTTCCAGCCAGGATCTCCACCATAGATCGGGACCAGATCGACAACTGGAAACCCCGCTTGGTCGCCGATGTGCTTTCCACCCAGGCTGGTGTCTCCCTATATGACGACCTGGGATCTCCTTACAAGCTCAACCTGAGTGCGAGGGGCTTCAACGTGGGCCCTACCGTCGGACTCCCATCCGGTATATCCGTTTTCCTGGATGGAATCCGGCAGAATGAGCCCGCTGCGCAGGAAGTGAATTTTGATCTTCTCCCGATGGAGCACGTGGAGCGGGTCGAGTTCCTTAAGGGAAACGCATCCCTCTTGGGTCCCAACTCCCTCGGAGGAGCAGTTAACCTGATCACACGCCGTGGTGGAGGAGAACCTCAAAGGGAAGTCGAACTTTCAACCGGGTCCTTCGGAATGATAGGGGGCAAGGCGAGTGCCAGTGGCCGTTTGCCAGCGGATTGGAATTACTATGTCGCGACAGGCCTCGAACAAGAAGATGGATGGCGAGATGACACAAGTGCGGACCGGTTCAACGGCCTGATCAACCTTGGCAGAACAGAAACTGACCAAGGCCTTCGCGTGCAGACACTATGGGCTGACTCGCAGGCGGAGACTGCAGGCTCTCTTCCCAAGAGCCTCTATGACTTAAACCGGAAGGTGAATTTTACCGCGGGAGACTTCGAGGCCCTGGAACTTCAGCAGGTCACAATGTCAGGATACCACCCTCTCCTCTCGGGAAGGGCCGCACTGACCGCTTTCTTTCGCCGGACGAATGCTGAGCGATTCAACGTCAATCAGCCTCCCGAGGGTGATGTCAGAAGTCTATCAGAGAACAACACCGTTGGAGGGATCGGTGACTGGCGGCGACCGCTTACTCTCGACGGAAGGCCTTTTTTCCTCAGGGCAGGCTTTGACTTGGCGGGCAGCTGGTCCCGAATCCAGATTTTCGAGGAAGACAGGTATACCATTGGACGTGAGCTGACGACGGACGTGGAAAGCCCTTCGCTGGATCTGGCAGCCTATGCCATGGCAGACCTGGAGGTGGACCGAGCTGTTCTATCAGCTGGAGCCCGCTTCGACTTCATTCGAATCCCGTTTCAAGACCTCCTGGATCCGGCAGCCGATACCGTCTCGAGTTTCACGCGCATTAGTCCACAAGTGGGCTTTAGCCTGGATGTTGGAGCTGAAGCTCGTGTGTTCGGGTCGGTGGGGTTCAGATTTAGAGCTCCGGCCATCCTCGAACTTGCATGTTCAGATCCGGAGGACGCGTGTCCTCTACCCTTTGCCCTTGGCGATGACCCACCGCTGGATCCAGTCACGGCCACAAATTATGAGTTTGGGGCTGAATGGCAGTGGGATGCTTCAGACCTTGCGGTTTCTGTGTATCGAACGGACGTGAGGAACGAGATCTTCTTCGTTCCCTCAGAGGAGTCCATAGTCGAAGGATTTTTCCGAAACCTGAACAAGACCCAACGAGAAGGGGTCGAGTTGGAGGCCAGGACGATGGTCGGGTCCAGCATGTCTTTTTATGCAAACTACGCTTACACCCGTGCGACCTTCCAGAACAGGGAGGAAATTTTCAGTGCCCGAGCCGACGACGATGTTGAGGAGTCTGACCTCTCAGGCGAAAACGTTGTCAGCCCAGGAGATGTTCTCCCAATGATTCCGGAACACCAGACAAAGTTTGGTGCTTCATACGACCATCTCAGCGGAGTGAGTCTTGGCTTTGATGGACGGCTCTTAGGTGGACAGTGGCTCCGGGGCGATGAAGCGAATGAGTCTTTGCCACTGGATGGGTATTTCGTCACAAATGGCCGAGCCTCTTTTCGATTTGAGCCGTGGGCAATTGAATGGATCATTTACAATATGTTCAATACGGATAACGCGATGTTCGGGACCTTTAACGTGAATCAGGGAAGTGGAGAACTGGAGCGCTTTCTCACTCCGATCAATGGACGGTCATTGAGGTTCGTGCTCCGGAGGTCATTCGGGGGGGGCTCATGAAGCGCTTTCTTTACTGTCGTTGGGCGAACGGACCGGGATACTTATCAGTTGACGGGAATCTCAGGACGCGGGGATGAAAGGAGAAGAGAACAATGATCATGCTGAGTGGAAGGGCCTCGGGAATGCAATTGCGTGCTGGCGAGAAGCTCTGATATCTTCCCGAGCGATGTCTTGACAGAAGACAGAAAAATCAAGGAGAACCGATGATGACTGCACGCGCGGCGTGCCAACAGGCTCTGGCGATCCTCCCGCTCTGCGTTCTTTTGGCCTGGGGGTCTGGTCTGGAACTGCAGGCGCAGTCGGCTTCGCCTCCCGCGGAGCCCCCGACCGACTGGGGTCCCATCTCAATCAATATGGAGGAGATCGAGTACCCGCATCCGGTCGAGTTCATGGACCTTGAGGTGTTCGGACAAGATGTCCGGATTGCGTACATGGATGTTCCACCCGTGGGCTCGGCGAATGGGCAATCAGTCGTATTACACCACGGCGGTAGCTACTACGGATGGTACTGGAAGGAGCAGATTGAGGCTCTGGCGAATGAAGGCTACCGGGTGATTGTTAAGGACCGTCTTGGGTGGGGTAAGTCCTCCAAGCCCATTCTGCCGTATAGCATTAGCCTGCACGCCTCGAATACGGCACGCCTCATGGAGCACCTGGGAATCTCAGAAGCCGGGATAGTTGGACACTCGATTGGTGGACAGATGGCCACCCGTTTTGCTTTCCTTTATCCGGAAATGACGACGCACCTGGTGACTGTCAATCAGGTCGGCCTCACGGATAACCGTGCGGGTCGCGGCTACCGGCCATTTACTGGGGAGATCAACACGACCCAGGATCTACAACGGGCATACGACCGCGACGTGCAGACTGAGACCCGACGATATGTGAACTGGAAGCCGGAGTTCCTGGAGCACCTTCGCATTCGTCATGGTCAGAGACTCAGTGGTGACTGGCCGCGCCTGCAATACGTGCGTTCACTCGGCGGCAACCTGCGCTCGCTGGACACGATTGTCGACGATTGGCCTCACATCCAAACCAAGACCCTGATTCTGGGTGGGGAGATTGACGGACCGAACTTTCCGGCGAATGTACGCCGGGCAGTTGAGATTCTGCCGAACGCTAAGGCATTCCTCATCCCCGGCGTCGGGCACAATCCGCATGAAGAGGTTCCGGAGGTCGTCAACGTACAGCTGATTCGTTTCCTGTCGTCGGATCCGGAGGCCCCTGCGGCTGAAGGTTGGTAGAGATCGGCTCGGTAGTGTCGTCGGGGGATCAGCCTGAAAAGCACCCCTCATCCTTTCCGTCTACAGGACCCAACGAGACCTTGCTTTGATTGTGATACTTCCCCTCTGCGATTGCGGGCAGTCTTGGCCGGAACCCTCGGCCGCAGTGGTATCCGAGGGTGTGTTCAGTTACCAAGATCTGCTGGGGAGTTCGTGGGACAGAGGGATTGCCGTTTCCCGCATGGTCTCCCGCCCTAGGTGTCACCAGTGGTGATATACGGCGTAGCATTGCTTGCGGGGTGCATGCTGGCCGGCGCGTTCATAGGGGAGTTGATTGGGCAGCTGATTGGCATCGACGCGAATGTTGGCGGTGTCGGTATCTCCATGTTGCTGCTGATTTTGGTTGCTGCGAAAGGGCAGGCCAGCGGTCGCCTCCGCCCCATCTCCCAGACGGGCATCACCTTCTGGAGTGCCATCTATATACCGGTGGTCGTGGCGATGGCGGCTAGCCAGAACGTGGTAGCGGCGGTAAGGGGCGGGACAGCGGCAGTGCTGGCTGGAGTCCTGGCCGTTGTGGTTAGCTGTGCCCTGGTACCGCTGCTCAGTCGCATCGGCGGTGAGCCGCCGCCGCTGCCGAAGGAAGCAGACGTCGAGCAGAGCGTATGACTATGGTTGTCGATCTCATGGCAGAAGTGATGAGCCGATATGGCTTGATTACTGCCTTCGCCGTCGTGGGGATCACCGTGTGGGTGTCCTATCAGGCGTCCGCGCGTCTGACCAGAGGGCACCTTCACGGGTCAGCTATCGCCATCATGCTTGGCTTGCTAGCAGCATATGTTGGAGGCGTCATTACCGGAGGTGGCCGCGGCATTGCCGACCTGGAGGTATTTGCCGGTATCGGATTGATGGGCGGCGCCATGCTTCGGGACTTCGCGATCATTGCCACCGCTTTCGGCGTGAATACGCGGGAGTTGGCACGTGCCGGAGCGAGTGGGGTCATCTCT
>Ga0310120_10001641_pt1 | contig 16789 bp, 15 predicted proteins | sample CB27_AW_983_MG_FD_203506 | JGI IMG/M metagenome (GOLD analysis project Ga0310120, IMG submission 203506) | Marine microbial communities from Western Arctic Ocean, Canada - CB27_AW_983 | ecosystem: Environmental > Aquatic > Marine > Oceanic | place: Canada: Western Arctic Ocean | collected...
ATCCAGCGTGTGATCGCGGCGCAGTCCATCGCGGCGCAGTCCATCGCGGCGCAGTCCATCGGGGCGCGGGGTCAACACCCCGTCAAGAGGCCTCGCCACAGCACCCCCCGGAGCGGTCTCCGTTGCGCCTGCTACCGTCAAGGATTGCTCCTCTGGCCCGGCTGGACCGTCCAATGAGAGCTGGCGCACCTCCGTCGTCACCTCCGCAGGAGGGGCGCTAGCGAGTCGCAGTTGAATCGAGTCGAGGCCCAATTTTCGGGCTTCAGACTGCAAAACATCATTGAAACTGTTTCCGATTTTCTCGAGCGAGAAGCGGCTCTCCAGATGCAGTTGGAGCACACCGGCATCCGACACCACGGGTGTCACCCGTCGGAACCATCTTCCCATCTGTGCATCCCCGATGATGGGAGCGATGGCCGCACGGAGATGATCCCAGTGCCGATCTGCGTTCATGGAAGTAATTTCCTGAGCGCCCAACCTATCCCCCCCCCATTCAAGAATTCAAATCATCCACGCATCCGCATATCCCACTCGTGGTCCCGCATGTCACCGGGCACTCAACGAAATGGAACACGTTGAAGAGTCGAATCGAACCACAGAAAACTTCATTTCAATTCACCATGTGGCACCGATACGACAAACTCAAACACACTCTGTTCAAACCATCGGATGTCTCCGATGCAAGATCGAATTTGACCACTCCGTCATCACAGAGGATTCAGAACGGACCTGCAGATTTTTCCTGAAGAACTCCTACAGTGCCCGACGTCAGAAGACATCAGACTTTCAGTGGATGCGGACCCGGAGTAGATCCGCACCTAGGCGAATCTCTCCCATCGACTTTTCAAGTCGATCATGCATCTCATTATTCCTGTCAGATGACAGGATCGGAGTCACTTCAAGAACAAATCTGCCGGAGGGGAAAAGAACCACCGATCGCATCGGAAGTTCATCGTGTTCGCACCTCCACGGCAGCGCCCGACCGTAGCAAAGCCAGACTCACCTCGCAAGGGTGACGAATGGATGTGCTCTGAAATTGATGGGGAAGAGAAGCGTAATCAATGAGTCGTCAATTCAACAAAGAAGCACGCTTGAAAAGACAGTTATCGGCCTGAGTGTGCTGACTCACCGCGCAACTTGTACTGATCTTGATTCCACATCCGCTGCTTCTCGTACAGGGTTCGCTGTTGCTGGACCCACCGGTGCCAGCGTCGGCTTTGTTGTGTCCTTTTTGCTGACAGCTTCTGCGGATCCCAGGAATAATCACCGGAGATTCCGCTGATATTCACGATCAACTGCCATGAAAGTTTACGAACCCACCGATTGTCTGCGGAGAGTCCTTCCAGGGCCACATCTGCGGTCATGAAATGAGGAGTCTTGAGCAGAATCCTCAGCGCCGAAATTCTTGCCAGATCGAAGGAGGAGCGAGCCACCGGCATCACATAGGGAATCACAGCGGGACCCACAGTAGTCAGCTGTTGTTCGGCTCGAGAACGATTTCGGGCCCGTTGGCGCTGCAGTTCCCCCACCCATTCCCGCACTTGTTGAATCTTTCGGCCCGACAGTTTGGGGAGTTCAGGTGGCAATTTGACCCTGGAATCCGCCCCAGGCAGCAGTAGTGGCAACCGAGCCTTCTTCTGCGGGTCAACCGCTGGAGATGGCTGCTGGCGATCAGAACTCGAGGGATCGCTGGCCGCAGGACCGATCCGGCGATTTTTCTCGATGGAGCGGACCGTCGAGTTGGGGATCTGCATCGTCCCCAATCCACCGATCTGCAGCACCAGACGCTTCTGGTCCTGATCGAGAACCAGTCCATCGATACGACTCCCATTGACCAGCAGCACCGTATCCCCCTTCACGGGGGTGGGCAGGAGCGCTCCCAGCAGCAGCAGTAGTATCATGCTGCGGCGACCGACATCTTCTCGCTTCTCACTCATCACTGATCTTCTTCCTGTCCTGAGTTGACCTGACGCGCCAATTTTCGTTGCAACTTCTCATCGAGAGGAGGCAACGGCGGCTGCACCAGACCAGCACTCGCCACGGTACCCGAGGACTTCATTCCGACCGCCGGACCGAGGCCAATTTGCCACCCCGATCGGAGTAAAGAGAGTCGAACCCTCCGGGCCGAACTGTACGTAGAGAGTATACCACCCTCGACCATCCGATTTCGGACCGCACGCAGGAAATCGGCTCTCCATGGCCCAGGATTGCGTTTTGGAGAGAAGGGATCGAGGAATACAGCATCGAATCGACCTTCCACCGTGTCGATCAGCTGCTCCGCCTCACCGACCAGCAGGGTCAACCGTAACCCGGGTTCGATGGACCGACGCTGTTGGACCAGATGATGCAACATCACCGACAGTCGTGCCTCGGGCAAAGCCCTGAAGAACGGCTTCAACTGCTCCTCATCCAGTAGATCCCGTTCCAGCGAAACGATCTCGATGGCCGCCCCGGGTGCCTTCCGCTGGATGTCGTGGATCGCCCAGCCGAGATTGGTGCCGAGGCCAAAACCGATGTCGAGAATTCGAACCTGACCTTGAGCGAGTGCAGTCCGGGTCACCCGACACGGTTCGATGAATCGGTACCGGGCCTCGAGGTGAGCTCCACTGAGGGAGTGGTAATGCTCGCCAACCTCGCGATGAAAGAGGGTCGCTGAACCATCTCCGGTCAGGATTCCAGGTTGGGCCACCGGTGAATCTCCTGTCCTCGCAACGTCGCCAGCAATACATGGAGAGCATACTGGGTCGCCACTTCGCGGACCCGCTGACGATTCCCCTTCCACTGGTATCGGTGCGATCGAACCCCAGCTGCGCTGGCCAACCCCATCCAGACGGTACCCACCGGAGTCTTGCGAGTGCCACCGGTAGGGCCGGCCACACCGCTCACCGACAGCGCCACATCGGCACCGCTTCGATCGCGCGCCGCCGCCGCCATCGCTTCCACCACCTCGCCACTGACCGCTCCGAAGTCATCGATCCCCGATGGATCCACCGAGAGTTCGCTCACCTTCATCGAATTCGAATAGCAGTTCCATCCTCCGAGGAAAATCTCACTGGATCCCGATACATCGGTGATCTTCGTCGAAATCATTCCGCCGGTACAGGATTCGGCCAGCGCTACTGTTTGCCCGGAAGAACGAGCGGCCTCGACCAGATGCCCCTCGGTTCCGATCCCGCCGCATCCCGAAAAGCGTGATTGATACCGCTTGGAAGCCGCCTCCTGGAGCGACACACCCGCCGGCAATCTCACTTCGATCTGTGTCGTTCCTTTGACGCAGATGTGATGTAGATCTGCACGACCCAGCTGCTCCACGATCCATTCATCCAGTTTCGATTCGGGCACAGCGATGAACTCGAGGATCTCTCCCTCGGCGTCATCGACGGCTCTCGCTCTCGCCCAGGGAAGCAGGTGACGCTGCACCATCGCATTGAACTCGACCGGAACCCCGGGCAGGGCAAAGGAAATCGCCCCCCCTGGAAGTACTGTCTTCAATCCCGGTGCCGAGCCCTGATCATTTTCGAGCCAATCGCTACCCTTCGGACGAAATGCCTGGTTTCGATTGTTGCTCGATGGCGAGACACCTCGGTCTTCGAGGTAGGTGCGAATCCGCTGCCAGCAATCGGGGTCTTGCTCGAGCGGAACTCCGACGGCATCGGCGATCTCTTGACGCGTACGATCATCTGCGGTCGGACCGAGGCCTCCGCTGATGATGACCACCTCAGTAGCAGTGGGGGGAGATTTCAAGGCGCTTGCCAGCGCTCCTGGAGTGTCTCCAACGGAGAGATGCCATGCCACCTCGAATCCCAAGGGGGTGAGCAGGTTCGAGATGGTACGACCGTGACACTCCTGGATCCTGCCCTCGAGGATTTCATCTCCTACCGCAATGACTCCGACACGAATCTGGCCTGCTTGCGAGATCTCATTCTCATTCGCATCCGCATCCATCATCGCAGCCACTCCATCCCGTTCATCCGCGACCCCATCAATCGGTCACTGATTTCTTCTTCCCGATCATCGTACAAGCGATGATCCCGAGCTCGTACAGAAGGGTCAGTGGTCCCGCCATCAGCAGTTGAGTGACCACATCCGGAGGGGTCAACATCGCTCCGGTCAGAACCGCTCCTAGAATTGCGTACTTTCGATACTTGCGGAACGATTCCACCTCGAGAATCCCGCTCCTGTTGAGAAAAATCATCGCCAGCGGCAACTGGAATATGATTCCCATGCCAAGAATCAGCGTGAAGACCAGACTCAGATACTCCTTCAAGGTGAAGGTTGCCTGAAGCAACTCAGGATCTCCATACCCACCCAAAAAGGAAAGTCCGATTGGAATCAGTACCAGGTAAGCAAAGGACACACCCGAGGCCAACAACAGGAATGCCACCGGCAAGAAGGGTCGAACAGCTTTTCGTTCTCGATCAAAGAGCCCTGCAGCGATGAATTTCCACATCTCGTAGGTGATCCAGGGTAAGGCCGCAACCATGCCCAGCATCAGGCTCAACTTGACATAGGAGAAGAACGCCTCGGAATAGGAGAGGAGAGCCAACGGCTTGGCTCGCTGACGCCAACCACTCAACTGGGCGGAGTCTTTCTCGATGGCGATGGAAAGCCGCGCCACCTGCTCCAAAGTTGTGGTCGTCTGTGGATCGGGAACTCTCACCACAGGTTTAACGACACCCTGCTGTGGAACTGCGGGTGGAGGATCCGGCACCGGTCCCTCTGCAGCTTTCGCAGACAGTTGACTCCAATGGATCCAGAGAAGTGTATTCTTCTTCAACTGGTCGATGCAGGCTTGCACCGTGACTTCCCCTCCCCAGGGCAAGTCACCAAGACTCAGTTGCAGTTGATCCGCAGCTTGCTGGAATCTCTCGGGGGTTGCGCCCAGAACACGCATCGAGGAGCGTGCCGGATCCAGCGCGATCAATCGCTCCTCGATCAATCGGGCCATCCTGCCGACCACCGGGGAGGCATCTTGAGAACTGCGGAATTGATCCCACCTCACCCACCAGTCCTCATCTTCTCGGGAGATCTTCAAGATCAGAGCCGCTTCGGTTTCTACGACTCCTGATAACTCTTCCGTCGCCTGGGAGATCTTCTCCTGCAGTTTCTGGATCTCCTGCCGGGCGGTGATTTGCGACATGGCGACCCGGTGTGGGCCGGTGATCAATTCCATCAGGGTGTCCTGGAAGAAGAAAGCGGACACCCCGAAGATCAGGATCACCATCAGCGATCGGATCACCCTCGAACGCAGTTCCTCGAGATGATCCCCGAAGGACATCGTCTTCAGTTGACCATCGGGATCCGCTTCGCTGTGCTCGACCATCGATTGCTCCTCCTGCAGGAATCACAAGGACTTCAGGCTCTCGGTTTCAGTCGCTGCCTCGTGACCTGCGCGACCTGCATGACCTGGGACCCACATGCATCGGTCCAACGCCGCTCGGGTCCAACACTGCTCGGATCCATCGCCTGAAGGTGGATCCCCGTAGAGATCAGGATGCCATGCGGGCAGACCCGCAGCAAACAAGAGTAAGGATCTGCACGATCTGTGCCAGAGATCCCGTGGGCTCCTGGCCACAAAACGCCCGGGATGGAAAAACGGCGGCGAGGATGCCCACGCCGCCGTCCTTCTGCTCTTGCCGGCTCGTCACTAGAAATCGATGAATTCCAGCAACTCTTTCTCTCTCAGAATGGTCACACCGAGGTCCCGAGCGAGATTGTATTCTGGGGTATCCTCGTATCCCTTCACAGCCACCACGAAATCAGTATCGAGTGCGACCGTGTCGGAGATGGTGCCTCCGAACAACTGGATCTTACGAGTCATGTCCTCCATCGAATAGCGACCATTGGTCGCACTCGATCCTGCGAAGACAAAGGAGGGGATGTTCTTGCTGTCGTAGAAAGGACTCGTGATCAGATCACCGGCGGAGATAGGATTGAATCGATCAAGATTCTCGACGATGGCGACCTCGGAGAAGTTCTCCTCGACACTCAAGACCTCGACCTTGCCCTTGCTAATGCGTTTTCCACCCTTCTGGTAGGTGAACACATCGAAGACCAGACCACGTCGCATCCGATCTGTGGTCCCTGAACTGATCCATGCCTTGCCCAGTTCTTCTGAAACACGAAGTACTTCGCCATCAGCCTCGACCATCGCAAAGGTCTGCTCTCGCACGATTTCACGCTTGAGTTCTTCGATGCGGTCATTGGAACGCTGGAGCAGGTTCTGGGAGATACTCAGATCCCGCTGCAACTTGTAAACCACCGCACTGTGATCCTGTTCAAGACGCTCCACCTCTTCACGAAGGTTGTTGTTATCCTCGCGAGAGCGGGTCCGACTCTGTTCCAACTGAACCTGTAGATCGTTAGAGGAAGAGCGAAGTGTGTCGATCTCCTCATTCAACTGGGATCCGAGATTACTCTTGGAACTCACCACTTCCTGGTACTCGTTATCCTTGGCTTCTGCTGCAGAACGCTGGCTCTGCAACTCGTTATGGAGGAAGCGGATCGTATCGATCGAATCGGAATAGATGTCAGCCATCGATCCGTATTCTCTGGCGCTACTGGTCCCCCGCGCGGTGGCGATATCGCTACCGGCCTTTTCGATCATCGTCTCGAACTCCGAGACCGGCACCGCATCCTCGTCGGAGCCGTGGATCAAAATGCGCAGTTGATTGATCTTGGTGGTCAGTTCCGAGATCTTATTCTTCTTGCTATCCACCTCATTTTTCTGGGTGCTGAGTGCGACTCTGGTGTTCTCGTGATCGCTCATCGTTTGGAACACTACGAAAAGCAGCACAAGTATGAAGACCAGTGAGACGATGAGAAAAGAGAGCTGAGCTCCCCCCTGGTTCCGGGCCATCGGGTTCCTCCCTGCAGGTTTCACAGTAAATGCGAAACCTGGCCACTATCGTCGATCCAGACCTGAACATGAAATGCCAGGGTCCGGCAACGACTCGGTTAAGGTTCATTTCCTTCCGGGTCCCTGTCTACACCACGGATGCGGCCCACAAGGCCAATATCAGAGGTGCAGAAGAACCAAGCCACGAAGAGGGATACCGACTGCGCCGGACACCACCGCGTAACCGATCCGTCCCCGGGACCGGAAGCGATGATCCTACGACGGGGGTGCCAGCCCGTCAAGCAGCCCAGAAACAGGCGGATGACCATCCGGGGGCACCTGAGATCGGTTTTTTGGCGGGCCTGGAGCGTTTCGGACCGTACACTCCCCCAAATGACCTGTCGCCACGGATGTTCCAAATCACAGGTGTGCGGTGGGCCCTGAGGCCCCTTGGCCACCGGAAAGCGAAGTCTTGTCCCAGAACCTGTTCCTGATCGATGGACGCTACCAGATCTACCGTGGCCACTATGGCATGAGACCCCTGACTGATAGCCGTGGTATGCAGGTTCAGGCGATCTATTCGATGGCAGACCTGCTGCTGAGATTGTGCCGCGACCAGCAGGTCGAACTGTGGGCGGTGGCGATGGAATGCGATGGCCCGACGTTTCGCCACAATATGTACCCCCAGTACAAGGCGAATCGGGATGCGATGCCGGAGGAGTTGAGACTCCAGTTGCCCTGGATCGACCGCATGCTCGAGGCCTTTCGAGTTCCCATCCTGCAAGTCGATGATCACGAGGCCGATGATTGCATCGCCACGATGGCCACCCGCGCGGCAATGGAACAGATCGAGGTCAGGCTTCTGACGCGAGACAAGGATCTGGAACAGGTGATTTCTGAGCGGGTCAAATTTCTCGACGAGCGAAGCGGTGATCTGTACGGTCCCGAGGAGTTATTCGAAAAGAAGGGCATTCGACCCGATCAGGTGATCGCATATCAGTCGTTGATCGGCGACTCATCCGACAACATTCCAGGAGTGACTGGCATCGGTCCCAAGACTGCGATCAAGGTGCTGGCGGTGACCGATGACCCGGAATCATTGCTCGAAGATCCGGTCCCCGAGGGGATCCCTGCTGCGGCGTTGAAGAAGATTCGAGCTTGCCCCGATCAGATGAAACTCTCGAAAGAACTGGTGACGCTATCCATCGATGCCCCCATCGACACGGCGCCGACCGAACTGCGACGGATCTCTCCCGATCGTGATCGGCTGGCGGAGTTGTTCAGGGAACTGAACTTCAGTCGTTTCCTCAAGATGATCGATCAACCCGTGGAGAAGCAGGCGAGCCTGTTCAGCGGATTTGAAGATCCATCTTCTGCCGCAGCGTCCTCTCCCTCGACTACCACCAAGCTGCCCCCCACTCTTGTCAAGACCCCGGAAGAGCCGGTCGATTACCAACTGGTGACGACCCTCGATCAGTTGCAGCAGGTGGTGAAACGTTGTCGAGATGCGGGTCGCTTTGCCTTCGACACGGAGACCAGTTCGCTCGACACGATTCGCTGCAAGGTGGTCGGCTGCAGCATTGCCGTCGAAGCGAAGGAGGCGTGGTACATTCCCTTCTCCTCTCCAGCCGGTGACGGTCCCATTCCCATCGCACAGTTGCTCGAGCATCTCTCTCCGCTGCTCGAAGATGAGGACGTCGGAAAAATCGGTCAGAACATCAAATTCGATGCTCAGGTGATGAGAAATCTGGGCGTTCGTCTCGCTGGAATCTGCGGCGATCCGATGATCTCCGCCTACCTGATCAATCCTCTTCGAGGACGCTACGGTCTCGATGGCCTGGTCGGAGAACGCCTCGGTCACACCATGATTCCCATCAAGGAGCTCATCGGAGAAGGCGGATCCGAGACATCGATGGACCAGATCGAGCCGGAAAAGATCTCTGACTATGCTGCAGAAGATGCGGATTGGACCCTCCGCCTGCACCAGGATCTGGACCAAGAGATCACCGAGTTGCAACTTCGTCAGGTACTCGAGGAGGTAGAACTACCACTGGTCGAGGTACTGGTCTCGATGGAGCGTGAGGGGATCTCACTCGATCTGGATCAGTTGAAGAAACAAGAACTGAATCTCTCCAGCGAGATGGAGCAGATCGAACAACAGATCCACGAAGGTGCAGGAGAGCCGTTCAACATCGCCAGCCCCAAACAGTTACAAAAGGTCCTGTTCGAGGACCTCGGGCTCCCCACCAAGGGTCTCCCCAAGACCAAGACGGGTATCAGCGTCAAGGCGGAGACCCTCGAAGAACTGACGATTCGACACCCCGAACACACTCTACCTGCGGCGATCTTGCGCCATCGTAGCCTGGCGAAATTGCTATCGACCTATGTACTCGCCTTGCCCCAGCACCTGCATCCAGAGACGGGCAGGATCCACACCGAATTTCGGCAGACGGTGACCGCCACCGGCAGGCTCTCCTCGAACCGCCCCAATCTGCAGAACATCCCGATCCGCAGCGAGCAAGGGCGGCAAATTCGCCGCGCGTTCATCCCCAACCGCCCCGGCTGCATCTTCGTCTCGGCAGACTACTCACAGGTCGAACTTCGCCTCCTTGCCCACCTCACCGCCGACGAAGGGCTACTCCATGCGATTCACTCGGGAGTCGATATTCACGCCTCGGTCGCAGCGCGAATCCACGGCAAGAGCATCGAAGAGGTCGATCGCGACGAGCGTGCGGCAGCGAAGGCAGTCAACTTTGGCCTGATGTACGGCATGGGAGCCTTTGGACTCGCTCGAGATATCGGTGGGTCGGTGGCGGAAGCCAAGGAATTCATCGAGAACTACTTCAGTCAGTTTCCTGCCGTCCGAGACTGGATGGATGCCACCAAGCGCCATGCCTACGAACACGGAGAGGTCCGCACCGTCACCGGGCGCCGGCGCCCGATACCGGAGATCCGTTCCCGCCTCGCTCGCGAAAAAGCGCAGGGAGAACGCTACGCCATCAACAGCGTGGTGCAGGGTTCGGCCGCAGACCTGATCAAGTTGGCGATGATCGAGGTACACAAGCAGGCGCTAGCGAGAGGACACGAGGCAAGAATCTTGCTCCAGATCCACGACGAATTGTTACTCGAGGTTCCCGAAGCACTGGCGGATGATTGTCGTGATTGGCTGAAATCCAGCATGGAGGGAGTGATGGAGATCTCGGTTCCACTCGAAGTCCAGATCAGTAGCGGCAAGGACTGGTTTGATGCCTCCAAGTAACCACTCCAAGGATCGGGATCCAGCGGTCGCAGCCCCATGGACCGTTGCTGTCACCGGGGGAATCGGATCTGGAAAGAGCACCGTGGCGAGGATCTTCGAAGGTCTCGGAGCTCACAGAATCGACGCCGATCAGATCGCCCAGCAGCAACTGATTCTTACGGAGGTCATCACCCAGGTGGAGCAGGCGCTCGGTTCGCAAGTGGTCTCGGCCGATGGAAAGCTCGATCGTGCGGCAATCTCACGACTGGTTTTCTCCGATCCAGACTCCCTGAAACTGCTGGAGAGCATCATCCACCCCAGGGTACGGAAACAGATAGAGGTAACACTTGCGGAAATAGCCCGGATGGGGTTCGATGAGTCCAGCCCGCTCCCTGAAGGGCGGCCTTTGATCCTCCTGGATATCCCACTGCTCGAAAGTTCCCCCCTCAAACAGTCTGTAGACCGGGTGCTCTTCGTGTCGGCTCCAGCCCAGCAGAGAGAAAAACGAGTCCAGGAATCAAGAGGTTGGTCAGCAGGAGAGAGAGAGTCGAGAGAAGCCTCCCAGGCGCCCCTTGCGGACAAGGAGGCGGCTGCGGACGCAACGATCTTCAATGCGGACAAGGTGTCCACCGAGGAGATCAAAAAACAATGCCAGGAATTCCTCGACCAGTGGATCGTCCACTGTCGCGGGGAGCAGGAATGAGAAGACCGAGGTGAATTTCTGATGACTCCACGACCAGCCAAATCATCCGGAGATGAGTCTTCCGGAGAACGCGGATCCAGATCCGGATCCTCTCGCTCGAAGAAGATCAGCCGCAGACCGAACAAAGCCACCGGATCTACCGGGCGCAAGAAACGGACCAGCCGCAAGGCTCCTACGCCACCAGCACCAAAGCTCGAGGGCCTGCCGATGGACGTAGAGGACCTCGACGAGATTCCTGTTCCCATCTCAGGTCACATGCCAGAATTGCACCTCAACGAGATGCACAAGATGACGATGGCAGAGTTGCAACAGATGGCTCGAGATGACGGATTTGAGGAGATCGCCGGCAAGAAGAAGCAGGATCTCATCTTCGAGATCCTCAAGATGCGCGCGCAGGCGGCAGGAGTGATGTACGGCGAGGGAGTTCTTGAAGTCTTGCCAGACGGATTCGGATTTCTTCGCTCCCCCCGTTACTCTTACTTCCCTTGCGCCGACGACATCTACGTCTCCCCCTCACAGATCAGGCGTTTTGGACTGGTCACCGGCACCGTCATCCAGGGACAGGTACGCCCGCCCAAGGAAGGTGAACGGTACTTTGCCCTGCTCCAGGTCGATGCCATCAACTACGAGGATACGGAAAAGGTCCACGCCAAGGTCGTGTTCGACGACCTCACACCGCTCTATCCCGATGATCGCCTCCTGATGGAGACGGATACCGATGTCGTCGAGACCCGGATCATCGATCTGGTGACCCCGATCGGTAAGGGACAGCGCGGCCTGATCGTGGCTCCTCCCAGGACCGGTAAGACCGTCATCCTGCAACTGATCGCCAATGCCATCGCGACCAATCATCCGGATGTGGATCTGATGGTGTTGCTGATCGACGAACGTCCCGAAGAAGTCACTGACATGGAACGGAATGTCCGTGGAGAGGTGATCTCCTCCACTTTCGACGAGCCTTCCAGTCGTCATGTCCAGGTGGCAGAGATGGTCATCGAGAAGGCGCGGCGACTGGTGGAGTATGGCCGTGATGTGGTGATCTTGCTCGACTCGATCACTCGCCTGGGCCGGGCCTACAACAATGAAGCCCCCCACTCTGGCAGGATCCTCTCCGGTGGAGTCGACGCCGGCGCCCTGCAAAGACCGAAGCGCTTCTTCGGTGCTGCCCGTAACATCGAAGAAGGTGGCAGCCTGACAATCCTTGCCACGGCGTTGATCGATACCGGGTCCAGGATGGACGAGGTGATCTTCGAGGAGTTCAAGGGAACCGGAAACATGGAACTCCACCTTGACCGACGGCTGGCAGACAAGAGAGTGTGGCCAGCCATCGACATCAATCGATCAGGCACCCGAAAAGAAGAGCTGCTGATGAGTGCCGAGGAGATCAAGAGGTTGTGGATTCTCCGCAAGGTCCTCAATGACATGAATCCTGTCGATTCGATGGAGATGCTGAAGGCGAAACTGAAACAGACCCCATCCAATGTGGAATTCTTGCTGGCACTCAACACCGAACGGCAAGATTGATCCGTGGCCCACAGCGCCTGACGTGAATTTCAGTGACCTTGTAAAACAGGTTTTCGCTCCAGGGCCACCCGACTGCGACGATTCGAGAGTACAGATCAGAAAATGGGCCGCTGCGAATTCGCAGCGGCCCATTTTATTTTTCATTGCATCCGATCGATGCCCGGAGATTTCTATCCAGAAACCGTCTAACCGTTGGTCCGAACCACCATCGTCAGAGTTCTAGGTTCTGTCTGCTTCTCATTGAGAACTCGAACCGAAATCCTGAAGGCGGGTGGAACGTATGCCGCCCGATATCGCAATCCTCCCGGATCCTGATCCCACTTGCTCGAAGGAATCGCTTCCTTGAGAAAAATCCGTCCATCCTGGTTGTAAAGCATCGTGAATTCTTTGGATGGAAAAGAACTCCCACCATCGGTCCAGATGAACATCTTGTCACCTGGACGCAATTGAGAGAACTTCATCTTGGTTCTGGAGTAGTTGAACTGAACGGGAATGTTTTCTCCCGTGGTCAGATTCCTGATCCCTGCACGAGCATTGGTCCGCGAAGTGGAGAGGAACCCTCCATAGAGAAATCGCTTGGCCAGGGTTCCATTCCTCGATCGAAGGTTAGGATCCTCTGAAACCACCAGTTCAGGAGTGATTTCAACCGAAGGGCTCATGAAGCCACCAGGCTTGTTGTCGAACTGATTATCGTAGAAGTACTCGATTCTCAGATCGGTCACATTGGAGCACAGTTCGACGATTTTCTTCCGCACTCGAACCTCTGTTGAACGATAATTATTCACTCCCAGGTCGATGTAGCGGATCGACTTCAGAAGCACCAGCGATCGACTGTCGGAGAAACTGAGTTCATCATCCGCTGGTATTTTTCCGTCATTCTTTTGCTGTTCGAGTTTTCTTGGATCCGCAAGGAAGTACTCGACATTGGCCATCCGAATCGAGCCATCGACCTCGACTGGGGCTTTGAAGTAGATGGAATCGTTCCAGTGTTCCGATGGTTCGTCAGGCCTCGGCTCGTCCAGATTGTACTTACGTTCAAACAGGGTTGCTGCTTCGTCGTACTTACCGGGTGTTCCACCCTGTAGATTCGGACCCACGTCCTGGTCCTTGAGTTCTTCTCCCTCATCCCAGTAGCCCGTCGAGCGTCCTTGATCCTGATAGAACTCGAGCGATGCGGTCGGCACCATCTTCGACAGGTTTTCATTGATATCATCGAGGGCGTAGCGGAACTTCTGGTACGTCTCCACGGTGGTGATGGTGGAGTCATAGATCCTCTGGGAGTCCGTGCCCACCTGGGAGATGATCAGCGAGATGATCGCAGCCAGGGTCAAGGCAACGAGCAGTTCGAGGAGGGTGAAGCCTGTGTCCTTGTGGACCGGCTGTGGCTCATCGATGGACAAGGATCTGAGTCTCGTAAATCGGATCCGCACTGGTGGTTCCCTCCCTGAAGGACCGGAATACGAGGATATCCACCTCGTACAGATCCCCTGCCGGAATTAAATTCACATCTGTCGGGTAGTCGAAATCCAGGCTGCCATCCTGCTTGGCAGGGCGAATCGAAAATGCGAACGAGTACTGATTGATCGGATCGTCATCGACGACATTGTAGTCCTCCGCCCATTCCGAGTCGAAGAACCTGTTACTCAATCGATAGACTCTTCGCACATCATAGGTCTCGTACTCTTCATATGAGTTGGAAATCTTGCGGTCGTCACCGTCGTCGTCCGCTTTGGTAGGATCCCCTCTTCCATTGGCGCGTTTATCAGAGGTTCCGTCCTCGACTTCTCTGATCCCGCCCACATCTTCGACGTCCCAGCTGATTCCATCCGATTCAGGAAACAAAAAGATCTTACCTCGCTCGTAGAATTCGCTCCGCTTCATCTTGGACTTGCCATCCGGATTGGGACTTGGCAACAAGATGTAGTAATCCCCATCTGTACGGACAGTCTTGAGGCTCGACGGTAACGGGTCGACCACTCCATCATGACTGAAGATGAAATAGGTCCACTTCCCATCGGCACTCTGGCGCTTGCGTTCCCTCAGGCCTTCTCGAATCGCCTGCTCTACCGATTGAGTGATAATCACGGCATTGGTGGTCTCTACCGCCTGCTTCCCTGACCGCATGGCGACCGGGAAAACCGCCAGTAACCCCAACAGCCCGACTGTCAGAATCACGACTGCCAGTAGGATTTCCAGGATGGTAAATCCCTGGTCTCCGCTTTTCTGGCGCATCAAGACTCCTCCTCCCCGACCTTGCTCATGACTCGACCGGTGGGTCGTATGTCGATGAAACAGGCGGTTCTCGATCCCTTCTGATGAAGGATCAGATCTCCTCCGCTGGGAGGGTCGGATTGGAAGCGATAACTGGGTATGTCATCCAATCTTCCGAAATCTATCGTTCCGTCCTTGAGCAGTTTGACGAAGATGTCTTCCCGCCCGGGCTTCCAGTGTGTTTGTCGCTTTTCTTCACGCTGCGATTGCAAATCCACAGGCATCTCTTCCACCGAGGTGTCAGAGCTGAGCACTTCGTAACTGATGTGCTCACCATCGCGAACATTGATGGATCGTAATCCTCCAACGAACCCGCCCTTGTCATTCCCCTTGGGATGACGGTACATTCGAATCCCTGATTTCAGAAAAACCACCGAGTATTCCTGTTTCTTGGTCACCGCATTGTTCCTGGCCTCGTGGAACGTGCTCACGATGATGGCCGCAGCATTTTCGATGCGACGATCCTGAAAGATGGCCGATACTGCTGGAGCAATGAAGCCAGCAGCTATGATGATGATGCCGATGGTTACGATCATCTCGACCAGAGTAAACCCTGATCTGGATCGATCGGCCGTGATATTCATCTCCATCACGATCCCTTCTGCCAGTTGGAAATCAGATCGTCATAACTTTCATCCGAAGTATGGCCAGAAGAGCCATGACTCCAGATGTCGAACTGCTGGATGTTCTGAGGGCCGGTCCCGATGGTTCCTTCGCCTACATCTCGTGGATCCTCGGCATGGACCGACTCTTCATCATCCCAATCGAGGTGCGATTCCCCATCACTCTGAGGACTGTAGCCTCTCTCTCCTGTAGAGACTTCGTCGTAATGAATGGGCTCTCCCCATGCGTCCAGCAGTTGAATCGCTTCTGTATCGCCATCCGAGGGTGGTGAGAGTTCATCATTTCGAAACTCTCCCATTGGAGGCTCTTCTCCAACAACTCGGATCTCTCCATTGCTCTTGGTTCGGGTCAGGATCAGCGGTTGGGTCAAGGTGTAGGTCAATGCGGCACCGCCGGTCAGATAGGATCCATCCCTGGTGATTCGATCGTCGCCATCGAGACCATCGATGGGAAATGCTCCCACCTTGGAGTGGTAACCATCGATCAACAAACTGACGCGAGCGAGCAACGCTTCAGTCCTGGCCACCGACGCACTCTCGAGGTACTTACCGGCTCCCACCGCTAACATCGACATCAAGAAAACGATGAGGGCGATGGTGACCAGTAGTTCGACCATGGTGAATCCAGCAGATCGCGCATCTGTAGAGCGAATCAACTTCGGTTCTGGACTACCAGTTACCGATGTCATCGTATTCCTCTTCTCCATCTTCGGCTACGCCGTAGCAAGCATCGTTCACGCTATCGGGGCCCGCCGACCAGAGATCGAATCCTGACCGTCGAATCATCCAGTCCTCCTTGGTTCGCTTGGAACGATTCTCACGATAGAAGTAAGGCACTTGCCAGGGGTCCAAGTAGAACTTCTCCACATCGGGATCGAACAGATCGCTTCGTCCTGCTTTCTTATACTCTTCCTCGAAATCTTCATCTATCACGACGATGTTCGAGGTATTCAGTTCGAGGTAAGGTGCATTTTTGCCACCTTTTCCATTGGGAGGACGCTCGCCTGCGATCCCTTCGAACATCGAAGGAAATCCGTTGAACTCCTCGGGGTCATCGACATCGAGATCCCACCCGGGATAGACCCCTTCATCGCGATTGAACTGTTCGAGTGCGTTCTTGAGGGTCGAGATATCAGTGGTGGCCTGGGCTTCCGCAGCCTTGGCCTGTGCTTGCTGGATCATCTTGGTCACCAGGGTCGCCAGCACCGCGATGATGGAAACCACGATCATCAATTCGATGAGTGTGAATCCACCGACTTTGCGCTGGCGAGCTGAAGCAGGGTTGAACGCAGATTCATCCGGGTAACCTTCGCCACCTCTGATGGGGTTGAGACGGAGGATAGGGTTGAGACGGGGGATGGGGTTGAATTTGAAGTGCATACTGGTACTTCCTTCCGAGAGAACTGCACCCCTGCGGAATCTGGGACGTATTCCGCTCTGACAGGTGCATGCGCAGCTGCTGGCCGTGCAGTCTCCTCATTGTGACGAGCCAGAACAAAGAGGCAAGCCCCCACAGCGAATGGAGATGCGATCATTTCCTGGCTCTCCCCTCCGCTTCGGCGTGGTCGCAGGCCCGCCTGGCGGTGACCATC
>Ga0310120_10001642_pt1 | contig 16782 bp, 9 predicted proteins | sample CB27_AW_983_MG_FD_203506 | JGI IMG/M metagenome (GOLD analysis project Ga0310120, IMG submission 203506) | Marine microbial communities from Western Arctic Ocean, Canada - CB27_AW_983 | ecosystem: Environmental > Aquatic > Marine > Oceanic | place: Canada: Western Arctic Ocean | collected...
TCTTCAATTTCGAGGTAGCGGCTACCCGAAAGGATGTCGGCGGCTTGCTGCTGAAGAGCGTCGACGAGCGACGAGATCCGCTCGGGTTCATGTTGGCCGTCGCAGTCGATCGTGACCACGATGTCGAAGTCGCCCGCGATGGCATGGTCGAAGGCGGTCGAGAGCGCGGCTCCATACCCGCGATTCCTCTCGTGAGTGGCCACCTGCACGTCGTTCCGCCTGGCGAGGCGGTCGGCCGTGCCGTCGTCGGACCCGTCATCCACGACCAGCACGTCCGAGCAATGCTCCAGGACCAGGTCGAGCACCTGGTCGACGTGCGTCGCTTCGTTGTAGACGGGCAAGGCGGTCAGGTAGGTCGCGGGCATATCGGGCCGGAGCGGGGAATGTGGGGGAGTGAGGAGGATTGGGGCGGGTTGAGGCGGGTTGAGGCGGGTTGGGGATGCTCACCGGGATGGCGATTCCGGGTGGTATTGTAGTTCGTAGCGGGGTGGCCTGCCACGAGGTGTCACGGTTGTTGCTCGGTGGGAAGCTCGTACAATGTGGCCGCAGGGTCGCCGAGTTGAGTGACCATCCCGAAGACGCGTGGCAGGAGATGAGCATCATGGCGTACGAACTTCCGGACCTTCCTTATGCACACGACGCGTTGGAGCCTCATATTGATGCCCGGACGATGGAGATTCATCACGGCAAGCACCACAACGCCTACATCAGCAACGTGAATGGTGCGTTGGAGGGCCACGACGGTTTGTCGTCGCTTGGTGTCGAGGCATTGATCAGCGACCTGGGTGCAGTTCCGGAGGCGATTCGTGGAGCGGTTCGCAACAACGGTGGCGGTCACGCGAACCATTCGCTGTTCTGGACGGTGATGAGTCCTGAGGGTGGCGGGGAGCCCGAGGGTGCTGTGGCCGACGCGATCAACGCGGCCTGTGGCAGTTTCGAGGGTTTCAAGGAGCAGTTTGCCAAGGCTGCGGCAACCCGATTTGGCAGTGGTTGGGCGTGGTTGAGCGTGGGTGCTGACGGGTTGGTTGTCGAGAGCACTGCCAACCAGGATTCTCCACTCTCGGAGGGCCGGACTCCGATCCTGGGCCTGGACGTCTGGGAGCACGCCTACTACCTGAACTACCAGAACCGTCGACCGGACTACGTGCAGGCATTCTTCAACGTGGTCAACTGGGGCGAGGTTTCTCGTCGTTACGCCGAGGCGACATCCTGAGCGAGTCCTGGTCAGGCCATTCCCAAGGGGGTGGTCGGTGATGTTATGATGACGCCTGGTGGGACCTTGTGGTGCCGCCGGGCGTTTTCATGAGCGGGTTGAGCAGCGGGTGTCGCCGGCCGAAATGGCGGGTAGCCCGACGGGGGAAACCGGGACCGTGTCGACGGCGAGTCTGTTGATCGTCGAGGGTGAGGGTCGGGGCACTCGATTCCAGATCGGCCGCCAGCGGGTCGGAATCGGCCGCAGTTCCGAGAACGCGATCCGGATCGCCGACGAGGAGGCGTCCCGTTTCCATGCCGCGATCCAGTGGCAGGCTGCGAGTTTCGAGTTACTGGACCTCGACAGTGCCAACGGCACGCTGCTCAACGGCACCCCGATCAAGCGGGCGAAAGTCTCCGACGGCGACCAGTTGCAGGTGGCCAACACGCTGTTGCAGTTCCGGGTCGAAGGTCGGGTGCTTGCGGGATCGCAGCTGCCGGTTGACCTGGTCCCCGGTCCCGACGAGCGGACGAGTATTGTAAGTGAGACCTCGGACGTGGTGGCGGTGGCCTCCGGTGGGCCCACCGGCTCATCCCCGGCGGGAGCCTCGCCGCGTCCGGGACTCGAGCCGGCAGATTGGCAGCTCAGCGAGTCGGAGGCTCTGGCGAGCCTGGGGGCTTTGTACCGAATCAGCGAACAGGTGGCCGACTCGGCCGCCACGCTCGACGAGATCCTCGTCACCATCCTCGACGTGGCACTGGACGTCGTCTCTGCCGATCGCGGCTGCGTGCTGTTGTCTTCACCTGAAACCGGCGTACCTCAACCGCGAGTCTATCGCGACCGAGTCCCCTCGGCACCCTCGTCAGCGGGACCCGGCGCTGGCCAGGGATCGGGAAGTCCCACGATGCCGGTCCCTCGGAGCATCGTGGACCTGGTGATCTCAGACGGCCGCGGCGTCCGCACCTCCGACGCTCAACAGGACGAGCGGTTCTCGGGCGGTGGCAGCATCCTGCAGGCCGGTGTCCGCGAGGCGGTCTGTGCGCCCCTGGTGGGTCGGCAGTCCGTACTCGGTGCCATCTATCTCGACACCACCACGCGAGCCGACCAGGTCCTCGAGAGTCGCGGCACCGGCGAGCGGCTCAGCGAGGAGTCTCTGCGGCTGCTGGTGGCGATCGGACACCAGGCTGCCCTGGTGATCGACGGCCAGAGATCCCAGGCCGCACTGGTCGACGCCGAACGGCTGGCCGCGGTGGGCCAGACCATCGCCACGCTCAGTCACCACATCAAGAACATCCTGCAGGGGGTCCGCGGTGGCAGCTACCTGATCAACCTGGGACTCAAGGACCACGACGAGCAGTTGATCCAGCGAGGCTGGGGCATCGTCGATCGCAACCAGGGCCGCATCTACGACCTGGTGATGGACATGCTGAGCTACAGCACCGAGCGAACTCCGGCGTGGAAGCGGTCGGACGTCAACGCCACGGTGGCCGAAGTCTGCGAGTTGCTGCAGCCTCGTGCCGAGGAGGCTCGGGTGCTGCTGGAATGCCGGTTGCCCGAGACGCCCAGCGACGCAGACTGTGACCCCGAGGGCATCCACCGGGCGGTACTCAACGTCGCTACCAACGCGATGGACGCGGTCGAGGGTCGTGCTGATGCGCGTGTTGAGGTCCGCGTGGGTGTTGATCTCTCGGCAGGTGCCGTCTTTGTCGACATCGACGATAACGGCACGGGGGTTCCTGAAGACGAATTGCCGCGGCTGTTCAGCCTGTTTGCTTCGAGCAAGGGGGCCCGGGGAACCGGGCTGGGGCTGGCCGTCAGCCGCAAGATCATCGACGAACACGGTGGTGAGATCCAGGTGGAGAACCGTCCGGGGGACGGCTGTCGATTTCGACTGACCTGGCCCATCGTGAAGGCACTCGCTGAGCCGGCCACGGAGTCGGGGTCGGGGTCGGGGTCGGCACCGATCGTTTCCGATTCCTAGAAATCGGGCTTTCCGTTCGGTGTCCCGTCCGCTGCTGGTCCCACGTTGCGGAGTTGAGTCTCGAGGTGGTCGAGATGGGCGCCGATTCTGCGTCGGCGGGGTCCCCACGAGTAACCGCGGCTGGAGCGATCGAGGCGGAAGTGCTGGGGACGGACCCGTGCAACTTCCGGCAATGTGCCGGCCAGCTTGACCCCGCCGGGGCCATGCAGCGGCCGGATTCGACGAGGTGCCGCAAAGAGCTCGGCAAAGTCACCCGCCGTCCCCGTCTTTCCGGTGGGTCCCTGGAGATTGCGGTCGGCGAGGTAGATGGTCAGGGACGGGCTGAATCCGTTCCGAACGCCCCACCAGCGGACCACTCGGTCGGTCAGCAGTCCAGACGCACAGCAGAGGAGGACCGGCTTGGGTGGCTCCTGGGGATTGGCCGAGAGTCCCTGGGCCAGCACCGTCTGGTCGACAAACAGGTCGAGTCCCGTGTCGCCGCTGGAAGCGGGTTGGGCCTGGTTGGCTGGTGGATTGCCTCGCACCAGGAAGACCGAGCGAGCGGCCGAGAGGCTGCAGTGGCGGATGTCGACGGCCGAGCGGGACGAGGTGAGTTCCTGTCCGAGATCGAGATCCAGGGCGGACCCGGTGGACAGCAGCAGGCTGTCGTAAATCAACAGCCTGCGGCCCTGGAAGCGAGCTTTCAGCAGGGTGCCGTTGCCGGCGAGGTAGCTGCCGAGGATGAGGCCGCTCTGATCCTGTCGACTTCCGCTCCAGGTGATCAGCCCGCGGTCCTGCTGGGTCGTGGTCCGGGGCCCCAGCAGCGAGCAGTTGCGGATGGTGAAACTCCCATCGGCGACGCTCAGCAGCCAGGCGGGTCCCTGCGACGGGGCCAGCTGAAATCTCCCGCCCACAAGCTCCAGCGATCCCCCGATGACATTGAAGAGTGCGACGGGTGCTGCTGGGGGCTTGCCGGTAGCGGCCCGAGGGCCTTGCGGATCCGGCTGCGGTTTGACTTGGGTTTCGAGGACCGGCGGGGGAGCTGTGGTTTGCGGATTGGGCGTGGGTGGCTTGGGGACCAGGACCAGGGGTGGTCCATGTTCGGCATCCTGAAAGACCAGTCTCAGGCTGCCTGTTTCGACGGTGATCGGGCTGGTGGTGCGTCTACCGGACCCTTCGACCACGATCACAGCGTTTGGCGGCGGGGGGTGTTCGGCGAGGAATCTTCCGAGGTCGGGATGGTCGTCGAGTTTCAGTGACAGGAGCGGCCGGGGCCTGGGGATGGAGGGGATCCACGTGGGTCGTCCGATTTGTCCCGGGGCACGAGCGAGGACCCGCGTGTTGGCCGTCTGCAGTGCGAGCACGCGACAGCCCGGGGGGTTTCCGTCGGTCGCCGGTGGCAGGCGACCGGTCAGGCGGCCGGTATCAAAGTAGGCCGGATTGACACGGTCGGCTTCGGAGTTGAGTGGTCGCCAGGGTGTGGGGACGAAGGCGGTTTCTTCACCGGGCGTCTTCCAGCAGGCCTGCCATTCGGTGAAGCTGCTGATTCCCAGTCCGGTCCCGGCATCGCGACGCACGAACTCCCTGACCCCGAAGGCCACGGTGCCGTGCTGTTCCCATTCGAGTCCCTGGAAGCGGCTCTTCTGGCCCGCGGCCCCGGCGGCTTGCGGCCAGCGCCCGATGTCCAGCAGCACGCGGTCTCCTGATGACGGGCAGGCCATCAGCGAGTTGACCAGTGTCAACCGGGTCGCGGGCAGGCCGGCCCCGGATCCGCCGCTGTCCAGTTGCAATAGCGGCGCGTTGCTGCAGAGGGTGCAGGAGAGCAGGCGGATGTGGCGACGGTCATCGGCGGTGCTGCCGCCCCCGGGGGTCAGCACACTGATCGCCGGTGCGGAATCTGTCACCAGCAGGCTGTTGACGAGTGCGACGTCGGCCGAGCGTGAGTCGAGTTCGAGCAGCGTGGTGTTGCGGCCTCGCGCCAGGACACGTTCAAAGAGGACGCGGGCGGGTCGGCCGCCTGGTGCTCCGGAGACAGCCACCGCCGTCGTCCCACCCTCGCGTTCCTGCGGTTGAGTGATCGTACACCCGGTCAGGAGAAGGTCCGAGGACTGGCTGGAGATGAACGTGAGTCGGCGGTCGCCGGCGAAGGCGGATGCGGCTGGTGCCAGGTCGAGGTCGTGGAGCTCGAGCGCCGTGTTCCGCAGACTCAGCACGGTGGTGCGGTTCGAGGCGTCTTGATCGGGCCGGAACACAACAACCGCCCGGGCCGACTTGGGTGCCGAGATGACGACATGTCCGCGACCGATCAGTTCGGTGGCCGTAATGAAGAAGGGTCCCGCTCCCCTGAGGCGGATCCAGCCTCCCTGTTCGGTGAGTGCCGCGAGGGCGGCGTCGAGACTGTGGAAGTGGCCCGGTCCCAGTGGTCTTGCGGCCACGTTGAGCACCGGGAGAGTTGCCGGCTGCGGTGAGCGGGCCCAGGCAAAGAGGTGCCGCTGCTCACCTTGCCTGAGTTGAGGAGGTGCTGACTGAGTCTGGGCGGGTTTGTCGAGGAGTGTGGAGGCCGGGAGTGTGTCGTAGGCGATGTCGCCTTGGGAGGTCTTGTCGGGATCGGTGGACCTGTCGCCGCCCCCGGCACCGTTGCCCCGGTTCGTCGGCCGCCCGTCTTTGGTTCCAAACAGGTTGCCGCCGTCCTGGTTGCCTGACATGTCGACCGACTGGCCGAGGTTGACGAAGATGTAGCCGAGGATGCACAGTGCCGTGACGCCCAGCACCATCAGCCCGACCGGCTTGAGTTTTTCCCAGTCGACGCCCGGCCCGTCTTCGCCGTGGTTGAGAAGATCATCCGGCCGTGCCCCACGCCGTGAACGTGGTGACGGGGGTGGCGCGGAGGATCGTCGGCTTGATGTCGACGACCCGGAATCCCCCGAGTCGGGCCGCGACGATTTGCGTTCGGTCGAATCAGCCGAGGAGCGGCGTCGCGATGTCGATCGTTGGGAGTCATCGGGGTCCGTCGGGGCAGGCGGGGCAGGCGAGTCCGTCGGGTCCGTCGGGTCGCTTGCGGGAACCGGCGTGGATTTCGCGGTGCGGCTTGAGTCGGTCTCGGATCGACGGGGCGGAGAAACCGGTGGCTTACGCCGTCGGGGCGGCTGGGAGGCTGGTGCGGGTGTGTCGTTGTCCTGGTGCCGAGCTGGTGCGACCGGCACGCCCTCGGCGGTGTCCTTTGAGCCGAAGTCGGTGGCGGCCGAGGGTGGCGGCGTGTCGGGGCGACGGCGTGCGGCATCGTCCTGACGTTGCGGCGGATGCGAGGAGGGGGGCCTGGTTGATCGCCTGGTATCTGGTGCGGGTGCGGGTAGGGGTGCGGGTAGGGGTGCGGGTTCAGGTTCGGAATCATCTTCGGCGAGGGCGGCGAGGAGGTTGTCGGTGAGTTCGGTGCGGTCGAGGTCGATGGCGGCGAGTCCATCGATGAGTGCGTCGGGGTCCTGGTACCTGCGGTCGGGCGATTTTTCGAGCATCCGCTGCAGGACAACGACGACGTCCTCGGGGATCGACGCGTCGATTTCTCGAGGGTCCGGTGCCGGCGTGTTGGCGTGGTCCCTCAGCTTTTGGGTCAGGCTGCCGTCGGGAAACGGTGCCTGCCCGGTGAGCATGTGGAACCAGGTGCACCCCAGCGAGTAGATGTCGCTGCGGACGTCGGCCGATTTGCTGTCTCGCGCCTGTTCCGGTGAGATGTAGTCGACGGTTCCGACGGTGGTGCCGGCGCGGGTGATGCCCGCTTCGCCGGTTTCGTCCAGGGAGCGGGCGAGTCCCATGTCGGTCAGCTTGACCGCTCCATCACGGTGGATCAGCAGGTTGGACGGTTTGATGTCTCGATGCACGATGTTCCGCTGGTGAGCGAACGAGAGTGCGAGTGCGACCTGGCGAGTGATATCCAGTGCACGTCGCACCGGCAGTCGGCCTCGCGACTCGATCAACCGGGCCACATCGGTCCCGTCGACGAATTCCAGCGCGATGTAGAACTGGCCGTCGATCGACCCGGCCTCGTAGACCCCCACGATGTTGGGGTGTTTCAGCTCGCGGGTGGCCAGGGCTTCGGAGCGGAACCGTTTGAGCAGAGTGGGATTGCCGGCTTTTTCGCGGGCGAGCACTTTCAGTGCAATCTGCCGGTCCTTCTTGGGGTCATCGGCGAGGTAGACCAGGCCCATGCCTCCCTGGCCGAGGAGTCGCGAGATGCGGAACCTGCCGATCGACTCGGGGTGATCACCGGACGGCGTGGCGTGACTGTCGTCGGGGCCGGATGGCGGGGCGGGTTCGGGTGCCATCTGCCGCGTCTCATGAGTGCGGGAAGCGAGTGGTCGGAAACGGTCCGGATCGGACGGGCGCACCGAGTATACACCGATCGGGTCAATCCGGTCAAAAACCGATTGGGCCGCCGCCGGGCTCGGGTCAGGCGTCGCTGGCCTCTGCCTGGGGGGGATCGGGCCGATGCCGGGCCCACGGCGGCCATTTCAGGCACTGCACCAGTCCCGAGGCGAACCCGCAGACGACGTGGTCGCCGAAGGGACCACAGCGTAGTGCCACCAACGGTTCGGGGAGATCGGCCTGCCAGAGAATCTGGCCGTCGAGATCAATCAGCACGAATCGGTCTTCCATCGTGGCCGCGGCGATGACCGTTCCGATGTAGCTGGTCGAGGCCAGGTGAGCGGTGCCGCCGATGTCGTAGAATCCCTGGGCGTGGCCCCGGCTGTTGAATCGCTGGATCCCGTGATTGAAGGCTGCCAGCAGCACGGTGCGGGCGTTGCCGTTGATGGTCAGCCCACCGACGTTGGTCCAGATCTGCTCCGAAAAGCGGAGCCCTCCTCCGATGCTGTGGCTGCAGATCACGCCGGTTTCGGCCGCTCCGATCACCACCGGGCGATGTGATGCCAGTGAGAGGAATTGGAGCGGGCGGGGCGAGGTGAACTCGCCGATGGGCTGTTGCCGGGAGTCAAGCACGACGTTGTGCCGATCGGCAAAACTGATCGCCACGGCGTTTCCAAACGGGGAGGTGGCCACGTCGAGGATGCTGTAGTGGCAGTCGACGGTCCAGACGATCACTCCGTTGCGGTTGACCCAGCCGACGCGACTGGGGCCCAGTTGCACCACGCCGCCGATGGAGGTGTCTGCCCAATCCATCGCGGGGCCGGCTTGCAGTGCCAGCGGTGCCCGACGAGCCACTCCGTCGTGGTCCAGCAGATGCAGCTTTCCATCATCGGTAACCAGCGAGACGTCACCGGACTCGAGGTCAACATCCAGGGAGATGGGTTTTGAGCGTGCGGAGTAGGTCCAGGCGGTGACCGGGTGGCGATGACCACGTCCGGCCTGGGTCCAGTCTGTCGCAGGGTTGCTCATCAGCCCGCCAGCCGAGTCCTCAGTTCTGCCAGGGCCTTCTGGACGTCGGCATCCTCGGAGAGTTTCTCGCGGGTTGGCCGACGATACACCTCGCCCTGGTCCTTCGGTGCCGCGACCGTGATGTCGGGACGTACTCCGACTTTAGAGAGGTTGTGGCCTGCGGGCGAGTAAAACCGGGCTGTTGTGAGCCGAAGTCCCGAGGCGACTGCCAGGGGAAAGATGCTCTGTACGCTCCACTTTCCGAAGGTGCGGCGTCCGATCACCAGTCCGCGACGGTGATCCCGGATGGCTCCGGCCACGATTTCGCTGGCACTGGCACTCTCACCGTCGGTCAGTACCACCAGGGGCAGGTGATGAGTTCCGGCCCGGTGAGCGCGGTAGACGCGATTCTGATTGAAGGTGCGGCCGCGGGTCGAGACCAGGACGCCCTCGGCAATGAACCGGTCGAGTACGTCGGTGGCCGCGTCGAGCAGTCCGCCCGGGTTGTGACGCAGATCCCAGATCACGCCGCGGGCACCCTGTCGGCGGAGGTCCTCGAGTGCCCGATCCAGTTCGCTGGCGGTGCTGCGTTGGAAGCCGGTCATCTGGATGTAGCCGATGCCGTTCTCTGGATCGACCATCGTCGACAGCGGGATGCTCTTGATGATCACAGGCCTGCGGGTGATCCGCAGCGACTGTTCCTCGGTCTGATCTTCCCGGACAATCCCGAGAGCGACGCTGCTGCCGACGGTTCCCTTGAGCAGTCCGGCGGCCTCGTCGGTGGCCATGTCCTTGCAGTCGGTACCATCGATCCTCACCACGTGGTCACCGGCCCGCAGGCCCGATGTCTGGGCCGGGCTGCCGGGCAGCACATCGACCAGCAGCAAGCCTTGTCCGGCCTGACCCTTGATCTCGATGCCCAGCCCGACGAACTGTCCGTCGATGGCTGCGTTGAGATCGGAGTAGCGATCCGGCGTCAGGCACGCGCTGTAGTCGTCCAGGGCATTGCAGCCGCCGAAGACGTATTCGAGGACCACGCAGCTGGCCGGGAGACCCAGAGTCTGGGCCGCGAGTTGGCAGACCTCCTCGACCACTCGGTGGGCTTCGGCGGAACTGCGAATGGGATGGTTCCAGTACTTGGTAAACAGCGTGCGTCTCAGAGAACGGATGGCATTGGTGCGGGACCGGGCTTGAGCCCCGAGATGCTTGTCGAGGAACTTCTGGTTGGCCAGCGACAGGTAGAGACTCTCGGTGCCGTGGGCCACAAACGCTGTCAGCGTGACCGGTTCCACGAAACTCGACTGGACCCGCGCCAGGAGGTCGTTGAAGAGCGCCAGGGCGTCGCGTTTCGGGAGGCTCAGCAGCTTGTGGCGAAAGCTTCGATCCGAGTAACGATGCAGGATCCCACACTGGATCCGCGATCGCCTCAGGCCATGTTTCAGCGCACTGGTGTCGGGCCACTGGTCGTTGGCCGATCGGTAATGCGAGAGTGCATCGGACCAGCGTCGGCTGACCTCGAGTTGTCGACCGGTGGCGATGGCCGACTGCTGCTGCTTGGCCGGCTGCTGCTGCTTGGCCGGCTGCTGCTGCTTGGCCGGCGACTGGGCGGCCAGCGGCGAGGCGGCCAGCAGCGAAACGGCGGCCAGCCATAAGGCTGTCGGTAGCAGTCGATCAAAGCGAAGGGGCCAAGGGCCCGTCGAAGGACGCATAATGACGTGTCTCCCCCCGTGTCATGCGGTTGCCGCCAGACGCTTTGCGGGCAACTGATCGAGAGTACGCCACGTTTTGGGCTTGAGCAAATTGTCGAGACACACCTTGTGTTGCCCAGTTGCTACGTCCGGCGCATCCGGAAAAGTGCCGGCCGGTCGTGCCACGTGAGATGATCCGGCGACCTGCTCAGCGGTTGTGTCAGGCAACGGGCAGCAGAGAGTGCAGGTGCCGGATCTTGTCCGAAAACAGTGGCAACGCCAGTTCGGGAGGCTCAAGTTCCGGGTGCCACATCTTCTCCCACTCGTAGCTGTACCAGCCGTCGTAGCCGCCGCGTTGCAGCAGGCCCAGGCAGTCGAAGACCGGGAACTCACCTCCACCAAACAGCACATAATCCGCATGCTGATGACCGCTCATCAGGGCATGAGCCTGCTCGGCCGCCTGCTCGGTTGTGGACGAGTCGGTGCAGGCCGGCCTGGTGACCGAGTCTTTCCAGTGCGTGTGCCGGACACGGTTTCCGAAGCGAGCGTAGGTGCTCGCCAGGGGTTCATCGTGGAATCTCCAGGGATGGTGCGTATCCCACAGGATCCCTACAGCCGTCGACTGGACACGGGCCATGGTCTCGGCGACCAGTTCCGACCGCGAGAAGTCCCCATGGGTCTCGATGATGACTTCGCGGCCCAGGGTCGCGGCGTATTCACCCAGTCGATCGAGTCCCTCGGAGACCTGTTCGATGGTCGCCTCGCGACTGACTCCCTCACGGATGGTGTCCCCGAACACGCGAACGAACCCGGCATCGAGTTCCGCGGCGAGGTCGAGGTAGGCTCGTCCGATGTCGAGTTGCTGGTTCCGCTGGGCGGCGTCGGTCGAGTCGAAAGCGACCGAGGAAGCCAGGCCGCAAACGGAAAAACCGGCGTCGGCCAGTTCGCGGCGTCTGTCGGCCAAGGCACCGGCTGCAAACTCGGGAACCGCCAGCAGGTTGGTCTCGCGTTGGACAAGCCGGATCTCGACGCCATCGAATCCGGCCTGCTGGCCCAGGCGGATCATGTCCGAAAAGGACCAGTCGGGGCAGCCAATCGTGGAGAAACAGGTACGGATCATGCTTGCGGGAGGGTCGGGTGGGTGATGGGGGCGGTGTGCCTGGTGTTGGCGTCGTGGATGCGACTATAGAATGGCTGTCAACCGACGGCGAGGCGGGGCGTGATGGAGAGCGAAACGGGAACCAGGTGGCTGCGAGGCGAGGCGGACATCGCCGCTGACGTTGGGGACCGGGTCGCCAGGGCGTATCACGAGCTGGCCGAACGGGAGATACCGGTCGATTACCACGCCTGGGTCCGCGACGAGTTCGAGATTGATCTCTCGAGTGAATACGCCGGTCAGCGGATCGAGAACCCCTGGGGCAAGGCCTCGGGACAACTCTCGATGACCGCTCACCAGGTCGCCGAGGATGTCGCCGCGGGGCTGGGTTACGTGGTGTTGAAGACCGTGATTGCCGAGTCGGAGGATGGCGGCCAGTCGATGTCCGAGTGGGCCATCCCCGAGGCACGGATGCAGGTTGAGCCGATCCGGTCTGGGGGTGGCGAGAGTGGCTGGACGGTGAGCTGGAAGGGCCGGGGCTGGTGGGGGACGCTGGAAGAGTACCTGGACCTGGTCCGCGAGGCTCGGGGGTTGGCCCAGGGGACGGGGACGCTGATCGTTCCGTCGGTGAAGTACCACTTGCCTCAACCAGGGGAGTCTCGCTGGCTGGAGTCGGAGTACGAATTCACGACACGGCAGCTGCTGCGGGCGTGGGGTGGAGGTGGCCAGGCGGGCGCGATGCCGATCGAAAAGGATTTCAGCCCCACCCTGGCCGGCAGCGGACGGTCACGGGTCAGGGAGACCGTGGTGGAGTGGTTGCAGCGAGTTCCGGGACTGGTACGGGGCGCGGTGGCCGCCGGGGACGTCACCGTGGGATTGAAGATCTTCAACGCGCTCTTCGACGACGAGTTCCAGCTCGAGTTGCTGGAGACGGCGCAGGAGGCCTCGGAGGCCGATGCTGCGGACTGGTTGGTCTATGGCAACAGGCTGTTTGACCCCGAGCGGGAATTCGACGGACTGCGGGGGATCGCCTACGGGGGTCCGGATCTGAGCGATCGCAATCTGCGAGTGCTCTCGAGGTTTCACGACCGCTACGGGTTGGCGAAATTGCCGGTGGCCGGAACCGGGGACATCAGCAGTGGCCGGATGGCGCTCGAGTACGCGCTTCGCGGTGCGTCCAGTTTTCAGCTGCACACGATGTTCCAACTGCCCTCGCAGCAGTACGCGTTACGGAGCGGCAGCCGGACGCAGAAGGCGTTGCACGAATTGTACCTGCACCCGGCCGACGGCCTGGTGGTCTGGCTGTCTCACCTGGCCCGGCGTTGGGAGCTGCCGGCTGCCCCGCTGCGATTCGGGGACGTGGTGGGTCGCGGGCGACCGGATTAGTCCCAACGACTTCGGCTACGTGTTTGCGGCTTCGGTTGCGGGCGCCCTCAGAGCGTCCACCCCGTGCGGTACTCGCGGCGGACAATCTTTTTGACCTCCGGAGCATTCTTGGGGGTCAGAGTCTTGGCGTCCCATTCGACCTTCTTCTCGGCCCAGACCGCCAGGTTGCCCAGCAGCACGACCTCGGTCAGCGGCCCGGCGTACTCGGGGAAGTTGGACCGTGCGGGCTTGCCGGTGGTGATCGCTCGAGCGTACTCGGTGAAGTGGCCCGGCGACTTTTCGAAGTCGACCTTCGGCTTGTCGACTCCGATCACGATGTTGCTCGAACCGGCGTAGTCGCCGGGCGAGAGCAGCATGCCCTTGTCGCCGATCAGCAACGCCCCGGTCCTGGGGACTTTCTGGTCGTCGGGCAGCAGGTCCTGCGAGGGACGTTCACCACCGTCGTACCAGACCATCTTCACCGCGTTCCGCTCACCCAGCTTGGGGAACTCGTAGGTAATCACGCTCGACTTGGGAAAGCTGTCCTTGTTGTGTCCCGAGTTGGTGGCTTCGACCGAGATCGGGTCACGGAGGTTGAGAGCCATGAAGGGCATGTTCATGGTGTGGCAGGCCATGTCGCCCAGGGCTCCGGTTCCGAAGTCCCACCAGCCGCGCCAGGCGAAGGGGTGGTAGCCGTTGCCGAAGGGACGCTCGGGTGCGGGGCCCAGCCAGACGTCCCAGTTGAGGTGTTTGGGAGGTGTGGCGGCCTTGGGTCGTGGCCCGCCCTGGGGCCAGACCGGGCGGTTGGTCCAGACGTGGACCTCGCTGACCTGCCCGAGCACACCCGACTGAACGATCGCGGCGCCTTCACGGAGCGTTGAGTTGGCGGTGCCCTGGTTGCCCATCTGCGTCTGCACCTTGTTCTTGGTGGCGATCAACGCCATCTGGCGGGCTTCGTAGAGGCTGTGGGTCATGGGTTTCTGGGTGAAGCAGTGCTTGCCCAGTTTCATGGCCATCACGCTGGCCGCCGCGTGGTTGTGGTCAGGGGTGCTGACGGTCACCGCGTCGATGCTGCCGGCCATCTTCGAGAGCATTTCCCGGTAGTCGGTGAACTTCTTGGCGTTCTTGAAGCGGCCTCCCGCCTTGTTCAGCGTGTTCTGGTCGACGTCGCAGATGGCGACCACATCACCGTGGCGGCCTGCCGACGCCGAATCGCTGCTGCCCTTGCCACCCACTCCGACGCACGCGAAGCGGATCTTCTCGTTGGGAGACTTCGGGGCGGCCCACGATTCCTGATCCGAGGCGACCCAGAATGCGGTGCCCAGGGCGGCTGAGGTCTGCAGGAAATCCCGTCGAGTCGAACCGGTGCTGGACGAACGAGTCATGATGATCTTCCCGGAAGGGTGAAGGGGATCGCTTGGAAACAAGTCGCACCGCATGCGGCCCGGCTCGCGGCGATAATACCACGGTGGGTCGGAACGCAACAACTCGCACAGGGTACCGTTTTGCAGTGCCCCGGGGGTGGGTCGACGTGGTGCTGGCGGCGGCCGTGTCCGTCAGATTGCGGTCGTTGCCTTGGTCGGCCGACACGACTAATCTTGAGTCTGCGACGTCGCGGCGGCCTGGTGCCGTAAGGCGGACCCCGAATCAACGCGATCATGCTCGGTACGTGCAGGGTGAACAGACGATGAGGCGTTCTTGCTGGCTCCAGAAGCGTTCCCGCCCGGCCAGGCTGACGGTGGTACTGGCCTCGAGTCTCTGCATCGGCGGTGTACTGGTTGCCGGCTGCGGGTCGCAGGAAGAGACGCCCCCGGGCGGTGGCGGGCAGCCGACCGCTGCGTCCACCGACAGCCACGAACATGCCGAAGTCCGCAGTGAGCAGGACCAGGCTCAGCAGCTTGAGCGTGAGCAGGGAGCTGTGGACGCCATCAAGGCGGCCGGCGGACGCTGGACTCGACTCGATGGAGCCGTGATCAGCGTCGATCTGACCGAGTGCCCCTACACCGACGAGCAGTGCGAACTACTGGCCGGGCTGGCGGATCTCAAGACGCTGAAGGTCTGGGGCGCGAACATCAGCGACAGCGGCATCACCCGCCTGGTGGGACTGGGGAAACTCGAGAGCCTGGGACTGGAAAACACCGAGTTGACCGACGACGGCCTGGCCAAGGTCGCAAAACTCACCACCCTGAAATCACTCAACCTCAGGCGATGTTCGAACGTGACCAACGACGGCCTGTCGCACCTGGTGTCGCTGAAACGGCTCGAACAACTGCACCTGCTGTACACCAATATCAGTGACGGAGCGCTGTCGCACCTGCTGGGGCTGAAGAAGCTGAAACTGGTGGACGTCCGCGGCTGCGTGTTGATCACCGACGCGGGTCTCGAGTACCTGGGTCAGCTGAAAACGTTGCGGAGTCTGAAGCTGAGAAATCCCCAGGTCTCGGACGACGGCCTGAAGTCGATCTCGGGCCTGGCGGAACTGACGTCGCTGGTCCTCGAGGACACGGCGATCACCGACGAGGGTGTGGCCTTGTTGTCGAACATGACGAAGCTGCGTGAAATCAACCTGTTTCGTACCGGCATCTCCGACGCGGGCCTGAAGGTGTTGCGGGGGATGACCGACCTCAAGACGCTCGTATTACGCGACACGGCTGTGATGGGGAGCGGCCTGGCGGCGGTGGCCGATGCCGGTTCGCTCGAACGGGTTGACCTCAGCGAAACACAGGTCGACGACGCGGGACTCGCTCACCTGGCAGGGCTGGCCCGCCTGAAGCGACTCAACCTGTGGTCCACCCGGGTCACCGACGCGGGTGTGGTGCACCTGGCGAAGATGGGCCAGTTGGAGTGGCTGAATCTCGAGGCCACCTCAATCAGCGACACGGGTGTCGAGGGCCTGGCGGGCCTGTCGAAACTGCAGACTTTGAACCTCTCGGGAACCCGTGTCACGGACAGTTGCCTGGAGAGCCTGTCGGAGTCGAAGTCTCTCAAGGAACTCAATCTCAGCTTCACGTCCGTCAGCGAAGAGGGCGTCAAGTCCTTCCTGACCAGGCTGCCCGGTTGCGAGGTCAAGCGTTGAGCACCCAGCAGACGGTGTCGGCCCAGGCCCGGGCTGCCAGGAGTTGGGAGATGTACCGGGACACGGCCGGATGGCTGCGGGATGGTGGTGATCGGGACGATTTGCTGGTGACCGCGGCGTTGGGCGAGATGGGTTTTGCCGACCCGTCGTCCGCCCTGTCTGACTGGCGGGGGTTGCTGGCAGGGGCTGCCGAGGGGCTGTCCGAGGAGCTGCTGACCTCGTTGCTGGGCACGATGTCCCAAACGGCCGCTCCGGACACTTCGCTCCGCAATTTCCGGCGGTGCCTGCAGCATTGGGACGAGCCGCAGGCCTGGCTGGAGTTCCTGTCGAGGCGTCCGCGAGCCGTCGAGATCCTGGTGCGACTGTTTGTCAGCAGCCAGTTTCTGACCGAGCTGTTGCTGCGTCGCCCGGAGTATCTCAGGCGACTGACCGAGTCGAAGCGGGTGGCGGAGGTACGGAGTCGGGACGAATTTCTCAGCGACATGCGGTCCTCGGCCGCCGAAGCCGGTTCCGAGGGCCTGGATGCAGTGCGGCGAGTCCAACGATGGGAATTGCTGCGAATCGCGGCCTGCGATTGCTTTGGGCTGATGGACCTGCGGCGTGTCACTCTGCAACTCTCGCTGCTGGCCGACGCCACCGTGCAGGCGGTCCTCGAGCAGGTCGACGGTTCGGGGCCTGGGAGTCTTCAGCCGCTGACGGTCGTTGCGTTGGGGAAACTGGGTGGCGAGGAGCTCAACTACAGCTCCGACATCGACCTGCTGCTGCTGGCCAACGAGCCTTCCATCGACACGCTGCGGGTGGCCCAGCAGCTTGTCCGGGAGCTGGGCCGGATGACTTCCGAGGGCTTCCTGTACCGAGTGGACATGCGACTGAGGCCCTGGGGTCGATCGGGGCCGCTTCTCAGCGATGCAACCGCCTACATCGAATATCTCGAGACGCACGCCGCCGCGTGGGAACTGCAGGCGCTGGTCAAGGCACGCGTGGTCGCCGGCGACGCCCCGCTGGGGGCCGGGGTGCTCGAGCAGGTTACGCGTGTGC
>Ga0310120_10001643_pt1 | contig 16776 bp, 15 predicted proteins | sample CB27_AW_983_MG_FD_203506 | JGI IMG/M metagenome (GOLD analysis project Ga0310120, IMG submission 203506) | Marine microbial communities from Western Arctic Ocean, Canada - CB27_AW_983 | ecosystem: Environmental > Aquatic > Marine > Oceanic | place: Canada: Western Arctic Ocean | collected...
TGAAGATCAGCGGCAATATCAACAATATAACTGTCGTCGGGAGAACCTTGTTCATGCTATCGGATCATTTCCTTCTAGGGGGGCTATCGAGAATGCCCCCACCTGAGTTAGTTGTATTCACTCCATGGTTTCACAAGCAACTCTTCTTCGTCCCCAATCGACCAGAGTGCATCGACAAAAAGGTTGGCTGCCTGGATATTGGTCAACAGACTGATTCCATATTCCACGACCTTGCGACGGATGAGATATCCGCTGGTAAGGTCTTTCCTTTCGAGGCTTCGCGGCACATTGATCACAAGATCAATCAGGCCCTCCTCGATCGCCTCGATGACACCGGGAGATTTCTTGTCCAGAGGCTGATGTAACATCGTGGACTGGATGTCATTCTGTTCAAGAAATAGATGAGTGTTGGGAGTTGCAAAGATAGGGAGTCCTAGTTGCTCCAACTTTCTTGCGCTCTCGAGGAACGCCGCCTTGCTCTCGATCGTCCCGGTCGAGAGAAGCACACCCTTTTTTGGAAGATTGAATCCAACAGAGATCAGCGCCTTGAGATAGGCCTCCTCGACGTTATCTCCGAGACATGCGACCTCTCCGGTGGACGCCATCTCGACTCCCAGCAACGGATCCGCTCCCTTGAGGCGTGAGAAGGAGAACTGCGGCGCCTTGACTCCCACGAAGTCGAACTCGAAGGCGGATTTTGATGGGCAATCGACCTGCTCACCGAGCATCGCGCGGATGGCATAGTCAATGAAGTTTTCCTTGAGGATCTTCGAGACGAAGGGGAACGAGCGAGACGCCCTGAGATTGCATTCGATCACCTTGATGTGGTTATCTCGAGCGATGAACTGGATGTTGAATGGCCCGGTGATGCAGAGTGCCTCAGCTATCGAGCGGGCAATCCGCTTGATGCGTCTTATCGTCTCCAGGTAGAGGCGTTGCGAGGGAAATACCATCGTCGCATCGCCTGAATGGACGCCAGCATTCTCCACATGTTCACTGATGGCATAACAGATGACCTTGCCACCTTGAGCCACTCCATCCAGTTCTATCTCCTTGGCACCTGCGATGAACTTGGAAACCACTACCGGATGTTCACGCGAAACATCCGCAGCTATTTTCAGGTAATGCTCCATCTCCTCATCCGAATGCGCAACACTCATCGCTGCCCCGCTGAGCACATACGATGGTCGAATCAGAACCGGATAGCCGCAGCGAGCAGAAAAGGATCGAGCATCCTCGATACTGGTCAACTCGCGCCACTCCGGCTGGTCGATCTTCAGATCATCCAACAGGGTCGAGAAGCGCTCCCGGTTTTCCGCTCGATCTATGCTGTCGACCTCGGTGCCGAGAATCTTGATCCCGCGATTTCCCAGCGGAACCGCCAGCTGATTCGGGATCTGCCCTCCGACGCTGATCACGACTCCCTGCGAACGCTCCAGTTCGACGATATCGAGCACTCTTTCGAGGGTCAGTTCCTCGAAATAGAGGCGGTCACAAGAATCGTAGTCGGTCGAAACGGTTTCCGGATTGTAGTTGATCATGACGGTTCGATGCCCCGCACGCGCCAGGGCATCGACTGCATTGACGGCACACCAATCGAACTCGACCGACGAACCGATGCGGTATGCACCTCCCCCCAGCACCACATAGGGCGCAGGAGATCTCGGTTCGACGTCATTCTCGGTTCCGTTGTAGGTCAGGTAGAGGAAGTTGGTCTGGGCGGGATATTCCGCCGCCAGCGTATCTATCTGCTTGACGACGGGGCGAATGCCGAAGGATTCTCGCTGCTCTCTCACCTCAAGGGAGGCTCCATAACCGGGCTGGATCGGCTCTGCTCTCCTGATCGAACGAGAGATCTGGTTGTCGCTGAAGCCCAGTTCCTTCGCCTGGCGAAGCAGTCCAGCAGGCAGATCCTCGAGTGAGTACTCCTGGATCTCATTCTGACAGTCGACCACCTCGCGAACCCGTTCCAGGAACCAGGGAGTGATCATCGTCAACTGGTGTACACGCTCGACTGACCAGCCACGCTTGAAAGCCTCTCCTATCGCAAAGATTCGCTCCTCGGTGGGCACCTTGAGCAGTTGCTGCAGATCGTCTTCCTTGAAATGATTCCGCGATGAGACGAGACCGTGGGCACCAACCCCGAGCATTCGACACGCCTTCTGGATCGCTTCCTCGAATCTGCGGCCGATCGACATCACCTCACCGACACTCTTCATCTCACTGCCGAGACTGGTCGATACACGACGGAACTTCTTCAGATCCCAGCGAGGCATCTTGATGACGCAGTAATCGAGGGCAGGTTCGAAACAGGAGGCAGTCACCTTGGTGATGGAATTCGGCACATCGACGAGACAATGACCCAGCGACAACTTTGCAGCAACAAATGCAAGCGGGTAGCCGGTTGCCTTCGACGCGAGAGCAGATGAACGCGAGAGGCGAGCATTGACCTCGATGATCCTGTACTCATCGCTGGCAGGGTGCAGTGCGAACTGAACATTGCACTCCCCGATCACACCGAGATGTCGGATCAACTGGATCGAGATCGAGCGCAGGCGATGGTAGTCGTGGTCACTGAGAGTTTGCGAGGGTGCAACCACGATGCTCTCGCCTGTGTGGATGCCGAGCGCATCCATGTTCTCCATGTTGCAGACCGTGATGCAATTGTCCTGTGCATCACGAACCACCTCGTACTCGATCTCTTTCCACCCCTCCAGATACTCCTCGACGAGGATCTGCGGGACATTGGCGAACGCCTTGTTGGCCATCTCGGTCAGTTCGGCGGCATCGCGGGCGATGCCTGATCCCTTGCCGCCCAGGGCAAACGCAGCACGAATCATGACCGGATAGTTGATCTCCTGCGCAGCCTCCAGAGAACTCTGAAGATCCTCGCAGGCGCGGCTTCGAGGTGTATCGAGATCGATTGATCGCAACACCTCAGCAAACAGGTGCCGGTCCTCGGTGGTCCGGATCGTCTCGAGCGAGGTGCCGAGTACACGAACCCCATGCTTCTCGAGAACTCCCAGTTTCTCCAGTTCGATGCCACAGTTGAGTGCAGTTTGCCCGCCGAAGGAGAGCAGCAAGCCATCGGGTTTTTCTCGTTCGATGACTCGCTCGACGAAATGGGCGTTGACCGGCAGGAAGTAGACCTCGTCAGCGAGATCCTCGCTGGTCTGGATGGTGGCGATGTTGGGATTGACCAGGATCGTCTCGATCCCCTCCTCGCACAGCGCCTTGATCGCCTGAGATCCGGAGTAATCGAACTCGCCCGCTTCACCGATCTTGAGCGCCCCACTTCCCAGGATCAGCACCTTGCGCGGCAGAGAAACGGAGTTGGCAACGGTCGATCCCTGGCCCTCTCTTTGTGGGTGATCGCTGGTAGGAGTGCTCATCGGGCCACCTCCAGCAGGCGATCGAACAGTTCGGCAGCATCGAGCGGCCCAGGATTGGCTTCAGGGTGAAACTGAACCGAGAAAAAGGGCTTCTCCAGGTGGCGTATCCCCTCGTTGGATCCGTCGTTGGCATTGACGAACCACTGCGCCCAGCCCTCCGGCACGCGAGTGCCATCGACAGCGTATCCATGGTTCTGGCTCGTCACCCAGCAGCGAGAAGTTCCGACCTCGATACAGGGCTGATTCTGACCCCGGTGACCGAAGTCCAGCTTGTAGGTATCGAAACCCGCGGCCAGCGCCAGTAATTGATTGCCGAGACAGATTCCCATCAGGGGTCGGTCGCCTTCAAGGGCGCGTCGAATATTTTCGATCGTCTGCCTGGCCATCTTGGGATCACCTGGCCCGTTGGAGAGCAATACGGCGTCTCCACTCTCGGAGACGAAGTCGTGATCCCATGGCACTTGCAACACATCCGCTCCACGCTGGAGCAAACTGCGAGCGATGCTCGTCTTGGCGCCGCAATCGACCAGAATCACCCGGGGGGCAGCATCGATGCCGCAGCGATGTAACACCGGCTGCGGGCAACTGACCTCTGCGACAACATTTCTCTTGCCAGGATCCTGGTAGGGAGAGTTCGCCACATCTTCGCGATCAGGACTTCCATCGATCAGCAGCCGACCCTTGAGGGTTCCCGAGTTGCGCAATCTTCTCGTCAGCGCACGAACATCGACCCCTGTGATCCCGGGCACGCCCTCCTCGGTGAGCCACTGATCGAGGGATCGGTGTGCATTCCAGTGGCTGTAGTCCCTGGAGAGGTTCTGGATCACCAGCGCTTGCGCCTGGATCTTCGCCGATTCAAATCCAGCACAGAGTGGATCGTCATCGTCGCGGCGGGGAACTCCGTAATTTCCAACCAGTGGATAGGTGAGCGTCAGCAACTGCCCGCAATAGGAGGGATCCGTGAGTGACTCCGGGTATCCGACCATTCCGGTGGAGAAGACCACCTCGCCAGAAACAGATCGGAGGGCACCAAACGCCTTGCCCTCGAAGCAACTGCCGTCTTCCAGTTCGAGCCGAGCCGGACGATAGGATGCAAATCCACCCGAAGCAGAACTCTGCTGCTGCTTGGCCTGTGCCGGACTCGAACCCAATGTGGGATCTCCCAAGAGACTGCCTTTCGCCCTGCAGATGCTAGATGGCCGCGATCATCCGCCCATGGCACCGCATACGACCCGGCTGTTACCGATGGAACCCCACCGGGAACCTCCCCGGGGATCGATTGCAGTTCCTGAGGGTAAGATTTTAGAGGTCGATCCGGCGATAAGAAAGCGACCTCGCCAAGATCTCAGTATTTCCATCCGAGCAGTAATCCGCCGCGCCCGGTACATCCCCGATCCCGTCGATAACTGAACAGGTCGCCATCGGCGGCGGTGCAGCGAGGATCGACAGCGATCCTGAGCGGTGAAACGCCCGCTTCAAGCAGCTGACTTCGCAGCATCTGGCGAAGATCGACCCCCTGCCCGTGGCGTGCCGATGCCGCTCCTGTGAGCCCCTCGAGTGCCTCGTGCACCTCTGGACCGACCGGATAGTTCGCTGCCGAGATCGCCGGCGAGATCATCGCCACCGCCTCTGGCCCCGGATCGAGTTGCTCCAGTAACTGGCCCAGCGCACCCGCAACGATCCCTCGCCAGCCGCAATGGGCCACTCCGGCTCGCCTTGATCCAGGATCCGCGATCGCCACCAGTGGACAATCTGCTGCCAGTGCCAGGGCGAATACCTGCGGTTCCGAGAGGATCACCACATCCCGATCCGACAGTTGAGTCGACGGCTCAAGGGCACCTTCGCCCCGATGCTGCCGATCGACCAGCGCCACGGCACTGCCATGAACCTGCCCTGCCACGACCACATCGTCGAGGGTCAGACCGGCAGCGGCAGTGAATCTGCGGCGATTCTCTCGCACCGCATCCGCATCGTCTCCCGTCGAAAAACCAAGATTGAGAGAGGAATAGGGCCCATCACTGACGCCACCCCAGCGGTCCCCGTAGCAGCACACCAACCCATCGAGCAGGCCATCGGGTCTCAGCGATCTGGCCAGATCCACCAGCCGGACCGACTTCAAGGAGCGGGGGAATCTGGTGGCGGGGGCTCGGCGAGCCCCTCTTCCTTCAGCACCGGCACCAGGAACTCGCGGGCGAGAGTAATGGCGATCGCAGCCATCGGAACCGACAGCAGCATTCCGATGACACCGAACCAGCGCGCAAAGATGAGAAAGGTGACGATGACGGTGACCGGATGCAGGCCGACCTCGTCACCGAGCAATCTTGGAATCAGTACGAAACCCTCGACCGCTTCCATCAGGACAAAGACTCCAGCGGTCGCCAGTAACAGCACCAGTTCATGATTTTCGAACCAGCACATTCCCAGTGCAGGAATCGCCGCGAGCCACACCCCGAGATACGGGATCAGCGACAAGAACCCGGCAGCAAAACCGACCAGGAAACCGTAGGGCACGCCGGTCAACTGGAGCCCGATTCCCGTCAGCGCTCCCTTGACGATGCACACCAGCAGTCGACCTCGGAAGAAGGCGGACAGGATCTGGTGCATCTCCCTGGCTAACTTCTCGACGCGCGAGCGCGAAGCGGTAGGAATCCAGCGCCGTGCTCTCGCCAGCATCGGGTCGATCTCGAGCAAGAAGAAGAACACGTACACCGGCACCAGCAGCACCCAGCTTCCGAGTGTCATCAGATGATCTATCGGACCTTGTCGGTCCGGAGCTGGCTGCTCCGATCCGATGCGCTCGATCGCCTCGGCGAGCCCCTGGCCATCCCACGACTCCTGGGAGTTTTCCCCATCGCCACTGGGTCCAAGCCACGCCTCGATGATGCGACCTGCCGTGGCATCGAGACCCGACTCCACCCTCCTGGCGAGGGCCTCCTGCGGATCTTCGTCCTCGTCAACACCATATCGTCTGGAGACGCGATCCTTCCATCGCTGGAATCCGATCGCCGCACCTGGAAAGTCCCGATCGAGGTATTGCTGGGCCTCGCGCAGCCAGCCCGGATCGTAGACCTGATCCCCATCGCGGTCGATGAACCAGCTGCCGCTGCTGGCATCCTGAATCGCCAGCGGCTGCTGAGAGACCTGCTCTGCTGCGACGGGCGTATCACCGGCGAGACGCCGGGCGAGGGTCGCACCGCCGCGAGCGACCGCCACGGTCCCCGCCAGCATGGCAGTGATCAACACCACCGAAGCGAGCAGGAAGATCAGCACCACCGCGGGAAGCCGTCGCATACCACGACTCTCGAGCCAGTCGGCGAGAGGATCGAGGATGTAGGCGATGAAGAGTCCAGCCAGGAGTGGCGCAAAGATGGAGCGAAGCGATACCAGCGCTGCGACGGCCACCGCCGCAACCACTGCAAGTAGCAGTATCCTCAGGAAGCGCTGCGATACGATGCGGTCCACTGGTCCTTCTCCTGGCAATACTCCAGTTGCGGTTCTATGGCGAAGACCTGCTCGAAGGTCATTCCGCCGAATCCGCCGATGAAGTCATCGGGTCGATCTGAGTCCCTCTTACCGAGCAATTTGTGGTCGATCAGGTGAAACACCATCTTCCCGACATCTTCAGCATCGATGATACCCCAGGCCTCAAAGACACAGCCGGTCAGACAGCCAAACTCCAGGATGGCGTACTGGCGCACCGATTCCAGTAACTCCTGAGCACCGACATGATGCCTCTCATCGGCTTCGATCGGCTCATATTCCTCGAGGCCATGAACAAGGCGTACGGAGTGATCGAGTGCATCGAACAGAAATGCATAGGCTTCACGAGGGAAATCTCGACACACTTGTAACAGTGCCTCGAATCTCTGCTCGGGATTCGGATCCGTCACTGGACGGCCTCCTGGCCCGGGATCCCCGCGCGGCGAGCGGTTTCCCTCCGGACCCAGATGGGCAGATGTTAGGTGCTCGACGATTTCGGGCAAGCAGATCGGGGTCGGGATCGGTGAACAGATCGCAAAACTCCTGGACAGGTGCAATCGGTGGTAGCCCTGGACTCAGGCCACCCCCAGTGATCGTGGCATCCGCAGCCGCAGCTGATCGAGATCGAGGGCCGATAGGATCATCAAGGTCGCCTCCAGGCACAGATCGGGAGAGCCGGAGCGTTCGACATGGCGTGCAACATGGGCGAGCATCGTGGCTCGCTCAGCCGCCAGACGGCGACCATCGACATCATCGGAGCGGAACGCCCAGACTCCATCGGCGAGGATACGAATCGTCTGGTACACCGCTTGCCGATCACTCTGTCCACCCTCGACATCGGCGAGTGCGACCAGGTTGCGAGCATCTCGGGGCGGGTGTTGCAGGATCTCGCGAAACGGAACTTCACCGCCGCAACGCTGCATCGCTTCGAACAGGCCTATCGCAGCGCCGGGTCTGCCACCGATACCGACAAAGAGTTGCTCTGCAGTGGTGGCATCGATCGGATGTCTCGACAGCACCTCGAGGAATGCTTCCCTCGACAGCGGTCCGATGGAGATCTTCTGACAGCGCGACACGATGGTCCTCAGCAGTTGTGCGGGTCTGTGTGAACAGAGCAGAAATACCACACCCTGCGCAGGTTCCTCGAGGATCTTCAACAGCGCATTTGCTGCGGCTTCCTGGAGGCGCTCGGCGGGATCGATGATGACGATGCGGCGATCACCACTGCGCAACGACAACGATCTCATCATCTCGCGCAAACTCGCCAGGTCGATCCCCCGACCGTCTGCAGAGTCGAGGATTTGCAGACCGCCATGGTTGCCAGATTCGATCGCCTGGCAGCCGCCGCAATCACCACACCCATCTATCTGTTCAGCGTCCTGATCATCGACTCCTGACTGGCGACACAGTAACGCCGCTGCCAGTTGCCTGGCCAGCAGTGCCTTGCCGATCCCCTCGGGCCCCGACAGCAGGTAGGCGTGAGAGATGCGACCGTGGCGAAATGCCCGGGCGAGGTAGGCCCTCACGACATCGTGGCCGAGCACTTCATCGAAGGACATCGGTCACCTCCTTGCGTATCATCGCCTCAACATCATCCGCGCTGCTGGTGCCGTCGATGCGGATGATACGATCGCCGGGGATTCCTACCACCTTGGCAAAAGCAGCGACTGTTCTTTCGGCGAGACCGGGCCTGGATTCGAAGCGATCACTCTGCTGCGACCGCTGTTCGATCCTCTGCATCAATTCGTCAGCCGGAATCTCCAGCACGATGTTGAGCGATGGGCGACGCTCAGCAAGCACCACCTGACACAACTCGACGGCGCGCTGCTCTCCCAGTTTCCCAGCCAATCCCTGGTAGACCACCGTCGACAGATGGAATCGATCAGCGATCACCCACTTTCCTTGCGAGAGCGCCGGTTCGATCACTTCATCGAGCAACTGCGCTCTACTGGCCAGAAACAACAGCGCCTCCGCTTCGCTGCAGAGTGGCTCGTCCCCATCGAGCAGGATCGCCCTGACTCTTTCACCCAGTGATGTTGAGCCGGGTTCCCTGACAGTGACCACCTGCTGGCCATCCTCCCCGAGCCATGCTGCGAGGCGGTCGACCTGCGTCGACTTTCCGCAACCGTCAGCTCCTTCGAGTGCGATGAATCGAGACATCATGACAGCGGCACCTGGGCATCTGCCATGTAGGAAGATCGAACAAAGGGGGCCGAGAAGACCATCGAGAAGCCAATCGACTCACCGACCTCGCGCCACATCTCAAAACTCTCCGGATGGATGTACTCCTCTACCGGCAAGCTGGTCGGGTCGGGTTGCAGGTACTGACCGATGGTCAAGATTCGAACTCCCGAACGAAAGAGGTCCTCGAGCAACGAGCGAACCTCATGTTGCTGTTCTCCCAGTCCCAGCATCAGGCCCGACTTCACCCACATCCGGTGACGATCTGGAGTGGCCTCTGCAGCGGCTGCGACCCTCGCCAGCAGGTCGAGACTACGGCGGTAGCGCGCTCCGGGCCGAGTTTTGATGTAGAGCGATGGAACCGTCTCGATGTTGTGATTAAAAACATCAGGGCGCGCCTCGATGACCCGGTCGATATCGACCTCTCGACCGCGGAAATCCGGTGTCAGCACCTCGACCTTGACCCCGGCAATGAGGCGACGGATCTCCTCGATGCATCGAACGAAGTGACCACTGCCTTGATCCGGTAAATCATCTCGATTGACCGAGGTCACGACGACATGCTTGAGTCCCAGTTCGAGCGCGGCCTCGGCAACCTTCAGCGGCTCATCTTCATCCGGGGGGCCGACAGGCCCGCCCCGGACCGAGCAGAAGGGACAGGACCGAGTACATCGATCTCCCAGTACCAGAAATGTAGCGGTGCCACGCGACCAGCAGTGATTGCGATTGGGACAGCGCGCTTCTTCACAGATGGTTTTGAGCGCTCGATCCTTCAGCACAGTTGCCGTCGCGTGCCCACCCGCACCGGCAGCCAGCGGCATCTTCAGCCATCCTGGCAGCCGCTGCCGCTGCCAGCCGCTAGCCCGGGTCTGATCGGCACCGTTGCCGTCTTCGATTTCATCTGTGGAACGCATTGGGACCCTCCGGTGAACGCCACTTGCGCCCCGAGAAATCACCCTAGCCCGACGATGCCGTTGCAGCAAGCAGCACCGATGAGGTGGCTACTGGTGGGCTACGATCGCCTCGTGGAGTTGCGGAAGCGCCTGTTTCATCGCGTCCCGCCCCGCCTCGACGATGCTCGACAGATTCGACATATCGATCCAGGTTCGCTGACCCACGCGCGGACGAACCACGATATCTGCCTCCTCCAGCTCCACCTCGGTGAGCCAGTTGCGGGTGATGGTGGCGATACGCTGCAGCGATTCCATGCCGGTATCGATCTCTTTTCTCGGCAGCAATCGCCGTGAGGGATCGATGGCAAGCACCACGGAATCTGGACTGGCAGCGCGGGCCGCTGCTACCGGGACACTCGAGACTGCCCCGGCATCGCACAGCAGCATCCCTTCCCGTTCCACTGCACCAAAGACTCCTGGTATGGCACTCGATGCACACACCGCCTCGGCCAGCGATCCCGACTTGATCGTCACCATGCGCGCTTCCAGCAGATCGAGAGCGACCACCTGGAAAGGCACCCGACAATCCTCGAAGTTTCCCGCTCCCACCAGGATGTCGATCAGTTGCTCGAGAACGCCATCTTCGATGACACCTGGTCTGCGCGCCAGATTAGCGAGGTGGAGGCCGCGCCTCAGCAGCGAACGAATCGCCTGGAAAGGACCGTTGTCCTCGTCGCTTGCGGCGGCCAGCATCATGCCGCCGAGCCGGATGTTGCGGAACTCGGGAGAGGACATCACCTCGATGGCACGCAAGGCAAGCACCGCAGCATCGGGGTCCATGCACCACCGAGCGCCAGCAATCGCTCCAGCCGAGATTCCGGAGACGGAGCGGATCTCGATCCCCTCCTCCTCCAGCACCTGCAGCGCACCGATGTGGGCCAACCCCCTCGATCCCCCGCCGCCCAGTGCGACCGAGACTCCACTCACTACGAACCTCCCCCGGCTTGCTTGCGAAGATCCACGATGCGTTTCTCCTTCAGTTGTGTCTCCATGCCGAGCCGCTCCAGAATCTCAGCGCGATCGATCACCTCGACACGTGAAGGTCGGACCTCGGCGGCTTGGGCGATGCGGCTGGTCAACCATTCCTCGATCCCGTCGACTGCTTGGCCTTCACAAAGGCTCACCGAGATGCCCATCTCATCCACATCAAGCGGGTCATCGTTACGTTTGCTCAGCACCACTTGCCATTCATCTACGCGATCAGAATTGGTCAACAGATCGGTGATGACATTGAGATTGACCAGCGTTCCCTTGATCTTGGTCAATGACATGTCGGTCTGGTTCGAGGCACGACTCAGATCCGATGAGAAGCGTGGCACCGTTCTGCCACAGGCGGGGCAGGGCTCACGAGTCATTCCCCCGTCCACCAGATCGCCGGTGCGGTAACGAAGGATCAGCGACCCACGACCATCGAGGGGAGTGTAGACCAGTTCGCCGGTGGTTCCATCGGGCAGTTGTTCACCGGTCTCCGGGTCAACGACCTCGAACAGGTCGAGATCGGGATAGGTGTGAAATCCTGTCTCGCGGCCGCCGGGGCACTCGATCCAGCACTTCTTCGATTCGGTGAAACCGAGCACGCTGGTCACCTTGGGATCGTTGGAACCATTCTCCTTGAGCATCGCGGCCAGCTTCTCCCGGTATCCGACAGTGACACGATCGCCGCCGAGGAAGACCACCTCGATGGAGGAGAGGTCGCGCCCCTCCTCGATCCCCTGCCGGATCAGGTGATAGACATACCCGGGAATTCCGGTCAGGTGAGTCGGTCGCATCTTTTCCAGCGCACGCAGTATTCCGTCGGTCCCCATCGCGCGGCCTCCGCCGGTGTGCAACGTGAAGATCTCATTGGCAAGTCCCACGCCATGGACCTGCCAGAAGGCCAGGTGAGGAGCGTATGGGAAAACACTGACGAGGCGATCCTCTCGTGATGAGATACCGATCACTTCGCCCATCCGACGACCACACTCATGCAAGATGTCGAGGTCGTAGCGACTCAGGAAAAAGGAAGTGGGTAACGCAGTTCTGCCGGTCGTGAAGAAAGCCTGCACGGGTCTGTATTCGGTTCCGAGACGCTTACGCACCTCATCCTTGCCGTGTCGAATCGCTGTCCACAACAATGCTGCCTTCTGCGTCGGCGAAAGCACCTTTCGGATCGATTCCTGATCGGGTTGAAGAACAAAACTCTTGGGTCGATCGGGACTCTCTGCGGTGGGAGCGATGTCGATTTTCGATGAGAAGGGAATCTTCTGCATGTCCGAATACCCTTGCAGCGAATCGATATCCAGATCCGCCAGTTTTTCACGATAGTGCGGGTGAAACGGAAGGATCTTCTGTTTCAGATGTCGACGCAGCAGCGCCATCTGCTGCTCTTCGAGTCGCGCAAGATCCGGGTGAGCCCAGTCACGAGTCAGACTCCCCTTAGGACTGTATCGCCCTGGCATCGCCACCCTGCTCTCCTCTCCTGCTCGAGGCAGGCCACTCGCCTGCTGGATACTACCTGAGGGAACCCCCCGGTCCCCACGACCGCTTGCGGCTGGCAGAGAGTACCATCCTCAGCCTCCTCTAATCACTCCCATCTGGACGCTGCTTTGCATCTGGGGCCGATTCGACGCCCCGAGCCCCGGCATCGTACTCTTCTCGGGGAGTTCCCCGTCCGCCGGGCGAGCCTCTCCCCCGACTCAACAAGATACGGAAGGCAACACATGACCCCCTGGAAGTTGGTGCTGGTCCTCAGTGGTATCGCAGGATTTTCCTTCATCGCGCTCGACGGTCCTCGTCAGGTGCTGGGGGCATTCCCGCAGGTCCCGGAGGCCATCTCGTCGGTGCTGCTGAGCGGCTCCCCCTTTGACACGGTGCTGGCGATCATCAGCCTGGTGCTGATCAGCATCGGCCTGATGCCGACCGGTCACCTGCAGGTCTCTCGCGGAGAATTTCTGCAGGCGATCTCGCTCGGTTGCGCCATCGTCGTCAGCGTCTGCCTGGCAGTGGCGATTCATTTCTCAGCTGGATCGGGTCCGATGCTTCCGGGAATCGTCACATCGGTGGCGATCATCCAGGGGCTACTGGGAATCTGCGCGGCAACGATCCTGGTCGTGAACCAGGAGACCCGGCCTCTCGCCGGATTGCCGCTGATTGCAAATACGGGGCTCTGTGCCATCGCCATCTTCTTTGTACTCGGCCCGGTGGCCTGAAGCGGAGGAATCATGTTGTACTGCGACGACTGCGGTTCGATCACTGAAAAGAATAACGGACCTGAAGACGGAACCGTGCGCTGTCCCCGTTGTGCCGGCGCGACGGAAGAGTCCCCCGCCACCAGCGGTCTCGCTCTGCTCGATGACCCGACCGGGGGCGATGCTGGAGACGGCCCGACCTCTTTCGGAGATACCGATCTCGACCTCTTCTCGAACGAGACCATCGCTCAGAAGAAGAGCAAACCGAAGGCCCCGACGGGAGCGACGAAGTTGCGCCTCATCGACGATGATGAGGACAGTTTCTCGCCCGTGACGCCACCGAGTAGTGTCTCCGAGCCGATCGAGGAGGAGGCACAGCAGTGGAGTTTCGAGTGCCTCGCCTGTTCTGGCACCCTGAGCATCGAAGCGGTCGAGGTGCGCAGCAAACTGGCCTGTCCCCGATGTCAGATCACCATGGTGGTCGATCCTGACGGCCAGATCTCGCTCCCCGACACTGCCTCGAGCACCAGTTCCGGTGCGGTGGAGGTGGATTCTTCCCAGCACATCGACTTCTCGAATGACTCCGATCCTCTCGATCAGTTCTTCTCGGATGAGGAGTTCTCGACGGAAGAGTCGGCCGCTTCAGTTCAGACGCAAACAGGATCCTCCAGCGCTCCCGTCACCACTCCTTCGACCGCAGCGCTGCGTGCTGCCGAGAACAAGTGCAGCAGCGACGGCGACACCATCACGATGGCACCATCGCACCCGGATGAAGTGTCCGACACCTCGACCTTGTTGCAGGATCCTTCGATGGAGACATCCCTGGAGGATGCGCTCGGATTCCTCGATGAAGAGGTGATCGACTCCGACGATGCGTGCGGGCTGCTGGGCGATCCGTTGCCACACGCATCCGAGCAGCCAGAAAACTCGGTGACACAGGAGGGCCACGCGGCACCTCTCGAGCCAGCGACGCTGATGCTGTGGAGTGTCCTCTTTGCGCTACCGAGTCTGGCTGCGCTGCTGGTGAGCCGCCTGCCTCTCGGCTCGGAGGTGACCCAGACACTCAGCCGCGTCGGATCCACCGTCCAGGCCCGCTGTGGTGATTTTCTCGACCAGTTCGTACCGTGGATCGGCAGCTTCTAGCGGCAGCCAACTTGCAGGATTCGTCGCGGACGCTACACTGCCCCGTTCGAGGTTCCCTCAAGAACGGGGCGATTAGCTCAGTTGGCTAGAGCACTAGCTCGACAAGCTAGGGGTCACTGGTTCGAGTCCAGTATCGCCCACCATTAGCAACCTGATGAGCCGTCTGGTCTGACGACCGGACGGCTCGTTCAATTGGTCGGCCCTATGCACTGAAAACACTGCGAAGTGTCACGGCAGGTGTCACGTCTCTTCGAAAAGTTCGTCAGGAACTACTGCATCTCAGTGTTCCATCCTCACTCCCCCGCTCGATCAACTCGATCGTGAAACCATCGTCCGATGGTCGACCTGTTGCTGGTCAGATGATTGTTGGGCGCACCACGAAGCAGCGTGGTGACGTAGTTATACTTGTGGCTCTCGGCTCGTCACGAAGTACCATGGATCCCGATGGGGATAGTCCCCGTAGGAAGGTTGCGCCATGACCGACGACAAGAAGCACGACGACCAGGATCGTGAGAAGGTCTCCGACGAGGTGATGGAAGATGTGGCGGGTGGGATCAACGCTCAAGGCACTTATTACTTCAATGTACATGAAGCAAACAAGAAACCAGTAGATGGATCTGGAACGCCACCGGTCAAGGGCAATCGCAAGGGCGAGAAGAAGGACGGCGGATCCAACTTTTATGCCGGAATTCCAAGCTGCCCAGAGTAGACTGAGATCATCACTACTGGTCCTCACCGGCACGTAGATCGTTGGTCCAGCCTCAGGTGAGTGGTCACCTCAGGCGAGAGCCTCGCGCCGCTTCACCTCGATGTCACCAGCGACACCGGCTCGATCGACCAGGTCAGGGCCTTGACCCCATCGGTGGCATGCACCAGATCGGGCTGGAGTGCATCGGAAATCCCTAGATCGTAAGAATCGAGCAAGGTGTTCGAGACGATGGTCGCCTCGGCGCTTCGACACTTCCAGGGGTCGTGGACCGCACGCACCATCTTCAACTGACGGTCGTGGACGGTGTACATGAGATAGCGTTCGAACAGGAACTGCTCCAGGGATCGAGGCTGCGCCTGCATCGATTCGCCGAAGGCCTCGCTGGATCCGATCAGTTCGAGACCGTCAGAAACCCGGCGCGTCTGCCAGCGGTACTGATCTTCCACGACCTGGACACTCCCCCTGGCATAGCGGTAGGGAAGACCATAAGAGCGATGCCCATACCAACACGCGATGCGGCTCTGGGCCTCGAGGGTCAGAAACAGGATGCCACCGTGACCCTTATACTTGACGTAAGTGCGTAGATTGAACTCCGGAAAATAGCAGATCCCGGGAATCGGTACGGTCCCTCTCGGTCGCACATGCATCATCTGGAACGGCAGCAGACCTACATAAGCCCTGTCCTGGTACAGATCGAGTTCGAGGCCGTCGGGCAGGTAGCGGCTGATTTGTTGCGGATCGACCTGCCAGTGCAGGAAGGTGAGATGGCGCCAGTGCTGGATGACGGAATGAGGTCGATCCGGTATGGGGAAGGGCAGATGGTCGAAGCGTGAACCTGCATCCCGATTCTGCGGAAGCCCGGCTGTGGCTTCCCCATCGTTTCGGTCATCGATGCTCAACGGCGATCAGGCCAGCGCCGCACGACGCTTCACCTCGATGTTGCCAGCGGCCCACGCCAACACCAGATAGAACGGCATCTCGATCCACATCCAGATGGGAACACTGAGCATCACGGCATTTGTAATGCCGGCAATGAGCGACAGCACGCCGACGATCATGGCGACTCCCAGAGGACCCTCCCTCAACGGATGTCGGTCAGGTTTCGTACTCGCCGAACTCAACCCAGCCGCCACCCAACCACCACAGAAGGCCATGGCGAGGTGACCCAAGATCGGCAAGATGAACGCAGTAGCAGGTAGTGTCTGGATGTACGCCACCCAGGCTTCCATACGGGCATCGGTGAAGACCTTCTGCTCATCCGGGTTCAGCCCCTCGGGCATCTCCTGAGCCAGTTCAGCAGGAAGCTGGTAGAAAATTGAACTGAGGTCCATGGAGATCCAAGTGTTGACCTGCACCCCCACACTCAGGCCCACGAGGACCGCAATGAGGTTACGAAGCATGGAATCCTCCAGAAAAAACGGGCGTAACGTGTGCCCTTGGCGCCCACGATACGATCGAAGCGGAGTGCATCAACCTCCGGTTTCTGGCATTCCTCCAGCCCAACAGCAGCTGGCCCGGCTGGAAGACCCCTCGTGGCTCTGCTAATTTGTCGGTTGAAATGGAGAAGATATGAACCAGAAGCACGGGTCGAGTCGCTGGATGATCAGCACCTTGCTACTGCTGGCGTTCGGATGCGGTTATTTCTGCGCGGTGCTGCCAGCGGATGTCCAGGCGACCGCTGGACGCTCCTGGAGCTACTTCAGCGACGGCAACAACAACATCATGCGCATCGACACCAGCGAAGCCGATCA
>Ga0310120_10001644_pt1 | contig 16773 bp, 17 predicted proteins | sample CB27_AW_983_MG_FD_203506 | JGI IMG/M metagenome (GOLD analysis project Ga0310120, IMG submission 203506) | Marine microbial communities from Western Arctic Ocean, Canada - CB27_AW_983 | ecosystem: Environmental > Aquatic > Marine > Oceanic | place: Canada: Western Arctic Ocean | collected...
TTTGTCCTGGAAGTCATAGCCAAGATCTACTTCAAGTGTCTGAAATTCGTCTCGTAATCTCCCCATCGAATCTTCCGCTTCGTTCTGATACTCGCTTATGACCCGCCGAGCATCGCCAAACTGCCAGGACCGAACACATAAGCAAACATGGTCAAGACCATCAATCTTCAATGGAAATACGGTTTCGGCGTCGTACGATTCAACAAGGACATCAATCTCGTGGGTCTTAAGCAGCGCCCGAACAACGCTCGCTTCTATCGCCGAAGTGGTTTCAAAAACGATCTCCAGATCTTTTCTTGGATCATTCACTGACATTAAAATATCTAATTCGTGTCTACGTGGCTCTCTAACCTCCGAGTCACGTCGTAGTTATATAGGCGTTACACTAGGAGCACTTCAAGATCTGCGAGACATAAACGTTGGTACAAAGTCCATCTCAGTAACTCACTCGCCTTATCGTACACTTACCACTAGTCAGGTTTGACCACGTCTAGACATATGCCGCTATTTACTTCTCTCCTTCAAATCGTTCGCGATTTTTTGCGGCGTTGTTACGACTGGACGATTCACTGGGCGGACACGAGTCAGGGTCTCACAGCCTTATTCCTGATTGCGGTTGCAGAATCGTCGTTTTTTCCCATACCACCTGATGTGCTGCTTATCGCTATCGTTGCCTCCAATTCGGCACGCTGGCTACAAGCAGCCGCAATCTGTTCTGCGGGCTCCTTTATTGGTGCAGCGATCGGATATTCGATTGGTTATGGTCTGATGGCTACAGTGGGTGAACCAATTATTGGTTTCTATGGCGCGGCGCATCACTGGGACCGATTTGTATCACTGGCGGACGTCTGGGGAAGTTGGTTCCTGGCAGCTGCGGCCTTCACGCCTATTCCATTCAAAGTTGCCACAATAGCCTCTGGGGCAATTGAAATGCCGTTTGCTTCATTTCTTGCTATTAGCCTACTTGGCCGCGCCACACGATTCTTCCTCGTGGCCACGACGTTACGAATCTTAGGATCGACTGTTCGACACGTTCTAGAAAAGCACTTCGACCTAGTCGCACTATTGTTTTTTGTGCTCTTCGTCGGCGGTTTTCTCGCATTAAGACTCTTCTAACTCAGAGGTTTTTTCTTTTCCTCTGCGCTCTCCTCTCTTTCCTCGATTATCGCATTGACCCACCTTCTGTATTCGTCAAAGCCGCCCTGGTCTCGAAGACTACTAATTCTGGCAGCACATAAGGATGCAGCGATCTAATTCGTTTTTCGAGCTTTGAGAGACAGTCGCTCATTGTCTTGATTGCCACGGGAACCTCGACCGCCTCTTCGACCTGACCCCTCCACTCATATATAGACCTACAGGCCGCATACGTCTGTACACACGCCGTTAATCGTTCTGAGGCAAAAACATTCGATAACGCTCCAGGGTCTCCGTCATCAGGCAATGTAGTTAAGACCACTACGAGTTCGTTGCGATTCTCTCTAAACGTTTAAATCCTTCGTGCCGAAACTATGGCCGTGCTTTGAAATAGGCTCCAGTTCCCATAAACACAGGCCCAAAACTTATGCCACGCTCTAAGATTCGCCTTCAACAACAAGACTCCAGTTTCCTCTCGCAACCACCTCTGTGGTTTCGGCGCCTTGTCAATACGGTCATCCTGTCCATCGGAACCATTCTCGTTATTAATGCCCTCACAGGCGACAACGGTTTAATCGAGTTGTTAAACACCAGAAATAAACACGCTATTCTAGTTTCTGATCTATCAAGATTGCGTGCAGAAAACGAGTCTCTTCGCAAGACGGCCAGACGGCTTCAAGAGGATCCAGGGGCTATTGAAGAGATCGCGAGAGAAGACCTAGGCCTGATCAAACCCGGTGAACTGCTACTATTATTCACAAATGATCACCCTAAGCATTCGGATGAAATCGACAACAACCTCCCGACAAACACCGAGAAATAGCTTCTTGACTGGACAGATCGTTGACCATCCTTTGAGCCCCATGGTACTATCATAGGTTCGTGCGGTCGAAATGACGCGGGGTGGAGCAGTCCGGTAGCTCGTTGGGCTCATAACCCAAAGGTCGCAGGTTCAAATCCTGCCCCCGCAACCAATCACTATAAACATTGGCAAAAACAGCGATCTGGCGATCGCTGTGGGCCGCTATTCGACCATTATACGACCAGTTTTCTGGAACTCCGATCAGGGTTCGCCCGCCTGGTAGCACGTCAACCCCAACTGTATTCACATACACCAGTTAAAACTGGCATAAAGCGTAAAAGTCGTGCGCCAACAGCCTGTTAACGGAATCGCGTCAAGAGGGTTCGACTCCCGCCGCCGCCAGACCTGCTCAAGTGATGGTCGTGGTGGGGATCAAGATTTCCGGGTCGCCCCTTTTTCCTGGGTCGATTGTTTCAGATCCAAAAATCGCAGCTAGGGTCGGTTGGCTAAATCTTTATCAACTACAAAGTAAGTCAGCCTATCGTGTTTCATCCGTCTTGGTGCCGCCAGCCATGGTGAACTGACAATGCCCCCCCGAGGGCTTGGTGCTAGAATCTGGCCGCAGACGAAGCGCACGCCTTGAGCCATCGTTCCCTCGATGGAAATGTTCTGTAGACCGTAAGAATGAACGTCGAGAAGTCTAGCCTACTCAGAGGCGGCGTCGCGGTTCAACAGGCCGGCTCGGATGCACCGCGTAGAGGACGAGGACGCACCCTCCCGCCCGCAGACTGACGGTGCAGTGCGGGGGGTGGTCAAAAGGAAAAAACAAGGCACACGCATGACGCCTGCCTTACTGTCTCACATCCTTGGAGAGCTAGTCTCCGGACTCCAACTGTTTCTTGATCGTGCCCTGGATGTACTCGAACTGCGTCCGTCCACTCTCCGTTTCTTTGGAGGCCCATTCCACATTTTGGAACGCCGTCGGCGACTCGTCCGCTCTGATTTTGTCTAAGTAGGGCGCGATCTTAGCAAAGAAGAAAAGACCCTCCCCATTGTTCTGGGTTAAGTAATCGGCATTGACGACACCGTTTCTTGCCATCCCGAAGACCATTTCCCAATAGGAGCTCAGCTGACGCCATGCACCGTTTAAAGGATGGTCGAAATTGCGGAGCTCTTTGACATCGTCATAGCTCTTGGGCCAGAACTTGAAATTGATGGCATCACGACTCTCTCGCGTCTTAGCTTCCCGGCGCATCTCGTAGACGCGAAGCACTAGATCGGCATCATGGTAATCGGGCTTTTCGGCTGACATTTCGTTAACAAGTCCCTTCCAAACAAAAATTGGATTGATTCGAAAATTCGAGGAGACTCATTCTAACACGCGGTCCCACTTCCGTAGACGGAGGATGCAATGAGGGGAATGGTGACCGAATTTTGTGCCCCGGCACAAAATTGGCAGGTCAACGGGGACGGGGGTTAGCCCGTCGAGTCGGCACGCATCACGCCCGGTGGCTTCGGAATGTTCAACTCGATGGAGATGGGCGTGTCCGGTTCCGGCACGTTCCGAAGGTTCGGACGTCCATAGGCGTAGGTCATCAACACCGTTAGCACCGATGGATGGAGTTTCCCCGCGCATCGGCCAGTAAGCGGGCTTGCACCTGTGGGTCTTCCACGATGCCCGTGGCCCACTCCCGCACTGCAAGACTGTTCTTGTTGCGAGTTTCTTTTGGACGACCGCACAGATTACCTAATTGACCGGGTCGGAATGACATTGTTTTCGAATGTTGTTTGCAGTGATCGCTGGTGTGTCTCATTAATTGCAGAGCTCGATTAATCGATTAATCAGCACCATTAACCGTTAACGTCGATTGAAAATAAGCGATACGTGAAGGTGTGATGTGCGACACAACAATGTTTTCCCTATCTCTCCACGAAGAGGGTTGAAACCAGGAGATACGAGTCAACAGGAGTGGACTCAGAATGCGTGAAATACGATAGTGAATACGGGCATAAAGCGTGAAAGTCGTGCGCCATCAGCCTGTTACCTGAATCACGTCGAGAAGGTTAAAATCCCGCCCACGCACCCAACCGCCATAACCATTAATCCAAACCGAAGCCCGACACCAACGGGAGCCACACCAAGCAAAAGCCTGGCGATTGGGCAGCTAGCCGACCGCACCACTCTGCTTCAATTGCCTGACCGACCTCTCTCCAAAACCGGCCTCAGCCAATATCTCATCGGTATGCTGTCCTAATAGAGGAGCCGGTCGCCCAGGAAGAAGTGGCGTCTCTGAAAGCTTTAGTGGCGTACCCAATGTTTGAATCCGGCCTAGTGTCTCGTGTTCGGTCGTTACGACCATATCGCGAGCCTTTATGTGAGGATCCTCCGTCACCTCCGCGTAGGAATTGATGGGACCGCTAGGGATCCCATTTGTATCAAATAATTCCAACCAGTAGGAACTCGTTCTCTGCATCGTAATCGCCTCGATCTTGTCGGCCAGCGACCGATGATTCTGTACTCTTTCAGCGTTACTACCGTACTCCGGATCAGTCGCCCACTCACGATGATCCAATAGTTCGCAGAGTCGCAGGAAGAGTCTGTCATTTGCTGCTCCAATCGTTATGTGACCATCGGCACAACGAAAGGCTTGATAGGGAGCACTCAGCCGATGAGCCGATCCGAAGGGTACCGGTGTCAGGCCAGTCGCAAAGTATTCCGTCGCCTCCCAAATAGACAGCGCCAGCCCCGCTTCCACCAAAGAGGTGTCAACCTGCTGTCCGACACCCGTCTGCGTTCGATGATGTAGCGCTGCAAGTATGCCTCCCAATGCAAACAATCCAGCGCCCAAGTCGGTCACAGGCACCCCTGCCTTTGCAGGAGACCTCCCCGACTCGCCCGTTACAGACATAATTCCAGAGACGCCTTGTGCGATCAGATCAAACCCACCCTTATGAGCCGAAGGGCCAGTTTGGCCATATCCTGATATCGATGCATAAATCACAGCTCTGTTTTCAGTTCGAAGACTCTGGTAATCGAGACCGAAACGTTCCATCACTCCTGGTCTATAGTTCTCAATGAAAATGTCGCAACTTCCCGCCAGACGTTTTACAACTTCAGCGCCTTCCGAATTCTTCAAATCGACTACCATGCCACGTTTGCCACGATTAACGGCGTTAAACGCTGACGAGTCAGTCCCTGGGTGCTCGCCCCAATGGCGGGTCGTGTCTCCACCAGGAGGTTCTATCTTGATCACATCAGCTCCCATGTCACACAGTAACATTGAACAGAATGGTCCAGCCATCACCTGTGTAACGTCCAAAACCTTGATTCCATCTAGTGAATGTTTCATCGTTAACTTTGTAACAAGGAGATCCCGTGCCTAGCCCTCATGCAATCTATGAACAAGACGGTCCTCTTGCATTCTTAACTTTCAATAGACCCGAAGCGCGTAACGCTATGACTTGGGAGATGTATCATGCTGTTGTCACATGTTGTGACACCATCGAGACCGAGGCTACTGTCAAACTCCTCATTCTCCGTGGCGCCGGAGGAAAAGCGTTTGTCGCCGGAACCGACATTAGCCAATTTCGAACATTTACTTCGCCAGAGGCCGGTCTCGAATATGAACAGCGCCTTGACGAAGTAATCGACCGGCTTGAGTCCGTCAGTAAACCAACAATAGCTCAAATTGATGGTGTTGCTACTGGAGGAGGATGCGCGTTGGCTGCTGCTTGCGACCTTCGCGTCTGCACACCAACCTCGCGTTTTGGCGTTCCGATCGCTCGTACGCTCGGGAATTGCCTGTCCACTGCAAACCATACTCGCTTCCTGAATCTCATTGGTCCAGCCAGACTCAAAGACCTCATGTTCACCGGCCGCATCCTCGATGCCGAGGAGGCCCTTGCCATCGGCCTGGTCAATAGAATTGTTGACGCCTCGCAACTGGACCAAGTCACACGTGAACTAGCGAGCAGCATTACCGCTAACGCTCCCCTGACAATCAAAGCTACCAAGGAAATGATTCGACGAATTCAAGCTAATCACCGTCTACCTTCAGACGACACTCACGACCTAATTACGATGTGCTATACCAGTAATGATTTCAAAGAAGGTGTTGATTCCTTTCTCACTAAACGAAAACCTCACTGGACGGGCTCTTGAATTCAAACGAGACGTTTTTTCTCATAAATAAATTTATTGAGTTCGCCCTGGACTTCCACCAAGGGCACTCTGAACCACGTCTGTGAGTCGTTCAACTGCCACTCTCACGTCGCCTGTGAGATGCACTCGAATCACCCGTCGTTGAAGACGATTCAGCACTACCAGGTCACCGAGTGCTTGAGCAGTTCCAGCTTGTCCGAAACTGTAGTTTCGGCCCGGAATTGGTAGGTCCTGTGGCGACTCAGACGTTATCTCCAAAAACACACCGGAATTTGGGCCCCCTTTGTGAGATTGACCGGTTGAATGAAGAAATCTGGGTCCAAACTGAAGGGATGTGGCGGTAAGTTTCGTATCACGTACAGCATGCCTGAGTACCTGCAGGGCGTTTCGATTCTCTGTACTCATCTCGATATACGCCAGAACCGCAAAATAATCCCCTGTGTCAATTCTCCCGAGATGTGCAGCGATCACGTCCCTTATGCTCACGCCACCATCTAAATCGATTTCTAGAGCCGCAGCATTATCTTCGTCAGCAAACACTGACAGTCCACCGGCCTTATCGACACACAATGGCTCTTCTTTTGGAAGAGCACGACCATCCACATACATTTCAGTTAAACGACGTGTCTCTCGCTTAGTAGCTTCAACATCGGGTTGATTGAAAGGATTCACTTGCAATATTGCCCCAACAACCGCCGTTGCAAACTCCCAACGAAAAAACTCAGCTCCAACGTCGTAACCATCTCGAAGGCTAATCTCAACTACAGGCTTACCCGCATGCCGAAGGGACGATACGCGCTCATCTTGACCCGGTTCTGGCGACTCTGTGTCTCGTAGGTATACGAACATGCGATCATCACCATACGCCGTGGCATCGGATAGATCTTCCCGCTCAATTGGGATGAGTCCTGTCGCCCTTTTTCCAGTTGACTCTGCCAACATTTGCTCTATCCAAGAACCAAGTTCAAGAAAACGAGATGATGCCACTACCGTCAATTTGTCAAGGCCTCTCTCGACACCAACAGCCATTGCGATGCCCAGTAAAGCGCCAGGATTTTCATTTATTGCAATATCTTCGGCACAACGAATCCTCATTTCTCTCGCCCGCTCTAAGATCCGAAAAATATCTATACCGGCAGCCGCCGCCGGAACTAATCCGAAGTTCGACAGCACCGAAAATCGCCCGCCGATGTTCGGCAAACCATGGAAGACGTGTCCGAACCCTCGCCTTACAGCAAACCTCTCGAGTTCAGAACCGGGATCCGTGATCGCGACGAATTGCCCTCCTGGATCCGCGCTACTAACCGACGAACTGACGAGGTCAAGAAAGTAATGCATGAGGCTATCCGTCTCAAAGGTTCTCCCTGATTTACTCGAAACAATGAAAAGCGTTCGACTGAGCGTCAATCGATCTCTCAACGAACGAACCTGGAGAGGATTTGTCGAATCCAAAACACTAAATATCGGAACATTGACATCGCGAGCGATGCTTCGAACTATAGCCTCTGCACCCATACTGGACCCGCCCATCCCCAAGAGCACGACATCCTCAATAACCCCTCCAGCAACCCCTGACGGGCCTAATAAAGCAAGGTTCTTATCAATTTCACCGTCGCTAGAAATCTCCAGCCATCCAACCCAGTTAGCTTCATCCTTTCCGGTCCACAGAGACTGGTCACCTGACCAAAGACGACCGATCTTTTCCGTCCGCTCCCATTCGAGAAGCTTCCGCTCCAGCCCTTCTCTCAGTGCCGTCGGCCAGACTCCGTATTCATCCACTCTAGAACTGTTCAAACCAGACCCATTCAGTTCGACGCGACCTTCTTTCATAACAGACACTGTCCAATCTACGGAAAGACAACAGCTGCGCCAAACAGATACCATAACAGTCCGACGCTCCAGAAGTTCTGAGCCCCACTAGAAGAGACCGTTCATACGAGAGATTTCTTGACAGTTCCAGAAATAGCAAAAGTTCTACAATTGGCACAACGCCTCACAGTACTCACCGGAGCAGGTGTCTCCGCTGAAAGTGGTATCCCAACTTTTCGTGGGCCACAAGGCCTATGGAAGACTCATCGTCCTGAAGACTTAGCCACCCCGAAAGCTTTTATGCGTGACCCCGAGCTCGTGTGGGAATGGTACGACTGGCGAAGGCGTCTAGTCGCTCAATGCCAACCAAATGGTGCCCATCTCATACTCGCAGAATGGAGTCAGAACTACTCTAATTTTATCCTGGTCACTCAAAATGTCGATGGCCTCCATGAACGGGCTGGCACTACAAACGTAATCAAATTTCATGGTTCAATCTGGGAATTATGCTGCTTGAATCGCTGTGCAGCCTCACCGGATCGCTGGGTCGACGAAAGCGTTCCACTATTGCCCCTTCCACCCCAATGCCCATCGTGTGGAAGACTTGCCAGACCTAACGTCGTTTGGTTTGGTGAATCCATCGACAAAAAGGTGCTGGCACGTAGTCTCTCTTCCACGAACTGTGACGTGTTTCTTACAATCGGAACATCCGCACTGGTTCAGCCCGCAGCGTCTCTAACAGCCGAGGCAAAACGTCGTGGAGCCCTTACCGTCGAAATTAATCCGGAAAACACACCTCATACCAAACTGGTTGATGTCAGTGTTAAGGGTTCTGCCGTTCAAGTACTTAGCCGCCTAGAGAACCTCCGGCACAGCACCTAGTTTTTCATCGCATTACGAATGTCCACCTCGTCCGAAACAGTCGGCACCGTCAGGTTCGTTTAGTTATTTGATGATGAACAGTTCTCGTCAGTTTAGTGAGCCCAGGACTCAGCCGAACGTCGAATCGATCGGGGCCCCGAAGAGTCCTTACTCCTGCACTAAGCCTTTCCACAGACCTACGAGACCTCTCCTGAACCGTTCTAATCGAATCACTGGCTTTCAATCTCCTCCCTTGCTTCATGACACACTCCAATAAGGGCACTCCTCCATCAGGTGTCGGTTCATCAGCCAAACCCAGAACATCGTACGCCACGATATCGTCACGATAGTTGCGCCAAACCTGCTTTCTACCAGGCAACGTGACCTTTTGTGGACTATATTTTGCTGTGGGCACTCGGCGACCATTTCGAACTATTTCTACCAGTTTGTAGACCCCTGGCAGCGACGACGCGTCCGGACATGTGCTCAAGGCCGAACCAACACCGAATGCATCTATTGGAGCTCCGGCGGCTACCAAATCTGAAATTCGATACTCATCCAAGTCGCCGCTCGCAATAATCTTGACTTTCTGTTGCCCCCCCGCGTCAAGAATTCTACGAGACTCGCGGCTAAGTTGAACTAAATCTCCGCTATCGAGACGAATGGCTGAGGGCGACAACTGCTCCGACACAATCATTCGAAGGGCACTCAATGTATCGTAGCTATCTACCAACAAGACACTCGTGCCCCCATAGAGCTCTGTATAACGATGGAACGCGTCCCGCTCTGTCTCATGAGTCATCACCCACGAATGGGCCATCGTTCCAGATACTGGAACACCGAACTCCATTCCACATTCAAGTTGAGAGGTACCTGAACAGCCGCCAATAAAAGCAGCCCTCGCACCCAATTTTCCTGCTTCACCGCCATGGGCCCGGCGGGCTCCAAATTCCATGACGGGACGTCCCTCAGCGGCTTGAACAATCCGGCGCGCCTTCGTCGCCACCATCGATTGAAATAGGACGGTAGACAAGAGAGCCGTCTCAACCAACTGCGCCTCGGGAAGGCACGCGATCACTTGCAGAAGTGGCTCCATCCCAAACACTGGTTCACCCTCAGGAATTGCCCACACCTCTCCCTCAAAACGAAACTTCGGCAAATACTCGTCAAAGAAAGCGGCCGGCGCCGACGCTAAGGCTGGTAGCTGACGAAGGTAATTAATCTCATCCTTATCAAAATGCAGACCTTCTAGATGATCCAACACCTGATCGAGACCCGCGGCGATAGCATACCCTCGACTGATTGGAAGTTCTCGTATCCACAGTTCGAAACAGGCTGGCTCAGTTCTCTCGAAGGCGTAATAGCCGGCTGCCATCGTAACTTCATACAGATCGGTCGATAAAGACGTTGTCATTCACTGTTAAATGTAACATCAGACTTTAGGTTCGGCATACGCAATCGCTCACGTTGTGGAAGAGCCTAAGTAAATGCAAACTGCTAGGCTCTTATGGCAATTCAAACTCTGATGAATACGATCGCTCGTTCGGCCTTATTAATCGTCGACGTTCAAAAGGACTTCTGCCGAGGCGGAACACTCGAAGTACCAGATGGAGATCTGATTGTGCCGACTCTGAACCGACTAATCGCCTCGTGTTCTCGACTCGGCCATTCCATTTATGCGTCCAGAGATTGGCACCCAGCCGATTCAATGCATTTTCTTCAGCATGGAGGAATCTGGCCTACACACTGTGTGGCCGACACACAAGGAGCCGAATTCCATCGAGACCTTGAACTGCCCGCCGAAACCGTCATCATTTCAAAGGGGCAATCTCGCTCGTCAGACGGCTATTCGGCTTTTGACGGGTGTACTCTTTTAGGTGAACTGTTTCAGAACGAATTAGCTGGTCGGGCTATCAGAACCCTGTATGTGACTGGATTGGCCACGGACTACTGTGTACGCCACTCTGTGCTGGACGCGCTTCGAACTGGCCTCCGCGTGAATGTCGTGACTGACGCTATAGCGGGCGTTGACCGTCGCCATGGCGACGCACAACGGGCTCTAAAGGAAATGCATGAATCAGGCGCGGAGCTCACCACGACGACCAAACTTGAGAAGACAATATCCGAGATCAATTCCCAATAAAAGGACTCGGGCCACCGCTGAATGTGTACAGATAATCTCGTATAGACTCGATTTGACGCACTGCATCCGTATCAAATTGCGGATAAAACGAACCTGGATACTCGGTCCAAAACATCGGCATTCGCGTGCCTGGTTGAATCTCAAGGGGAGCGCGAAGCCAATCAAGCACCCAGTCCGGCTGCAGTCGCTCGCGCGCCATTCGAAGGTCTGGAGCCAGGTTGTCCGTCGGCTGGTCCTCTGGAATCTCGTCTAAGACATGACATTGCTGACACCGCAGAAGGTCAAACAATTCTTCACCCGTGTTAACCACGGTTCCAGAAGGTGTCAGATCATGGGTTCTAAATGGTCCCCCGCTCTCAGAAATAGCAGCAAAATAATCGATCGTCGTGTTCCAATGCGGATCATCCAGGCCAAACGTCGGCATCCTCACATCCAGCCATGGACGTATGGTAATTGGCTGACGAACGAACGCATACAACCATTCCGGCCGAACCTTGGCACCCTCCGGGGTTAACATCGGTGGCGCTAAGGATGGGTCACCGACCACCTCAGCATAGTCCCCGCCGTCGCCCTCGATTTCATGGCAGCCAACACAGTTTCGTCGCCGAACCAGATTCCGCCCCTCTCGCAAGGCGTCATTTCTTGCCGAACCGGGCCAATGGGACCCCACTGGTTGGACTTCCGCTTGAAAACTCATAATAGCCGTCGCCAGCAGTGTCGTCTCTTCTTCACTGAACCCGAAGTTCGGCATTCGAAGCTTTTCGAGGGGCTGCAACACGCGGCTGCGATCGAAAATCCTCGGTCCTCTCAACTTCTGTTTAAACCACTCAACCTTCGTGTGGGGTATCTCATGTACAAACGCAAAATCGAGACGCTGGACGAGCTTACTTCCCTCCTGGGACAATTCGATTCCGATCGGCTGAGTGTCCTCAAATCCCGCTATAGTGTGGCAACTGTAACAGCCATAACGCCCAATCGCCCTCCGTCCAAGTTCAAGCTGCTGCTCTTCCGGTGTCATAGCAGCGACCGTCGCTTGGGCCTCTTCCGTCGGCACCGCTGAGCGGTAGTAATCGGTTAAAGTCTCAACCACCACCGTTTGGTCGTAGGAAGCCCGTGGTTCAGCTCCGGCTGGACCGTCCAGACCCACCAAGTAGGCAGCGACGTCCGCCACTTCGCGGTCGGTTAACCGCATATCGGGCATATACGTATCTGGGCTAAAATGCTTCGGGTCACGAACCCAGTCAAAAAGCCATTCGTAGCTTGTCTTTCCCCCGATATTCTGCAGTGGCTGCCCAAAGGTACGCCGTGGACCAGCCTCCAACCGTCCCTCATTGCCATTGATATGACAAGCTAGGCAGCCAACCGACTCGACGATCTCTTGACCCCTCTCAGGATTACCAGGTGCTGGTGCATCAACTGCGAATTCATGGTCGTCTGAATTCGCGAAAAGATAGGCGACGACTGCATCAATCTCAGCCTCATTCCGGGGTGCGTCCTCCGGCGCATTGGTGTTGCCGTTGTACCAAATGCGTGGCATCCAAGTACTCGGCTTTATCTCGCGGGGTTCTCGAATCCAATTTGCGACCCATTCTTCATCGAGCTTGGCATCGATCTTGGACAAATCTGGACCAGGTTTACGTAGGTCAGTAAATCCTTCGGTATTGTGGCAGGCATAACACCCAGCTCGCTCATACAACCCGTATGCCAGACTGAGCTTCGGTCCCTCAGGAATGAACACCGATTCCTGATGGCACTTCGCACACGATGCCTCGGTCATATCAGCTGGCAGCATCGGATAGTCCCACAGGTGAGGCACATGCCAGTCATGCTCCTCTTCCCAGGCGTTCATCTGATCCGAATTCACTGGTGTGTGCGACGAATTTTCAAAGTTAATGGATTGCCCCATGCCTTCGTGACAGACCGTGCAACCGAACTCTGCTAACGGATGCGCCGACGCGCTCCCAACGTACGCCGACAAGTTTGGATGCGTCGTGAACGGTTGTGGGTAATCCTCATAACCTTCCAGTTCGATCGCCAAGTGACAGCTCGTGCAACGGTCCATCTTGGCAACACGAGTAAAATTCACATCATCAACCATCCTGGGCGTCAGGACCTGCTGAACCGTGATCGTCGGCGCCATAAAGTCCAGAAGAGGCGCATTAAGCACGTAATCATTGACAACGCTGGGTGCCAAGTCATTCAATCGGGTTTGGAGTCGGCCCGTTTCGAACGTCATGGTGCCGATTTCCCCATCTATCTCGCTGACTCGCCTCGTAAATTCACCAATTTGAGCCCTCACTCCATCTCGACTCGCATTCAGCCGCTCAACCTGGATGCCAAGATCAAGCCAGTGTTCATACATCTCATCGACCTCAGCACGAACTTCAGCTGCACTCTCCGGGTCCTCTTCTTGTAATTCCTCAAACTCATAACGCTCTACGTCATATTGAGCCTTAGTAAAAATATAATCCTGATTAACCCGGAACAGGTCGGCCTCGATCACTTCAAGGTCAAGTTCTAATGCGTCGATCTGTGTTTGGTTCGACGCCAACTCCTGTTCAGCTGTCACTCGTTCCGCTTCAAGTTCCGCTATCCGACCTTGATCAAGCGCCCCCTCGGCAGACACCAGACCAGCTTGCGTCACCTCTGTCTCAAGTAAAACAAACTGCCGTTGATAGCCCTTCCATTCTCGGTCGTAGTCGTCCCACACCATCCATATGCTGCTGAATAACAGGAACAGACCGGACGCAGCAAAAACGACATTCAAAAAATCAATGTTGTAAGCGTGCCCAAGAGACTTCTTGTCAACCATCGGTTATCGATTCATCTCCACTCGAAGGTCAGTCCTCTCAATCAAGACTGACGTCTACGCACTACCCGCGCCACTCGTTGACAACGAACGATTTCTTCTTACTCAAATTGCCAAAGTCTTCTAGATGTTAAAGAAAAATTCAGGAATCGAAACCACATACTTCAAGTTAAACACCCACCGAGTCAACATCTTGATTGGTAATGACAACATCATGAGCAACAGAAAGACTGTGACGTAAAATCTGGTTGATCCCAATTTATCGAAATACCTTTTAAGCACAGTCTTCGCAAGAAGAACCGGAAGCACCGCTATATAGAACAGCGTTAATACAATCCCAAAGAATTCTCGAATCAGCCAAAAATCTGGCAGGGCTCGACCTAGACCACGCACCCAGATGTACTCAGACAGTTGAACGTTGGTCAAAGCCTCAAGTTTGTGAATATCCCAGTACTCAAACGGCCCGAAGAAATTCCAATTTGGCCCTCGCAAAAATGTCCCAAGAACGATCAGCGAAATCCAGAGAATGACAAAACCAAACAGGAAAATGGTTATTTCCACCTTCCGCTCTTTAAAGGTGTAGTACCCATTACCTAACGGATTCGTATCGACGTACGGAATAGCCATCAATCCAATGACGATGAATGTCGGCAAGACGACGCCTGCAAGCCACGGATCGAAATAGACCAGCATCTCCTGGAGTCCGAGGAAGTACCACGGCGCTTTCGAAGGATTGGGGGTGTTCGCCGGATTTGCAGGTTGCTCGATCGGCGCTTCAAGCAAAATCGACCAGACCACGATGAGTGCTGTACACAGAATCAACGCGATCAGTTCGCTGTAGACCAAATCTGGCCAAACCCAAACTCGATCAGACTCCTCCTTCTCGATCGGGTCATCCCCAGCATCTATGCGGCGGTCATTTAGCACGGCCTCTCGCATGGAGTACCACGTAAAAAACACGACAAGAAAAATCAGGCCAACAATTGGCACATTGTCCGGTTTGGCTATGATGAGGACGAAGTTCTCATCGAACAGCCCGAAAGTAAAAAACACAGCCAGAAAACCCATTAGACCGTAGCCGACCGCATTTTTAGCGAAGGCTTCTCGCTTCCAAACGATAACCACCAGTGCAACCACCGACAAAACGAAGAAAAGTCGAGGGTCAGAGAATAGATTAATGAATCCCTTTATCGCGTCCATAAGCTCAGTTCACTAGTCTTTTCAATCAGTACAAAGCCAGCAACTCTTTACACCCGAAACCGGGCACTACAGAGGTCCTGAAATCCCGCCGTCCTTTCGAACTCGCCAGAAGTGAATCGCCATCAAAAAACCGATTACAAGCGGCAACGCTACACAATGAAGAACGTAAAATCGAAGCAGGGCACCTTCACCGACAAACGTACCTCCTAGCAACGCGAACCTGGCGTCGTCCGCTGCGTGGACTAGTTGAACGTCGCCAATGGCCATGAATTGAGCCCCTGGGCCTTCATACCCTAAAAACGGCGCCGCACGGGCCATATTCGAACCGACCGTAATTGCCCAAATGGCCAATTGATCCCACGGCAAGAGATAGCCTGTGAATGACAATAGCAACGTCAACACGAGCATGACAACACCGACATTCCAGTTGAACTCGCGTGGGGGTTTATAGGAACCCGTCATAAACACCCGGAACATGTGCAGCCAAACTGTAATCACCATCGCATGAGCGCCCCACCGGTGCATCTCTCGCATAATGCCAAGTGGAACATGTTCTCGAAGACCCACGATATCGGAATAGGCATACTCCAGAGTCGGCCGGTAGTAGAACATCAAGAGCAGACCCGTAAAGGTTAAATTCAAAAACAAGAAAAAACTCAGCCCTCCCATACACCATGTGTATCGGAGTCGAACGCCATGCTTTTTAAGTCTGACTGGATGAAGATGCAAAAAGACATTCGACAGCATCACCAAGACCCGATTTTTATCGTTTATCGGTGCGTTATGACGAAAAATCGACGTCCACACTTGCGTGTCGGTTAACCAGTTCCACGCGCGGACTAACGCGCCTTCTTCAGGTTGGATGGTTTTTGAATCGGCCATTATAATTATTCTTACTCACACACTCAGAAACGCTTCAGGGTCAATCCATTGGCCGAGTTCCTGTTGAAACTTTCGACTCTTGTCGACCAGGATCTGACCATCTTCCGCCAGCACGATTCGCGCGCGCTCTAGCGGGCGCGGTGCTGGTCCTTCAAAGTTAACACCTGTTTCTCGGAAGCCACTCCCGTGGCAAGGACATTTAAATTTCGCTTCAGCTGACAGATAATTTGGCGTACAGCCTAGATGGGTGCACGTTACCAACAGCGCATAAAATCCAGGTGCCTCGTGTGCGATATCAAATGGTGTTCGAATAATCCAAACACCGAATCGATCCTTCCATCGCTCGTCGACACCGTCTCCGTAATCCGAGGGAAATCCAATCGTGAATTCCTGGGGCGGCTCATTTAGCACGTTGGGGAACATGAAACGTCCAGTCGCCGCCAAACAGCCTGCGGTAGCCGCAGTAAACGACCCCCAGGCCAAGCCCATCCAGCCACGACGTCCCATCAATGGAGATGTATCGTCCGGCACCTTTGCTTTTCGTCTAGCGACTGGCTTCTTTTTTACGGCGGCCGCACTCGTCGTTTTACCAGCCAGCGTCGGGTTCATCGGCGGCGGCGGCGCTGGTTTCGGTTTCACCGGAGGCGTTTCTGCTTTAGCCGGTCCACTTACGGGTTGTGATAAGGGTTTCTGCTCTTCAGCCATCTCGCTCGTTCTAGCTCCTACCTCTGGTGCCTTACGACCTCACTCGCTTCCGTCACGCCCGACTCAAGCAGGTCAAGAGTCCGCATCGCCGCCTCACGAACACTGAGACTCACATCGGTTTCAATCAATGACACAACGGTGTCTCGAAGTTCTGTCGAGCGCAACACCGCAACCGCCTGAAGGCCACTGATCATGACTTCCGATACAGGGTCTAATGCCGCGTCGACACGAGCTACTCTTGTTACAGTCCGCTCCACATACTCGCG
>Ga0310120_10001645_pt1 | contig 16757 bp, 9 predicted proteins | sample CB27_AW_983_MG_FD_203506 | JGI IMG/M metagenome (GOLD analysis project Ga0310120, IMG submission 203506) | Marine microbial communities from Western Arctic Ocean, Canada - CB27_AW_983 | ecosystem: Environmental > Aquatic > Marine > Oceanic | place: Canada: Western Arctic Ocean | collected...
CTCTCTGGCCAAAAGTAACCAATCAACACATCGGAATAAAGTTGACTTGAAACAGGAAATAGAAGGTCCAACGGCCGCTAGTGTCTCCACCAAAGAATCGATAGGAAATCCAGCGTTCGAAAGCAGTGAAAATTCCTGGGACGTACCATGGAAAGCAGAAAACGAAGAACTCGAGGAGTCGCGTGACGAGGAGGAATGCGTCGATCACGAGTCGTGGGAGAACGGCGGCGAAGTTGAAAACGAAGCAGAGGAAGAAGAAGAGTACGAAGACACAGAAGAAGAAGAAGACGAAGAAGACGAAGAAGAAGAATCCATCGATACCGGGTAGCACCTCCACATGGCACTTCCCCGCCGACGTGCCACCTTGGTCTCTGTTTCGACGCGATGCAAATTCAATGGCAGCCTCACTGGCAACCACCCCTCTCTATGAAAACCACCTGCTGATCACCAGGACTGGTTTTGGGGCACTCATCCCACACAAGTCGGCCGGAAATATGGCCCCCACTTTCCGTGAAATTTCCCATTCCCCGCCACCCTTACAGAATGCTACACTACTAGAGAGGGTGGAGAACTGTGCCCGATTGGCGTACGCGTTTCATTTTCCGGATGAAAAGGGGGATTTCTCGATGGAAGCAAAACAACCAGGGTCCGGAACTCGTATGATCGCAATTTTGACGGGCTTTGGGGCACTCGTTGCTTTTTGTGCGGTTGTTCAGGGGGAACCAGCGCCGTCGTCAAAGCAATCCGTCGTGGTTGCAACTCAATCAACGGCAGCAGCGGATTCGTTGTCGGTAGCACCCCGATTAATCTCCGCCCAAAACGAGCCAACCCATGTCGAGGCTCCCTCGCCTCCCGACGAGGGGGCACCGGAGTCACGGTTAGTCAGCCCCTCGGATCACGACGTTCCAGGCGAAACAATCGACCCTGCTGTGGCCACCTGCATCCCAGTGTCTGTCTGCGAACACAAATTGCACCGTAGTGCGAGAAGGTTCCTGGCGTGTCACTCGGGTACAACCCATGCCGCGCTGGAAGTCATCAACCCGGCAGACTGTTGCGGTTGTTGCTATGAGGTTGAGGTTTGCTTGCCGGCCTGTTGCACAGGTGTGCCGCACTGGTCGAGCCGGGTTGGACTTTTCCGCCGAGGGATCGTGGAATATTGCTGGCCATGCGGTTGGCGAGCCAAAGTCGTGTTTCGTGCTTGCGGCGACGTCGTGGTACACTACGATGCAAATTGACATGGGTGCGCCAGGGAGCCGAACATGGGTGCGCCAGGGAGCCGAAACAGGCGGGCAACTTGACCCGGGTCAGCGAGCCGGCTACACTTCCCCTATCATAGAACCATCAGCTCACTTAAAGTAGAAGGCATCCATGATACACCCCCCTTGCAAGTCGATTTCTTCCGTCGCACGCGGCGTCGGAATCATTATGGTTATGTTGGGAGGGCAGCCTTAGGGTTGGTTTCGGTTACGATCGATACACACAGCCCTGAGGCCCCAAAAGCCTCAGGGTTTTTTTGTGACAAAGACATTCCTTCTGGCAATGGTGGAGCCCTTCTGGCAATGGTGGAGCCCTTCTGGCAACGGTGGAGCCCAACCGCGAGCAACCTGCCACGATGCCGGCTCCTGACGGGCACGGCATCCTGCTCAAATCACACTGGTAAACGATACGGCGATGACACGAATCGAGATCTACGACACGACACTTCGCGACGGCGCACAAGGTGAAGGGGTCAATTTTTCACTTGAGGACAAGCTTCTCATTGCCCGGAGACTCGATGAACTCGGCTTTGATTTCATCGAAGGAGGCTACCCCCTTTCGAATCCAAAAGATGCGGAGTTTTTCCAACGGCTCGTAGAAAATCCACTGAAAAAAAGTCGCGTGTGTGCATTTGGCATGACGCGACGAAAGGAGGTTGCTGCAGCCGACGATCCCGGCATGAAGGCACTGCTGGAATCGCAAGCACCGGTGCTGACAATCGTGGGGAAGACGCATGACTTTCATGCCACGGAAGTGCTCCGGGTATCACTGGAAGAAAATCTGGCGATGATTCGCGAGACGGTGGGCTACCTTCGTGAGGCAGGCCGCGAGATCATCTATGACGCCGAACACTTTTTCGACGGTTGGAAAGCGAACCCGGACTACGCTCGTAAAACGATTCAAGCGGCGGTTGAAGGTGGAGCGATGCTGGTAGTGATGTGCGACACAAACGGTGGAAGCCTGCCTGAAGAAATCACAGCCATCACGCAAGAGGCCTTGTCTGCAGTCGATGTTCCGCTTGGTATCCATACGCACAACGATTGCGATCTCTCGGCAGCAAACTCTTTGGCAGCTGTAGATGCCGGAGCAATCCACGTTCAGGGTACGATCAATGGGCTTGGTGAACGATGTGGCAATGCCGATTTAATTGCGATCATGGCAAATCTGGCTATCAAGAAAGATGGTTATGAGTTATTGAACGGAGGTGGAATCAAGTATCTGACGGAACTTTCCCGTTACGTTTATGAGATTGCCAATCTGCACTTCTGCTCCAACCAGGCCTTCGTGGGACCGAGTGCATTTGCCCACAAGGGTGGAATGCACGCCCATGCCATCAATCGAGCAGTCACGAGTTACGAGCACATTCCACCGGAAACGGTAGGCAACGAACGCCGCGTGCTGGTGAGTGAACTTTCGGGGCGATCAAACATCATTGCTTTGACGACCAAGCACGATCTTGAGCACGACAAAGAGCTTATGGATTCATTGCTTCGCCAGGTCGTTGAGATGGAAAACCGTGGATACCAATTTGAAGCCGCCGAAGCCTCATTCGACCTGCTGGTAAAGCGGGCTGCGGAAAAATTTTCTCCCCACTTTGAGCGCATCAATTACCGCGTCAATGTGGAGATGGAGAATCACAAACAGAAACCTACCACCGTGGCAACGGTTAAACTACGGATCGGAAACCGTATGTTCTACGAGGTGGCCGAGGGAGACGGCCCGGTGAATGCCCTCGACAACGCTATGCGAAAGGCACTTTGCAATGTGTTTCCAAAGTTGGCAGATATGTATCTTGTCGATTACAAAGTACGAGTTATCAATTCTGAGGCAGCGACGGCTGCCGCCGTTCGAGTCGTAATTGAAAGTCGTGATGCCGACGGCGAAGTATGGGGTACCGTCGGCGTACATGAGAACGTCATTGAAGCCAGTTGGGACGCACTGGTTGACAGCATCGAGTACAAGCTGATCAAGGACGAGAATAGCTAATCACTCCCTCGCTTTTTTGCGTCTGCCTGCCGAGTTCTAATAGCTGAGTGCTGGAGTTCAGTAAATCAAATCATGACAGCCACTTCCGAAGTATCGCTTCAAGATCTCCCTTCCCAATATGACCATGCTGGGGCACAGGAACGCTGGTACCCGTTCTGGGAACGTCGCGGCTATTTTCATGCCAACCCGAATGACCCCGGCCCTCCCTATACGATCGTCATCCCTCCGCCCAATGTCACCGGAGCACTTCACCTGGGGCATGCGCTGAACAACACCTTGCAGGATATTCTCATCCGCATGAAGCGGATGCAAGGCTACAACGTGCTCTGGATGCCAGGGACGGACCACGCTGGGATTGCTACGCAGGCTGTGGTGGAACGACGGTTACTGGAAGAAGAAGGCAAATCACGGCACGATTTGGGGCGTGATGGGCTCGTCGAGCGCATTTGGAACTGGAAGGAACAATACGAGGCTCGGATCCTGGGGCAGCTCAAACAGCTTGGGTGTAGCTGCGACTGGGACCGAACTCGTTTTACGCTCGATGATACCTGTGCCCGGGCAGTGCGCGAAACGTTTTTCCGACTTTTCCAGGACGACAAAATCTACCGCGGCAAGCGACTGGTCAATTGGGATACCTTTCTGCAAACCGCTGTGAGCGATGATGAAGTCTTCCACGAAACCGTCAAAGGCCACTTCTGGCACTTCAGCTATCCAGTGATTGACCCACAACCGGGTGAACCGACGCACGTGACGATTGCCACGACGCGACCTGAAACAATTCTTGGCGATACGGCCGTCGCTGTACACCCCGACCCGGGTACTGCCCTCGAAAAAGTAAAATCGAGTCTCGTCGAAAAACTTGCCGCCGCTACAGAAAAGGACCAACCCTTCCTTGAGGAGCAAATCACAGCTCTTGAAGTCCACCGCAAAACTAGACTCACTGAACTCGAACAACTGCGAAATATGGCGCGTGACGGCCGCAAACTTTTGCTCCCGCTGGTCGAACGTGAGATTCCGCTCATCGCCGATCCCTGGGCGAAACCAGAACTTGGCTCCGGCAGCGTAAAGATCACGCCAGCCCACGACCCAAACGACTACGATGTCTGGCAACGCAACCAGGAAATTGGTGCGATCAACATTATCAATCCCGACGGAACGCTCAACGAAAATGCTGGACCCTATGCCGGCCTTAAGATCAAGAAAGCACGGGAAACGGTCGTCGCCGACCTCGAGGCGCAAGGTTTGCTGCGAGAAATTGAAGACCGTGAGATTGATCTGGCCCATTCCGATCGCTCGAAAACACCAATCGAACCGTATCTCGCTGACCAGTGGTTCGTGAAGATGGACAAACTGGCCCAATCAGCCATGGATGCCGTCACCGATGGCCGTGTAAAAATCGTGCCCAAACGCTACGCCAAAGGTTACCTCGACTGGCTCGGTGAAAAACGAGACTGGCCAATTGGCCGCCAACTCTGGTGGGGACACCGAATTCCGGTATGGACCTTAAATCGAGAGCGACTGCCTGGTCATCCATCAGCCGAATCGGATTCGACAACCCAACTCCACGGGATGCTTGACGGACTGGCGGAGTTTGAAAAAGCCGCCCGCTTGTCAATCAAGCAAAAAGAAGAAAATGGCAAGATCACGAAAGTCTTTGTGTGCGTGCGAAGCGAAAATGATCCTGAAGTAATCAACTACCTGGAGAAGGATGGCTGGTTCCGGCAAGAAGACGACGTTCTCGACACCTGGTTCTCAAGTGCCCTCTGGCCGCATTCCACCTTGGGCTGGCCAGAGAACACGGTAGAACTCGCCAAGTTCTATCCAACCAGCACGCTCGTCACAAGTCGCGATATCATCACGCTTTGGGTAGCGAGGATGGTGCTCACGGGGCTTTACAACATGAACGACATTCCCTTCGAAGAGGTGTATGTCCACCCCAAAATCCTCGATGGGTATGGCGAGACCATGTCCAAGAGTAAAGGTAATGGGGTCGATCCGGTCGATGTGATCGAGAAATTTGGAGCAGATGCTCTTCGCTTTGGTATCGCCTACCTGACCACCGAGACTCAGGACGTGCGGATGCCCGTCGATTTCGAGTGTCCCCACTGCCATGCCCTTGTGAAACAAACCAAGAAGAACCGGCAGCTTCCCAGAGTCGAGTGTGAGAAATGTAACGAGCCATTCCGCACCCAATGGGCGGAATTGGAGGAAGACCAAACGCTACGACGCGGGGCGGTGGTGAGTGATCGGTTTGAACTAGGTCGCAACTTTTGCAATAAGTTGTGGAATGCCTCTCGATTCTCCCTGATGAATCTCTCGGGATATGAGTCGGGACCCGTCGACTCGGAAAAATTGCGACTCGAAGACCGGTGGCTCCTGTCACGACTCACGACCGTTACGCAACAAGTAACCTCGGCACTCAACGAATACCGCTATGCAGACGCCGCGCGCACCCTCTACGATTTCGCTTGGGACGAATTTTGTAGTTTTTATATAGAAATGGCCAAAACCCGGTTTGCTATTGTCGCACAGCGCACAACGGCTCAGCGTGTTTTAGCACATGCACTCGATACCATCCTGCGATTGCTCCACCCGCTAATCCCATTTCTCACCGAAGAAGTTTGGCAACTGCTCAACGAGGTCGCTTCCACTCGAGGTTTACCCGAGCCGATTTTGGCAGCCGAAAGTGTTTGCGTTGCGCCGTGGCCCGATGCCAATACCTCGTATCAAGACCCTGCAATCGAGGAACAATTCGCACAATTCCAGGCAGTGCTCGGCGCCGTGAGGAAAATCCGTACCGAAAACAACCTGCCAACCAGGGAGCCAGTCGAATTTTACGTGCGCTGCAACCCGTCAGTTGCCAGGCTGCTCGAACCGATGCAGCCCTATTTCAGCTCGATGGCCAAAGCCACGGTTAAAGCGTTGGGCCCTGATACAACATCACCCCGGCGGTCGGCCAGTGAGGTCCTGGCCGGTCTGGAAGTGCACCTTGACGTCAGCGCTTTTTTCGACGTTGATGTCGAGCGAGCCCGCCTTACCAGACAGCTTGATGAACTTGCGGGGCGCATCAAATCGATTAATAAGAAACTCGCTAACAAAAACTTTGTCAATAAAGCTCCGGCCAACGTCGTCGCCCAGCAGCGTGAAAGCCTGGCCGAAGCCCAAGCACAGCTTGACTCAATCAAAATTGCAATAGAAAAAATTGCCGACGGGTAAAAAACGCTTCCTCATCGCTCCTCGGTCACTCCGCTGCAGATTAGGCACCTCAAGTTTAAAGAACCCCGCCTCTTCGTTATTTGCATACCGGGCCAACTGCATACTGGTCTTTCGGGCGACATTCCAGCTATAATGGAAGCAGACCGTGGCAACGCCTGACTACGGTCTTCCGATATGCCGTTCAGCAAGAGGATATGCATCATGCCCGTTTCGATGGAACTTTCGCGAATCATCATCAGCGAAATCAACGATCAACAAGTTGTTTACCTGAAGGAAGTCGACGGCGATCGGATGTTCCCAATCCTGATCGGCATATTCGAGGCAACGAGTATTGACCGACGTGTCAAACAATGTGAAGCTCCACGGCCACTGACGCATGATCTCCTGGTTAATACCGTCGAAACACTCGGTGCCGATTTTCAGGATGTTGTGATCAGCGAACTGAAAGACCACACTTACTTCGCCAAACTACGAATTCGGCATGACGGCGAATTGACTGAAATCGATTGCCGGCCAAGCGATGCGATTGCCGTGGCGGTAACGTGCGATCCCCCGCTGCCGATCTACGTTTCCGAAGACGTACTCAACGACGTGATGGGTGAAGGAACTTGAAGCCTGACGGTCCGGCGCGGTAGGATAAACGCCGCACGACAAGCAGGCCTGGACTTGTTAATTTATTCAACCCAAAACGTCTCGAAACGCTTCTTTCAGCGCAGCCAGTCCTGCATCACCTTTTTCCGGTGCTACCACAACGTTCAGGCGAACTTCACTCGTATTGATCATTTCGGCGTTGATACCCACTTTCAACAACGCCTGAAACGTTCGAATCCCAACCCCAGTGTGGCTACGGATACCAATTCCGAGAACTGAGAGAATGTCAATTTCCGGCTCGTGGGTCATATTGCCACCCAGCTCGTCAACCAGCTTTTCGACAATAACTCTAGCCTGATCCACGCTTTTGCGCGGCACCGTGAAGCTGACATTCGCATAGCCATCGAGCCCCACACTCTGCACGATCATATCGACAAGCAAATCTTCAGCAGCAATCGCCTCGAATATCCGGGCAGCAATACCAGGTTGATCAGGGACCAATGCCATGGTCAAGCGAGCCTGCGATTCGTCCAGCGCGACATCCTCGATCGTCAGATCTTCCATGTGTTGAAGTCGATCAACAACCGTAATGCCATCGGTTCGTTTTGCTGCTGTCATCGTATCGGAATAGGTGACTCGTGCTCGAGGAGGCTTTTCCAGCTCGAACTCCCTGTGAACTGCCCGCAAGGCCTCCATCGCCTTTTCTTGTGTCACCAGTACCGACACCTTGATTTGACTTGTCGTAATAGCCTGGATATTTACATCCGCCTCGGCGAGAGCGCGAAACATTCGGTCGGCGACGCCAGTCTGAGTGGCCATTCCGAGCCCCACAATCGATACCTTCGAAACGTTCGCGTCATGCGTAATTCCCTCCGCACCCAACTCGGCGGCGGCCTTCTCAACAGCCCTCAGTGCTTTGTTTAAATCGGACTCCAGTACGGTGAACGAAATATCCGCCTGGCCATCAGCACCTACATTTTGCACGATCATATCAACCACCAAATTTACTTCCGACAGTTGAAGAAATATGGTCAGGCTGGTCCCGGGCTGATCGGGTACCCCCAGGATGGTAATGCGGGCTTCTTTCCTGGTTAGAGCCACCCCACTGACAGCCCGTTCTGCCGATTCAGAAATCGGGCCCACAATTGTTCCCATCTCATCATTAAAAACAGCACTATTGCGAACATGAATGGGCACGTTGAATTTCTTGCCAAATTCGATCGAGCGGCTGTGCATCACTCCTGCGCCCAGGCTGGCAAGTTCCAGCATTTCATCGTGACTCACCTGGTTCATTTTACGGGCTTCGGGCAACAGGTGAGGATCGGTCGTGAAAACACCGTCGACATCGGTGTAAATCTCACAAACTGTGGCCTCCAGAACAGCAGCAAGGGCCACGGCGGTCGTGTCACTGCCTCCGCGTCCCAAAGTGGTGATGTTAAAAGCTTCATCGATACCCTGGAAGCCAGCGGCAATAATGATGTTGCCCTCGTCCAGTAGCTTGCGGATCCGGCCCGTCGAAATCGACTGAATTCTTGCCTTGGTGTGCCAACTGTCCGTCCGGATTCCAATCTGCCCACCGGTGAGACTCACGGCCTTATGCCCGAGCGAGTGGATTGCGATCGCCATCAACGCCACACTCACCTGCTCACCGGTCGAGAGGAGCATATCCATCTCTCGAGCCGGCGGGTCGTCACAAAGCTGGCCAGCCAGATCGACCAGCATGTCGGTCTGCTTCCCCATCGCACTGACCACCACGACCACCTGGTTACCCTGCTGTTGGGCCCGAATGGCTCTCCGTGCAGCAGCCTGGATCTTCTCTGCATCAGCAACGCTTGTGCCGCCAAACTTTTGGACAATCAAGGGCATTGGAAGTAAAAGAATTGGAGTTGATGGAATTGTGCACGGCTCATGCAGCCCACGCGGTTATGCATCTCATCATTCATCGGTTGTTCGAAAACTGGTTGGCCCAGTGCAAAACCGAGCAACTGCTTTCGCTTCGGTTCCAAAAGGCAAATCTGACCCGTGACTAATCAATGAACCACTTCATCATCTGCCACCCTTCATCAAACACAAGGCTAGATTCGTTTGCATTGCTGTCGCCGTAACGCATAAACGCGTCGGAGTCGACCCCCGTACCTGCCATCGTGACAGGCACATTGCCATGGTTATGGACCTTGGTGCGTAGAAACGTAGGATGATCGGGCGAGACCATGACCCGCCACTGTTCGTGGGCCGACAGCTCGTCAAGCATGGGACCGACGATGTGCGCATCAATTTGCTCCAGAGCCTTGACTTTTTCGTCACAGCGGCCTTCATGGGACGCTTCGTCGGGAGCTTCTACGTGAACACACACAATCTCAAAGCGGTTGAGCGCTTTAACACCAGCCCGCCCCTTTGCAGCATAGTCGGTATCGAGATAACCGGTGGCGCCGTCAACTTCAATCCGTTCCCAACCGATTAAGGCTGCAATGCCTCGTAATAAATCAACCGCTGTGATCATCGCCCCGCGGGGCCCGTACTCTTCGGCGAATGGTCGTAGCTTGGGTGCCAGGCCTTGCCCCCAAAGCCAGATATTCGTTGCCGGTAGCTTGTCATGTCCCTGACGCACCACGTTAACCGGATGATCGGCAAATAACTCGACGGAATAATCCATCAACTCGTTCAACAGGTCGCTCCCGGGTCCGAGCGGATGAAAGTCGAGCACTGCTTGATCGGTAATATCGTGCGGTGCAGTGGTTGCTGTTTCGGCCGTAAAGGGGGCAGCCCGCTTGTCCCCGCGCCAAATCAACAGGTTTCGATAGCTGACCCCAGGTACGAACTCAAGCACACCTCCAAATTTCTCCCGGGAGGCGATTTCCGTTTGTGCGGAGTTTAGAAGATCGGTTGATTCGGCCGTCGTGATATGGTCTGCCGTGAAGTCCTTCATGATTTGGTCGGTGATCGTGACCAGGTTGCAGCGGATGGCCCAATCGTTGGGGCCGAGGGTTATCCCCTGGGCTGCAGCCTCCATCGGCGCCCGACCGGTAAAATTCGCATGCGGATCGTAACCCAACAGGCTCAGATTTCCAATTTCAGACCCGGCTGGGAGATCTGGTGGCGTGTGGCAAGCACGGGCAACCACGCCTTGGGCTGCAATCTGGTCCATATGGGGCGTGCAGGCCGCCTCTAGCGGAGTCTGCCCGTTCAGTTCCTCCTGCGGCTCGTCAGCCGCACCGTCGGGAATGATTATCGCAAATTTCATCTCGCTGTCGCTTGGTGTTGAGTTAGCTTTTGTTTTTTATTTTCAAGTGGCCTCAAGTTCTCATCTTGAACGGTTGCTGTGGTGTTCAATCTCGCACCCACATGCGGACGGTTTGCCCGCACGTGCAATCGAGCTTGTCGATGCGCTCACAAGCAGTCTTTGTTGCACCCTCACTGGTCACATGTGTCATGATGACAAGGGAAACCGTTCGAAGAAGGTCTCCAGGGCTGTGTTGATCCCGTGGTTCGTGCTGCAGGATTGAAGCAATCGAAATCTTGTTCTCTCCTAAAATGTGCGTGATCTGGGCTAATGCCCCCGGGTGGTCTTCGACTTCGGCACGAAGATAGAACCGACCCTGAGTCTGTACATAATCATTGGAGGAGACGCGGGCCTTCCTGCCAGACCAAAGTTCTAATGTCCGAAATGTAAGCGCGCTACGGCCAACCGCTGTGTCGATCATGTCTGCGACCACGGCCGAAGCAGTCGGCATCTGGCCGGCACCCTGGCCATAAAAAAGTAGATTGTCGACAGCATCACCGACGACGCGAATGGCATTGTAGGCACCTCCAACCTCAGCCAGAGGTCGACCCGACTGCACCAGCGTCGGCGATACGTACAGATCCAATCCGTCACCTACCAGACGGGCAACCGCCAGTAACTTGATCTGATAACCCATTTCCTGGGCGTAGCGGACATCCGTACCATCCAGTGTGTCGATCCCCACGCAAGGAATATCCTGCCAATGTACGCGGGCACCAAAACCGAGATGCGCAAGAATAGCCAGCTTCTGTGCTGCATCGGTACCGTCAACATCCATCGCCGGATCGGCTTCAGCGTAACCGAGTCGCTGGGCCTCGGCTACCGCGTCGGCGTAGGCAGCCCCCTCCTGATGCATTTTGCTGAGGATAAAGTTACTTGTGCCGTTGAGAATGCCATCGATCGATTCAATCTGGTTAGCCGACAAACACTGACCAATGTTCGCAATGATGGGAATTCCACCCGCCACAGATGCCTCAAAAGCAATCGACCTCCCCAGCTCACGTGCGCGATCAAACAGTTCCGGTCCATGTTCGGCAAGTAGTGCCTTGTTGGCGGTGACCACATTCTTGCCATTCTCAAGCAGCTGAAGCATAATCGTGCGGGCAGGTTCCAAGCCGCCAATCAACTGGGCTACCACGGTGATCTGGGAATCTTGAATGACGTCCTCGACACGATCCGTCAAAACGCCCTTGGGAAGATCACAATCGCGCTCTTTGGTGAGGTCCCGAACGACCGCTTTTTCCAGCCAGAGTGTCCGTCCCGCGTGCCGGGCAGTTCGGTCACCGTGATCCAATAACAGGTGTGCAACGCCCGATCCAACGGTGCCGAGGCCAATAATTGCTACTTTGGTGGTATCCATCAAAAACTTTGGCTCGCTGAGTAAGAGATCTACAATTCTGCGTGGATCCAGGCCTTCAACGGTGCTCCCATCGCAAACATCGGTCAGCAACCTCTGGGGATACGTTTCCCGACCCTGAATTCACGTTAAAAAGCCGGCTCATCGCCCCCGGCTATCCTAGTTGCGTTCTGCGAAAGCCGTCAACCTGCAGCTCCTGCGTTTGCGCCGGCGGGTGAAATCAGTAGAATTGGACCGCTCATTGATTCGTCTTCGCTCCTGACTGCCGCCTGAACCTTTGCCCCCCGCTCTCTGACAAGCCCGCCCATGCCTCGCTACAACCCTGCCTCGATTGAACCCAAATGGCAAGCCTATTGGGAAAAACACCGAACTTTTGCCGCACCCAGATTGCCGGAACCTGGCGCGGACAAGCTTTACGTCCTGGACATGTTCCCCTACCCCAGCAGCGATGGTCTGCACGTAGGCCATCCAGAAGGCTACACCGCCACCGACATCGTATGCCGGGCGGCTCGCATGCAAGGCAAGAGCGTCGTCCACCCGATGGGGTTCGACGCTTTTGGACTGCCAGCGGAAGAATATGCCATTAAGACGGGACAGCACCCGCGAATTCAAACCGAGCAAAATATTGCTAATTTTCGTCGCCAACTCAAAATGCTTGGCTTCAGTTACGACTGGGACCGTGAACTGGCAACGACAGACGTCGATTTCTTTCGCTGGACTCAGTGGATCTTCCTGCAAATCTACGACACTTGGTTCGATGAAGTTCAGCAGCGTGGTCGCCCAATTAGCGAACTGCCAATTCCCGCTGACACTGCCGCCTTAGGTGACGATGCCATTCGCGAATACCAGAACGATCACCGGCTTGCTTTTCAAACCAAGGCACCGGTCAATTGGTGCCCCGCGTTGGGAACGGTTCTCGCCAACGAAGAAGTCATCGATGGCAAAAGCGAACGGGGTGATCATCCTGTCGTGCGGATGCCGCTCCTGCAATGGATGCTCCGGATCACCGCATACGCCGACCGGCTCGAAAATGACCTCGACGACCTCGATTGGCACGAAGGCATAAAATCGTTGCAACGAAACTGGATTGGCCGGAGCCAAGGTGCCGAAGTCGATTTTTTCATCGGGTCCGAGCAAGACTTCAAAGGATGGAAAACAGCGCGTCGTACTGCAGGTTTCCCCCGCAAACCTGAACCTGAAGTGCTGCGGATTTACACAACGCGACCCGATACGCTCTACGGAGCCACTTACATGGTCATTGCGCCGGAACATTCTTTCGTCGAACTATTGACAACATCAACACACGCAGCGACGGTTCAGGCGTATTGTGAGGCAGCCGCCTCCAAGAGCGATCGCGACCGGACAGAACTTGCAAAAGAAAAGACCGGAGTGTTCATCGGTGCGCACGCCATCAATCCCGTTAATAACACCCTTATGCCAATTTGGGTCGCCGACTACGTATTGATCAGCTATGGCACGGGCGCAATCATGGCCGTGCCGGCACATGACGAACGAGACTTCGAATTTGCCCAACAGTTCGACATTCCAATCCAGGCCGTTGTTAATCCGGGAACGTCGGTATCGGCAACCGACGCCGAGAAAATTCTCGCCGGTAAACAGGTCTTCAGCGGGAGCGGTTGGGCGGTTAACTCCGGCCCCTACGATGGGCTGCCGACCGCTGAATTCAAACAAAAAATTGCTGGTGATCTGGCAGCCTCCGGGCTTGGACGCGAAGCGGTAAACTACAAACTTCGCGACTGGCTCTTCTCGCGGCAACGTTTTTGGGGAGAGCCGTTTCCGATTCTGCACGAACTGGACAATGACGGAAAATCAACCGGGCGCGTACAGCCGGTTGCTCTTGACGGAATACCCATTGACCTGCCACATCTGGATGACTTTCGACCACATGGGCGGCCTGAACCACCGCTGGACAAAGCGCCGGATGAATGGCTCTACCCGGTCATCGACGGCAAACGATTCAAGCGCGAGACCAATACCATGCCCCAGTGGGCGGGCTCCTGCTGGTATTATTTGAGGTTTCTCGACCCCCGAAATGACCGGGCGGTCATCGACCCGGAAATCGAAAAAGCATGGATGCCGGTCGATCTGTACGTTGGCGGCGCCGAGCACGCCGTTTTGCACCTGCTGTACGCCCGCTTCTGGCACAAGGTGCTTTATGATCGCGGCGTTGTAAGCACCCAGGAACCGTTCCAAAAACTTGTCAATCAAGGAATGATCCTGGGGGAAAACAACGAGAAAATGTCCAAGAGCCGCGGCAACGTGGTCAGTCCCGATGCTGTCATTGCTGAATTTGGAGCCGATTCGCTGAGGCTTTACGAGATGTTTATGGGTCCCCTGGAAGCAACCAAACCTTGGAGCATGGACGGCGTAAGTGGTGTGTATGGCTTTCTGGGCCGCGTCTGGCGAATGATCGTCGACGAAAGATCAGAAGAGCTGATACTCAACCCAGCCGTGGTCGATACACCGCCCGGCATTGAGCAGAATCGCGTGCTCCACCAGACCATTAAAGCCGTCACGGAAGATGTCTCCGAACTTCGCTTCAACACGGCAATAGCGCGAATGATGGAGTTCACCAACTTCTTTACCAAAGAAACGTCGCGACCACGTGAAGCGATGACCAGTTTTGTTCTCTTGCTCTCCCCATTTGCACCCCACATCGCAGAGGAACTGTGGCAAGTGCTTGGCCATCGGGAATCGATTGCCTGTGCTCCCTGGCCCGAATTCAATCACGAACTGGCTAAAGAACACACGGTCGAGGTGGCGGTACAAATCAAAGGCAAGGTCCGCAGCAAGATCAACGTGCCGGCCGATGCCGATCAGCAGACCATACTTACCGCCGCCAAGGAAGATCCCAAGATTGCGGCGTTGTTGGCCGGGAAATCGATCGTTAAAGAGATTGTAGTGCCAGGGCGGTTGGTGAATTTCGTGATCAAGTAATGGATTTCAGGTCCGCAGCCCAATATGCTCAGCAGTTGTACTACCCACCACCACCTTAACCAAGATCTGTGAAATCATGAAGAACGTCGTCGCCGTTGTACTTGGTGGAGGGCGTGGCACACGACTGCAGCCGCTCACCTTGTATCGTTCCAAACCAGCCGTGCCGCTGGCCGGGAAGTATCGCCTCATTGATATTCCACTTTCCAACTGCCTTAATAGTGGCTTCAACCAGATTTATGTTTTGACGCAGTTCATGTCGGTAAGTCTCCACAGGCACATTCGAGGCACGTACAACTTCGATATCTTCGACGGCGGCTTTGTGGAGATTTTGGCAGCCCAACAAACCTTTGGCGGCAATACTGAAGACTGGTTCCAGGGTACAGCCGACGCGGTCCGCAAGAATCTTCGCTATCTGTCGCAACCAGAGATTGACCATGTCCTGATCCTTGCGGGGGACCAACTCTATCGCATGGATTTCGCAAAGATGCTTGAAACGCATCTCGCGACAAACGCCGACGTGACAATCGCCGCCAAGCCGGTTGATCGGTCTGTTGCCTCCGGCCTTGGAATCATGCGGGTGGATGATTCCGGACGCGTCGTCGGCTTTCTGGAAAAGCCGAAAACCGATACCGAACTCAACGACATGGCCATGAGCCCAGAATGGATCAATTCTCGCGGAGTCGCTAGCCACGGGCGCGATTGCCTGGCAAGCATGGGCATTTATTTGTTTACTCGCGACACGCTCGTTGCCGTCCTGGAAAAAACAAACTACCAGGACTTTGGCAAGGAGGTCTTTCCTGCATCGATTCGGTCCCGGCAGGTACAATTGCACCTTTTCGACGGCTATTGGGAAGACATCGGTACAATCGCCTCTTTTTACGAAGCCAACCTACAACTCGCGCGAACGGACCCGCCTTTTGATCTGATCTCAGAATCAGCCCCGATTTACTCACGGCCACGTTTCCTCCCCCCTTCACGAGTCGACGGAGCCACCATCCGCGGAAGTCTTGTCGCCGATGGCTGCGTGATCGAACAGGGAACAACCATTGAAAACAGCGTGATTGGTCTGCGCTGCCGGATCGGCCGCGACGTCACAATCCGTGACTCAGTCATTATGGGCGCCGATTTTTACGAATCAGCGGAACGAAGGCCACCCGTGAATTGCCCGGCTATGCCACCGGTCGGCATTGGAGAAGGTACCTTGATCGAAGGCGCACTGGTCGATAAAAACTGCCGAATTGGTGCTAGAGTCACCATCCGGGGAAATCAAGAACGACAAGATGGAACCCTCGGGGAACATTGCGCGATCCGTGACGGTATTTTCATCGTACCAAAGGATGGGGTGATATTCGACGACTGGTCTGCCTGAACGGTTTATCGCCCGTCCATTTGCAGCGGGTCCGCTCTGCAGGCGGAGAAAACGGTCCCCCCAATCCCTCCAATCGCTACCATTGTTGGAAAATCGTGCCACCAGCCCCCTTTCGTGGACGGGGGTTTTACCGTATGCCATATTACTTGGAGTGCCCACTGCGAAGAGGGCCTGAGATGTTTTGTGGGAGATCGCCAAAAAATGTCAATATCGCGTCACAAACCGTTGTTTATTGGTACCCTCGGGCTTCTTGCGCTGGTGGCCAGTTGCAGTGACAACGCCGGAACCGACCCACTCACCAATCGAGATACGGTCGGAATCGAAATTGATCAAATCGCCAATGCTGATGGTGTCCCGATCGGCGAAGAAAGCGATGTCGTGATCGGTACGCTTCAGCATACCAGTAAGGCGGCTAACGACACCGACGATGAATTCGGCGACTTAGCAGACACCAACCTCAAACGCGAAAGTGTCATAATCCAACCTTACAAGGGCCCGCCAATCTATCTCAATGAACCCCCGGTTCCGCCACCTGCCACAATTGTTGCCGAGCGAAAACCTCATGAAACGAAGTATAAAGATGGAACCATTCATATTGAAAGACAAATAACTCGCTATTCCGATGACCGAATCGAAAATGACGGCATGTATCGCGAGTACTTCCCCAACGGGCAACTCTTTGTCGAAGGTGAATATGTCAAAGGAGAGCAACAGGGCAAATGGGTCTATTGGCATGATAACGG
>Ga0310120_10001647_pt1 | contig 16748 bp, 13 predicted proteins | sample CB27_AW_983_MG_FD_203506 | JGI IMG/M metagenome (GOLD analysis project Ga0310120, IMG submission 203506) | Marine microbial communities from Western Arctic Ocean, Canada - CB27_AW_983 | ecosystem: Environmental > Aquatic > Marine > Oceanic | place: Canada: Western Arctic Ocean | collected...
AATTTAAAATAAAAGAAGTTACTAATACTAAAATTGAGACTATAGAATTAAAAATTCTAAATTAAATTTAAGTAGAACACTTTTTTTTATTGATAAGGATATTGTATTTTCGTTAGCTATAAAAAATAATATGGCAGTTTTAGGAAAAATAAGAGAGAGATCAATTTTTTTAATTCTTGTAATTGGTATGGCTCTTTTTGCATTTGTTATATCAGGAGTTTTTACTGATCCCGGAATGAGTTCTCAGGAACCGATTGGTAAGGTAAATGGAGAGGATATTTCAATCGAAGAGTTCAGAAATCAAGTTGATTTTTTAGAAAGAAATTATAATCTTTCTGGAATGGTAGCTGTAAATAATGTTTGGGATCAGACAGTAAGAAATAAAGTGTTAAAAACTCAGTTTGAATTAAGTGGAATAGAATCCGGTAAAGATCATATTGAGTTTATATTATCTCAAAACCCTAGTTTTAATTCTGATTCAAGATTTTTAAATGAAGCAGGGATTTTTGAAATTGAAAAATTCATTGATCTAATTTTAGAAATGAAGTCAACTAATCCTCAATCATATGAGCAATGGAAAAATCAAGAGCAAATTTTTCAATCTCAATCTAATGAGCAGATTTATTTAAATTTAATTAGATCTGGAATTAATTTTACTCAAAAAGATGGTGAAAATGAGTATTTCTTTCAAAATGATAACGTTGATATTGAGTACGTTCAAATACCATATTCATCTATTGCCGACAGTTTGATTACATACAAAAAATCAGATATTAAAAAATATATTGAATCTAATAGAAATGATTTTAAAGTTGAGGCTTCAAGAAATATAGAATTTGTAATTTTTGAAGAGAAACCTTCATTAGAGGATGAAAATGCAATTAAAATTCGGTTACAAGCTTTTTTAAATGAGAAAAAAGAATATAATAATGTGTCAAAATTAGAAGAATCCATACCAAGTTTATTAACGACAAAGAATATTACAGAGTTTGTTAATGAAAATTCTGAAATTAAATTTGATTCTATTTATTTACCTAAAGGATCGTTAGCTACAGATCATGCTAATATTTTATTCAATTTAGATAAAGATCAAACTTATGGCCCATATTTAGATGGAGAATATTATAAAATCTCTATGATGTTAAATAAGAAAAAAGGCGGATCTGTTAGGGCTAGCCACATTCTAATTTCCTATGAAGGAGCACAAAGCGCTAATCCACAAATATCTAGATCTAAATTGGAAGCAAAGAAAGAAGCTAATCGAATTTTAAGACTAGCTAAGAGAAAACCAGATACTTTTTCTGAATTAGCTTTCGAATTTTCTGATGGACCTTCAAAATCTAGTGGTGGTGATCTTGGTTTTTTTCAAGAGGGAGCTATGGTTAAACCTTTTAATGATTATGCTTTTTCTAAAAGAAAAGGTAGTATTGGATTAGTTGAGACTGATTTTGGCTTTCATGTAATAAAAGTAGTAGCAAAAGAAGATATAGTATTATTAGCATCAATAGCTGAAAAAAATATACCATCTGAAGAAACAAGTGATAAAGTTTTTAATCTTGCAACTAAATTTGAAATTAATTTATCAAAAAATCTTAATTTAAATGCTTTAGCAGTTGAGAATGATTATATCGTTAAGCCTGTAAATGGAATTAGAATTTTGGAGGATAATTTACCTGGGCTATCCAATCAAAGAAGGGTAGTTCAGTGGTTGTTTTCAGAAGATGTTGAAGTAAATGATTACAAAAGGTTTGATCTTTCCAATGGAGGCTATCTTATCGCGCAAGTAACTGATATTATAGAAGATGGTCTTTCTTCAGTTTCAAATGCTTCTTTCAGAGCTCTTCCTGAAGTTTTAAATTCTAAAAAAGCAGTTTTAATTATAAAACAAAATGATAATAAGCTTTCTTTAGAAGATTTAGCAAAGAGTAATAATGTAGAAATTAAAAAGGCTTTAGCTCTTAATCAAAAAAATGCTACAATTAGTGGATCTGGAAGAGAACCATTATTAATAGGACATGCTTTTGGGCTAAATATAAATCAGATTTCTGATTTTATTATTGGAGAAAAGGGTGTTTATAAAATTAAAGTATTAAAAAAGAGTAAAGTTTCAGATAATGAAAATTATGATTCAAATAAATTTAATTTTATAATTTCATATCAGAATCAACTGTTGAATAATTCAAGATCTAACCTTGATAATGCAGTTTATCAAGTAGCTAAAGAAACCTCTGATATAGTTGACAATCGTTCTTTATACTATTAAAAAGATTCTAAAATATTTCCTAGAAAGATATCTTTAACTTCTATTATGTAAAAAATTAAATAAACTAGAGATATTATAAATTTCATTGCAATCCCAGCAAGAAGTCCAATTAATGTCCCTATTGATGCTTTAATTGCTTTTTTTAATTTCAAATTATTCATTAATTCTCCTGAAATAGCCCCAATAAATGGACCTATAATGATTCCTATAGGCCCACCAATAATTCCTCCCAATAATAATCCGATAGTAGCACCAATCATACCTTTATTAGTTCCTCCAAATTTTTTCAATCCAATCATTGGGATTATTAGGTCGAAAGAAAATATAATAACAGCTATAATAAAGGTTATAAAAAGAAAAAAATAACTTAATTCTACATTTGACGAGAAATTTATAATAAATAAACCTAGCCAACTAGTAATAGGACTAGGTATTATTGGAATAAAACTTCCTATTAGTCCAATTAGACAAAACAACAATCCTATTATAAGAATAAATACGTCCATAAAATTCTAATTAACTAAAATATAAACCCTACTTTTTTTGTAATTTACGTCAATGATGAAAATAATAAAATTATTTTTTTTAATATTTTTAATCTTAGGATGTAATTATAATCCTAAAAATTTAGATATTCCAATTCCTTCAGTTAATTGGTCTGAAAATGATGAGCCCCCATCAATTAAGCTATGTGATAAAATTAGTAGTGATACGGAACGATTAATTTGTTTTAAAAATAATTTAATAAAGTTAATTTCAGAAAATTTAGATTTTACTAAAACAGAGGTTAAGAAACATCTAAACGATACGATATTGGTTTCAATTCTAATTGATAAAAGCGGAAAAGTATCATTTTTAAATGCATTAAGTAATCTAAAAATTAAAGAAGAAATCCCATTAATTGACAGGATTCTCAATGATGCTATAAATAGATTACCTAATATATTACCTGCTACTAAGACAAATATTGGCGTTCAAGTAAGTTCAAAATTTGAATTACCTTTAATTTTAAAATCAGATTAATCTTTTCGATATATTGGAATCAAAAAAAGAAAAAATAATTTTAGGTATAGATCCTGGAACTACAATTATGGGATTTGGGTTAATTAAAGTAATTGATAAAAAAATGAATTTTTTACAGTTAAATGAATTAATTCTTAATAAGTATGATGACCATTATTTAAGATTAAAACATATTTTTGAAAGAACTATTGAATTAATTGATGATTTCCATCCTGATGAAATTGCAATTGAAGCCCCTTTTTTTGGCAAAAATGTCCAATCTATGCTAAAACTAGGGCGAGCTCAAGGAGTAGCAATGGCTGCAGGTCTTTCTAGGGAAGTTCCTATTACTGAGTATTCGCCAAAAAAAATTAAAATGGCAATTACAGGAAATGGTAATGCTTCAAAAGAACAAGTAGCTAAAATGTTACAAAGCTTACTTGGATTTAAAGAGCTCCCTAAAAATTTAGACTCAACAGATGGGTTAGCTGCCGCTGTATGCCATTTTTATAATTCTAACAACAAAACAATAGAAAGTAAGTATAGCGGTTGGGAATCCTTTGTCAAAAATAATCCTAAAAGGTTAAAATAAAATTTCATTGACTGGAATATATATTCATATACCATATTGTAAGCAAGCATGTCACTATTGTAATTTTCATTTTTCAACTTCTTTGAAAAATAAAGAAAGTGTGATTGAATCTATGATAAAAGAAATACAAGTTAAATCAAATGGATATGATGATTTAGTTGATACTATATACTTTGGAGGAGGGACTCCATCTTTTTTAGAAATATTTGAAATAAATAAATTAATTGTATCAGTTTTTAAAAATTTTAAAATTTCATTAAATCCAGAAATAACTTTAGAAGCTAATCCTGATGATTTAAATGATTATAAATTAAAAGAATTATCAAAAAGCAAGATTAATAGACTGAGTATTGGAGTACAATCTTTTAAAGAAAAAGATCTCAAAATAATGAATAGATCACATAGCTCTAAAGATTCTAATCAATGTATTGAAAGGGCCAAAAAATATTTTGATAATATATCTATTGATCTAATATATGGAATGCCTGGGAGTGATTTAAAAAGCTGGAATTACAATTTAAATTTAGCTATAAGCTTAAATCTAAATCATATTTCAGCATATGCATTAACTGTTGAACCAAATACAGCTTTAGATAGATTTGTTAAAAAGGATATTATAAAACCACTTGAAGAAGACTTAGTTTTTGAACAGTATGAGCTTATGTATGAAAAACTATTGGATAATGAATACATAAATTATGAGTTGTCTAGCTTTGCTAAAGAGGGTTATTTTTCTAAAAACAACACAGCTTATTGGTTAAGAAAAAAATATATTGGAATTGGTCCAGCTGCCCATAGTTTTGATGGAATTAATAGAAGTTGGAATGTGTCTAATAATAATTTATATATTAAAGCTATAAAGAATAATAAAATGTTTTTTGAAAAAGAAAAACTTTCAATAGTTGATCAATACAACGAGTATATTATGACTGGGTTAAGAACTATTTGGGGAATTTCTTTGAAATACTTAAAAGATAATTTTGGAATTAAATACAGAAATCATTTCATTAATAAATCTCAAAAATTTATAGTTTCAAATCATTTAATATTAAATGATGATATTGTAAAAACTACAATTAAAGGGAAATTTCTGTCAGATGGAATCGCCTCAGAATTATTTTTAATTAACCTTTAGACAACTTAGTGAAATGATGATAAAATTTAGAAATTGTCTCTATACCTAATAAAAAATTAGAAACTCCAAAGTGTTCATTTGGAGAATGAATAGCGTCGCTATCTAATCCAAACCCCATTAAAATACTTTTACTTTCTAATTCTTTTTCAAAGAGTGCTATAATGGGAATACTTCCTCCGTCTTTTGTAGGAATTGGTTTTAAATTAAATACGTCCTCATAAGCATTGCTTGCAGCTTTATAACCTACTGTATTTGTAGGAGCAACATAAGGTTCACCACCATGGTGCTCTGTTACTTTGACACTAACAGTTTTAGGCGTAATATTTTTAATATGTTTAGTGAAAAGCTGACTAATCTCTCTCCAATTTTGACCAGGCACTAATCTCATAGAAATTTTAGCATTTGCTTTATTTGGTAGTACTGTTTTGGAACCTTCCTTAGTATAGCCACCCCAAATTCCATTTACATCTAAGGCAGGCCTAATGGATTGTCTTTCGATTGTTGAATATCCTGTTTCGCCATGTTCAGTATTAATTCCAATGGATTTTTTGAATTCATCAAGATTAAATGGAATGGAAGAAATTTCTTTTCTTTCATCGTTTGAAGCTTCAGACACTTTATCATAAAAACCAGGAATTGTAATTTTATTATTAGAATCATGAAGAGAAGCGATCATCTTAGATAAAATATTGATCGGATTTGCTACTGTACCTCCATAATGACCAGAATGTAAATCTCTGTTTGCTCCGGTTAACTCAACTTCCATGTAAGAGAGTCCTCTTAACCCAGTAGTAATAGATGGGGTAGTTTTATTTATCATACCAGTGTCAGAAACTAAAATTATATCGTTAGAAAGTTTGTTTTTGTTATTTTTAACAAATATTTCAAGATTATCACTGCCAACTTCTTCTTCACCTTCAATCATGAATTTAACATTACAAGGTAGCCCACTATCTTGCATCATAACTTCTAATGCTTTTATATGCATAAACATTTGCCCTTTGTCATCACATGCTCCACGGGCAAAAATAGCTCCTTCAGGATGAATTTTTGTTTTTTTAATATAAGGCTGGAAAGGATCTTGATCCCATAAATCTAAAGGATCAACTGGTTGAACATCATAATGACCATAGACAAGAATTGTAGGAAGATTTTGGCCTATTATTTTTTCACCATAAACAATTGGATGTCCGTCAGTTTCACATATTTCACAATTATTCAACCCTAATTTTAAAAGGTGTTTTTTAATTGAATTTGCTGCTATTTTAATATCTGGATCATTTTCTGAATTAGCACTTATAGATGGTATTCTTAATAATTCAAATAATTCATTTAAAAAACGCTCTTTATTTTTATCGATGTAAGTTTTAAAATTTCCCAATATAATATTTTTTATAAATATAACTAAATATGCTTTTTTAACATAGAAAAACCAATAGTGATATTTTAATAATCTTGCTTATATTTGCTTGCCTTTTGCGGGTGTGGTGAAATTGGTAGACACGCTAGACTTAGGATCTAGTGCTTCGCGGCTTGGGGGTTCGAGTCCCTTCACCCGCACCATATAAACCTCAACATTTAGTTGGGGTTTTTTTTATTTAAAAAATAAACTCATATATATTTTTCATACGGTTTACAATTATTACTATATTAATTAATCTTTAGCATGATTTTTGAAAAGTAATCATAAAGTTTATCTAAAGATTTTTTATATTAAAGTATGAAGAAAAAGTTTATAATAGTATTTGTTGGAATTATATTGTTTTTTACTAGTTGGAATTTAACCAATGTAAAATTTGATGATCCAAATAAAGATAAATTATTAATTGAAATTATTAAATATGTTCTTGATAAGGGTCATTATCAATCTAAGGAAATAAATGATGAATTTTCAGAAAAGATATTTGACACATATTTAGAATTAATTGATTCTCAAAAAAAATATTTTTTAGCTTCGGATTTAAGGGAATTTAAAAAATACAAATTACAATTAGATGATCAGTGGCTTAGTTATGATTTAACTTTTTTTAATTTAACATTTGAAAGACTTATTCAAAGAATGAACGAGGTTGAAATTTTTATTCCTGTTTTATTTGATAAGTCATTTAATTTTGATCTAGATGAAAATATTAATTTTGATTTTGAAAATATTTCTTACTCAAAAAATAATAAACAGAGAATAGATAGATGGAGAAAGCAGCTTAAATATATGGCTTTAGACATATATGATATTAAAATTTCAGAACAGAAATTAAGTTTAAAAAACAATAAGGAATTTAAACTTAAATCTAATTCTAAAATTTTAAATGAATCTACTGAATTAGTAAAAAAAAATATTACCCAGGTATTTGATTTAATGAATGACCTTCAAAAAAAGGATTGGTTTGCGACTTATATAAATTCTTTTGTTACCCAATTTGATCCTCATACTTATTATTTTCAGCCAGAAGATAAGGAACGTTTTGATCTGAATATTTCTGGTAAATTTGATGGTATCGGAGCCCGATTATCCAAAAAAGATGGAGGTATTGAAATTGTTGATATTATTTTAGGCGGACCAGTTTGGAGGGATAAAAAACTTGAAATTGGAGATGAAATAATAAAAGTAGGTCAAGGAGACCAATCTCCAGTTGATGTAATTGGCATGAGATTGGAAGATGCAATTAAATTAATTAAAGGACCAAAAGGTTCAGAAGTAAAGTTAACTATTAGAAAGAAATTCGATGGAGAAATTAAAGTTATTTCTATAATAAGAGATTTAGTTTTACTTGAAGAAACTTATGCTAAATCTACTTTGATCAAAAAAGATAATAAATCATATGGTTTAATTAGCTTACCCAAATTTTATGTAGATTTTGATAACTATAAAGAAAAAAATTGTGCTTCAGATGTTAAAAATGAAATTTTAAAACTCAAAAAAGAAGGTATTGATGGGTTGGTACTCGACTTAAGAAATAATGGAGGGGGCGCTTTGCAAACAGTTGTCGAAATGACAGGTTTATTTATTGAAAAAGGCCCAATAGTTCAGATTAAGTCAACTGGTAATAGGAAAAAAATACTATCTGATAAAGATTCTTCAATTGTTTGGGATGGGCCATTAGTTGTTTTAGTAAATCAAATGTCGGCATCAGCTGCTGAAATTTTAGCTGCGGCCCTTCAAGATTATGGTCGAGCTATCATTATTGGTAGTACTCAGAGTTTTGGAAAGGGTACAGTACAAAATATAATTGATTTAAATAGATTTTTATCGAACAGTCAATTTGACTTAGGAGCATTAAAAATTACAACTGATAAATTTTATAGAATCAATGGCGGATCTGTTCAGATTGACGGAGTAAAAAGTGATATTAGCATACCAAATACTTATTCATTTTTAGAGATTGGAGAAAATGACGAAAAAAATCCTTTAAGCTGGGATCAAATAGATCCTGCAGCTTATAACTTATGGAATGGTTATTATAATTTAAAGGATGTAATTGATAATGGAAATGATAGAATTAAAGAAAGTAAATTAGCAACTTTAATAAATGAAAATGCTAAATGGATTGCATCTAAAAGAGACTTAAAATCTTTTTCTTTAAATTATAATTCATTTAAAAAATCTCAAAGTAATGATAAGGATTTTCTTTCCAAGTTTGATGAGATAAAAAATTATAAAAATGATTTAAAATTTGATTTATTAGTCAATGAAAATAAATCTTTAGAAAAATCTGATGAATTATTAGAAAGAAGAAAAAAATGGCATTCTAATTTACAGTCAGATTATTATTTAAATGAAAGTATTAATGTGCTTTCAAATTTAAAATTAAAGAATATTGAAGTAAAAAAAATACTTGCTAAAATTGATTAATGTTAACTAATAAATTTAGTTTTATTTATAACCACTTTGGTATACTACTTTCTTCTTTTTTTATTTTTTTCTGCTTTTTAATTTCAGTTTTTTCATATTTTTTTATTTCAGATAATTCAGAACATTCAAATCAAATGCATTTAGCTATTCACTCTAAGTCTCCTGGATTTAAAGTGAAAATGATTTTAATTCCAAATGAATTAAATTATAATCAGTCTTCAATGAACCTCCTTTTTTTTGGAGATAAATCTCCAGATCAAGAAATTTTAATTAAAACATACAAGTTTTTTGATGATGGAATTGAATATGTAGGCTATGATGATTTAAAATTTGAAAAAAACTTTATTTCATATAATTTATTTCCTAAAAAATTAAGTCCTAACGAAATTGAAAATAAATTTATAATTGATAGAAAATTTATTTTTGGAACTGACAGTTTTGGAAGAGATGTTTTTGGAAGAGTAATGTTAGGCACTAGAGTTTCTTTGTTTATAGGTTTTATTGCTGTTTTAATTTCTTTGTTAATTGGAGTTACAATAGGATTGGTTAGTGGCTATTATGGAGGTCTAATTGATAAGATTTCTATGATGGTGATAAATATGTTTTGGGCTATACCTACATTACTTTTAGTTATAGCAATTTCTCTTGCTTTAGGGAAAGGCTTTTGGCAAGTTTATGTTGCAGTCGGGTTAACCATGTGGGTTGAAGTTGCTAGAGTTGTTAGAGGGCAAGTAATTTCTGAAAAAAATAAAGATTATATAACTGCAGCAAGAGTTTTAGGGTTTTCAGACTTTAGAATTTTTTTTAAACATTTGATACCAAATATTATTGGTCCAATTTTAATAATTTCTGCCGCTAATTTTGCATCTGCTATTTTAATTGAAAGTGGATTAAGTTTTTTAGGTATAGGTACTCAACCTCCAATGCCAAGTTGGGGATCAATGATAAAAGATAATTATCAATATATCATTTTAGGTAAAGCATACTTAGCTATTATTCCTGGAACTGCAATTATGTTACTTGTTACATGTTTTATGTTTTTAGGAAATAATTTAAATGATTTTTTTGTTAAAAAATAAGCAACTTACCACTTACTAGTTCTTTGAGAGTCAAGCTTTATGTATATTGAAAATAATAAAGTAAAACCAAGTAAGTTAGACCCCCCATAACTAAAGAATGGTAAAGGAATTCCAATAGTAGGGATCAAACCTAGAACCATTCCGATATTTATAAAAAAGTGAGTGAATATTATAGCTACTGTAGAATAGGCAAATATTTTGCTAAATAAATTTCTTTGAAGCTCTGCTCTTTTAGATATTCTAAGCATTAAATAAGAAAATAGAAAAATCACTAAACTAGCTCCTAAAAACCCCCATTCTTCACCAACTGTTGAAAATATATAATCGGTATGCTGCTCAGGAACAAAGCTTCCTTTAGTTTGAGAACCTTCCAAAAATCCTTCTCCAAAAAAACCTCCTGAAGCAAATGCTATTCTAGACTGATTAGTATTATAACCAACACCTCTATTATCTTCTTGTAAACCCATTACAATATTGAATCTATCTCTATGGTGTTGTTCAAAAATATTATTAAAAATAAAGTCAACTGATAAGGTAAAAGCTGAAAAAACAAAACTATACATTATAATTTTTTTTATCGATTTTTTCTTTCTTTTCATGTAGGAGATTAATAAAAGAGACAGGAAAAAAATAGATATAATTATTATTTGTTTATTAAAAAGAATTGTAAGAAAAAATAATCCAATAAATCCAATAAATAAATTCAGATATATTGAAGGAAGCCCAATTTTATAAAACACTAAAAAAAAACTTAAAAATACCAAAGTTGTTCCTGGATCACTTTGTAAAAGAATCAATATAATAGGAATTAAAATAATTAAAAAAGAATAGAATTGAGTTTTAATTGTTTTAATATTTGAGTTAAAATCACTTAAGTATTTAGCCAATGCAAGAGCAGTTATTGGCTTAGCGAATTCACTTGGTTGAATTCCAAATCCAAAAATTTGATACCAAGCCGTTGCTCCAGATATACTTTTGCCAAATACAAATAAACCCAGTAATGATATTATGGATAAAACATAAGATATACTAGCAAATTTTTCGAAAAATTTAAAAGGGAATAGTTGAACTAAAAAAAATAAAATAATTGAAGCGATAATAAATAAACATTGTTTTCCGAAAGGATGTTTCAAGGAAAACATAGAGTCAAGTAAGTTTGTATGAGCTGATGAATATATGTTAATTAGTCCTAGTAAAATTAATAAACAAAGTATAACTATACTTATCCAATCAATCTTCTTTATATTCATTTTACTCATTTATTTTAAAATTTGAGTTTAAATAAGGCTTTAGATATTCTTCCATTAAATTTCCATTAATAATATAGTTTTCTAAGTACTTTCTGTTAATTTTTTTATTTAAATATTTTTCCATCATTAAGCTAGCTATAGGCGCGGCCCATCGTGTTCCCCAATATCCATTTTCAATAAACACAGCAATCGCTATTTTCGGATTGTTTTTTGGAGCAAAACCAATAAAAATAGAATGATCTGTTAATTGGAGCCTTTTACCATTAATTTTGATAAAGTTTTCTGCAGTACCAGTTTTCCCCACTACATTAATTCCTTTAATTTTAGCATTTTGTGCACTACCTTTTTCTATTACATTAAACATTCCTTGAATTACTTTTTCATAATGAATTGAATCTATTGTTGTATGTCTTTTTATTGTAAAATCTTTAGTAATAGAATTATTGCTAATTGCTTTAACTAAGTGTGGTGTTTTAAACCATCCTCTATTTGCTATGGTAGCAGTTAGGTTTGCTAACTGTATTGGAGTAGTAAGTATTTCTCCTTGACCTATTCCATTTGAAATTGTAGTTGCAGCTTTCCATCCACCATTAGGATACCATTTATTATAATATTTTGAATCAGGGATTAAACCCGGACTTCCAGTGGGATGATCGTATCCTAAGTAATTGCCAAGGCCAAAACTACTAACGTGTTCTTTCCAATGATCTATACCAATTCCAGCGTTAGGAAATTTTTCAATAGTTTGTTTGTATATATTTGCAAAATAAGTATTGCAAGAGTTATAAATCGCTTTATCTAAGTTATTTCTTGTCCCTATTTCACAGTGACACTTCATAAATCTTTTTTTAGAATAATAATGCCCTAGATTACATGAAATAATCGTTTTTTCATTTATAACATTTTCTTGTAAAGCGATTAGTGCATTTACTAATTTAAATGTTGAGCCGGGAGGGTATTGACCTTGAAGTCCTCTATCAAATAAAGGTTTCCCTATAGTATCATTTTTTAAATTTATATAATTTTTTGATCTATCTCTTCCGATAAGTAAATTAGGATCAAATGTAGGAGCATTAATAAGAGATAAGATTTCACCACTATTAGGTTCAATAGCTATTATACTACCAAACTTGTTTATCATTAAAGAATCTCCATAAGTTTGAAGGTTTAGATCTATTGTCAAATTAATATCATTTGCTGGCTTATAAACTGTATCGTATATCCCTTTTTTATAAGTGCCAGTAATTCTATTAAACTTATCTTTTTGATAATAGCTCACACCTTTTACACCTCTTAACTGTTCTTCATAGGCTTTTTCTATCCCTTGTCTTCCTATTAACTCTCCTGATTCGTAATAACTGTCATCATTGATTTCATAGTCATTAACCTCACTTATATATCCTAATATGTTTGAAGCTGAATTTAAAAGATAGTTTCTATTTGATTTTCTTTGAATATAAAAACCCTTGTATTTCCATAGTTTTTCTTGTATGATAGCATAATCAGATTTTGAAATTTGAGATAAAAATGCAGAGGGTTTGATGTATGAGAATTTTTTAGATTTATCAATTTTTTCAATTAAAATGCTTTTTTCAATTTTTAATATTTTACAGAATTCAATTGTGTCAATTTCTTTTAAATCTTTAGGAATTATCATTAAATCATAATAAGGCTCATTCTCAACTAATAGATTATTGTTTCTATCAAAAATATAACCTCTTTCAGGGTAGTTATAGATTCTTTGAACTGAATTTTTATTTGAAAGCTGTACATCATCAATATTTATTAACTGCACCCAAAATAATCTTAAAACAAATAAGATACTGGTTGAAATAATTAATATTGGAAATAGGTTATTTTTCATTTTGAACTAATAGATATATAAAAGTCGCACAGAAAATAAATGATAAAATTGAAGTATTTAGAGTTTTTATAAAAATTAATGAAAATTGATTTAAAGAAAAAACTTCTAGTGAAAACATGAAGAGGTGATGCAAAAATATTATTATAAAAAGATAAAGTATATTTTGATATATTGATGAATCATTAAAATAATGCTTCATCATTTTTATTCCATGTGGATCAAAAAATGAGCCAAAAACAAAATTTAATATAAAGGGTCTTAAAAATGCAATAGACAAACATGCAGCAGCATTAATTCCATATGAATTAGAAAATAAATCTAAAATAATTCCGAAAAAGAAACATATAATTAGAAATGCTATTCTGTTAATTTTAATAGGAAACATTAAAATAAATACCAGGCATATATATGGGTCATATGTACCAAATAAATCAAACCTATTAAAAATCAAGACTTGTAAGAAAACTAACATTACAAATCTTATTGCTATAGAAAAGTATAAACTATTCATTAACTTTTATTTTTAATTGTTCAATTTCATTTTTATATAGGCTAGATAATAGGTATACATTTCTAATACTTGTCATGTCGTTGTGAAGTTTTACTTCAATTCTAAAGTAATTATCTAATTTAATATTGAAGCCTACTTTTGAAATTAGTCCTATTTTGATATTTTCTGGAAAAATTGCTGACATTCCGCCAGTTACTATACTGTCTCCAATATTAATTTTAGCTGTTTTAGGAATATCTTTTAGAATAAGTATGTTTATATCTAATCCCTCCCATTCTAAACTACCAAAATGAGAAGTTCTTTTGACTTTTGCATTTATTCTTGAATTTAAATTTAATAAAGACATAACAGATGAATAATTTTCTGAAACTTCATTTACAATACCTACTAGACCATCAGAACTTACAACTCCCATTTCATTAACAACGCCATCTTTACTTCCTTTATTTATTATTAAAAAGTTCTTAAGTAATGAAATGTTATTTGAAATAATTTTAGCATCACTATAGATAAATTCTTTTTTTAAAAAAGCACTGTCTAAATCAATAAATTTAAAGTTTTGTAGTTCGTTTTTTAAGCTAACATTTTCTTTAATTAATGCTTTATTGTATTCTTTTAATTTAAAGTATGCATTAATAGATGAATATTCATTTAAAATATGAGTAGTGAAATTATTTGATAAATTTAAAACTTTAGATTTATGATAGTAATTGGAATTTATTATTAAATAAAGAGAAAATAACAACAGAATTAAAAAAACTAAAACATCTTTTTTTGCTAAGATGCTATCAATGATTCGTTGCATAATAATAAACTATTTCACCAAGACACTTTTATATCTATCAATATTTTTTAAGGTTATACCTGTTCCTCTAACAACTGCTCTTAGAGGATCTTCAGCAATAAAAACTGGCAAATCTGTTTTTCTAGAAAGCCTTTTGTCTAAACCTCTAAGCATAGATCCACCACCTGCTAAATAAATACCTGTATTATAAATATCTGCAGCGAGTTCTGGTGGAGTTTTAGATAATGTTTCCATTAAAGAGTCCTCAATTCTTACAATTGATTTATCGAGCGCTTTTGCAATTTCACGATAACCTATTATAATCTCTTTAGGTTTACCAGTCAGTAAGTCTCTTCCTTGTACAGAAATATCATCAGGAGGACTTTCAAGTTCTTCTGAAGCAGCTCCTACATTGACTTTAATTTTCTCAGCAGTTCTTTCTCCAACATATAAGTTATGCTGCGTTCTCATGTAATAGATTATATCACTTGTAAAAACATCTCCAGCCACTTTAATGGATTTATCACAAACTATTCCTGATAATGCAATTACAGCTATTTCAGTTGTGCCTCCTCCTATATCAACAATCATATTCCCTTTTGGCTGCATTATATCTACACCAATTCCAATTGCTGCAGCCATTGGTTCATGAATTAAATACACTTCTTTTCCATTTACTATTTCAGCAGACTCTCTAACAGCTCTCATTTCAACTTCTGTAATACCTGATGGAATGCAAATTACCATTTTAAGAGATGGGGTAAAAAATCTTTTCTTTAAAGCTGGAATACTTTTAATTAATAAGCTGATCATTTGTTCAGATGCATTAAAATCAGCAATTACACCATCTTTTAAAGGTCTGACTGTTTTGATGTTTTCGTGTGTTTTACCTTGCATTAAGCTAGCTTCTGTCCCAACAGCGATGATTTTATCAGTTCTTTTATCAATCGCTACAATTGAAGGGCTATCAACCACGACTTTATCATTATGAATAATTAGTGTGTTGGCTGTGCCAAGATCAATAGCTATAGATTCAGTCCAAAAGTCAAAAAATGCCATAATTTTTAAGTGTATTACAAGTTAATAAATTTAATGTTTAAAATGACGTATTCCAGTTAAAACCATTGATAAGTTATTTTTATTACAATAATCAATAGACAAGTTATCTTTAATAGATCCACCAGGTTGAATTACAGAAGAAATACCTTGATTATGAGCTATTTCAACACAATCTGGAAATGGAAAAAAAGCATCACTAGCCATTACAGCACCATTTAAATCAAAACTAAAATTGATAGATTTTTCAATAGCTTGTTTTAATGCGTCAACCCTAGAAGTCTGACCAGTTCCTGAACTAATCAACTGTTTGTCTTTCACTAAAACTATAGTATTTGATTTTGTATGCTTACATATTTTTGATGCAAAAATCATATCTTGAATTTCCTTTTCAGTTGGATGTTTAATTGTACATGTTTTAAAGTTAGATTTAGTATCAGTAATATTGTCTTTACCTTGGTATAAAACTCCATTTAAACATGTTCTGATTGAATCATTACTTAATTTAGTCTCTTTTTTAATTAGGATGATCCTATTTTTCTTTGTGCATAATAATTCCAGAGCTTTTTTTTCATAACTGGGTGCAATAACAACTTCACAGAATAATTTATTAATTTCTTCTGCAGTTGATAAGTCAATCAATTTATTTGAAATTAAAACCCCTCCGAAAGCTGAAACTGGATCTGCAGCTAATGCATCCTTATAGGCTTCTAGCAATGAGTTTCTTATTGCTAAACCACAAGCGTTATTATGTTTTAAAATGGCAAATGTTGGCGAATCTAATTGAAACTCATTCATTAAATTAATAGCAGAATCAATATCAAGAAAATTATTATAAGACAGTTCTTTTCCATTAGCCTGAGTGAAAATAGAATTAAAATCTCCATAAAAAATTCCTTTTTGGTGTGGGTTTTCGCCATATCTTAGGATTCTTCCATTTTGAAAACTAGTCTTAAAATTGCTGCTTTCTTTGTTGAAATAATTAAATATAGCTGTATCATAATGGGATGAAATATTAAATGCTTTAGCTGCAAATTCTCTACTTAAAGATTCATTAATTTTACCTGATCCTTCATTAAGTTTTGATAAAAAGTAATCATAGTCATTCTTTGATGATACACAAATAACATCTCTAAAGTTTTTTGCAGCTGCTCTAATTAAAGAGATTCCTCCAATATCAATTTTTTCAATTATATTTTCTTCACTTTCTCCAGAAGCTACTGTTTTTTCAAATGGATATAAATCAACGATTACTAAATCTATATTAGGAATATTATATTTTTCGATATCAGCTATGTCATTTTCATTTTCACTTCTATTTAATATTCCGCCAAAAACTTTAGGGTGTAATGTTTTAACTCT
>Ga0310120_10001649_pt1 | contig 16739 bp, 18 predicted proteins | sample CB27_AW_983_MG_FD_203506 | JGI IMG/M metagenome (GOLD analysis project Ga0310120, IMG submission 203506) | Marine microbial communities from Western Arctic Ocean, Canada - CB27_AW_983 | ecosystem: Environmental > Aquatic > Marine > Oceanic | place: Canada: Western Arctic Ocean | collected...
GCTTGATTGTGCTGGCACCGGGCATGTTGCTAACCGAGGCAGGGGGTTGGTATCAGCATTTCGGATTTATCTGGTTGTTTGTGGCTGGCTTCCTGTTTCTGATTCGGCTGCTTCTCGATCCAACGATGGTCCGCCGGCCTCTTTTGGAACCAAATCTTTCGGCAGGTGGCCTGACCTTCCTTGGAATCTCGCTGTTTCTGTTTCTGATGGCGAACGTTCTCACGGCGCCGCTGGCGGCCGAAGATCGCGCGGGAGCCGAAATGGCTCAACAGTTACAAGAAGGAGAAGAGGTCGTGCCGGAAGTGAATACATTGACCCAGCATGGCCCGGGCTATCCGTTGTTGTTTTGGCTTGTGCAGTTTCCTGCTCAGCAGATCATCGCCGACGCCGATCAAGATGCATCTGTGGAATTGCAGCACACGACGGCTCGATTGGTGGCGATTCTGTCACACTTTCTTGTCGTCCTCGGCATGCTACTGATCGGCTATCGCCACTTTGACAACTTCAAAATGGGGATCGCTACGGCCACGCTTTATTTGTTGTTGCCCTATACGGCCCACTTGACCGGCCGTGTGGACCACGTGCTGCCGGCCGCACTGTTGATCTGGGCGGTCCTGGTCTACCGGTTTCCTTTGTTGGCTGGTCTGCTGATCGGGTTGGCTATGGGGGTCAATTACTATCCGATATTCCTCTTGCCCTTATGGATTAGCTTTTACTGGCAGCGAGGGATGGTGCGTTTCGTCGTGGGTGTACTGCTCATGGTGGCTTCGCTGGTGGGCATTCTCGCCTTGACTTCGGCCGACTTGGCCATGTTCGAGGACAACGTGCGGAGGATGTTCGGCGTTTGGTTGCCGGTCCATGACGTCGGCGGTTTTTGGAACCCAGACTATAGTATCTACCGCTTGCCGGTCCTGGCAGTCTTTTTGGTACTCAGCTTCAGCCTCGCGATTTGGCCTGCCCAGAAAAATCTTGGCACGCTGATCAGTGCATCGGCCGCCGTGATGCTGGCAACACAGTTTTGGGTCGCCAAAGAGGGTGGGCTCTACATAGGTTGGTATTTGTCGCTCTTGGTGCTGACCATTTTCCGTCCCAACCTAGAAGACCGTGTGGCAATGACGGTGCTTCGCGAAGGCTGGTTCCGAGGCCGCAAAGCGGTCCGCCGGGTACAGCAGGAGCTATAGAGCAACCGGAAAAGCCCAGGGATGGCTATCCCTGGGCTTATAGTCCTCCTGTTTCAGTCCCGCCGGGCGTTCACGCGAGTCGACCGCCGGTGTTGGGTGTACCAGGCTTTCCAGGCATCCTGGTCATATTCGAAGTTCTTACCGTCGGTGAGCGCGATCAATGCGGTTAACACCTCGGGATTCGCCTGCGGACCCTTCTTGTATTTGGGCTTACTGCCGCCGAAAGAAAAGCTACCGCCTCCGTCTGGGCTGAACTCTGTATTCATACGCCCTGGATCGCTGCCCGGGCTGACCAAGACCTTGTGCGTGGTCACCAAGGCGTCGATCAGCGGCGAGATTGCTTCGTCGTCTTTCAATTCACGCAAACAGACTGCCGCGCGGTTTACCCGGCCATTGCTTTTGCTCTTGAGTGCCTTAATGTACCGGTTTACAACCTCGCGATGGCCGGAGCGAACGACCTGTTCGAGAGCGGTCAGCCGTATCTCTTCATCCTGGTCGTCGAGGGAGAGATCGACTAACTCCTCAAGGGCCGCCGGTGAGCCAATTTCGGCCAGCGTATCGATGTAGAGCAATCGGATCGGCCGCATTGCCTCGCGTTGCACATGAAAACGTAGTGCTGGCACGGCCACCAGGTCGCGGATATCTAAAATATTTTTTCGCGTCTGCTCGAATTTATCGCTCTTATCGAGCCATCCCCGCCACATTTTCAAACGCGCGAACCATTGCTTTTCAGCTTTATTTCGTATTCGTTTGCTTTCCAGCAGTTCGATTTCCTGCGTAGTGCGGTAGCGGCCTTGATACATCTGCATCCCGCGCGAGGTCATCTCCTCCTCGCGAGTCATCCACTTGCCTTGGATTCGGCGATAGCCCAAGGCGGTTCGCGCCGATGCGTGATCTGCGTCCAGCGCGATCACCTGCTGCAGGTGGTGCTTGCGCTCTTTGGCGAGGCCATGCTCCAGGCACCATTGGGCCAAAGCCTCATGATCTTCGAGCGTGTCGCCGTGACGAGCCCGTATTTTGTCGTAGGCCACCTGGTCGGCCGACTGCGACATAAATACTTCGCCGTCGGCCATGCCGCACCAGAGCGTCGCCGACACGAACATCGCGCCAGAAAATCGACAAACGATCGCGTGCGGCCAAGGATTCATCATATTCGGTTCCGTGGGTCAATCTCGCTTAGCGGCTGGGAATCGGCCGCTATTTATCCTAGAATCGGCACCTAGAGACCATTATAACGGATCGGCTCGCCATTGGGAAAACAGAAAAAGTGATTGTTTCGCGAGGCCACTCGCCACGGCGAGTAACGCCGCTCAACGAGTATATGGCAGTTCCATGAGTCAATCGACGGCAGACCATCGAGCCGAGTCCCCTCAGCAGGTCCGTTGTGCGGTGATTACGGTGAGCGATACCCGAACGCTCGAAACCGACCGGGGTGGCCAGACGTTGGTCAAGATGCTCTCGGTGGCGGGGCACGAAGTCGCCGCGCGCGACATCGTGCCCGATGAACCGGCGTCGATGCGGCCACTGCTCGAGTCGTTCGTGGCACGCGAAGACATTGATGCCATTCTGATGACCGGCGGCACGGGCGTCGGCAGTCGTGACCAAACCTACGAGACGGTCACCGGCTTGCTCACCAAAACGATGCCCGGCTACGGCGAACTCTTTCGCATGTTGAGTTACGAAGAGGTTGGCACGGCCGCCATGCTGAGCCGCGCCGTGGGCGGCCTGATCCAGCGGACCGTGCTGCTTACTATGCCCGGCTCGCCCGCCGCCATTCGCTTGGCAATGGATAAAGTTATCCTGCCTGAGTTGGGGCACTTGGTCCGCGAGGCGCGGAAGTAGCGTATTCGTTTAGCGGCACCGCTCGCCGTGGCGAGCGACGCCGTTAAACCGATAATATCTCTGCTAGCACTGGCCCACAAATAGCCTAGAGCCAGTCGTCTCATTTCGCTATTCTACCTCTCCGTTTTTTCTACGGACGGGTGGCGGGGAAGGAGCCTAGGCGACGGCCCCAAGATGTAGCCGCCCAGCAACCGACATTCATCGGGCATGCCCAAGGAGGGGCAAGTGAAACGGTTTCTTACGCTGCTTGTGCTGATCGCCGTGGCCGGCGGTTGGTATATCTCTCAGAACTACGATTTCGACCGTGATGGTTTCGACCGGTTCACGCTCACGCGGCGCGCCGTTCAGGTCAAAAGCACTGCTCAGGCCAATGGCGCAGAGACCACCGGCCCGTCGACCGTGACCCCCGTCTCTTCCGCGGCGTCTGCCACCTCTGCTCTGCCGGTCCAGAGAGACGGCAATTCGATTCGCATCGCCTCGTTCAACATTCAGGTATTCGGTACGAGTAAGGCCCGCAAGACTCACGTGATGGAGATTCTAGCCGAGATTATTCGGCGGTTCGACGTCGTGGCGATTCAAGAAATCCGTGCTAAGGACCAGAACCTGCTACCGGATTTCGTTCAACAGATCAATGCAACCGGTCACCATTACGAGTATGTGATCGGTCCACGTATCGGCCGCTCGGTAAGCAAGGAACAGTATGCGTTTATTTTCGATGCGGCCAGCATCGAGGTGGATCGTGCCGGAGTCTACACGGTCACCGATCCCGACGACCGGCTGCACCGCGAACCGCTGGTGGCGTGGTTCCGTGTGCGTGGTCCACCGACCAGCGAGGCGTTCACTTTTAAGTTGATCAATATTCATACCGATCCCGACGAAACGACCACCGAACTCGATGCGCTTGACGACGTGTATGAGGCTGTGCAGCGCGATGGTGCGAACGAAGACGATGTGATTCTGCTTGGCGATCTAAACGTTGATGACCGCCACTTGGGCCAGCTAGGTCGCTTGCCGGGAATCGCTTGGATGATCTCCGGCGTACCAACCAATACCCGCGGCACGAAGTTGTACGACAACATGGTGTACAAGCCACGCTCGACGACTGAATTCACCGGCCGGGCTGGCGTATTTGACGTCATGCGAGAATTCAACCTGACGAGGGAGCAGTCGCTAGAAGTTTCCGACCACCTGCCGATCTGGGCAGAATTCAGCATTCGCGAAGGCGGTCCGACGAGTCCGCTCGCCAGCCGTAAGGGCGATACGGTTAAATAAATGGTATCACTTTGCTGAAGACTGTAGGGAACGCCCTCCGTATCGTTCCGTTGCGGCGGAGTAGAGCGCGTGTACCCAGCGCCTGGAACATGTTCCCTACAGGGCCAACGGCCCTCAGCCAGTAGCCAGCAGCAGAATTTTTCCCACTTGAAATTGGGCCACCAGTTGTGTTACGTTCGCTCCTGACATGAGAATAATACATATTGAGCCGTAGGCCGGAACGAGCGCAGCGCTGTTCCGGCAGCGGTGATTAATATGCAGGTATCAATACGAGCCGGCCGATAGCTTGCTATTGGCGTACCGGTATCCCAAGAGCCCGCAGCCGAACCACATGGTTTGGCTGCGGGCTTTTTTGTTTACACAAGCTGCGGAGTCAGGCCATGTCCTCGAACGAGTCGTTGCTTTTGCGGTTTGACGAGGCGAAGCAGCTCGTCCGCGACGGCGATCTGCTGCTTTTTCGCCGGCATGGGCTGATCGCGATGGCCGGACGGGGCCACCATTCGCACGCGGCCAAAGCCGCTTGGTGGGACGACGAGTTGTTTTGCCTCGATGTTCGTGAACTCTGCGGTGGTCGTGCCGTCACGCTTCGCAGCCAAGTACGGCGATACCCGCAACGTATTGATCTATTTCGTAGCAATCCCAAAAACCGGTGGCCGGTCTATGATCGAACGCGCTCCACCCATTTTATGCAACGCCTGGCAGGTTGCCCGTACGGATATCGGGCGCTGCTGGCCGCTGCCACACTCCACTTGCCACTGGTTCGCCTGATGGTCAAGGCGGAGATCAACGACAGCGCGATCCATCGCCGGCCACCGTTTTGTAGTCAAGCTTGTGCCATGGCCGATCGGCTCGGTGGCGGTGTTGACCCGATGCCCAACTTGGCCGACCGGCTGACCGACCCGCTGACCTGGCCCGCAGTCCGTTTTACCAATATGCCTGTACGCTGGTACCCTGGTGCGAACGTTCCTTGTCACACTACTGATCGCGTCGGCGCTGGCCAGCCCGCTCCGCGCGACGACTTGTCCACTGGGTGACTGTCCGCCGGCCGGGCCGCCGCGACAACTTGTGCCGGTGCGCACAGGTCACTGCGAGCGAATACCTGCGGGTTGATTCCGCAGTGATTACCACCCATCCCTATACGATGCACTGTTGGATGAATTGTAACGATAGTGCGAACGACGGGATGTTAATGTGGGTTGGTGATAAAGATGTCACGGATATAGCGACAGGTATTCGTGTAGGCGGTGACGAGATAGGCGATCCCGTAATTGCGTTCAGCGAGCATTTCGCGGTGGGGTTATTTGAAATCCCTTCAAGTTCTGGATATTCGCTGAATACTTGGCACGCCGTGACGGGCGTTTTTGCTTCTGCGATCAGCCGCAGAATTTACTTGGGTGGTGGAAATAGTCAAGAGTCGTTAGTTTTTTTTCTGGTTGGTGCCGTTGATAGAACTCAAATTGGTGGCGCAGGTGATTCAACGCCCGACCGGTTTTTTTCTGGTTCGGTTGTCGAAGCCGCTATTTGGAATGTGGCACTTTCCGCTGATGAAGTAAGAATCTTGGCCGCCGGTTATAGTCCGTTGTGTCTTACGAACCGTCTTGGCAATTTGGTGCTGTATCGAGATTTAATCCGACCGCTCAATCGTCCAGGTATCGGCCCGAATATGACGGCGACGGGTACGACGGTGAGCGACCATCCGCGCGTGCAGACACCAACAGGACTCCTATTAGCGTATCCGCCTATCATACCCAAGGTCGACGAGCCATTCTGTGTAGAAACAGCGGATGTCTGGACGCCTACGGCTGCTGCCGGGCAAGAGTTTTCCGTTGGCACGAAACAAGAAGAAGCCGTTTCAACCGGCCCGGCGGCCGGGGAGGTAAACTGTTAATGCCTATTGCAAGTGATGTCCAAGGTTATGTATTCAAAAATAGCTCTATCATTCTTTTGGCGCGGATCGTCGGTGAAGACGGTCTGCCGATCACGACGTCGACGCTCTCGTCGATCGATTACACCATTTACGAACTGGGTGAAGCCAATCCGGATACCCTCACCGCGATTACCGGGCACACTTCCGTGTCTGTTACGATCGCAGATACTGTGTTCGACCAATTGCAGTCCGACGAACTCTGGACGGTCGACACCGAGGGTTACAACTTCAAACACGTGCTCGACGTCAGCGTGGATCAGGCTTTTGCTAAGGCTGGCGTTCAGTATCAAGTGCGGTTCGAGCTAACACCCACCAGCGGGCAGACGATTGTCGCCCGGTTCAATTTAAAATCGAGATAACCATGAGCGATGATCGCGCCGACATTGAGACCATTCGCAGCCGTACGCTGCAACAGTTGGCAGACCTTCGTGCGAAACCGAAGCCGACCAACTCGATCGACGGCCAGCGTGTTTCCTGGGAGACCTATATCCAAAGCCTGCAAGACACGGTTGACTGGTGCGACCGCAAGCTGGTCGACTTGGATCCGTTCGAGATTCAATCACAAGGAACAACCTGATGGCGATCAAATTCACGTCTGACGACGACTTTGCCGTGGTGGTTGACCAGTTGCGCCCCGTACAGATCGACGGCGTCGGTCGCTTGTTCTGCGGACGGGAATTCAGCGATGTGTCCGGCCAACCGAGGCTCGAAGCAGTGGCGGTCTGGTCGTCATCAGCGACGTCGTATGGCTCATCGCTCGGGAGCCGGGCGTCGCACGACCGGCCACGGGCGATATCCTTTCGTCCGACGGCATGGAGTGGACGCTCGTGGATATCGTCGATTCGGCTGACGGATCGCGATGGACATGCTACGGCCGCCAATTCGCCTCGTAGTTCCATGTCATACAGAATGCGTATCTCCTATGGTGACTGCATCGCATGATTCCCGGCACACAGGCTCCGACTTGTTGTGGTACGATCGCAGGCGACTGTTGCCGGGCCAACAGGATCATTTGGATTTCACAGCGCTGGCCGGTTTGTATCATGGTTGTCCTCCATACGAAAGCTTTTCCCGCATCGACGCCGTGCTCATCATCAATAGATCGGCTGTTGAGACGGCCAAACTGGACATCCATGGTTTTGACGAGATGCTAGCGCGACGAAGTGGCCGTCGCTCGTCTTATTCCAAAGACCATCTGACGCTCAGCGCCGCGACCGCCAAACTGCTGGTCTGTCGTGGTGACGGCAGTCCGACCAGTGATGGCAGCCCGGCCCGGTTGACGCCAAGCAACCCAACCAAGTTTGACGTCTATTACCAAATAGCGATCCTGGGGAAATCAAGTGCGTGTACCAACAGATAACCGAGCAAAGTGCGATGCTATACAGTGACAATAGGTTGTCACTGCGAAGACGAATCGTTGCTCGAAAGGACTACCCGATCGTAAAGTAAATTGACAAAATCGCGTAACAAATCACCTTCAACCGTTTCCATCAGAACGGCCACCTTGTCGTGCAGCACACGACGAATGTTGGTCTGCGTGGCCGCCGTGATGGTGCCGTCAATCGTCAGTTCACCTCCGGCACCAAAGCGGCTGTAAAGTTCGTCGTAATCGGCTTCGGACCAGTCTTCAAACAATTCAGGGTGCATGGCGATCGTCGCGTCGACAACGGGATTCGTCTCTCGATCAAACGCGCGATGCGCCAGCAGCGATGGCTCTTGAAACAATTCATCCGTAGGAACATTCAGCCCAGTAGCCAGCTTGTGGAGTGTATGGGCCCGGGGCCGATTGCAACCACTGAGAATACCCTTGATCGTTCTCGCATCGAGCCCTGTCTGCTCGATGACGTCTTCGATCTTCAAATCAAAGCTCGCCATAAGCCTTCGCAAGTTGGTACCAAAATTCGCCATTTTGTCGATCCAGTTTTTCAGAACCCGCGTCAATCAGGCGGCCGTCGGTCGATCGACGGCCCGGTTGACACGAAACATGTACATATGTATACTTACTGATCGCTGACGCGTCAAGCCGACGGGTCCGGATACCGGCCTTCGTTTTTCGCAAGATGCGCGGTCCCCGCAGTCCCCCTTGTGGGCGAGCGGCGAGGGCGTAGGCGATCGTTTCTTACGCAAACCGAGTCGATTGTGTCGAACCCGTTTGGAGCTTTTACGATAGGAGGCGAATGATGCAGGACCTCTATGAAGATGGCCAGCCGCTCGTGAGAGTTTGGATAGCTGAATACCACGACTGGAATCCAACCGATTGGAGTGATATGCCCCGCAAGGCGATGGCGGTACAAGCCGCTAGTGGTACATGCGTTTCTGTACCGGATGCGGCCATGTTTGTCGAGGGATTCAATCGGGAAATGCTGCGGAGACGAACGCTGCTGTGGGACATTGCGGTGCCGATCACCATCCGATTTGAACAGGATCTAACACCCGGTGAATCGACGATCGGTCGCGGAATACAACTTCGGTAGCTTTCCGTGAATCGCGGTGAACAATCGAAAACGAGCAGCCAAAACAATTTCGGCACGGGTTCAAAAGGCTGATTTTGCAGGCGTTCGCACGTGTTCGTGATACGGCGATGAGGCCGTGCGGTCCTTCCTGTCATGTTGGTAGTAACGATCCTGCCGTGTCGGCGAACATGTGAGCTGTAAGCTATGCTCTTGCTACAAAGATGCGCAAATTTCTCTCGTATTTTTTACTGCCATGACTGCCCCGAAGCATACTTTTCGACAATTAGTCAGCCGAGCCCGCGACCTTTATACTCTGCCAGCGGTGGCCATGAAGGTGTTGGAGTTGACCAGCAGCGAGAAAGTCGACACACGCTGTCTGAAACAATGTATCGAAAACGACCCCGCCCTGACCACCAAGGTCCTGCGGGTGGTCAACAGTTCATTATTTGGCCTGAGCCGTGAGGTCAAGGACCTGAATCAGGCGCTGGCCCTACTCAGCATCAAACCGTTGAAGTTGTTAGTACTCGGTTTCAGTCTGCCCGAACAACTGTTTGAAGGTACTTCGACCGAATCGCTCGATCGCTATTGGCGGCTGTCGCTGACCAAGGCGGTTGCCGCACGACAAATCAGCGAAGTTTTTTGGGATCGTGCGGGTGACGACGCATTTATCGCCGGGTTGCTCGAAGATATCGGACTGCTGGTCCTGATCCGTGAAATCGGTGTTCCCTGCCAGGTATTTCTTGATCGCGTAGCGGAAACTGGCGACGATCTATGCACGTTGGAGGCCGACGTACTCGGCTTCGATCATTGTCAGCTCAGTGCCAAAGTGCTTGAGCAATGGAAGCTGCCAGCCGACCTCGTTTCGGCGATTGCCCGACCCCGATCACTTGATGCGTTGGCCAAGTTGCCAGCCGACGAGGCCTACTTGCCGCAGGTTTTGCATTTGACGAACCTGGTTGCGCAACTCGTTGCCTGGAAACGTCTGCCGGTGTTGCCCGATCTGCTCGAATCCGGAAAGCGCTTTTGCCATTTCGACAAGTCAAAACTAACCGACCTGGTCAAAGATCTGGAAGGTAAGGTCAATTCGCTTGCCGACGTCTTGTCGCTCGATTTACCAGCGGGGACCGCCTATGTGCAGGTCCTCACCGAGGCCCACGAACAGCTTGCCCAGGTTGCCTGCGACGTGGCGGGCGAACTGCTCTCGACCAACATGGCATCGCCGTCTGCGTCGCCGGACATCGCGAGCGACCACCGGCTATTGATCGAAGCTAGGGAATTGGCCAACGCGGCCCGTCGCATTGCGGCAGAGCCCGTTCATCGCACGGTGACCGACTGCGCCGACACGCCAAGAGCGGCACAAGCACCGTCACCATCGGTTTCTGTAGGTTTGGCCGTGCAACCAGTGGCAGAAGCGGCTACGGCGACAGAGCACCTGCCACAAGATCTTTTGATAAACCATCTCCATCATGCCGTGGTGGATAGTCGACAGCAGTGGTCGGAGTTGAGCCTGATGCTGGCTGAACTGGATCAACTTGACCAACTGGCTGCCACGTGTGGTCCGGTGATGGCCAACCAATTGATTGAGTTGCTTGACGCCTGTTGGCAGCCGCTCGCGGACGCTGCTGCTGTTCCAGTTTCTCGTGCTGACGGGCGGTTGGCGGTTATTCTGCCAAGCATCGATCGACGCCAAGCGGTCGAACACGGCAACATGCTCGTTCGTGCCCTGTCAGAGAAAATGGGGCAAACGCTGGGCGAATCGCTTTCCATCCCAACTCTCAGTATTGGTATCGCTTCGATCACCGCCATCCCCAAGAACTTTCCACCGACCGATCTCATCGAGGCGGCCGAACGGTGTCTCTACGGCGCTCAGACCTGCGGCGGCAATGCCGTCAAAAGCATCGAGATTTACTAGGATCAGCCGATAAATAACTCTTCCATTTTCTGCTTTGGGGTTCAGGGTTTAGGGTTCAGGATTTTGGGACAACGTTTAACCCTAATACCTGAACCCTTCCCCGAGTAATAGAATGCTGGGGTTGTTGATAAGCCATTCCTTAGCCCAAGTGGTCAGGATCCCGCGTTGCCCCTGGTCGCGATCGATCGTCCCCTGGTATTCTAGAGTGGATGACGACGTCTCATTCTACACCCTTGCCGGATGACCCGGCTGACTCCGAACGTCGGAGATTGGTGCCGCTGTTGCTTTTTTTGGCCACCTGCTTGTCTACCTTTTGGGTCGGGGCAGCCGATTTTCGGCCGGCTGCGGGCCTGGAGAATTTTCGACTCGCCTATGCACAAATTGTCACCAACTGGCAACAAGGTCTCATCTATATGGGCGCTGTGCTGGCCATTCTGCTCACTCACGAAATGGGCCACTTCGTCTTTACGTTGCGGTTCAAGATTTCGGCCAGCTATCCCATCTTTATTCCAATCCCGTTCAATCCAATTGGCACAATGGGTGCCGTGATCGGCATGGATGGTTCGAAAGCCAACCGCAAGCAGTTGTACGATCTGGCGCTCGCCGGACCAGTCGCCGGCCTGTTCGTTGCCATCCCCGTTTTGTGGCTGGGCATCCAACAGCTCGATCTGACCCAGGCCCCGCGCGGCATGGCCTTTTACAATCCACTACTCGTCGAATATATGCTCGAATACTTGCGACCTGACTTGTTGGTTGACGGAAAGTGTCCCGAGTCAATTTTTGTGAGCCAATTGAATCCGCTATTCATGGCCGGCTGGGTAGGACTCTTAGTCACAGGGCTCAACATGCTGCCGATCAGCCAATTAGACGGCGGGCATGTCATTTATGCGGTCTTCGGCAAGCGGGCCCACACCATTGCCCGTACATTTTTGGTCTGTACGATCGCTTTCATCATTATTCAGCAAATCTACATCTGGATGCTGATGTTGATTCTGGTAATCATCATGGGCGTCGATCACCCGCCGACTTCCGATGATTCGGTCGAACTCAGCGAAGTACGCTGGCGATTGGGGGTCCTTTCGTTGGCCATTCCGATCCTCTGTTTTCCTGTCCAGGGCATCGCCATTTAAGGAGCTTCAATGCACACCCAAGCGATGCATACCCATGTATTGGTTCTCGGCGGGGGACCTGGTGGTTATGCCGCCGCGTTCATGGCCGCCGATCTCGGCTTGCAGGTCACGCTGGTCGAAGCCCACGCAAGCCTGGGCGGAACCTGCCTCCTCAGCGGTTGCATTCCTTCCAAAGCGCTGCTGCATGTCGCCCGAGTCGTTTCCGAAACACGCGAAGTTGCTGGGTGGGGCCTCCGTTTTGATCGGCCTCATCTCGACCTCGACGCCATGCGCGCCCGCAAGGAAAAGCTCATCACGATGCTCTCGGGCGGACTCGCGCAGTTGGCCAAGCGTCGCAATGTCACGCGGATCGAAGCCCGCGGCGTTTTTGTCGACTCGCAGACGCTGCAACTCGAAGGCGGCGACCCGGCGACGTATGAAAGCCCGCGCATCACATTTGATCATTGCATCGTGGCCACCGGTTCGCGGCCAGCTGTGCCCCAAGCCTTCGATCTCGACACGGATCGCGTTATGGACTCGACCGCTGCGCTACAATTGCCCGACGTTCCTGAGTCGCTGCTGGTCGTTGGCGGCGGCTACATCGGTTTAGAAATGGGCACGGTTTACGCCGAGCTGGGCTCCAAGGTGACTGTGGTCGAACTGACCGAATCTCTGCTGCCCGGCGTCGATCGCGATCTGGTGAAGCCGCTCGCCAAACGACTCGACCGCGTCATGCACGTGATTCACCTGGGCACCAAAGTCGCCGCGATCGAAGATGTCGTAGAGAAAATCCACGTCACGATCGAAGGCCCGGACGGCAATGACCAAATCGAGTTCGATCGTGTGCTGGTTTCCATCGGTCGGCGGCCGAATACTTCCGGACTCGGCCTGGAGAACACCCGGGCGGAAGTGAATGATGCCGGCTTCATCCAGGCCGATCGCCAACAGAGGACCGCAGATCCTCATATCTTGGCCGTCGGCGATGTGACGGGCGAACCGATGTTGGCCCACAAGGCCTCGTACGAAGGCAAGGTGGCCGCCGAAATTCTCGCGGGCAAGTCGGTCGAGTTTGCCCCGACGGCGATTCCGGCTGTCGTATTCACCGACCCCGAAATCGCTTGGGCCGGGCTGACCGCTGAGCAAGCCAAGCGCGAAGGCCGTGAGGTTGCCGTGGCACAATATCCCTGGCAGGCCAGCGGACGTGCCCAGGCCGTGGGCCGCACCGACGGACTGACCAAATGGATCATCGACCCGGCCACCGACCAGTTGCTCGGCTGTGGCATGGTCGGCGCCGGTGCTGGCGAACTGATCGCCGAGGCGGTGCTGGCCATCGAGATGGGCTGCACCGCGCGCGATGTGGCCGACACAATTCACCCGCACCCGACGCTCAGCGAAACGGTTGCCTTCGCGGCCGAAACCCATTTGGGATTCGCCACCGAGATCTACCGTCCCCGCCGCGATCGAACCAAGACGTAGTTTATCGTCAGGAGAAGCACCCCGGCTGCTGTGTCGCCAACAACTGACAATTCTTCGTTAGCAGCCGAGGTGCTTTCGGCCACTCACTCACTTGATACGCGACGATAAGTTCCCATGCCACCCGACCCGAAGAAACACCGTAGTTGGCCGGCAAAATTTGGCCGTGCCTTTCGCGCCATTGTCCTGGGCGTCCGCGGCCAGAGCAGCTTTTGCATTCATGGCCTCGCGGCCGTAATGGTCGTTGCCGCCGGCGTGCCGCTCAAGGTAAGCCGAGCCGAGTGGTGCCTGCTCGTCTTGTGCATCACGATCGTCTTGGCCGCCGAGATGTTCAACAGCAGCCTCGAGCGCCTGGCCGCCGCGATTTCCGACGACTATGACCACCAAATCCACGACGCGCTCGACATGGCCAGCGCCGCCGTGCTCATCGCAGCGATTGGCGCCGTGGTAGTCGGTGCGATCGTGTTCCTGAACCGGCTGGTCGCCATTTTTGGGTAAAGCCAGCTGTCGGGTGCCACTGCTGGCTTTGCCACGGCGGATCTAGCAACTTGCCCAGCAGTGCCCGATCGATTTAACCCTCTCCCTCGTGCAGCGCCTCGTGCTCTTTGCCATCGTGCGGCCGATTGTCGAATCCTTTCTCAGCGGTCAGCTCGATCCAATCGACAAACTTCACATTGGCACATTCATCGACCTCGGCTGTGTGGCAAGCAGCGAAGTCGGGTATGTAAAACCGTACCGGCCCGCCGGCCGCCTCGTCGAGCGGCCCATCATCGATCCGGTAAATCACCAGCCCTCGTTCTCGCACGGCTTCGAGCGGCACACTGGCGTGAAAGTCATCTTTCGAGGCGTGCAGCCCCAGATACGCGGCCTCCACCTTCACGCCGACCAGCGATAGCAATCCCTCCAGCCGCACGGCGGCGCCCTTGCGCTTCGGATCGATCGCGCTCATGTCCGCGATCTGCTGCTCGGCATCCACGCCAGAGAGATCGTCGAACGTGAGCGACATTTCACGCTCAGCCCGGCCGGTGATTTTCAATAGCGCGTCGTGCATTGGTCGTGAACTCTTGTCAAATCGTGATTGGCATGGCTGATCGTCGTATCATACTACAAAAATCGGGCACCATCGCGATATTCGCCGTCCCCTACCCTTACCATTTTTCCTCTGGAAAAACTGGTGTTGCGATACCTTGATGTTTGAGGTATCGTCCTCCGCATGAGCAACAAACGAACCAACCCAGACTTTCTTAACGGCGTGCCCGAGCTCGTCGTGCTGAAACTGCTATCGCACCGGCCCATGTATGGCTACGAAGTGGTACAGGCTCTCAAACGGACTTCGCCCGAGGCCCTTTCATTTGGCGAAGGATGCATCTATCCCGTGCTCCACAAGTTGGAAGCGGAGGGCTGCCTTACCAGCAAGCAGGAAGCCGTCAACGGACGCAAACGGGTTGTGTACCGTCTTTCCAAACCGGGCAAAGGGAAGCTCGCCAAGGCGATGAGCCAGTGGAACCTCGTCGTCGACTCCGTCAATAACATTTTGCAAGGAGGCAAACATGTCACACAGCCCAGCGCTTGATACGTTGCGCCGTGAATTGGTCAGAAAGCGCCTGCCGCTTCACTACATCCGCCGTGTGATGCGCGAAATGACGGACCACCGCGATGATCTGATTGGTGATCAAACAACAATCGCCACAGCGAATCGAGAAGAAGGCGAAATACAACTTGGCGATCCGGTCGACTTAGCGGACACTATCGCCAAGGAATATATTGTGGAACTCATTTTGCCGGTCGTCACCCGTTGCTCTGTTTTGGGCTTGCACCTCTGCCGCTGATTGTCGTCGGTTGGTTTACGGTCGCGTTTCCCATTTTTATAGCGGCGGGCTTTTTTTCAGCTTTTTCGGCGCGGAAGAACACGCTGCAATGGCAATTGCATTGCGCATAATCGGAGTTGGATGCACGTTTCTTGTGCCGACCGCAGCAGCACTCTTTTTCACATGGCTCGGCCAGAGATCTGGGCAGCGAGCGAGATGGATTTCATTCGCGGTGGGACTCGCCGCCGTCGCCGGTTTTGCCATCTGGACGTCGTATTCTCCGGCGGCAACTGGAAGTGATCAGCCCGCATTTAGGATAGGAATTCCGTGCGCCACAGGGGTGCACTCTCTGACGCTCGACCAATACTTAGACTACCTATCCAATTGGTTGAATGTGTGGCAGCCGTTACAGTTTATTGTTCCGATTACCGCCACCGTCCTGTTTTGGAAGTTTCATTCGTGGCGCGGGCGGACATTCCTTGCGCAGGAATGTACTTAGGCGGATGGTGCTGCGTCGGTTTCAACCCACGCCAACCATAAAGCCGCGACCGCTGGTCGCGAAAAAAACGGCCACCAGCGCCATTACGACGCTGGTGCCCGGTTTGCTACTTCAAGAGGGTTGCCCGCTCACTGCCGCCGCTGGGCATTTCCCTGCCCGACGGCCAACCGCGAGAACAATCCGTTACGAGCAACCCATGCTATTGCCGCAGTTGTAACACAGATAACAGTTGCCGCTGCGCACCGTGATCGCGCCACAGTTGTCACAGGCCGGGGCATCCAGTTGGAAGCTGGCGAACTGCCCGCCCTGGCCACCGCTCGATTTCTTCATCACCGCACCGGCTTGCTCCAACAGCGCCACTCCCGCATCAGCGACGCCATTGCCCACGCTGCTGTGGGAACTGCCGTTAGCTGTTGATCCGTTTGTCGCGGCCCCGTTTGCTGTTGCGAGTCCGTTGGTCGACGCCGTGGCGCCGTTTTGAGACCCGTTCCTGGTGGCCAATCCTGGCCCCGCGTTTTGCCCGCCGGCCTTCTTGGCGACGGGCATTCGCTCTGCCTCACCCCAATCGCCTCCGCTGCCCGATTCGCCGCCATCGCCAGGCTTGATGCCCTGTTGCGCCTCCTTGTAGCCGGGCAAAAACATGATGCCCAGCCAGCGGAAGATGTAATCGATGATACTCTTGGCGATCCGAATATCGGGGTTTTTGGTATGGCCCATCGGTTCGAACCGCGTATACGAAAACTTGTTCACATAGTCGGCCAGCGGCACGCCATATTGCAGACTCATCGACACGGCCGTGCCGAAGCAGTCCATCAGGCCGCCGATCGTGCTTCCCTCCTTGGCCATCGTTAAAAACACCTCGCCCGGCCGACCATCGTCGTATAGGCCAACCGTGATATAGCCCTCGTGGCCAGACACGTTAAACTTGTGCGTGATCGACTTGCGCGTGTCGGGCAACCGCTCGCGGCGTGGTATGGCTGCTTGCTTGGCTGCGGCCTTATCCGTCTCGCTCGACGTATTGAGCGGTTGGCTCTCCTTCGAGCCATCGCGATAGATGGCCAACGCCTTCAATCCCAACCGCCAGCCATCGGTGTACGCACTGGCGATGTCTTCCGACGTGGTCTCTTGCGGCATGTTCACTGTCTTTGAGATCGCGCCCGAGAGGAACGGCTGAGCCGCCGCCATCGTCCGCACGTGGGCTCGCCAGGGAATCGAACGTGTACCGCCAGCCGGCTTGAACGCACAATCGAAGATCGGCAAATG
>Ga0310120_10001653_pt1 | contig 16715 bp, 18 predicted proteins | sample CB27_AW_983_MG_FD_203506 | JGI IMG/M metagenome (GOLD analysis project Ga0310120, IMG submission 203506) | Marine microbial communities from Western Arctic Ocean, Canada - CB27_AW_983 | ecosystem: Environmental > Aquatic > Marine > Oceanic | place: Canada: Western Arctic Ocean | collected...
ATCTCCGAACGTGCCGTTTTCGTCATCGACAAGGGTGGAATGATTGTGTTTTCAAAGGTATACGACATACCGCAACTGCCGGACCTCGGTGAGGTCAAGCAGGCGATTGCACAACTGGTCAGACCAGAAGAACTGGACAAATAGCTAGGCTTACGGTAGATCAAGTCTGCAGTCTACGTCCCTATGTCAAAAAAATATCGTCAGCGCGGGTATCAGGACGAATCTCCCAAGGAGATTCGTCCTGACCGACCGGATCAATCCGACGGCAAGCGAGAGCGAGGGCCTCGTCGTGGGTATGGACCTCGGGAGCCCCAGAAAATAAACATGCCCAGCTTTCGGGATGTCATGAAGTGTGCCCGATGTGGCCATGGTATAGCGGGTCCTGTTGAGGTTGGGTCCCGCTGTCTACAATGTTCTAGTGATTTGCATAGCTGTTCACAATGCACGTGGTTTGACACTGGGAGTCCGCTCGAATGCAGTCAGTCCATTCCTAGCCGAGTGTCTCCAAAAGATGCACGTAATACCTGTACCTATTACGAAGCACGGGTAACGGTCGAACGTGAAACCAGTTCAAAGTCGATGTCCAAGCATAGCAACGGCGGTGCTCGACAGGCTTTCGATGATCTTTTTAAGTGACGCGGCCATCGAATTCCGTTTTGTCTAGCGCTTGGCCACTTGTTTCTTCTGTAATAATTCGAGAATGGATGATTCAGTCTGGGTTGATAACTTGGAGGGCCGGTTAGCCCGCATAGAACAACCCGTCAAACTTGTGTTTTTTACTCAGACCTTCGGGTGCGACACATGTCTGTCTGCTCGGCAGGTGGTTGACGAATTTGCGAACTTGTCTGAGCAGATAACCGTCGAAGAGCACAATCTTGTATTGGATAAGGTCCACGCCGAACGTTACGGTGTCGACAGAGCACCTGCGATCATCGTGAGTGGTGAGACGGACCTTGGCATCCGATATTACGGCGTACCAGCCGGCCATGAACTAGCCTCTTTCCTTGATGCGATAGTCTTGGCCGGAACCGGTGAACTGGCGTTAAAGGAAGAGAGCCTGGCGGCAATCGCAACTCTTAACCGACCAGTCGACATCAAGGTCTTTGTGACACCTACCTGAGCATTTTGTCCCCAGGCGGTCGGCCTGGCTTACAAACTTGCGGCGGCGAGTCCAGAAATTGTTGCGACTGTTGTCGAAGTCACAGAGTTCCCCGATCTCGCGGAGCGATATCGGGTGTCTGGTGTGCCCAAGACGGTCGTTAATGACACGATTGAGTTTCTTGGTGTTCAGTCGGAGGATGTCCTCGTCGCGCAGCTTACACAGGAATTGCAGAAAGGGACGGTGGGTTGAATCACCGACTAGCCCGTTTAGCTCTAACTTGGTCGTTAGCTTGTTCAGTGGTTGTCTGGAATCAGGACCAGGTAACAGCTGAACAGCAACCAACAATTGAGCCCGTAGAGTACCGTCTGTCATTTCCATCTCCTGAGCACCGGTGGCTCCAAGTTGATGTCACCTTTTCTCAGCTCGGCGATTTTCCGTTTCGAGCACGGATGAGTAGTGCGTCACCAGGGCGCTATGCTCGTCACGAGTTCGCAAAAAACGTCTTTGACGTCCATGCATTCGATGGAACAGGCGCTGAGGTAATGGCAACTCGGCCGAACCCGCACGAATGGGTGGTTGCTCATCACAACGGGTCAGTTCACTTTCGATATCGGTTGTTTGGGTCTCGGGTCGATGGAACTTATTTGGCGGTTGACTCCAGACACGCGCACATGAACATGCCCGCGACACTCATGTGGGGTCTTGGACTGGAGGACCGGCCGGTCCGGGTGGTTTTGGAGCCACCGGTGGATGCCAACTGGAAGGTAGCCACACAGCTCTATCCGACCAACAACCCGATGGCCTTCACTGCTCCCAATTTGCAGTATTTGATGGACAGCCCGATTGAGCTTAGTGATTTTGAACTTCATTCATTTTCGGTGGCTGATCCATCTTCACCCGCTAATCAACCGATTTTTCGGATTGCCCTTCACCACGACAGTCGTGCCGATGTTACTCGCTACATGTCATCTGTCGAGGCAATCGTGCGAGAGACGGTCCTGATCTTTGGCGAATTTCCAGTGTTTGAAACGAACACCTATACCTTCATAGCAGACTATCTGACAGATGCCAGCGGCGATGCAATGGAGCACCGCAATAGCACGGTGTTGACTTCCAATGGTCGGATCGACGTTCCGGAGCAGGTGGAACGTCTGCTGGGGTCTGCGGCACACGAATTTTTCCATGTCTGGAATGTCGAGCGTATACGTCCACAATCACTTGAACCGTTCGACTTCACCGACGCAAATCTCTCGGGGGAGCTGTGGTTGGCGGAGGGCTTTACCAACTATTACGGCAAGTTGGTCATGCAACGGTCGGGCCTTACAACGTTACGACGCACACTCGACAGTTTTGGCTCGACCCTCAATTTAGTTGTTTCGAGTCCTGGTCGACTGCTCAATAGCGCGGTTCAAATGAGTCGGCTGGCTGCGTTTACGGACGCTGCGACCGCGATCGATCCCACAAATTTTGACAACACGTTTATTTCGTACTACAGCTGGGGAGAGGCAATCGCCTTGGGCCTTGACTTGTCGCTTCGTGTGCGCACAGGCGGGGCTGTAACGCTGGATCATTATATGCAGGCGCTGTGGGAGCGGTTCGGTGAGCCCGGTGGCGTAGTGCCGGGCCTCGTGGATAACCCTTACACCTTGGCCGATGTGCGGTCGGTAATGGCTACTGTGTCCGGGGACGATCGATTTGCCGCAGAGTTTTTTGAGCAGTTCATTGAAGGTCGGGATGTCGTGAACTACGCTGAACTATTGGAACACGCTGGCTTAATTCTGCAGCCTCAGGCTCCTGGACAGCCTTCCTTGGGCCGCGTCCACTGGGGTATTGGAATGGCGGTCATTGCCGCCACGCCGTATGGGTCCCCGCTGTACAACGCGGGAATCGACCGGGGTGACGTGGTAACAACATTTGATGGTAAGCCCGTGTCTTCGATGCGAGACCTCGAGCGCATTCTCCAGAACATTCATCCAGGCGAAACTGTAGCAGTTGGCTTTTTGCGACAGGGTACTCCTTTTGAATCACGGGTGGCTCTGGTGGAGGATCAGGCTTTTACAATTGTTGCCATCGAATCTACTGGTCAGGTGCTGTCGGCTGCACAAGAAGCTTTTCGGAATGCTTGGTTTGGCAGTCTCGATCGCCTGAACTGATCGAGGCGTGACTTCAATGGCTAGGACGGCATCAGAAACGTCTTACCTTTCTTAATTAAGCCGCCGACCAGTGCCCATGAGCCACGAAGCGAATCCGACTATGAAGGCGCCTACCATTGCCCATACAAAGGATCGTACGCTGAATCCAGGGACGAGAAAAGCTGCTAACGCGAACACTAAGCCGTTGACTACAACGTAAAACAAACCCAATGTCAATATGGTGATTGGCAGGGTTAGGAGCAGGAGCATAGGTTTGACGACTGCATTCGCGCAGCCTAAGACTAGTGCCGCGACCATCAAGGCACCTAGCGAAGAGATTTCCACGCCCGGTAGCACCCAAGAGGCCGCACTAAGTGCCAGGGCCGTCGACAACCAGTGTCTAAAGAAGTAACTCACCCTGTGACGATAAAGACTCTTCAAAAACATGTCACTACTTAGTCAATTTCTCCCCGGTGTGGAGTTGCCGAAAGCACAGACAGTCAGCCAGCGATCAACGGCACATAGACTTCACCATTCCGGCCGGTGTAGAGTGCCACTTTGACGGTTAGGTGTAGTTAAGAGGGGGAAAGGTTTAGGCGATGCAAGTGATTCGACAGATGCTACTGATGGTTCCGGTCGCTGTTTTTGTCCTGGTCGGACCTGTAATAACCCCTGTAAACGGCCAGCCGGCTGCAAGTGCCGCAGTGGCTCGGGTTGGAGACGTCATCGTTACCCTTGATGACGTTGATCAAGCGTGGAGTCAGAACGATGCTAGGTCACAGATGCGGCTACTTCAGCAACTTTATGAGACTCGTCGGCGGGTTCTCGATGTGGTCATCGGGAACCACCTTGTCGATCGTGAGGCGAGGGCACGAGGCCTTTCGAGAGACGAACTGCTTGCTATCGAGCTTCCATCGCGAACTTTGCCTATTACTGACGAAGAGATCGCACTAGTTTACGAGCGCAACCGGGAAGCTTTTGGCGATCGCACCTTGGACGATTCCCGGTCTGAAATTCAAGATGCGATCGAACGCCAACGACCTCTCCAAGCGTTACAGCAGTTCATGGCTGATCTTCGCCAAGAGGCCGACGACGTTACTCTCACGCTTGAGCCGCCGAGACAGCAGGTCGAAGTGTTTTCTGATGACCCCTCACGAGGACCGACTGACGCCCCGATAGTACTCATCGAATTCTCTGATTTCCAGTGTCCGTACTGTCAGCGTGCCACCGGAATCTTGTCGGAGCTGATCGGTCGTTATGCGGATCAAATTCGATTCATTTACAAAGACTTTCCTTTGTCGAACCACCCGCAGGCATTTAAGGCAGCCGAAGCCGGAAACTGCGCGCATGAGCAGGGAATGTTCTGGCCATTGCACGACAAAATGTTTGTGAGCCAGGATGCCTTGGATGTTTCCTCGCTGAATTCCTATGCGTCGGAACTGGGCTTGGATGAAGAAGCGTTTTCGATCTGCCTCGAGGAAGGTCGATATACCCACCGAGTGCAGCAGGACCTACAAGCCGGTCGCGGAAACGGGGTCTCATCAACACCGACGGTGTTTATCAACGGCCGCCCCATTATGGGTGCTGTGCCGCTTGAGACCCTTGAAGAAATTGTGCGCGAAGAATTGGCTGCATCCGGACGTTGAATGATCGCTGAAAGTAGTGGGAATCAACGCGTGATCGCGGTCGATCCCGATTCGCAGCGACGCGGGACCGCGACAGAACCTTACCAAACACGCGCTGGCTTGGCTCACAGAGTTCGGTAGGACCACCGTAATGGGAGAAGACGGGGGGAGCCTAGGCATGCTCCCGTTCGCCGCACCTATGAGTCCGCTAGATTTTAACTGTTCCCGATCGCGAGGTGCTTCAAGAAACTGTAAGCGTGAGCGCGCTGCGGCTGAAGATCGGGCCCCGAATTGCCTTCGCCGCCTGGCTAGGCCGTTGCACCGGGCCGAGGGGTTGTACACGCGAAAGGGGCGAGTGTGGCTCGCCCCTTAGAAACTGCACTGGGATGGGAACGGGTAGTTACTGAATAAAGGTAGCCTCTTCGGCCAACCAAGCGTTGAAGGCAGCTTCAGGTTCTACCGTCACAGCAGCCTTCATCGTATAGTGCCCAAGGCCGCAGAGTTGGGAGCAGTTAATTTCAAAGCTTCCTTCCAGGGTAGGCACCCACCACATGGGCGTTTCCAGGCCAGGGATAATGTCCTGTTTGACTCGCATTTCTGCGATTCCCAAGCTATGAATGACATCCATTGACGATAGATAAAGAATAACTGGTTTGTTGACTGGAATGTGCAACTGGTTGATAGTTGCGATGTCATCGGCGCCGTTGGGATCACTCCGGTCCAGTCCAATAGCGTTCGTCGGTGTAATCAGACTAAGGTCTCGTCGGCCAAACCGGCCGTCCGGGCCAGGATAATGAAAATGCCACTCGAATTGCTTGGCAATCGTGCGAATAACGGTTGATTCGCCTTCAGGCGGAAGTTCGTTGACGCGGTCAGCCCACGCCGGAATGGCAAAGCCCACAAGTATCACCGCTTCGATTACGACGACAGCAATATCTATGTAACTCGAGGTGTGACTCGTGATCCCGTTATAGTCGGCAGTGGGATTCGCAGAAGCCCTGAACCTGAAGAGCACCCACACCAAATAGATGCCCCACCCGACGAATAGAACAAACATCAGGTAATGGATCACAATGATCATCGAGTCAATTTCCTGCGCGTGTGCCGATGCTTGGACCGGCAACCCCAACAACTCACCCATTCTTGCCTTCTCCTACTCAGGCCTACGGCCTGTCTCTATCCTGATCTTGTCCCAGTGCTTGGCGGGAACGTTTGACTAGGTGCAGTATGAAACCCACAAACCCGCTCAATACACCACCGGTAATGCCAAGGAGCGCAAAGACGGCCCAGTTCACGCTTTGACCGATTTGAGAATCCGGGTCGACACCAAAACAAATGGGACACCCGAAGGAGTCGGTTGGAACAAGAACCACCAGCGCCGATGCAAAAAGGACTGCACTTACGAATTGTTTCGTCATGACTATTCCATTCCGATCTCACGCGTTTTTCGGACAAACGCGACCAGGTAGACGCCCATTCCGAATCCCGAAACCAGCGACCCAATCGAAAATGCCAAGTGACCCCAGGACCCGCGGTCAGACACATACATCCCAATGCCCCACAAAGTGGTCATTGCTGCTAGTGCAATGGACACTGTGATGAACAGCAGGTGTATTCCCCTGAGTGACATCATCAGTGGGCCGCCTCACCGTGGTCGGCTGCGACGGCCGCGTCAGAATTCGGGACAATCATCTTCCTGCCGTATGTATTGGTATGCCCAAGAAGTGGGATAAAAATCAAGACTAAAAAGATAAAGGCGGTGAGCAGCAGAGTGAAGTAAATGGTCTTCCGTTCCCCCACCAAGTGCATGAAATACGTTGCAACGAGTGAACCTTTGACTGTGGCAATGATCAGGGCAATCACCACGCCCAGCGCAACGCCCGCAGGTATAAATGAGACCAACACCGTCACGACCGTCAACACCATCAACGCTGCACCAATTTTTTTATATAGCTTAACGTGCGCTTGGACGTCTTCACTCATGTGTCTCTCCTCGGTCGCGGTTCATCAATTACGTCAGATATAGCACCGGGAATAGGAAAATCCAGACTAAGTCGACGAAGTGCCAGTACAAACCGGCGGCTTCAATGCGATTGATAAATTGTTGCTTATTTGTGTGCCACAACGCACTACCGGGTCCCAAGAAGTAACCATTCACAACGACCCCGCCGATGATGTGCAGAGCGTGTAATCCAGTCATTGTGAAATAAATCGCGAAATAGGTGCTGACGCTGGGATAGTCCCCGTGCGAGAACTTGTCCAGATATTCGTAACTTTTTACCGCTAGGAAAAGTACGGACAGGCCAATGGTGATACCCATGTAGCGCTTGTATCCTGACAGGTCGTCTTGCTTCAGTGCTGCATAGCAAAAAACCATCGTGATACTTGAGGCGATCAGGACAACGGTGTTGAACGTGCCGATCGGCGTGCTGAGGATGTCCGCACCTGCAGGCCATTCGACGGCGTTGATACGCAGAAGGATGTAGGTTGAGATCAGTGCTCCAAAGAGCATGACTTCCGAAGCCAAGAACAACCAAATCCCGAGTTTGACATTGGTTAGGCCAGTATCCGGGCGTTCGTCAACGATGTATGGAATTTCCATCGGTTCTATACCTTCGCAGGCGGTGCCTGCGGTCCCTTTAAGTCATCAGTCTGCATGTGGTAGTCGGTGTCGGACCCCGGGACGCTGTACTCATATGGGCCACGGTGCACTACCGGAGGCGTTGTGAAGTTTCCATGAGGGGGTGGCGATGGTGCTGACCACTCCAGCGTGGTGGCTTGCCAAGGATTGTTCCCGACCTTCTCACCCTTCTTGATGCTTCTGAAAAAGTTGAAGATAAAAAATATTTGGAAGAATCCGAGGGCCCATGCTCCCATCGAGATGACTTCGTTCCAGACAAGAACGTCTTGATTCATGGCGTACTGGGCACCACCATCGGCCATGCGGCGGTTCATACCAGCCAGCCCTTGGATAAACATTGGCATGAAGACAATGTTTATGCACACAAAGGAGCCCCAGAAATGAATCCGCCCCAGCAAGTCGTTCATCTTCCGGCCTGTCGCTTTTGGGAACCAGTAGTACACGCCGCCCAGCAACGCCAGCACGGTGCCTGGCGCAACCACGTAGTGAAAGTGAGCGATTACGTAGTACGTGTCATGCAGGTGTATGTCCGGTGCTGCGAGGCCAAGCGGCAACCCAGTCAATCCGCCGATGGCAAACATCGGTAAGAACGCCAGTGCGAATAGCATGGGTACCGTGAAACGGATCGATCCACCATAAAGAGTAAGAAGAAACGCAGAGAGGATCACGACCGATGGAATTGAGATGATCATCGTCGTGGTTTGGAAGAACGAGCTCATCGTCGTTCCCATGCCCGTCATGAACATGTGGTGGGCCCAGACGACAAACGACATGAATCCGAGAAACACTATCGATGCGACGAGAACGCGGTAACCCCAGATGGGTTTACGAGTGTTGTTCGCGAGGATCTCACCCACAATGCCCATGGCGGGCAGGATCAGTACGTAGACTTCCGGGTGAGCTAGGAACCAGAACAGATGTTGCCATAACAAGGGGCTGCCCCCGCCACTGACGTCGAGAGGACCATCCCCGACGTATAACCCACTCGGGAGAAAGAAGCTTGTCCCCGCCACTCGGTCCATGAGTTGTAATACGCCCGCCGCTTCGAGTGGGGGAAACGCCAACAACAAGAGAAACGATGTGACTAATTGAGCCCAGACAAAAAACGGTAGGCGCATGAAGCTGAGGCCAGGCGCCCGAAGCTGAAGTGTCGTCACAATAAAATTGACTGAGCCCAAGAGTGACGAGGTAATCAGGAAGATCATCCCGACCAGCCATAAAGTTTGTCCGGTCGTCGCGATCACGGATAGCGGTGCGTAGGAGGTCCACCCAGAATTGGCAGCGCCACCCGGGACAAAAAAACTAGCGAACATCACGACGCCACCGACAAAAAACGACCAGTAGCTCAGCATGTTGAGCTTGGGAAAGGCCATGTCGGGGGCTCCGATTTGCAGGGGCAGCACAAAGTTCCCAAAGCCACCCACCGCAAGCGGGACAACGCCGAGAAAGACCATAATCGTGCCGTGCATGGCGCCCAACTGGTTGTAAAACTCAGGCAACATGATGCCTTGAGGTGCTCGGCTGTCGCCCAGAAGACCGCCAATCAACGGGATGGGCTGGAAGGGATAGGCCAGCTGCCACCGCATGACCATCATTAATGTGAAGCCGAATAACAGGAAGAGCATTCCGGTGATGGCGTATTGAATCCCAATCACCTTGTGGTCAACGGAGAACACATAGGTTCTCAGAAAACTTTCGTCGTGATGCTCGTGCCCGTGTTCGGCGTGCTCAGTTTGTTCAGCTGTCGCCACGTGATCCAACGCGTGACTCCTTTCATCTGGACTTATGTCCACTAGCTGATGCCATCAGTTAGTGGACTGAACTTTTTACCGTACAGTACAAACCCCGTCCGACCTCGACAGCACTCGCGAAATGAAAGCCGTCGGAGGCGCGCCGCGGCAGAGAAATTCTACCCGGCTGGAACAGCGTGCGCAAGGTCTGTGTAATCGTAAAGTTGCACTTTGATTTCACTGCGTCGTGTCCTGTTTTCCCGTTGCGTCCTGGAGAGCCTGTCTTGCGGTACGCGTGACAATCGTTGTTACCAAGATAGTCGCAGCTAGTCCGAGAAGTAGTAAGACGTAGTACTCGGGTCCACGTCCGACAGTTGCTCCACTAGCAAGCTGGGCGACGTCACCCGCGAGTTTTCCATAATAGATATAGAGGAACGTGCCCGGAATCATGCCGAGGCAGGCAATCAAGTAGTCGGTAAACCGTACAGCAGTTAGGCCAAGTGCATAATTGAGCAGATTGAACGGAAAAACAGGAGACAGTCGCAACAAAAAGACAATTTTTCGACCTTCGCGCCCGATAGCACGGTCGATCGCGCCAAAGCTGCTATGCCTGGATAGTCTTTGTTCTATCGCACCTCGAACAAGGTAACGTGCGATCAGGAAGGCTAGACACGCTCCGATGGAGGCGCCAATCATGACGTATGCAACCCCGCTTGCTAAGCCAAAAATTGCGCCAGCTGCTAGAGAGAGGACGGATCCTGGAACAAAAGCGACCGTAGCACCGGCGTAACCTGCGATAAAAATAATGGGCCCCAAAAGGCCCAAGCTCTCGACCCACCCGGCGAATTGTGGGAGTCGCCCGCCCATTTCGCGACCAACCGAGATAAGTAGAACGACTACGACCAGAGCAGTGAGAATACGAGCGACTGGGATCGGCCGGTGGGTCTGATTAGACGTATTCATGCTATTGATGCCGTCAGGGGACTATACTCCGCCCGGTGAATCGAACCTACCTTGCCGTCGTGGTTGTGCAACTGTTTGTATTGATAGCACTGTGGCTATTTTCGAACCATTTTAAACTTGGGTAAACGGATATTTTTCAAAAAGAAAAACAAGGGGCCAGGGCAAGAAGCTTTCTGCTGTCTTCAATTGTTTCTAGGTGTAGGGTTCTTACCCAACCTTCTGTGACCTCCTAACTCTTCCTAATGCATCCTCTCGATTGGCTCATCGTAATCGGTTATCTCAGTTGGATTCTTTACGACGGCATCCGACGGTCGAAGGACACAAAGGCCATAGAGGGCTATTTTCTGGCTTCTCGATCGCTACCTTGGTGGGCTGTCGGTCTTTCCGTTATGGCGACTCAGATGAGTGCTATCACGTTGGTTGGGACGACGGGCCAAGGCTATACGGACGGCGTGCGTTTTGTGCAGTTCTATTTTGGCCTTCCGGTTGCGATGATTATCTTGTCGGTCACCCTCGTTCCCTTCTTTCATCGCGCGAAAGTCTTTACCGCCTATGAGTATCTGGAAAAACGTTTTGATGCTCGGACCCGTGCGGCGGCTAGTTTCCTGTTCTTGGTGTCACGGGGGTTGAGTGCGGGAGTGATAATCGCCGCCCCAGCCGTGATTCTGTCAATCGTTTTAGGATGGAGTCTCCCGCTAACGATTTTGGCGATCGGCATTCCAACGACGATCTACACGATGTTCGGTGGTGTGCAAGCCGTCACATGGGCCGACGTGAAGCAGATGGTCGTGATCTTGGTGGGGCTGACGGCAGCAGTCGGAGCTCTGGTTGCCGGGTTGCCGAACGACGTCGGGATAGATTCGGCACTGCATCTGGCGGGTGCTACGGGTCGACTTCAGACAATCGATTTTACCTTTGATCTGAACGAAACTTATACGTTTTGGTCAGGTTTGATTGGCGGATTGTTCCTGATGCTCGGCTATTTTGGTTGCGACCAAAGCCAAGTCCAGCGTTACTTGACCGCTAGTTCTGTCGATGCCGGCCGCTACTCACTCATGATGAGTGCGTTCGCCAAGATTCCCTTGCAGATGTTGATCTTGCTGACTGGTGTGTTGATGTTCACGTTTTACCTTTTCGACCAGCCGCCGATGCTTTTCAATGGGGTCCATGACAGCGCAATCCATGGAAGTGTACGCGCTGCGGAGTACGCGGCACTTGATGACGAATTTGACCAGGCCTACATAGTTCGGCGCCACGCAGCAGGTGAGGTTGTTGAGGCAAGACAAAGTGGCGATACGGCACGGGAAGTATCGGCCGTTCGGACCTTTCTTGACCAGGACCGACAGGTCGTTGCCCTGAGGGGGAAAGCAGAAGGTCTCGTCAGAGATGTGACTGGTGATGACTCCTACACAGACGTCAACTATGTTTTTCCAACTTTTGTTACGACCCAGCTGCCAGTCGGATTGGTCGGATTGATGATTGCCGCAATTTTTGCGGCCGCCATGTCGAGTATCGCAGCTGAACTAAATTCCCTTTCCACTTCTACCGTGATCGATTTTTATCGGCGCCACTTCCGAAAGACTGCTTCAGATGCGCATTACCTCCGTGTGTCCAAGTGGGCAACAGGGTTTTGGGGGTTATTTGCTTCTGTAACGGCATTGTATGCCGCGAATCTCGGTTCACTCATAGAGGTCGTCAATCGATTCGGGTCGTTCTTTTATGGTTCCCTGCTTGGGGTTTTCGTCTTGGCTGTAGGGGTCAGACATGCTACAGCTGCCGGTGCATTTTGGGGATTGATCGGCGGAATGGCAGCTGTAGCGGCAGTAGCCATCTATACTTCCGTCTCGTTTCTATGGTTAAACCTTGTTGGAGCGGTAGCCGTGTTCATCGTGGGTAGTCTTGTTAGCCGAGTTCCGCTGTCGAACAACCAATCGTGAGTCTACCGGTCACCGGCTTCTGAAATTGTCCCGCTGCGTTTCAAGATGCTTCATTAACTAAAATAGGCTACTATTGAAGTAGGACTAAATAGGTCGGAGATTCGTTGTCTTTGACGATAACTTGGATAAGCTAGGATATTTACGACAATGCCTACATCGCAAGAAACCATCGAACAACTGGCCAATAAAGACTACAAATACGGTTTTATCTCCGATGTTGAAGAAGAACGCATCGAGCCCGGACTGAACGAGGATGTAGTTCGCCTCATCTCGCAGAAAAAGAAGGAACCTGAATGGTTGCTGGATTGGCGCTTGAAGGCCTTCGGCCTCTGGAAGGAGATGACTGAACCTGTTTGGCACAACGTTAAGGTTAAGCCAGTTGACTATCAAAATATTACATACTACTCCGCTCCCAAGAACCAGCCGAAGCTTAACAGTATGGATGAGGTCGATCCGGAGGTGAAGGCCACGTTTGACAAGTTGGGCATTCCTCTGGAAGAGCAGAAAATGCTTTCGGGTGTTGCCGTGGATGCGGTGTTTGACAGTGTGTCCGTTGCTACGACATTCAAGGATAAGCTGGCAGAACTCGGGATCATATTTAGCTCCTTTTCCGAGGCGGTGCAGGAACATCCCGACCTCGTACGTCAGTACTTGGGATCGGTTGTGCCGGCGTCTGACAATTTCTATGCAGCTTTGAACTCAGCGGTGTTTAGTGATGGCTCGTTTGCATATATCCCAAAGGGTGTGCGGTGCCCAATGGAGTTGTCCACGTATTTTCGAATCAATGCGGCCCAGACTGGACAGTTTGAGCGGACGCTTTTAGTGGCTGACGACGGGGCGACCGTCAGTTATCTCGAAGGATGTACGGCACCCCAACGTGACGAAAATCAATTGCACGCAGCCGTTGTGGAATTGGTGGCGCTGGATTCCGCCACTATCAAGTATTCAACGGTTCAGAACTGGTATCCAGGTGACAAGGACGGTAAGGGTGGCATCTATAACTTTGTGACCAAGCGCGGAAAGGCGATGGACAACGCCAAGATTACATGGACGCAGGTGGAAACCGGTTCGGCTATCACCTGGAAGTATCCGAGCTGCATTTTGCAAGGTGATAATTCCGTCGGTGAGTTTTATTCGGTCGCCGTGACTAATAATCACCAACAGGCCGATACGGGCACCAAGATGATTCATCTTGGCAAGAACACTACGAGCACCATCGTGTCAAAAGGTATCTCGGCGGGATTTGGGCAGAATACGTATCGCGGATTGGTTCGGATTGGAAAGAACGCCAAGAACGCGAGGAATTTCTCTCAGTGCGACTCGTTGTTAATCGGAGACCAGTGCGGCGCACACACGTTTCCCTATCTAGAAGTGCGCAACACGTCGTCGCAGGTTGAGCACGAAGCATCGACGTCGAAGGTCGATGAGGACCAAATCTTCTATTGTCGCCAGAGAGGACTGTCGACTGAGGACGCGGTCAACATGATTGTTAACGGGTTCTGTAAGGAAGTGTTTCGTGAGTTACCAATGGAGTTCGCGGTCGAAGCACAGAAGTTACTCGGAGTGAGTCTCGAAGGCAGTGTGGGATAAGAAAGACTAAGGTGAAAAACGGATGCTTGAGGTAAGAAACCTTCACGCGAGCATTGGTGGTCGTGTGATTCTTAACGGTGTCGATATTACGGTCAAAGCCGGTGAAGTACATGCGATTATGGGACCAAACGGTTCAGGTAAAAGCACTTTGGCGAATGTGCTGGCTGGTCGAGAAGAGTATGAGGTCAATTCTGGCACGGTGAGTTATGACGGCAGCGATCTTTTGGAGATGGAGCCTGAGGAACGTGCTCGGGAAGGTGTATTTCTAGCTTTCCAGTATCCGGTCGAGATTCCCGGTGTCAACAATGCTTACCTGCTGAAGGCCGCTCTGAACGAGGTTAGAAAACATCGCGGTGAGACCGAGCTTGATGCTATGGAGTTTATGACTCTGGTCAAAGAACGGATGAACGTTCTAGAGATCGATCAAGAGTTACTCAATCGTCCGGTGAACGATGGGTTCTCGGGCGGAGAGAAGAAGCGCAATGAGATATTTCAGATGATCGTGCTTGAGCCGAGACTCGCGATTATGGATGAAACGGATTCTGGGCTAGATATCGACGCCCTTAAGGTTGTCGCGCAGGGCGTTAATGCGCTGCGTTCACCTGATCGCTCGACTATCGTGGTTACCCATTACCAACGTTTGTTGAATCACATCGTTCCCGATTTTGTACATGTTCTCTCTAACGGCCGAATCGTGAAGTCTGGGGGTAAAGAATTGGCACTCGAGTTGGAGGAAAAAGGGTACGGATGGATTGAGGATGCAACCTCGGTCCCCGCGAGCGCATAACAAGTTTCCGGAAGGTCAGCACGATGACATCCCAACTTACAGAGAGCCACACTGCCTATCGCAGTGCCTTCGATCAACTTCAGCGTGACAGTAATGGAGTTAACCTTGTGAGCAAGCTTCGCACTCGAGGATTTTCTCGATTTGCGGAGGCAGGGTTTCCGACGACCGCGCTTGAGTCGTGGCGCTTCACGAACGTAAAGCCGTTGACACGCCGCCAGTTTGTGGCAGCTGCACCCACGAGGCTCGACCCGTCCAAGATCTCGCGGTTTGAACTCGAGAACGTCGATGGACCGAAACTTGTCTGTGTTAATGGCCGTTATTCGCCGGAGCTGTCGAATGTTGGTGCACTGCCGGCCGGAGTGGAACTCAGGAGTTTGGCTGACGTGGTTGCTACCGAACCTGAGTTGGTGGAGTCCCAGTTGGCTCAGTTGGCTCATTTTGACGATCCCTCGAGCTCATTCACAGCGCTCAATACGGCTTTCCTCCAAGATGGCTTTGTGGTGAGAATTTTGGACGACACGATTCTTGAGGCGCCTATCCATCTGTTGTTTGTTGGCACCGGAGATGGCGATGCAATGAGTCATCCAAGAACATTGGTTGTTGTGGGAACCAATAGCCAAGTCCGATTGGTCGAGAGTTATGTTGGCGTAACGGACGGCGCCAGTCTAACTAACGCGGTGACCGAGGTGTTCGTCGGTGACGGCGCGGTGGTGGACCATTACAAATTACTTCGCGAGAGCGTCGAGGCGTTCCATGTTGGCAGTATGCATCTGCGGCTTGGACGCAGTTCGACCTTTTCCTCACATGCAATTACATTAGGCGGGGCGATTGCCAGGAATGAGGTAATCGCTGAATTACAGGGTGAGGGTGGCGAGTGCACGCTGAACGGTTTATACCTGGCCAACCAGAAGCAATTAATTGACAACCACACCACAATTCATCATGCGAAGCCTCACTGCGAGAGCCATGAGCTCTACAAAGGCATTCTCGACGGGCAGGCGCGCGCAGTTTTTAATGGAAAGATCATTGTAGCCATTGATGCCCAAAAAACTGACGCAAAGCAGTCGAACAAAACCTTGTTGTTATCTGACGAAGCCCAGATCAATACCAAGCCAGAGCTTGAGATCTTTGCTGACGACGTTAAGTGCACACATGGTGCAACCATCGGACAACTCGATACCGAAGCACTGTTTTATCTGCGATCACGTGGCTTGAATTTAGAACAATCACGAGATATTCTCATCCACGCATTCGCCAGTGATTTGATCGGTCATATTGCTATTGAACCGATTCGAAGACAACTGGACGCAGTTCTTCTGCAGAAGCTTCCCGGGTCGGAGCATATGTCCTTTGCGGTGGCTTGACACATGGCCAGTCCGATTCAAGATTCCCCACCGGAACTGGACGTAATTCGTATCCGTCAGGACTTTCCTATTCTTCATCGCACGGTACGAGACAAACCATTGGTCTATCTCGATAGTGCCGCTACGACGCAGAAACCGAAGCCAGTCTTAGATGCCCTTGCCCACTACTACGCATATCAGAATGCCAATATCCATCGTGGTGTGTATGTGTTGAGCGCCGAAGCAACGGCAGCCTACGACGACGCCAGAGAAAAAGTTCAACACTTCGTCAATGCACGGTCTTCGCAAGAAGTGATTTTTACGCGGAACTCTACCGAGAGCATTAATTTGGTGGCGCATAGTTTTGGTAGAGAGAATGTTGGGCCAGGCGACGAAGTCTTAATTACCCACATGGAGCACCACGCGAACATCGTGCCTTGGCAGCTTCTATGTGAACGGTCTGGTGCGCGGCTACGCGTTGCCCCTATTAATGATCAAGGCGAACTCTTGATGGATGAGTTTGCGCAGTGTTTGAATGCCCGGACCAAGCTAGTGGCAATCGTTCATCTATCGAATTCACTGGGAACGATAAATCCTGTGTCTGAGGTCATTCAGTTGGCTCATCAGCAGGATGTTCCAGTTCTAATTGACGGGTCGCAGGCGGCCTACCACATGCCGATTGATGTACAGGCTCTTGGCTGCGACTTCTATGTTTTCACCGGTCACAAGCTGTACGGCCCGACTGGTATTGGCGTGTTGTATGGTTGCGAGAGGTTACTTGATTCGATGCCACCGTTCTTGGGTGGCGGAGACATGATTCGCTCTGTTACCTTCGAAAAGACTACCTATGCTGATTTACCAGCCA
>Ga0310120_10001654_pt1 | contig 16709 bp, 18 predicted proteins | sample CB27_AW_983_MG_FD_203506 | JGI IMG/M metagenome (GOLD analysis project Ga0310120, IMG submission 203506) | Marine microbial communities from Western Arctic Ocean, Canada - CB27_AW_983 | ecosystem: Environmental > Aquatic > Marine > Oceanic | place: Canada: Western Arctic Ocean | collected...
CGTGGAGGAAGTCGCCAGTACCGAGGAAGTCGTCAGTACCGAGGAAGTCGTCAATACCGAGGAAGTCGTCAATACCGAGGAAGTCGTCAATACCGAGGAAGTCGTCAATACCGAGGAAGAAACCAACTGAACGAGAAGAGGTCCTCATGGAGATCAACAGGGTATTTATCGCTGGCAATCTGACCCGGGATCCCGATTTGAGAATGACTCCGGGGGGAACCGCGGTCTGTGATCTTGGAATCGCATCCAATCGTCGATATCGCCGACAGGGCGAAGATCAGATGCAGGAGGAGACCTGTTTCGTGACGGTCACCGTCTGGGGGCGCCAGGCAGAAAATTGCAATCAATATCTTTCCAAGGGGAAGCAGGTCGTGATCGAAGGGCGACTCAAGTACGACCAGTGGGCCGACAAGGAGAGTGGCAAGAATCGCAACAAATTGACCGTGGTTGCTGAGCGAGTCCACTTCATGCCTCGCTCCAGCGAGGGAGGATCCCCACAGAGCGGATCCTCACAGGGAGGCTACTCCGCTCCAGCAGAGCAAAGTTCTGGCGGAGAATCCGATGGTTTCCCTCAGGGCCAACCCTTCAACGACGAGGTGCCCTTCTAGGGCAGAAAGAGAACTCAATGTTTGGACGTAGAGAAAAGAAATCCGTGGTCGCTGATATGAGTTACATCGACTACAAGGATGTTGATTTACTTCACAAGGTTTTGACCGGTGGGGGCAAACTGACCTCCCGGCGTCAGATCGGTTGTGATTCCCGGATGCAGCACCGCATCAAGCGTGCTGTTCACCAGGCCAGGTACATGGCCTTACTACCCTACGGGCAGTGATCTTGTTATCAGTCGAAATTGAAAGAGTCGGACCGTCGAGAGACGGACGGCAAATGGAGACAAATCGATGAAATTGTTTCTCAAGAAGACCATCAGCAACCTGGGCGAGATGGGTGACGTGATCGACGTCAAGACAGGCTACGCTCGTAACTACCTGATACCCCAGGGAATCGGTGTCGAGGTGGGGCAGGCAAACCTGCAATGGATCGATGCTCAGAAGCGTCGTCTAGAACAGGAAGAGTCGGAACGCAACCTGGAGATGCGATCACTCGCCGAGACGATCGATGGAGCATCCTGCACCGTCATTGCTCGAGCCACCGAAGAAGGGCACCTGTTCGGGTCCGTTACAGTGCAGACCATCACGGACCAACTGACTGCCGATGGTATCGAGTTTGACCCGGGCCTGATCGAACTCGAAAAACCGATCAAAGAACTTGGAATCTATAACCTGAATGTTCGAGTTCATCCTGAATTTGAAACAACGATAAAGGTGTGGGTCGTCAAGGCAGATGAAGATGATATCGAAGATGAGACCCCAGCAGGTGAGCAGGAGGAGGACGAAGGTGAGGGTAGCACTCCCACTTCGTCCGAGTCTGACTGAGACTGCATTGCTCATGGCGGTCATCGAAATGGACCCAAGCCATGCCCACAACGCGAGTTTGGGCCTCCTCTTTCGCGCCGGGCCCGGCTCCGGTAGGGTCAGCGCTCGGCCCTTCGATGAACAGCGCATTGCTCCGGGCACCAGAGCGCACCGTCGCGTCGCCGATCAGTCAGCGGCATGAAATTGAGAATCAGATGAACAAAGAGACGCCCACACAGCCCAGTTTACCTCACAATGTGGAAGCCGAGGTCAGCCTCCTCGGATCTCTACTGCTCGGTGGAGCGAAGAGCCACGCAGTGCTGGAGATGATCAAGGCCCAGGACTTCTACCTCTCCAGGCACAGAGTGATCTTTGAAGAGTTGCTCTCGCTGTGGGCCGACGAGGGCGTGACCGACGCGCTGATCCTGATTGACCGTCTTCGCGCTTCCGGGCAGTTGTCAGCTGCAGGTGGTGAGGAGTACCTGGTAGATCTGACGAGTCATATTCGGACCAGTTCCAATGCCATCGAGTATGCAAAGATCATCCACCAGGAGGCTCAGAGGCGAAGACTGATCGAAACCTGCCAGGACCTCGAATCCAGAGCCAGATCTGGAACAGGGAGAGTGCGTGATCTTATCGACGACGCAGGTGCCCAGATCCTCACACTGGCAGAGGATGATGCGAATCAGGGAGTTCATGGCATCAAGGAAAGCATCGATCAGGCCATCACGAACATCGAGGAATGGGAAAAGGGCGTGGTCGGTGTCATGACCGGATTCAGCGAACTCGATGAGATGACCAATGGACTGCAACCATCCGACCTCATCGTGGCTGCTGGCCGACCTTCGATGGGAAAGACCACTTTTGCCCTGAATATCGCGCTTCATGCTGCCATCACCAACAATACGCCAGTTGCCATTTTCAGTCTTGAGATGGCTTACGATCAAATCGCGATGAACCTCTTGAGTATGTCCTCACGTGTCAGTGCCACGAAATTGCGAAAAGCAGACCTCAATGACGCTGATTGGAAGAAGATCATCACCCGTTGCGAGACACTCAGGGAGGCACCGATTTTCATCGACGATGCGCCCGGTTTGAATGCAATGTCGATTCGCGCCCGTGCAAGACGCCTTCACCACCAGAAGAAGCTAGGATTGATCGTTGTCGATTATCTTCAGTTGCTGGATATGGGGGGCAGGTCAGAAAACCGTCAGCAGGAGATATCGCAGATATCGAGATCACTCAAACAACTGGCAAGAGAACTTCATGTGCCGATCTTGACCATCTCCCAACTCTCTCGTGCAGTCGAGGCCCGCGAAGGACACAGGCCCAGGATGTCTGACCTCAGAGAATCTGGTGCCATCGAGCAGGATGCTGATGTGGTGCTGTTGCTGTATCGTGAGGAGTACTACAAACCAGATGATGATGACGCCAAGGGCAAGGCGGAGATTATCGTTGCGAAACAGAGAAAAGGACGCACAGGATCGGTGAAACTCGAGTTCATTGCCGACCAGTTACGATTTGGTGATCTGGCCTACGACCCGTTTGCCATCTCATGAAAGTAGTGAAATGACAGATCCGCAGCATCGAATCCACATCTTACCGAAAGTTTTCGGATGGACTCTCTGCGGAGCAGTCCTTTTTCTGGCTCTGCAGGCATCTCTGCTGGGAGTCGGAGTTCAGCTTGAATCTCACCGTGTTGGCGTTTGCGATGTTCAGGTAGTCCTGGATCAAATCCCGCAGCACAAACAGATCACCGCCGAGTTCAATCAATTGAAGTTATCGATGGAGCAGGAGATTCGAGATCGTGAATCTACCTTGAGGCAGATACAGCAGGAGGCGGAACAGTTGCAGCCGGGAACGGATGGCCGCAGGGAAGTGGAGAAGCGTTTTACCCTCGCCAAGGCTGAACTGGCCTGGATGCAGGAGGATCTTGAGCGCGAATTTACTACCCGCTTCAAGGAACGGCGTGATGGCCTCATCAAAGTGGTCAGAGCGGCCATCGAGGAAGTTGCCGGCGAAAGAGAACTCGACATTGTCCTCAACAATGTCGCCAGGGTCAGTGATTTCAAGGTGTATGTGAGTGTCTGGGCAAAGCCCGAACTTGATATTACCTTAGATGTGATCTCAAGAGTGTCTGCCAAGGTCGGTGATAATTGACGTCGGTGACCCAGCAAACTATCTCCGGTGAGACCGTCCTCACTGGCTGCGGTCTGCATCTTGGTGAAGAATCGACGCTGAGATTGCTTCCAGCCGACACCGATTCGGGAATCGTTTTCATCCGTACCGATGTCGATCCGGAACTGGAAATTCCTGTCGGCCTCGACACTCTGAGAAAGCAGCCAAGACGCACCAGTTTTGGAGTTGGCAATGTCGAGGTACACACCTGCGAGCATCTGCTTTCTGTCCTGCACGTGCTTGGAATCGAAAACCTGATCTGTGAGATCGATGGTCCTGAGATTCCAGGAATGGATGGATCCGCCCTTCCCTTTCTTGATGCCATTGGCGAGACAGGACTGGCCGATCAAGGCACTAGGGGACGCACCCTGGCCGTTACCACACCTGTTGCAGCAGAGGATGGGGATGCCAGTGTCGTGGCATTGCCTTCCGAGAAGCTTCGTATCACCTACACCCTCCAGTACGACGGTGATCCTGGATTCAGTCAGACTGTCGACCTGGAGATCAATGAGGAGAACTTTCGAGAACAGATCGCGCCAGCCAGAACCTTTGTGCTCGAGCGAGAGGTCAAGGAACTTCAGGCGAGGGGGCTCGGGAAGGGCGCCAACGAGGGCAACACGCTTCTGATCGACGACCGCGGAATGGCAGCCAAATTTCGTCTTCCGGACGAACCCGCCAGGCACAAGATCCTGGATCTGATCGGCGATGTATACCTGTTACGTTGTGCTATTTCCGGGCATATCATCGCTCATCGCAGTGGCCATGGCCTCAATGCGGATCTTGCATCGAGGATCGCCGAAGCTCATGTGAGAGAGAGAGAACTGGAAGACGTTCTGATCAAATCTCCCCATGGGCTCGAAATCCGCGACATCCAGAAGATCCTGCCTCACCGTTATCCTTTTCTGCTCGTGGACAGGGTTCTCGAGGTGGAACAGGGTGTCCGTGCCGTGGGTCTCAAGAATGTCTCCTTCAACGAGGAGTACTTCCAGGGCCATTTCCCGGGGCAGCCTGTGATGCCTGGAGTGCTTCAACTGGAAGCGCTGGCACAACTTTCCGGGGTTCTATTACTCAGGAGTAGTGCCGATTCCAACCGGATCGCCTATATTCTTGGGATCGACGATGTCAAGTTTCGAAAAACGGTGGTTCCTGGAGATCAACTGATCCTGGAGGCAGAGTTGAAGCGGTTTCGCGAGCGTACTGCTCAGGTGCAGGTCAAGGCGACCGTAGATGGAAAAACCGTTACCCAGGCAACTATTCGATTCATGATCGTGGATGCTGACTGAGGAGATAAACCGTTGATCCACCCTGATGCCCATATTGACCCAAGTGCTGAGATCGGACCCGATGTCACCATCGGCCCGGGTGTATACATCGGGCCTCAGGTCACGATTGGTGCCGGCTGTGTATTCCATCATCATTCGTCAGTGGTCTGCAACACGCGAATCGGTGAGCGTTGCGTGGTCCACCCAGGTGCCGTACTCGGGGGTGATCCACAGGACAAGAAGTGGAAGGGCGAGCAAACCTGGGCAGAGATCGGATCAGACAACCTGTTTCGTGAACACTGTACCATCAACAGGGGGACCGCTCAGGGAGGTGGTGTTACTCGCCTTGGAAACGGCTGCTTGATCCTGGCCAGTTCACATATCGCTCACGACTGCATCGTTGGCAACGAAATCATCATGGCGAATGGAGTTCTGCTCGGGGGGCATGTAGTTGTCGAGAACCAGGCGGGCTTCGGAGGGCTGGCGGCTGTTCATCACTATGCGACCGTTGGCAGGTTGGCTTTCATCGGCGGCATGACCAGAGTCACGACCGATGCACCTCCCTACCTGATAACGGAGGGCAACCCATCAAGGGTCCGAGCGATCAATTCGGTAGGAATGAAACGAGCAGGGATCAGTGAGGAAGTGTGCGCATGGCTCAAGGAAGCTCAGCGGCTCCTGTACAACAACAACATGATTCGGAGAGAGGCGTTCGAACTGCTCGAGCGCCGTGGTCATGTCCCCGAGGAGGGGATTCACCTCAGGTCGTTCCTGCGAGCCACAGAAGGCGGTCGCCAGGGCCGTGCTCGTCAACCGTAGAAGGATGAGTTGTATGCGTGTTGCAGTTGTTGGAGTCGGGCATCTCGGTAGTGCTCATGCAAGGATCTGGAATGAGATTCCCGATGCTGATCTTGTCGGAGTCGTTGATATCGATGGCGACAGGGCCCGGGAAATCGCAGACCTTCACGGGTGCAGAGCATTTTCAGACACCTCGAAAATCATCAACCAGGTCGATGCAGTCAGCATTGTTACACCAACACCATTCCACCTCGAAACAGCCAGACCATTTCTAGAGGCTGGAATCGCTGTTCTCGTCGAAAAGCCGCTCGCAGCAACCCTCGAAGAGGCAGATCAGATCTGTGAACTTGCCGATACTTCCGGCTCTGTTCTCCAGGTGGGACACATCGAGCGATTCAATCCATTGATCAGATCTGCCATCGGTATCATCGATCAACCTCTATTCATCGAGTGCGACCGAATTCATCCATTTACACTTCGTTCCACTGAGATCAGCGTCGTTCACGACCTGATGATTCATGACATTGATATCGCTCTCCACCTGATTGATGACGACCTCGCCGCTGTGGATGCGCATGGTTGCGCAGTGCTTTCTCCGACCGAGGATCTTGCTCATGCCAGACTCAGTTTTTGCAAGGGTGCGACAGCTTTCGTCAAGACCAGCAGGGTCGCCTTGAATCGATCACGAAAGATTCGGATTTTTGGCCACAGGCAGTATGTCAGCCTCGATCTGGTTCATCGGGAGGGTTTTCGAGTGTCGCTGGATGAAACATACGACCCGGCCAGATTCCTGGATCCGCTGGGACGCGTTCAGGCACCCGAGGGAGTCGAAGACTTTCTGTCCCGGCATCTGGATCAGGAACCGCTGACCTTTGCCGAGGAAGAGCCCCTCAGGGCAGAACTCGATTCATTCCTCGAGGCCGCCAGAGGCAGTTGCGACCCGGCCGTAACCGGTTCTCAGGGGCGTAGAGCGATGGAAGCCGCATCCCAGGTCATCGAGAGCCTTCGAGGCCGCGGACAGGCTCTGGAGAAAGCCTGAGACCGGTTTCTGGCACCTCGAATCGATTGATGGTCCCGTGCTGAAACGATACCTTGCGGGGCTGTCGAGGCTCTCCGGGTGGAGAGCCGGTCACATTCCATCAGAGCCCCTGGAATCTGTCGGACCTGAGCTGCGGTCCTGGTACCCGGGCAATGAAACACGTTTTCCGCGGGATACCTGTCGAGAGGCCCCCTGTGCGGAACAACGAAAGGAAGCCGGAAATGTCCGGATTGCAGATCAAGGAACTGATCGAGGCTGGAGTCCATTTCGGCCATCGCTCCAGCCGTTGGCACCCCGCCATGGCTCCATACATTCACCAGAAGCATAACAAGAACCATGTCATCGATCTGCGACAGACAGTTCGTGGGATAGTGCGCGCAAAGCACTTCCTCGAGCACATCGTGGAGGCGGGACATGACGTGGTTTTCGTCGGAACCAAATCTCAGGCTCGGGAGGTGGTTCGGGAACAATCGGGTCGCTGTGGCATGCACTTCTGTGTCCATCGGTGGCTCGGCGGTACCCTGACCAACTACCAGACGATTCGAAGCCGGCTGCGTCGCCTCGAAGAACTCGAGAAGGATCTTGCAGACGAATCGGTAGTACGGACCAAGAAAGAGATTTCCAAGATGGAGAGGGAGCGCAGAAAAATATTCCGCAACCTCGAGGGTGTGCGAAACATGAATCGCCTGCCTGGAGCGCTGATTGCCGTGGATATTCGACGCGATGAAATCGCCGTCAGGGAAGCTCGGGGATTGAACATTCCCATCATCTCGATCGTGGATACCGATTGTGATCCAAATCTTGTGGATTTGCCAATCCCTGGAAATGACGACGCATATCGCAGCATCGAGGTGATCCTCAGTCAACTGGCAGATTCGATCATTGCGGGTAAGGATAAGCTGCAAGCACGCCAGCAGGAGGAGGCCGCCAAGAAGGCCTCCGATGAGGAGAGTGCGAGGAAGAAGGAGACGGAGCGGACCGTGAGCCCGGAGGAGGCTCGGTCCAAACCATACACGCCTCCCCAGCCCGCACCCGGTGTGGACCAGTCTGAGGAAGTCAAATCGAAACCGAAGATCGTCGTCACTCCCGACAAGAAGAAAGAAAGTTAGAATGAGTCAGATCAGCGCCAAGACAGTTGCAGAACTCAGAAAAAAAACCGGAGTCGGCATGATGGAGTGCAAGAAGGCACTCGGCGAAACCGATGGCGATATCGAGGGGGCCGTTGATTTGCTTCGTATGCGTGGAGCCCGGATGGCTGCGCAGAAGGCAGATCGCACCACTAGCCAGGGCTGGATCGGATCATACATTCACTCCAATGGTCGAATCGGAGTTGTCGTGGAAGTACTCTGCGAGACTGACTTCGTGGCAAAGAATGAACATTTCCAGGTTCTCATCAGAGATATTGCGATGCACATCGCAGCGATGAATCCACTGGCAGTGTCATCCGATCAGCTCGATCAATCCGATGTCGATCGCGAGAGAGCCGTTTTTGAAGAACAGGTAAAAGACAAGCCGGAGAACATTCAGGGCAATATCGTCGAAGGCAAGTTGCAGAAGTACTACAGCGAGGTTTGTTTGCTCAATCAGGCCTTCATCAAGGATGACAAGAAGAGTATCGAGCAATTGATTCAGGATGCGATCGCGATGATTGGCGAGAACATCAAGTTGACTCGCTTCCACCGGCTAGAGATCGGCCAGTAGGCACCATCGTTCCATGGCTCGGTCCGGAATGGACAGAAATTCATGGCAAGAGATGTGGCCAGGCGGATATTGCTGAAACTGAGTGGAGAGGCGCTCGGCGGTGAATCAGGCACCGGGCTCGACCACCTGGCATTGACAGCCATATCCTCCCAGATCGCCAGAGCCTCAGGAACTGTCGAACTTGCCATCGTTGTCGGAGCGGGCAACATCTGCAGGGGAGCCGACTGGGCCACGGAGAGGTTTCACAGGACCGATGCCGATGCCATCGGCATGGCAGCCACCCATGTCAACGCACTGGCTCTCAGTGCTCATCTGGGATTCGCTGGACTCAAAACGGTGGTGATGGGCGCTGGTTCACCAGTTCCCCAGGTACGTCCCTTCCATTCGAGCATCGCCCGAGAAGCACTGGCTGCGGGAACTACCCTGCTGCTCTCTGGTGGCACCGGAAATCCGTATTTCACCACTGATACCTGTGCAGCACTTCGTGCAGCGGAACTGGACTGTACAGAACTTCTCAAGGGGACCAAGCATGACGGGATCTACGATCGGGATCCTGCGGAGTACCCCGATGCTCGAAGATTGGACAGTACAACCTTCGATCATGTGCTTGAGCAAGGGCTAGAGGCGATGGATGCCACAGCATTCACTCTTTGCAGAGATCAGCGGATTTCGCTTCGAATCTTTGATATGACCCGTGAGAATGCAATTCATGAGGCCATCATCGGTGAACCTGTGGGTTCCCTGATCAGTCAGCAATCAGCAACATCATAGCGTGGAGGTTCAAGGTGGAGGAAGTCATCATCGATGCCGAAGAACGCATGACCAAGGCGCTTGATCATCTCCGGGAGGAGATGAGAGGTATGCGTACAGGCAGGGCACACCCCGGTTTGGTCGAGTCGATAAGAGTCGATTACTACGGCACACAAACACCCTTGAAACAACTGGCCAACATCTCCGTGCCGGAGCCGGACCAGATTGTCATCAAGCCCTTCGATGTCAGTTCCATCGCAGACATCGAGAAGGGGATTCTTACTTCGGATCTTGGGATCACTCCACAGGCAGATGGAAAATTGCTCCGTTTGAAGGTACCGCCTCTGTCGGAAGAACGGCGCAAGCAATTGGTCTCCAGGGCGAAGGAGGTCGCCGAAGAGTCCCGGGTATCGATGCGCAACATCCGCAGGGATGCCAACAAGCACATCGATACCTCCAAGAAGGACGGAGACCTGTCTGAAGATGATCAGGCAAGATTCAAGGGTCAGGTCCAGGAAGTCCTCAAATCAGTGGAGAAACAGGTCGATGAGGACCTGAAACGGAAAACAGAAGAGTTGATGGAGATCTGATCCGACCAGAGGGAAAAGATTGACGGACCCAACGTGGGTCGGTACATTTCGTCGCTGCGCGGGAGCATAGCTCAGTTGGTAGAGCAACGCCCTTTTAAGGCGTCGGTCGTTGGTTCGAGCCCAACTGCTCTCACTTGAAATCGAGGCCCCATCGTCTAGTCAGGTCCAGGACATCAGGTTTTCATCCTGAGAACAGGGGTTCGAATCCCCTTGGGGTCAAAAATTGAGGGGGTCGATGTTGTCCTGCATCGGCCCCTGTTTCTTTGGCGGAGGCGCTCCACATCGGGGCTATCTGGTTGCTTGGTCGCTCCTGCGCCCAGGCCCGAGCCAGCAGACCATCTGACGGTGGGCGAGTCTGAGGAATCAATTCTCGCGGAACCTATCCCTGTGTACCATCCAGAAACAAGGGGCCAGAACCCCCGGTACATCGACCTGTACATTGAGAGGGAATTTCCAATGGAGCGTTTCGAGGGGTCTGACTTCTACAACCTGGACGATCTGTTCACGGACGAGCAGCGCCTGATCCGGGATACGGTCCGTGACTTTGTCGAAGATCAGGTGATCCCCGTGATCGAGGATTGCTTCATGGAAGATCGCTTTCCCGATCAGGTCATTCCGGCACTGGGCGAACTGGGCTTGCTCGGTGCCAATATCCAGGGCTATGAGTGTGCTGGATTGGATAACATCTCGTACGGATTGATCATGCAGGAACTGGAAAGAGGCGATAGCGGCTTACGATCCTTTGTGAGCGTCCAGGGCGGTCTCGTGATGTACCCCATCCATCGATATGGGACCGAGGAACAGAAACAGAGGTTCCTCCCGGAACTGGCGGCCGGGCGAATGATTGGGTGTTTCGGCCTGACCGAGCCTGATCACGGCTCGGATCCCAGTGGCATGATCACTCATGCTGTGCTGGATGGTGATGAGTACATCCTGAACGGGAACAAGATGTGGATTACCAACGGGTGCGTCAGTGATGTTGCCGTTGTCTGGGCGAAATTGGATGGTCGCATTCGTGGTTTTCTGGTCGAAAAAGGCTCGGAGGGTTTTTCGACGACAAAACAGGGAAAGAAATTCTCACTGCGAGCGTCGACAACTTCAGAGTTGCATTTTCAGGATTGCCGGATCCCGAAGGAGAATCTGCTGGCTGGTGCCGAAGGGCTTCGCGGGCCGCTCTCATGCTTGACCCAGGCGCGCTACGGCATCGCCTGGGGTGTAGTCGGATCCGCAATGGCTTCCTTTGATGTAGCCAGGAAGTACTCGCTGAGTCGCATCCAATTTGACCGACCCATCGGTAGTTTTCAGCTGGTACAGGCAAAGTTAGCCGAGATGCTCTCAGAAATCACCAAGGCTCAACTGCTGTGTCTTCGTCTGGCTCAGTTGAAGGACTCGGGCAAGATGACTGCCCAGCACGTCTCCCTGTCGAAGCGCAACAATGTTCACTGGGCACTGGAAATCGCTCGTTCTGCCAGAGATCTGCTCGGTGCAAATGGAGTCACTCATGAATACCCTGTGGGTCGGCACATGCTCAATCTCGAGTCGGTGAAGACCTACGAGGGCACCCACGACATACATACCCTGATCCTCGGGCACGAGATCACCGGAATTCCCGCATACAAGTAGTTCAGGCGTACCGGTGGGTGTGACCTCGGAGACGGATTCGGTTATCATTCCAATGGTGCCGATCACCGATCGGGTACTGCCCAGTGGAAACGGGGAAGAGTGAGCGCTGCATCCGATTTCATCAGTAAATTTCGACACATGTCCCTGGATAGATTCGAGGCCCGCCAGAGGCTTCGAAGTGTCACGGGGTTCATCGAGGACTTCCTATCGAGTCCTTATCCTTATCTGAGAAATTCTCCACGGTACCTGTGTGATATGTTCGAGTACTACGGAACAGAAGAGGTTCAACGGGTCGGGATGATTGACCGCAGGTGGAGACTCTTCAATCTTGGCTTCTCTCGGTCAGAGGAGTCGCTCGTTGCACAGGAGAGGGTTCAGAACTCGATCTATCAGAAGTTGCGACAGTTCGCTCGAAACGGGATCGCTGATCGATTGATCTTGCTTCACGGGCCCAATGGCTCCGCAAAATCGACGACCATTCAGTCGATCATGCACGCCATGACGCACTACAGCACCCTTCCAGAGGGTTCCATGTACAGGTTCAACTGGATCTTCCCGCTCAAATCGAGCGAAGCAGGCAGGATCGGTTTCGAAGAAGATGAGGGTGCAGATAGCGGCACATACGCTTTTCTCAAGGCTGAAGATATCGGTTCCATCATTCGCTGCGAGTTGAAAGATTCGCCACTGTTCCTGATTCCAAGACAGGAGCGAAAGGAACTGATCGATCGAGCCATCGCTGCTCACCCAGAGGTTGCCGAGATGGATCAATTCAATTACGAATGGGCCATCCATGGTGATCTGAGCCAGAAGAGCAAGTGGATCTACGAGGCGTTGCTGGCAGCAAACCAGGGGGACTGGAGCAAGGTGATGCGCCACATCCAGGTCGAGCGCTTCTTCCACTCAAAGCGATACCGGCTCGGCTGTATCAGCATTGAACCGCAGGGGAATATCGACGCCCAGACGCGATTGATGGCATACGAGGGGAATGCGCTGCCCGGCGTCCTTCACGGTATGCCGCTCTACGAACTGGAGGGTGAACTGGTCGACTCCAATCGAGGCATGTGTGAATACTCCGATTTCCTGAAGCGTCCACCTGAGACCAATAAATACCTGCTCACCACATCCGAAAAGGGCACGATCCAGTTGCCCAATTACAGGGCCCATCTCGACATCGTGCTGACTGGCACTGCGAATGAGAAACAGCTCAATCTGTTCAAGAGGACTCCAGATTTCTCTTCCTTCAAGGGTAGACTCAGTTTGATCAGGGTTCCATACCTGTTGCAGTACTCCCGAGAAGCAGAACTATACCAGCGTAATATCAAGACACAGGCGATCGGAAAATCCGTGGCCCCGCACACAGCCGAGATGACAGCGCTGTGGGCGGTGCTGACTCGCCTCAAGAGGCCGTCACCCAAGAACCATCATCCTGATCTGGCTCCAGTGGTTGCTCGGTTGACTCCGATGCAAAAGGCACTTCTCTACGACCACGGTGCAACTCCAGAGGAGTTCAAGGCCGATGAACAAAAATTGCTCGGTCAGAATATTCGTGCATTGAGAGATGAACACGAGGATGCAGAGGGGGAGTTCGAGGGCATCTACGGATCTGAATACGAGGGTCGTAGAGGAGCTTCTCCGCGCGAGATGATCACCATGATTGCTCTGGCGGCTGAAGATAGTACTAGATCCTGCCTGTCGCCGCTCACCATGTTCAGTGAGTTAGAGATCTTCATCAAGGAGTCTAGCGTTCACGACTTTCTCAGGTTGCCCGTCGACAACGGGTACAATGATTGCGCCCAGTTCATCGAGCAAGTCCGTTCCCATTACCTGGAAATCGTGCGTCAGGAGGTTTTTGATAGCATCGGTCTGGTGGAGGAAGATGAGTTCGAAAGAATCTTCACTGACTATTTCAAGCACGTCAAAGCGTTCGATACTGGCACCACGATTTTCCATGGGCCTACTGGGGAGCATGTCGCAGCATCTGCCGATCTGATGAAGCGGGTGGAAGAGATGCTCGACATCCAGGTGAGCGTCCCTGAATTCCGATCTGGTTTGCTGAGCAGAATCGGAGCCTACGCAACAGAAAATCCTGATATCGAGTTGAGCTACAAGACAGTATTCCCGGGTCTCTTCAGCAAACTCAAGACCTCGATCTGGAAGGAGCGATCCTCGACGATGTTGCGGATTCAACATGATGTCCTGAAGTACTTCACTGAGGAACGCGGCGCCCTGTCCGAAGAAGAGGTCGTCGCTGCAGAATCAGTGTTGCAGCGGCTTCAGGAGCGTCACGGTTACGACGAGGAGAGCGCCAGGGACATCATCGGGTTTGTGGCTTCCAACAGTTGAATCCGACTTCAATCGGTCTATTTGATCACTTTGAATTCGGGAGTTGTATCGGACAATTTCTCGAGCCACCTGCGTAAAAACCCCAGTTCTCCATCCTGTATCCGAGGCATATCTCCGTCGAGATCTCCGATGGACTCTCGCACTCTCTGGATGACATCATCCTGGGTCAAACCTTCAGCATCTGCGTGTACGCTGAGCACTATACGGTGTCGCAGCGACGGTAAGATCACCTCGTCCAGATCCTCAGCGATCACCGTGTTTCTCCCTCGCAATGCAGCCAGCGCCCTTGAAGTGGTGAGCATCGTCTGAATTCCTCGGGGGCCTGCTCCGTGAGACAACAATTCCTTGGCGACTTCACAACCATCTACCTCACCCGGACGCGTTGCTCGTACCATGCGCGTGGCCCTGAGCATCACCCAGTCAGGGATCACAACCTTGCGAATCTCTTCGATGGCATCGGTGACCCAGGAACCTGGAATCACCGGATGCAGCGGTTCCTCGGTACGTGCTGTCGTGCTGGAGACCAACTCGAGTTCTTCCGCTGCGTCCGGGTAATCGAGCATCACCTGGAACGCAAATCTGTCCAGTTGAGTGGATGGGAGTGTATAGGTGCCTTCCTGTTCAAGTGGGTTCTGGGTTGCCATGACAAAAAATGGAACCGGCAGTTTGTGCCGCTGCCCCATCACAGTGACCTGTCCCTCTTCCATCGCCTCCAGTAATGCAGCCTGAGTCTTGGGAGGTGTACGATTGATCTCGTCGCCCAGCAACAGGTTGGCGAAGAGTGGCCCCTTCCTGAACCGAAATCCTCGGTCCATTCCATCTGAGTCGGCAGTCAGGATCGAGGTTCCGGTGATGTCCTGAGGCATCAGATCCGGTGTGAACTGCACCCGGCTGAATTGCAAATCCAGAAGCTCTGAAAGCGATCTGATCATCAAGGTCTTGGCCAGACCAGGAACTCCGAGGATGAGGATGTGACCACCAGCAAAGAAGGCAGTGAGAATCTGTTGAATGGCGGATTCCTGGCCGATGATCCTGGTCGCCAGCCCTTCTCGGATGCGTTGCTGGACCTCTGCCAGCCCGCCGTATTCAGATTCCATCGGTTCCCTCTTCCTCGTGGTTTTTGCCCTGCTGATACCATTCTTCCAGCTGGCCCAGATCTGCCCTGACAGCATCTCCGAGTTGCTCATCGATGAAAGTAAAGCGATGACGGAAGCGCTCGAGTGAGTCGTTGAGCGCCTGTTCGGGATCAATTTCGAGTTTTCTGGCGATACTGGAGGCCGCGAAGAGCAGGTCTCCTATCTCATGGTGGATTGCTTTTCGATTGCCTTCACTCACCGCTTCATCCAACTCTGCCAGTTCTTCATTCAGTTTATCCCGTGCGCCATCCAGCGCTGGCCAGTCGAATCCCACCTCTGCAGCCATCTTTCCGATCCTGTCTGCTCGAGCCAGAGCGGGCAAGGAGGCCGGCAAGGTGCGGATCGTAGGGGAGTTCTGGTTCCCGTCTCCCTTTTCTTGACTCTTGATCTGATCCCAGGTTCTACGGACCGCTTCGGCATCCTCGGCAACACCATCTGCAAATACATGAGGGTGTCTCCGGATCAATTTTTCGGAAATATCACGCGCAATATTCTCCAGTGTGAACGCACCACTTTCCTCGCCGATACGCGCTTGCAGGTGGATATTCATCAGAAGATCCCCCAGTTCTTCGCAGATCCGCTCAGGGTCTCCTGAACTGATCGCCTCGGCAGCCTCGTGGGCCTCCTCCAGCAGGTAGGGCCTCAAACTGTCAGCGGTTTGCGCCAGATCCCACGGGCAGCCTCCAGGAGATCGCAACCGATCTATGATCTGCTTCAGGCGAGTCATCTCGACCATCGGTGAAGGCTGCTGATGATCGCTCGGGGTCATGGTGGGCGCCTTCCCGCTACAGACCGAACACGGTCCCCGGACGACCAGTGTCCGGAAGACTATCCAGGATCGTACAGCAGCCGTACAGCATCAAGTCAACACGCACGCTGTATCGCAGGGAAGGCTCGAATGATGTGGCATGACCCTTGCAATCAGATCGATGCTCTCCGGGGTCGTTGGGATCCCGTTGTCTGCAACATCACCCGTCTTCAGGGCGTGAAGGAAGAGGCGACGAGGCGTCTCGAGGTGTCATCTGGCACCACAGGTCAGCTGTCCGGGGAGAACGGGGAAGGAAGTGGTCCAACCCCGAAGTCAGTAGAAGAGGGGATCGTCTCGCCAGTTGATCCCTCTCCCCGGCCACAGCTGGCCCGTATATCCGTTGGCCCGTAGTTCCGGGCCCATCCGTGCCCAGGTGAAGTGTTCAAGCCCTCGTACCAGAGGCGTCACTCACGATCGATCACGATGGCTCTGGGAGGGATCTTGCCTCCTCTGAGGTCGACCAATCGGATCTTCTTGTCGGTACCCTGAAAAACCAGCGTGTAGTTGCCGGATGTGCCATTGACCTGCACCAGTTCACCGAACTCGGTGGGAATCGTACCCGCGTTCGTGAAGATCCACCGGGGAGATTTCTTTGATTGTGCTGCTGCCGTGCCATGATTCTGGTGAGAAATGACCACCGGCAGGACCCAGATCAGGGCCACCGCCAACATCAGAGTCGTTGCCAGTAACAGTGCCGAGGAACCCACCGGGACCCTTCTGTGCTCTCGCATCTCGTTTCCTTTCCCGCAGAAGTCGCTCAATTCAGAGTCCAGAGGGATTCCTCCGTCGGGAGCGTTTGATCCGCGTTGGTACTCCACTATAAAATGTGGCACGGATCAGACGTACAACTTTCTCGGCAGGAGGCTCGATTGCGCCATTTCAGGCAACAGATTGGCGACAGGGTGGCATCCATCCTGGACCTGACGAGTACCGATCTTGCAGACTCGATGACTGATCCACCATCGCAGGATCTTGGAGACCTGTCGCTTCCGTGCTTTCAACTCGCCAAGCAGTTGAAGAAGTCTCCTCCAGAGATTGCCGCACAACTGGCCCAGGCCACCTGGGATCT